>Ga0123333_10005030_pt1 | contig 12119 bp, 9 predicted proteins | sample BioC12SIPDNA_3_FD_89957 | JGI IMG/M metagenome (GOLD analysis project Ga0123333, IMG submission 89957) | Anaerobic biogas reactor microbial communites from Washington, USA - Biogas_R2_B C12 SIP DNA | ecosystem: Engineered > Bioreactor > Anaerobic > Unclassified | place: Washington, USA...
CACACATGCAGCCAATACAGGTCGATGACATCGGTGTTGAGGCGGCGCAGACTGGCTTCACATTCTGCCCTCACGTTCTTGATCACATCCTCGTCGCGCTCGTGGCGGGTGACGCGCTTGGCGGCTTCGTCGACCTTGAAGCCGAATTTCGTCGAGATGACCGCCTGATCGCGCCGTCCTGCCAGGGCTTTGCCCAGGATGTGCTCGCTGTGGCCGGCGCCGTAGTTGGCCGCGGTGTCGAAGAAGGTGATGCCGTGGTCGAGCGCGTAGTGGATGGCGCGTATCGACTCGGCGTCATCGACCTCGCCCCAACCCGCCGGAAGATCGACCAGCCGCCACTGCCCGCCAATGGCCCAGCAGCCCATGCCCAGCGGTGACACCTGGATACCAGAACGTCCTAAAGATCGTGGATTCACTTTCGGCACTCCTTGTCTAGCACGCGAACGGTGCGAAAACGTGGCGGCGCGCAGCCTTCCGCACGCTGTGCCACGCATTCACATTTTCCAGTGTACAAGTTAGAGCGCACTCTAAGTCAAGACCCCTGTTTTTATCTTGAGAATGGGACGACATTCGCACGCAGCAGCCGTATTAGAATGCGCGATCCGGCGGGCGGCGCGGCCAACCCGCCGGTCGAGCGTGGGCCTAGCGTTGTCGTCACGTGCGGTCATTCACCCATTTCGGGTGTACGATGGTGATAATCAGTGATTCCACAACGACAAGGACGAGACCAACCATGAACACAGCCATCAAAATGGGGATCAGGCCGTTGCTGATCGGCCTGTTGGCGATCGCGCTGCTCGCCGCTGGCACTATCCCGGCGCCAGCCGCCGCCCAGACGACCGGCGCCTTCGATGTGCGCGATCATCCGATCTACCTCCTCGCGTCGTACTACAATGCGATCGCGTTGCAGGACTACGCCCGCGCGGCCAGCTACTGGACCGGTGGCGCGCCCGGCGGAGTGAGCTACCAGCAATTCGTGCAGGGCTTCGCCAACGTGCAGACCGTGCGCGCGCTGGCTCGTCTGCCGGTGGTGATGGACGCGGCGGCGGGGACCGCTCACGCCGAGGTGCCGGTCGTGGTGCTGACCACGCTCAAGAGCGGCGGATCGCAGATCTTCGCCGGGTGTTTCCACCTGGTGCAGTACAACGTGCCGGTAGGGGATCCGGGCGTCGTCGATCCGAACTGGCACCTGGACAGCGCCGTGCTGCAGCCAGCGACCTCGGTCGACTTCCTGCAGGCGACGAATGCCTGCTCCCGGGCCGAAGTGTTTCCGACGTCCACAGGCGTGCACAACCAGTTGTCGCCGCTGGACCTGATCACCTCGTACTATGACGCCATCGCCGCCACCGATTACTACCGCGCCTACAGCTACTGGCCGACCGGCGCGCCGGGGCAAACCCTGGCCCAGTTCTCCCAGGGCTTTGCGGGAACGGCCAATATCGGGGTGGTGGTGGGGCTGTCGTTCAACATCGGCGCCGCAGCCGGGAGCGCCTACGCGAGCACGCCGCTGCTGATCACCGCGACGAGTTGGGGCCAGCCGCAGTTGTTCGTGGGGTGCATGGTCGCCCGCAAATCGAACGTCCCGGTGGGCAATTCGCCGGTTCCCGATCCGAACTGGCACCTTTACAGCGCCAAGATCTACCCGGTGGGCACGCTCGACGCTGGCGTGCAGCAGGTGTGGACCATCTGCTCCTGATAGAGGCATTCCCCGCCCGCGCCGGGCTTGAGGGGAGGCGCAACAACACAGCGAGGAGTCAGGACAGATACCGGCTCCTCGCTGTGTGTTTTTCATGGACGCCCGGTTATTCGCTCTGCGCCGGGAAACCCTGCAGGCAGGCCCATTCGCGACCGCGCTCCACGTTGACCCACAGCGGCAGGCTGAAGTAGTCGTAGGTTTCGGTGCGCCAGGCGGGACCGTGCGCTGTCTCGCCGCTCAGCAGGTGCCGCCATTCGCCGCCGGGCAGATAGTACGTCACTTCGGACCGGTCGTTGAATACCGGCGCCACGAGCAGCGCCGGACCGAGCATGTACTGCAGATCCAGGTGGCGGCAGGCCGGATCGTCGGGGAACTCGAGCAGCATGGCGCGCATCACGGGCCAGCCGTGGTCGCGCGCCTCGCGCGCCGCGTCGAGCAGGTAAGGCATCAGGTGCGCCTTCAACTGGTTGAAATAGCGCAGCACATCCACTGATTCTTCGCCGAACAGCCAGGGCATCCGCACGCTCCAATGGCCGTGCAGTCGGCTGTGGGACGAGAGCAAGCCGAACGCCACCCAGCGCTTATACAGGTCCGGCGTGGCGGTGCCGATGAACCCGCTGATATCGTGGCTCCAGAAGCCGAAACCACCCAGCCCCAGCGACAGCCCGGCGCGCAGTGTCTCCGCCATGGAGGGGTAGGTCGATGAGTTGTCGCCGCCCCAGTGCACGGGGAACTTCTGGTTGCCGCAGGTGGCCGACCGCGCGAACAGCACGGCCTCGTCGCCTTTGAGCTCGCGCATCAGGTTAAACACGGTCTGGTTGTACAGGTAGGTGTAGTAGTTGTGCATCCGCTCCGGATCGCTGCCGTCGTGGTAGCGCACGGCGGTCGGGATGCGCTCGCCAAAGTCGGTCTTGAAGGCGTCCACGCCCATGTCCACCAGCGCGCGAAGCTTGCTGGCATACCACTCGCGCGCCGCCGGGTTGGTGAAGTCAACCAGGCCCATGCCGGGCTGCCAGTCGTCGATCTGGTAGACGTCGCCTTCGGGCGTGTGCAGCAGGTAGCCCGCGGCCATGCCCTCGGCGAACAGCGGCGACGCCTCCGCGATGTAGGGGTTGATCCACACGCAGACCTTGATCCCCTTGTCTTTGATGCGCCGCAACATGCCTTCCGGGTCGGGGAAGTTCTGGCGATCCCACAAGAAGCTGCACCATGTCAGCTCTTTCATCCAGAAGCAATCGAAGTGGAACACACTGATCGGGATGCCGAGCGCTTCCATGCGGTCGATGTTCGCCAGCACGTCGGCCTCGTTGTAGTTCGTCGTGAACGAGGTGGACAGCCACAGCCCGAAGGACCATTCGGGTGGCAGTGCCGGGCGCCCGCTCAGCGCCGTGTACTGCTCCAGGACCGCTTTCGGCGTCGGCCCGCCGAACAGGTAATAGTCCAGGCTGTGCCCCTCGACGCTGAATTGCGCGCGCGTGACGTGGTGCGACGCGATCTCGTACGACACGCGCCCCGGATGGTTGACGAGCACGCCGTAGCCCTGGCTGCTGAGATAGAGTGGGATATTCTTGTAGGCGATCTCTGAATTGGTCCCGCCGTCTTCGTTCCACATGTCGACCGACTGCCCGTTGCGCACGAATGGCGTGAACCGCTCGCCCAGGCCGTAGATCGTCTCGCCGGCCTGCAGCGCCAGTTGCTCGCGCAGGTAGGTCTTCCCGCCCTGCTCGAACAGGCCGATGGCCTTGCGCTCGCTGCTGGTCAGCGGCTGACCGCCGCGCAGAAAGTCGATCCGCCATTCACCCTGTGCGGGGACGCGCACTGTCAGATCGCCCGTCTTGAGCCAGGCATGTGCGTCGTCGCGCCCGATCTCCGTCGCGGCGTTGGACAGCGAATAGTCGAGATCGAACGCGGGCAGGCGCGGGCGGCGGCCCTTGAAGTGGGCGAGCTGGACGCGGACCACGTCCGGCATGGGCGAAGTGAACCGGGCGGTGGTGAGCGACCCATGCAGCAAATCATCGCGCGTCTTGACCTCGTGGCTGTACCCGGTGACGACCAGCGCGTCAGGCTCGGTCTGCACGTCCACGACAGTCAGCGGATAGACCGCTTCCGTGCCCGGTAGCAGTTGCCAGTAGCCAGCATCGAACTTCATGATAAGGTGTCTCCTTGTGACAGAGTCCAGTCGAGTTACTCCACAAGCACACGCTCAAGATCGTAATGGATTATTTCACGCTGCCGGCTGTGATCCCTTTCGTCAGGGTGCGCTGGAACAGGAGGAAGAAGATCACGCAGGGCAGAATGCCGAGCAGGGCCGACGCGCTGGACGTGGTGGCGTCCATGTTGTGCTGGCCCTGGAGCACGGCAATCGCCAGCGGCACCGTCTGGTTCGAAGTAGACACCAGCAGGATCATCGGCAGGAAAAACTCGTTCCACGTCCAGATGAAGAAGAAGACGAACAGCACCGAGAGCGTGGGGCGGCTGATGGGAGCCACAATTCGCATCAGGAGCTGCAGCTTGTTGCAGCCATCGATCCGGGCGGCTTCGAGGATCTCGCGCGGGAAGGTGCTGAAGACCGACGTCAACAGGTACGTGCCGAAGGCGCTCTGGATCACCGAGAGCACGATGATGACCGACAGGCGCGTGTTGTACAGGCCGAGCGACTTGGCGAAATAGTACAGCGGGTAGGCCAGCGCCTCCTGGGGCAGGGTGTTCGCCATCAGGAAGAACACCAGGAACCAGACGCGCCCCTTCACCCGTCCGATCCCTAGCGCGAATGCGTTCAGCAGCGACAAAACAATGCCCGCCACCGCCACCGTCACGCTGATGACCGTGCTGTTGATCAGCTTGTTCGTGAAATCGACCCGATTCCAGAACTCGCGCAGGCCATCCGTGTAGAAGCTGCCCGGCAGGCTGAGCGGGCCGTTGTTGGCATACTCGGCCGGAGTCTTGAAAGCGTTGATCGCCACGATGCCGAACGGGAAGAGCATCACGATCAACAGCGCGATCAGAAACAGCAGGGCGGCCGATTTGTTGACCCGTTGGAGGGCGAGTGAGGCGTTCATCGTCCTAGACCGCCTCCTGCCGTTCCTGCCGCGACTGCACGTTGATGAACAGGACGGTCAGCAGGATGATGATCGCGGTCATGATCGTGGAGATCGTCGCGCCATAGCCTATGTTCGCCTTCTCGAAGAAATTCTGGTAGGCGAAGTACGACGGCACGATGGTGGCGCGGCCCGGCCCGCCGCGCGTCAGGACGAAGATCTGGGCGAAAATCTTGAGCGAGTGGATCAGCGTCATCAGGATGACGACGAAGATTTCAGGCCGGATCTGGTGAATGGTGATGTGCAGGAACTTCTCGAGCCAGTTGGCGCCGTCCACCGACGCGGCCTCGTACAGCTCCGGATCGACGCGCTGCAGGGCCGCCATGAAGATCACCAGCGGGTAGCCGATCTGGAACCAGACCATGATGCCCATTACCGAGTAGATGGCGATATCGGCATCGCCGAGCCAGTTGCGCGGCTCCATGCCGACCTGGCCCAACAGCCAGTTGAGCACGCCCCAGCGCGGCTGGAGGATCCAGCGCCACACCACCCCGGCGATGGCCACCGGCAGGATCTGCGGCAGGTAGTAACCCGCGCGAAAAACACTGGCCGCGCGCTGGCCAATCTTGTTGGCGACGAAATCGTACAGAAACGCCGCCAGGAACAACCCGACGATGGTCGGGATAACCGTCATGGCGACGATGATGTACAGGTTGTTCTCGAACGACATCCAGAAGGTTTTGTCGTGCGCCGCCTTCTCGTAGTTGGCTAACCCGATCCAGGTGGGCGTGGTGATGCCGTTCCACTGGGTGAAGCTGATCCCCACGTTGACGAAGAACGGGATGATGATCACGAGCAGGAGAGCGACAGCGCCGGGCAGCAGGAAGACCCAGTAGCCCCTGTCGAGTGACACGCTTTTGGCAGCCATCAGTTGTTTGTCCCTGGAAGGCGGCGCCCGGTGCGCGCGAGCGCCGCCTCCGCATGCTTCATGGCGGGCAAGACACGGCGATGAGGTTAGCCGGTCACCGACTCGCGGTACTCGAAGTAGGGATCGGCGAGAAAGTCGAGAGCCTCGTCAGGCGACATGGTGCCCGCGATCAACTCCTGGACGCCCGACACCAGAATGTCATAGTAGCCGGGAGCGGGCCAGTCGGGGTAGAACGCGAACCCGTCCGCCTCGATGATCGCGTTGAAGTTGCTGATCAGCTCGCGCACCATCGGGTCTTCGATCTGCTCCAGGTCGGCATTGACCGGGATACCGCCCGCGTTGCCCAGAATGCTCTGGATTTCCGGCGACATGGTGATGTCGATGAACTCGTAGGCCAGCTCTTTGTTCTTGGCGTTGGTCGGGACGACCCACAGGTTGCCGCCCGATCCAGCGTGAAGCTCGTTGCCCGGCCACAGGAACGTGCTCCACTCGAAGTTTTGGATCTCGTTCATGAAGCGCCCGTACCACCAGCTGCCCGACACCATCATCGGGTACTCGCCGTTGGTGAACGCCACGCCCATATCCTCGGCGGCGATGCCGGTCGCGTCCTCGGAGATGAAGCCGCGCTCGACCCAGTCAACGATCTTTTCCGCCGCATAGGTGAAGGCCTCGTCGTGGAAGTCCACGTCGCCCTGGTACAGCTCGAAGGCATCGACCCAGGCGCGGTCGGCCTTGCTCAGAACCAGTTGGTAGAAGATGTGCTGCGCCGGGTATTCGGTCGCCCCCACGCTGAGCGGGGTGATCCCAGCGTCGACGAAGGTCTGCATGGCGGCTTCCCATTCCTCGAAGGTGGTGGGGACTTCGACGCCGTGTTCAGCGAACATGTCCTTGTTGTAGTACACCATGACGTATTCGCCGTAGTTGGTCACGCCGTACCACTGGCCGGAGCCCATGATCCCGTTCTCGTAGCGGCTGGTGGTCTGCAGCCCGGGGCTGAGGATCTGATCCCAGCCGTACTCGATGGCGACGTCGGTCAGGTCCGTCAGCAGGCCGTTCTGCGACAGGAAGCCTGATGTCGCGTTGCCCTTGTTGTATTCCATCACGTCCGGCACTTCGTCAGAGTTGAGAATCATCGGAGCCGTCTGGCGGATCTCCTCGAATCCGCGGCTCTCGAACTCGATGGTGACTTCGGGGTGAAGCTCCTGGAATTTGTCCATGGCGGCCTGCCACGCCGCACCCATCGCGCCATCCGGGGATTCGTAGTGCCATATCTTGAGCACGGTGCCTTCCTGGGCGGCGGCTTGGGGCGAGAAGTTCGGGGCGGTGACCATCAGGACCGCCAACAGCACGATCGTTGCGCTTAACAATGTCTTTCTCATGTCAAATCTCCTCGTATGTACGGACTCAATAGTTGAGAAGAGAACGGCGATAGGTTCGAACAGCGTTGTGCACCTCCTCTGGCTCACTAGCGGGGCGGACCCGTTGGCGGACCCTCGTTAACGCGTACTCGACGGCGCGGCCTCTTGGCGTTGGGCCCGGGCCAGCGCCCGCGCCCGAGCCGGCCGGGGACCGGTGCTGCGCCGTACCACGAGGTGGCACGGCAGCAAGATCTGCGATTGCTCCTGGGGCCGCCCTTCCAACTGATTGATCAGCAGCTCAACGCCGATGCGGCCCATGCCCACGGTCTTTGCCTCGAGCGTCGTCAGCGGGGGGATCATCATTTCGCCGATAGTGGACGACGTGACGATCACAACCAGCGACATATCGTCCGGGACGCTCCAGTCGCGCTCGTGAATGGCATGCAGCATGCCGGGTACGGCGCGCTCGTTCATCGTGATGATCGCCGTCAGATCGGGGCGCTCGTCCAGCAGGGCGTTGAAGGCATCGTAGCCGGCGCGCAGCTCCGTACGGCAGAAGCGGGCGATTGGATCGTGGCTGCGCTCGGCCATGATCTGCTCGAAGGCTGCCTGCGTGCGCACGACCGGGCCATAGCCCGCCTCGAACGCCGCGCGCGACTGGTTGACGAACGCGATCTCGGTGTGGCCCAGCTCGACCAGGTGATCGACGGCGTCGCGGACGGTCTGGCTGAAGTCGATGTCCACGTAATCCAGGCCGTCCATGTTGGCGCTGCGCCCGATCATGCTGAACGGGAACTCGATCTGGCGCAGCATGTCGATTCGCGCGTCGTGCTCGTGGACCTCCATCACGACGACGCCATCGACCAGCCGCTGCTGGGTGAGCTGGCGCAGCTCGTTGAGATCGTGCACGTCGTAGGACCACAGCACCAGGCTGTACTGGTTCTCTTTGGCGGCGTTGGCGGCGCTGGTGACGAACTCTAGCTCGGTGAATCCCAGGCCGCGGTCGGTGTTGGGGAACAACAGCGCGATGATCCGGCTGCGTTTGCTGGCCAGCCCGCGGGCGAGGGCATGGGGTTTGTAGCCGAGTTCTTCGATGGCCTTGAAGATGCGCTGGCGCGTTTCTTCGGAGATGGGCCGCGTCCCGTTCAGGGCATAGGAGACGGTGCTGACGGCCACTCCGGCGCGTTTGGCGACGCTCGTCATGGTGGGCATAGGCATCCCCAGTCAACAGCAGGCGTGAGCGGAGCGCAATTGTCGAAACGTTTCGACTATGCGTTTCGATAATCGTGCCACGAACGGCGCGGCGTGTCAAGTAACACGCGAAGACAGTCCTACGTCTGTCCCTATTTTTGCCGACGCCCCGCTGGCGTCCCCAGGCTGTGACGCGGCACCCTCACGGCTAATCCCCGGGCGGCCACTCGCGCGGCGGAGGCCCGTCGTAGTCGTGATCGGCCGGATCGATGAGGCGCACGGGCCGCTGGCGCGTCCCCTCCTCGTGAATGTGGGCGACCAACCCCGGCACCCGCGCCATGATGAAAAAGGCATTAGCCAGCTCGGGTGCGATGTCCAGATCGACCAGGACCGCCGCGATTGCCCCATCCACGTTGACCGGCAGCGCGCGGCCTGTCTGCTCAGCCAGCGCGGCGGCGATGTCCTGGATGGCGCGCACCCCCTGCGCGGCGACGCCGGCTTCTTCCGCCAGTGCGAACAGCCGCGCCGCGCGCGGATCGGCCGTGTGGATGCGGTGCCCCAGGCCGGGGATTCGCCGCCCGCTGCTCCGGTAGGCGCTCACTAGAGCGGCGGCATCGCCCCCCGCCTGGACCACGTCGAGGATGAGGCGCATGCTGTCTTCGATCGCACCGCCGTGGTGGCGGTTGATGCTCAGAATCCCGGCGGCGACGGCGGCGTTGAGGGGCGCGCCCGTGCTGGCCGCTGTGCGCGCTGCCAGCGTCGAGGGCGGGGTCACGCCGTGGTCGATCGACGACACGAGAATCGCGTCCAGCAGCCGGGCCGCGCCGTCCTGCGGGAGAGTCCCGGTCAGTGCCAGGTAGATCGCCCCGGCGAAGGTGAGGCGGCCCATCAGGTCCTCGATGCGATAGCCGCGCAGGCGGACCTCGTCCGGCTTGATCTGCGTGATGGCGGACGTCCAGTGATTGTCATGTGTGGTCATTGTTCCTCCCGTAAAGGAACTCCCAGGCGCACCAGCACGTCGCGCACCGCGCCCGGGATGTCGTCGAACGCGTCGACGACGGTGGCCCCGGCGGCGCGCAGGCGCTCGACTTTGCCCTCGTACGTGCCGCGCCCGCCCTCGATGATCGCCCCGGCGTGGCTGAAGCGCGTGCCGCCCCGCGCGCCTTTGCCGCCGATGTAGGCGATGAGGGGCTTGGTCAGCTCGCCGGCTTCGAGCAGGTCGGCGACCCCCTCTTCCTGCGAGGTGCCGATCTCGCCGAACAGCACGATTGCGCGCGTGGCGGGGTCGTTCTCGAACAGGCGCGCGATCGCCGGGTGGGGCAGGCCCACGATCGGATCGCCGCCGACGTGCAGCAGGGTCGAGGCGCCGACCCCCGCCCGTGCCAGGTAATAGGCCAGGCTGGTCGTGATGCCGCCGCTGCGGCTGGTGATGCCGACCGGGCCGGGGAAGAACCACTCGCGCGCGCTGGCTGCCTGCCCGCCGATCATGCCGAGCACGCCCTGGCCAGGGCTGAGGACGCCCAATGTGTTCGGGCCGACGAACTGCGCGCCCGCTCGCGCGGCGGCGTCCGCGATCTCGAGCACGTCGTAGACCGGCACGCGGTCGGGGACGATCACCAGCAGCTTTACCCCGGCGGCGATGGCTTCCAGGGCGGCGCTTTTCACCAGCGGCGCGGGGATGAACAACACACTGATGTCGATCGGCCCGGCGCTCTCCCAGGCTTCGCCCACCGTGTCGAAGACCGGGACGCCCTCGACGACCTGCCCGCCTTTGCCCGGCGTGACGCCCGCGACGACGTGCGTCCCGTAGCTGCGCATCAGCCGGGCGCGCGCCGTGCCCTCGCGCCCGGTGATGCCCTGCACGAGCACGCGTTTCGTCCGGTCAATCAGGATCGCCATCGGTCGTCTCCCCGGTCTGCGCGCCCCATGCGGCGTCCAGCCCGGCGATGGGCAGGTGAACGTAGCCGCCCCCGTTGCCCTCGAAGAAGCATTCGACCTCGCAGGCAAGGCACTCGACACAGCCGCCGTGTTTCGCCTCCTCGCGCGTGATGCTCAGTACGGGCACGTCGCCCTCCAGGGACAGGATGCCCGGCGCGCAGGTGCTGAGGCAGACCTTGCTGGCGCAGTCGCGGCAGCGCGCGTGATCGAGCGTGACGGTTCCCCCGGTGACCGTGTCGAACTGGTATGGGTCCTGGGCCGGGCGCGGGCCATAGGCGGGCGGCGCGGCCTCGCGCGGCGGCGTCCCCGCGATCAGGTCGCGCAGGCGGGCAGCGCAGTAGCCCGGCGCATCGTCCTTGCCGTACGCCTCGACTGGGGCGAGGAGATGGTCCCGCGCGCGCTCGAGGATCGCGATAGCATGCTCCTCCGCGTTGCCGCCCAGCCGGATGACGGCGGGCACGCTCAGGGGCGCCTCGAGGAACGCCTTGACCAGCGCGCGCGCCGAGTGGTACTGCTCCTGGCTGGCGACGCCGCTCCCGCTGGCGAAGTAGCCGTCGATGCCGGGCTGGCTGAGGATGATCCGCGCCGCGCGATAGACCTTGCTGGCGGGCGGGTTGCCGCTGGTGTCCACGAAATTGGCGGGGCGCAGGCCCTGGGCGCCCAGCGCGTCCATGCTCATCATGCTACCGCCGCCGCCCGCGCCGTGGAAGCCGACGTATCCCTCGCCTCGGTCGAACCCCTGTGCCATCTGGATGAAGAAGAACGTGCCGCGGTAGTCGCCGCGCTCCACGTCCCACGCGACGCGCTCCAGTGGTGTGGGCGGGCGGTCGATCTCGCGGGCGAAGGGGATGTCTAGCTCGGGCTGGCGGAAGACGGCGTAATCGTCGATGGTGAAGCGGCAGTCCGCCGCCACCAGCCGCCCGTCATCGGTCAGCGCCAGCGGGTTGATCTCCGCGGCGCGCGCGTCGTAGCGGCGGGCCGCGTCGTACAGCCGGGGCAGCAGGTCACCCACCTGAACCAGCAGCGCGCCGCTCAGCCCGGTCCGGCGCGCCAGCTCGCGCGCCTCGAAGTCGCGCAGGCCCAGCCGGATATCGACCGTGTGCCGGGCCACGCGGTCGGGATGCTCGCGCGCGATGGTCTCGATGCCCGATCCACCCTGGCTGCTGAAGATCATCACCGGCGCGCGCGCCACGTCGTCGATGATCACCCCGGCATAGAACTCGCGCGCGATGGTCAGGCGCTCCACCACCAGCACCCGCTCGACCGGGTAGGCGCCGACGTCCATGCCCAGGATAGCCCGCGCCGCATCGGCCGCAGCGCCGGGATCATCCGCGAACCGGATCGCGCCCAGCGCCGCGCGCCCGGTCACCCACGCCTGGGCCTTGACGACCACCGGCCCGCCGATCTCAGCGGCGATGCGGCGCGCGTCGTCGGGCGTCACGGCGACTGCGCCGCGCGGCACCGCGATTCCCACGCTGGCGAGCAGCGCCCGGCTCTGGTACTCGTGCAGCTTGGCCATCGGTCAGCCGCCTGGCTGCGCCGCGATCGGGCTGAGGCGCACACCCTCGTAGGCGGTGTGGCTGCCGTGCCAGGTGGACAGCCCGATCTGCCCGGAGCGGTAGGGCGCCGGATCGGCCCATTCCAGCTCGGCGCGCTGGCCGTCACCCTCGGCCTCCAGCGCCAGCCGGTCGCCGTGGGCGGTGAGGCGCAGGGTGTAGCGCTCGCTGTGCCGCCAGGGGAAGGGCGCCGACGCGACGCGGTCGTATTCCCCGCCGTTCTTGCGGTAGAGGGCCAGCGCCCCGTCCGGCCCCAGTCCGCCGGCGTAGGAGCGGAGCGCCCCTTGCTCGCGCGCGTTGATGTGGTGGTATTCGCCGATCAGCGGGATGACACCCACCTCCAGGCAGTAATCCTCCCAGGCGATGTCGCCGGTATACGACTCACACAGGCCGGGGCCGCTGCCGTGATAGCGC
>Ga0123333_10005032_pt1 | contig 12115 bp, 7 predicted proteins | sample BioC12SIPDNA_3_FD_89957 | JGI IMG/M metagenome (GOLD analysis project Ga0123333, IMG submission 89957) | Anaerobic biogas reactor microbial communites from Washington, USA - Biogas_R2_B C12 SIP DNA | ecosystem: Engineered > Bioreactor > Anaerobic > Unclassified | place: Washington, USA...
CGATCTGCCTTGGCGGACACCTTGATGTGACTACCGAGGATGGCCGGACGCGCCGCATCGGCATCACGCGCATCCATCTCGAGGAGGACGTGGCCAAGAGCATCCACCATGCGGGGTTCAGCGGCGTAGACTTCAACCGTTGCGGTGTGCCGCTGATCGAGCTGGTCACCGAACCTGAGATCACCAGTCCCGCCGAGGCGGTTGCCTTCCTGCATGCCCTGCGGCAGCTCCTGGTCTATGCGGATGTGGGCGAGTGCAACCTCGAGATGGGCAACATGCGCTGCGATGCCAACATCAGCCTGCGTCCGGCAGGCCAGAAGAAACTCGGCACCAAGACCGAGATCAAGAACCTCAACACCTTCAAGGGTGTCCAGGCCGCGCTGGAGTATGAGATCGACAGGCAGGCCGGCGTGCTCGCCTCCGGCGGACACATTATCCAGGAGACGCGCCGCTGGGATTCCGAGACCGGCGTGACGGAGGCGATGCGCAGCAAGGAGGATGCCGTCGACTACCGTTACTTCCCCGACCCGGATCTGCTGCCGGTGGTGATCACTCCGGAGCAGCTCGAGGAGTGGCGCGCCATGCTGCCCGAGCGTCCGGCGGCGCGGCGCCGGCGCATGATGGAGGAGTACGGTATTCCAGAGTACGATGCCGGCGTACTGGCCGCCGAGCGTCCCATCGCCGATTTCTTTGAAGCTGTTGCGCGCGCCTGCGGCAATGGCAAGGCCGCCTCGAACTGGATCATGACCGAGGTGCTGCGCCTGCTCGCCGATAGCGGGAGGACGATCGGGACCTGCGCCCTGTCGCCTGCGGCGCTGGCCGAGCTCATCACGCTGGTAGGCAAAGGTACCATCAACCAGCCTACGGCCAAGGCGCTGCTGGATGAGATCTTCGAGCAGGGCGGCGATGTGAGGAAGCTTGTCGCCGCCCGCGGGCTGGCACAGGTCGGCGACCGCGATGCCATCGCCGGCTGGGTGCGTCAGGTGCTCGAGGCCAACCCGGGGCCGGTGGCCGACTTCAAGGCCGGCAAGAAGGCTGCCGCCACCTTCCTGATGGGGCAGGTGATGAAGCTCAGCCGCGGCAAGGCCGATCCGCGGCTGGCTAACGAGGAAGTGGCACGGCAACTGGCCGAATCCGGAGCCTGAATCATGATGACGGTTCCGAAATTGCAGACGGCTTTCAGTGGAGTTAACGCGTGACGTCAAATGATGAATATGTCCTGCAACTGATGCTGGAGCAGGGAATGGTCACGAACGACCAGATTGACGGAGTGATCATGTCGCTCGAGGGCGGCGAGACGGTCGTCGACCATCTGGTGCGTATCGGCCATGTCAGCGAGGAGGATATCCTGCACCTGATTGCCGCACAGTTCGGCATGGAGGTCGTGAATATCGATGCCTCGGTACTTGATCGGCAGCTTGCCGCTATCATGTCGGCCGAGGATGCGCGCAAGTATGGTGTGGTGCCGCTGCAACGAACGAACGATTCTCTGATGGTGGCGATGCTCGATCCGCTGAACTACGACACGCTGGATCGCCTGCGCTTCGTGCTCAAATGCAACGTGGAGGGGGTTGTCGCGCCACGGGAGGACATCAACAAGGCGCTCGACACCCTCTATCCCGGCGAGACCGACATGGAATCGCTGATGAGCGAGATTGAGGATGCCGATGTGGCCGTCGAGACGCGCGGGTCGCTTGATGACCAGTTCGGTGCTGGCGACGCATCCGAATCGGACGCGCCGATCATCAAGCTTGTCGGCATGATCATCACCGAGGCCTTCAACCGCCGCGCTTCCGATATCCACCTCGAGCCCCTTGAGACGCGCTTCCGTGTGCGCTACCGCATCGACGGTGCCCTGCAAGAGGTGGAGTCGCCCCCCAAACGCCTGCAGCCCAGCATTCTGCAACGCGTCAAGATCATGTCGGGCATGAAGATCTCCGAGAAGCGCGTGCCGCAGGACGGCCGTATCCAGGTCAACATAAGGGGCCGCGACCTCGACCTGCGTGTCTCGTCCGTTCCCACCAACCATGGCGAGAGTATCGTCATGCGTATTCTAGACAAGCAGAATGTGGCGCTCGGCCTGCCCCAGCTTGGCTTCCTTTCCGACGACCAGACCCGTTTTGAACAGCTCATCACCATGCCGGACGGTGTGCTGCTGGTCACCGGTCCGACCGGTTCAGGCAAGACGACCACGCTCTACGCCTGCCTCGGGCAGATCAACCGTCCCGACCGCAAGATCATCACGGTCGAGGATCCCGTCGAGTATCAGATGACGGGCATCAACCAGGTGCAGGTGAACCGCGACGTGGGGCTCGATTTCGCCGCAGCCCTGCGCTCGATCCTGCGCCAGGCGCCCAACATCGTGATGATCGGTGAGATCCGTGATATCGAGACGGCCGACATCGCCATGGAGGCCGCGCTAACCGGACACCTTGTCTTCAGCACGCTCCACACCAACGATGCCCCTAGCGCCGTCACCCGTCTGCAGGACATGGGCGTCAAGCCATATCTGGTGGCCTCGGCGGTGCAGGCGGTCATGGCGCAGCGGCTTGTCCGCTCCATCTGCCCGCAGTGCAAGGAGGAGCGCCAGCCAACGGAGCGTGAACTCAAGATGCTGGGCGAGGTGAGTGCCAGCAGCCTGGCCGGTGCCACACTATGGCGTGGAAGGGGATGTCCCAATTGCTCGCTGACGGGCTACAAGGGACGCAAGGGCATTTTTGAAATCTTTGGCATGACGGACGAAATCCAGCGTATGATCTTTGACCAGCGGCCCGCCAACGAGCTGCGCAATGCCGCCCGCCAGTCGGGTATGCGCACGTTGCGTGAGGACGGGCTGCTAAAGGTGGCCGCGGGCATGACCTCGCTGGAAGAGGTTCTGCGCGTGACCATGGGAGATGCGAACTGATGGGCAACAGCAATATTGAAATGAGCGACCTCCTGCAGCTCTGCGTGGACGAGGGCGCTTCCGACCTTCACATCCGTGTCAACGTGCCTCCCATGCTGCGTATCCACGGTTCGCTCGTGCCGATCGACTTGCCTGCACTGGATGGCGAGGACACCGAACGCCTGATGAAGAGCATCGCCTCGCCGGCCAGCCAGCAGAGTCTGCGCGAGATCGGCGGCGCCGACTTCGGCTTCGGCTTCGGCGACAAGGCGCGTTTCCGCGTCAGCGTCTTCCGCGAGCGCGGCAATGTCGGCGTCGTTCTGCGCCAGATTCCCAAAACGCTCCTGACGCTCAATCAGATCGGTCTGCCCGAGCAGGTCAACGAACTGCTTTTCCGCCCGCGCGGCCTGGTGCTGGTGACCGGTCCGACCGGTTCCGGCAAGACCACGACGCTCGCCAGCATGCTCAACATCATCAATGAGCAACGCGACTGCCACATCATCACTATCGAAGACCCCATCGAGTATTATCACCCGCACAAGAAATCGGTCGTCACGCAGCGCGAGATCGGGGCCGACGTCCCCAGCTTCGCCGAGGCGATCCGCCGCGCGCTGCGCCAGGATCCCGACGTGATCCTGGTCGGCGAGATGCGCGACCTCGAGACCATGCAGGCCGCCATTACCGCCGCCGAGACGGGCCACCTCGTCTTCGCCACACTGCACACCACCGGTGCCACCACCACCGTCGACCGTATCGTCGACGCCTTCCCGACCGACCAGCAGGACCAGGTGCGCACGCAGCTCTCGGTGGGCCTGGTGGCTGTTATCTCGCAGCTCCTCCTCGTCCGTGCCGACAAGCCCGGACGTGTGGCCGCCTTCGAGATCATGATCACAACCCCCTCGATCCGCTCGCGCATCCGCGACGCCAAGACCTTCCAGATCGCCTCCGATATCCAGACCGGCGCCAAGTTCGGCATGATCACGCTCGACACGCATCTGCTGAACCTCTACCAGGCCGGGAAGATACACTACGAGGATCTTATCACCAAGTCGCAGGATCCCGACGCCGTCGTCGAGAAGCTGAAGGAAATGTCAGGTGGCAAGCGCTAGGACTGACAGGGAAGCAGGAGAATTCAGATGGCCGACGATGTGACGCAGAGACAAAGGCAGAAACCGGATCTGCTGGATCCGATTCTGGATCTGGCGATCAACCATGGTGTGATCAACGCGCAGCAGGCTGCCGAGCTCACGGAAGCGCATGTGCGCACCGGCAAGCCGATCCGCAACCTCATAATCGACGTGGGGTTTCTTGACGAGGATGCGTTGCTTTCGCTGTTGGCCGGCTACATGGGGTGCGATCTAGTCGACCTCACGACCATCGACATACCGCCCCATGTCCGTAGCGCCGTGCCCGCGGCCGTCGCCCGCATGTATAATGTGGTGCCGATCGACGTGCAGCCGGGATCGGTCACGCTGGCCACCTCGGGACTGGTGGATCCGCTGGCCACCGACGAGCTGATGTTCGTGCTGGCGCGTGACATCACATTCGTCCTCGCACGCGAGGTCGATGTCATGCACCGCGTCAACGAGTACTACGGCGACGACAGCACCACCGTTGCCGAGATGCTCTCGACGGTTATCGAGGAAGACGAATCGCTCGGACTAGGTGATGAGACCGAGGACGAGAAGGCCATTGCCGAGCAGGCCGGTGCCGCCCCTGTAGTGCGGTATGTAAACCTGGTGCTCTACCAGGCTGTCAAGGATCGTGCCTCCGACATCCACTTCGAGCCTTTCGAGAAGGAGTTCCGCATCCGCTACCGCATCGACGGTGCCCTCTACGAGATGCAGCCGCCGCCGCGGCGCCTGGCACTGCCGATTATCTCGCGCGTCAAGGTGCTGGCCAACCTTAACATCGCCGAGCGACGCCTGCCGCAGGACGGCCGTATCGCCATGACCGTCGCGGGCCATCAGGTCGACCTGCGTGTGTCCTGCCTGCCGACACAGTTCGGCGAAAGCGTCGTGCTCCGTGTCCTCGACCGTTCCAATGTCTCGCTCGACATGCATAACCTGGGCATTCCCGAGGACGTCCTCGACACGCTCATGATGGACATCGAGAAGCCCAACGGCATCATCATCGTCACCGGCCCGACCGGCTCGGGCAAGACCACCACGCTCTACGCCTGCCTCAACACGATCAACACCGTCGATTCCAAGCTGCTCACGGCCGAGGAGCCTGTCGAGTACAACATGGACGGGATCATCCAGGTGCCGATCAACCCCCTGGTGGGCAACACCTTCGCCAGGGCGCTGCGCGCCTTCCTGCGTCAGGATCCCGATATCCTGATGGTCGGTGAGATCCGCGACCTCGAAACCGCCGAGATAGCCATCCAGGCCTCGCTGACGGGCCATCTGGTCTTCAGCACGCTCCACACCAACGACGCGGCTGGCGCCGTCACACGACTGATTGACATGGACGTGGCGCCTTACCTGGTCTCATCCACCCTCGAGGGCGTGCTGGCGCAGCGTCTCGTGCGTACCATCTGCAGCAATTGCAAGACCCCCTATGTTCCGGACGACGAGACGCTCCAGCGCCTCAGCATGCGGCGTGAACAGATCGGCGACCGTCCCTTCTACTACGGGCACGGCTGTTCCCAGTGCAACAATTCGGGCTACAAGGGCCGCAAGGGCATCTTTGAATACCTGCGTATTAGCGAGCCGATTCGCCAGTTGATCAACGATCGCCAACCAACCCTTATCATCCGCGAGAAGGCCCGTGAACTGGGCATGCGCACGATACGCGAAGACGGCGTGCGCAATGTGCTGGACGGCTATACGACCGTCGACGAGATCCTGAGGTACACCTAAAGTCATGGAAAACATCATCATCCTCGGTAGCGGGCCGGCCGGCCTGACCGCTGCCATCTATGCCGCGCGCGCCAACTTTGCCCCGCTGCTAATCGAAGGAATGCAGCCCGGCGGACAGTTGACCGACACAACCGAGATCGAGAATTTCCCCGGTTTCGCCGACCCCATTGGCGGACGCGACCTGATGGATCGCATGCGCCAGCAGGCGGAACGCCTGGGCGTGCGCTTCCAGATGGACGGGGTCGCCGCCGTGCGTCTCGCGAGCGACGCGACCACGCCGGACAGCGAACGCGTGCATGAGGTCGCGCTGGACTTCTCCGGCGATAAGCTGCTGACCCGCGCGCTGATCGTTGCCACCGGCGCCAGTGCCCGCTACCTCGGCCTGGAATCCGAGAAGCAGTTGCTGGGGCGCGGCGTCTCCGGCTGTGCCACCTGCGACGGCGCCTTCTTCCGCGACCAGCACGTGGCCGTTGTCGGCGGCGGCGATACCGCCCTTCAGGATGCGCTCTACCTCGCGCGCATCGCCGCCTCCGTGACGGTGATCCACCGCCGTGATGCCTTCCGCGCCTCGAGGATCATGGGCGACCGTGTCCTCTCCAACCCGAAGATCAAGGTATGCTGGGATCACGTGGTCGATGAAGTGCTGGATGTCGCGGCCAACACCGTGACCGGTGTGCGCGTACGCAATGTCAAGACCGGTGAGATCACCGAGCTGCCCGTGCAGGGACTCTTCATCGCCATCGGGCACACGCCCAACACCGGATTCCTGAAGGGCCAGGTGGAGCTGAACCCCGAAGGCTACATTGTCACCCAAGAGTGCCGCACAAGTGTGCCTGGCGTTTTCGCTGCCGGCGATGTGCAGGATAACCGGTATCGCCAGGCGATCACTGCGGCGGGCAGCGGCTGCATGGCCGCGCTTGAGGCTGAACGCTATCTTGGAACCTTCCTGTCATGAACTCCGCCACTGCGCGCAGGTCGCATCGCCTGTCGCTGTTGCGCCGCCTGTTGCGCATGGCGCGTCCCTACCGTGGACGCCTGATCATCGGCATTGTTGCCGGTCTCTTCAGCGCGGGCACCTTCTTCGGGCTGCTTAGCTTTCTGCCGGATGCCTTTACGGCCTTCAAGCACGTCGAGGCTCCGGCCCCCGGTGACGTCACGGTGGAGGAGGGGACGCCGCCCGCCGCCGTGCCGGATGCCAAGCCCCTGCCCAGCGCCTTCCAGAGTGCCGAGCGCATCGCCGCCCGCTTCGACATACCGTTGCGCAACGCCGACAACACGCTCACCTGGCAGGCCCTCTTCCTGAGCCTGCTGGGGCTGCCGATTGTGGCCCTGCTGCGCATTCTCTCGTCCTTTATCAATCAGTACTTCATGCGCTGGTTCGGTGCCTGCATCGTCCGCGACCTGCGCAACCAGCTATTTGAATCGCTCCAGCGCCAGTCGCTCGGCTTTTTCGGGCGTTGCGACATCGGGCACCTGATCAGCCGGTGTGTCAACGATGCCGCCAGTGTCGAGCATGTTGTTTCCGTGACCTTGGCCGAGGCTGTCCGCGCGCCCTTCGAGATTGTGGCTGCCGTACTGTTCGCCGTGCTCTATGCCGTCAAGAACGGCTTGGGCCACATGATTCTCGTGGCCGGCGTCCTGCTGCCGCTCTGCCTGGTGCCCATTGTCGTTCTCGGCACCCGCGTGCGCCGCTGGTCCAAGCGCTCGCTGGAGCGCGTGTCGGATCTCGTGTCGCGCATGCACGAGAACTTCACCGGCATCCGCGTCGTCAAGGCGTTCAATACCGAAGAGGCCGAAGCTGAGCGCTTCCGCCGCATGAATGGGCGCTACTTCCAGTCGGTTCTGCGTGCCCTGCGTGCCGAGCTGCTGATGTCGCCGCTGATGGAAATCGTCATCACCCTGCTGGCGTGCGGCTTTGCTGTCACCTGCTTTATCTACAAGATCACGCTCGAGCAGATCACCATCGTCAGCGTCGCGGTCTTTGCCGCCTACCGCCCCATGAAGCAACTGGCCAAGATTGACGCCTCGCTACAGCGCGGCTCGGCGGCCATCGAGCGCATCTTCGCGCTACTTGATACCGACACCGCGCTGCCCGAGGCCGTAGCGCCTGTCGCCAAGGCAAGTTTTGACGATCGCATTTGCTTCGAGAACGTCACCTTCCGTTTCACCCCCGATGGCCCCGACGTCATCCGCGATATTTCGCTGGAACTGCCGCGCGGCTCGCTCCTGGCCCTCGTCGGCGAGACCGGCTCCGGCAAGACCACCATCGCCAACCTGCTGGCGCGCTTCTACGACCCCGTTACCGGCCGCGTCACACTCGATGGCATCGACTTGCGCGACATCGCCACGCCGGATTTGCGCCGCCTCATCGGCGTCGTCACGCAGGATACCATCCTCTTCAACGACACGATCGCCAGCAACATCGCCTACGGCTCGCCGGATGCCACGCAGGCGCAGATTGAGGAGGCGGCGCGCATGGCCAATGCGCACGATTTCATTGTGGCGCACCCGCAGGGCTACCGTCGCAATGTGGGCGACAAGGGCTTCGTGCTCAGCGGGGGCGAGAAGCAGCGTGTGGCCCTCGCGCGCGCCATCCTGCGCAATCCGCCCATCCTGATCCTCGACGAGGCCACCAGTGCGCTCGATACCGTAACCGAGCGTCTGGTCCAGGAGGCCATCACCAAGGTCATGCAGAACCGCACCACGCTGGCAATCGCGCACCGCCTGAGCACCGTGCGGCGCGCCAACCAGATTCTGGTCATCGACAGCGGCCGCGTCATCGAGCGCGGCACCCACGACGAACTCTACGCCCAGGGCGGACGCTACAGAAGGCTGTGCGATATGCAGTTGAGCGAACCCTGAACCCTAGTGCATTCTCCGGCGTCCAATCTACCAGCCCTTAGCGCCACCTTCACCGTGATCGACTTCGAGACCACGGGCAGCGTACGCGGCTGGACGGTCGAGCCGTGGCAGATTGCCGTCGTCGAGGTGGCCAACTGCAGGCTCACCGGTGCCGGGTTCGAGTCGTGGTTGCGTATCGCGCCTGATCGTCCCTTCAATCCCCATGCGCCGGGCCGCCATGCGCGTCTGCGCCACGAGCTGGCCGGCGCACCATCGCTGGCCGGCCTCTGGCCCGACCTCTCCGGACGCTGGTTCCTCAACCGTCCGCTGGTGGCGCACAATGTCGGTACCGAGCGCGGCCTGCTGCGGCGCGCGGCACCGCTGCACCGTCTGGGACCGTGGGTCGATACCCTGCGTCTCGTGCGCCGCTACTACCCGCACCTGGCCTCGGCCGCGTTGGAGGATGTGGTGGTGGAACTCGGCCTGACGGAACAGTTACAGCGGCTCTGTCCCGGGCGCGTGCCACACGATGCCTACTACGACGCCACCGCCTGCGCCCTGCTGCTGACCCACTTCCTGGCCTTGCCGGGGTGGGAAGAGGTCACGGTACAGGGGTTGGTCGATTTGGCGTAAGCGATGCAATTTCCGATCTTGCAGTCATCCCGTTTGTTTGCCAAAATAGACCTTTGTTTTATCAGCGGCGTAGGTCGTCATTGGGGACGCATACGCGCCGCCCTGACTTTGACGGCTGATATCTTGAGGCAGTAAAGGAACAACATGAAGAACATTCCGGTCTCCGACACCAGAAATTTTGCGATCCTGGGACATAGCGGCAGCGGCAAGACGGCGCTGACGGACGCGTTTGCGTTCAAACTTGGCCTGACAGACCGCCAGGGTTCCGTGGATGCCGGGACGAGCCTCTCCGACTATACCGAGGAGGAGAAGAACCGGAAGATCTCGATCTTCGCTTCGCCCTTCGTCGCCGAGTATGCCGGTCCCGCCGGCCGGCGCTTTGGCATCAACTTTGTTGATACGCCGGGCTACATGGATTTCTACGATCAGGAGCTCAGCGCGCTGTTTGCCTCCGATGCGGCTCTTATCGCCGTCGATGCGGTGGGCGGCATCCAGGTCGGCACCAACCGCGCCTGGCGGAGCTGCCAGAAGCATGGCGTCGCGGCGCGTGGTTTTGTGATCACCGGCCTGGATCGTGAAAACGCGAACTTTGCCAAGACCATCGAGGCCATCCAGGCCGCCTATGGCTCCAACTGCGTTCCCGTCATGCTGCCGCTGGCCGACGGGCAGGTGGTCGATATCCTCGCGAGCCACGAGTTCCCGGCCGAGGTCGCCGGGCAGGCCGAGTCGATCAAGAGCGCGCTGGTAGAGCAGGCGGCCGCAACGTGCGATACCCTGATCGAGAAGTTCCTCGAGGGTGAACAGCTTGAGGCCGATGAGATTGCCAGCGGACTGGTCACGGCGGTTGCCACGGGCGATCTCTACCCGATCTTCATCTGTCTGCCGCTCAAGGGCACAGGCGTGACCGAGACACTCAACGGTATCTGCCGTCTCTTCCCGTCGCCCGACAAGCGTACGTTCAAGGATGTCGAGGGTAATGACATCGTTGCCGATCCGGACGCACCGCTGTCTGCGATTGTTTTCCGTACCGCCATCGACACCTTCGTTGGCCAGATCAACTACGTGCGCGTGGTTTCTGGCACGCTCAAGCCCCAGACCGAGATGCTTAACACCTCGAACGGGACGCGCGAGACGGCCGGCTCCCTCGTTGCCACTATTGGCAACAAGAAGCAGGTGCCGATCGAGGAGGCGGGCCCCGGCGACATCGTCGCCATCCCCAAACTCAAGGATACGCATACGGGTCAGACGCTGGCGGCGCCTGGCAGCACTTGCAAGCTTGCCTGGCCGGCCTTCCCGCAACCGGTCCACTTTGCCGCAGTCACAGCCAAGACGCAGGGCGACGAGGACAAGATGGGCGTGGCGCTGGCACGTATCGTCGAGCAGTTCCCCTCGATCCAGATCGACCGCGATGCCGAGACCAAGCAGGTAGTCCTCAAGGGTCTGGGCGATGTGCATATCGACGTGGCCGTGAAGCTGATGAAGCTGCAGTCCAATGCGGCGGTTGATACCAATGTGCCCAAGGTGGCCTACCGCGAGAGCGTCACGAGCATGGGCGAGGGGCACTACCGCCACAAGAAGCAGACCGGCGGACGCGGCCAGTTCGGCGAGGTCTACCTGCGCGTGATGCCGCTGCCCGAAGGCGATACCGAGTGGTTTGTCGACAAGATCGTCGGCGGCGCGATTCCGGGCAACTTCATTCCGGCGGCCCAGAAGGGCGTGTCGGAGGGCATGCTGGCCGGTTCTGTTGCGCGGTATCCTGTGCAGAACGTCAAGGTCGAGATCTACGACGGCTCGTACCACGATGTCGACTCTTCGGAAGTCGCCTTTAAGATCGCCGGTTCGCGGGCCTTCCGCGAGGCGATGTCAAAGGCCAAGCCCGTTCTGCTCGAGCCCATCATGACCGTGCGGATCACGATTCCCGACACCTTCATGGGGGCCATCACCGGCGACCTCAACCACCGCCGCGGCCGCATGCTCGGCATGGACATGGTCGATGGCCTGCAGGTCATCACGGCTGAGATCCCGATGGCGGAACTCTTCCAGTACTGCGCCCAGTTGCGCAGCCTCACCGGCGGTCAGGGAAGCTTCGAGATGGAGCTGGCGCGCTACGACATCGTGCCCTCGAACATCACGCAGAAGATCGCTGCCGAGGCCGCTAAGCAGGGCGATGATCTCGACGACGCATAGGTCGTTGCAAGGTCATGCGTGTCCAGCTAGTCTCGCTCTGTCCGACTGATGCCGCGCGTCAGGCTGGAAGGCCAGCCCTGACGCCGGAGCTGCTCGCGGCTACCGGTGCGCGCTACTCGCGTAACAACGAGGGGCTCGATTCCATTCTGGCGCGCATCGATCCGGAGCGGCTTGACGAGTCGGTCGACTCCATTTTCCGTATGCTTGACTACGGGCACCAGTCGATTGCCGACATGGTGCCTGTGGCCATCTTCATTGATGGTGTCACGGCCTGGCTCGCCTATCTTGTCTGGTCACTCGCGCCGCAGGCGGGCGGCCAGGAGAGTTCCACACGCTACATCCGGCTTACGCCGGAAGGGCTCGCCGCGCCGGAGAAGCTTGGCATCGCGGCTGAAGACCGCGAGGTGTGGCGGCAGGCCATGCAGGCGGCTTTCGGGCACTATCAGACGCTTGAGCAGGGTTGGCATGCCCTTGGCGAGGCCAACCCGTCACGCATGCGTATTCCTGCCGCACTGCTGCAGGATGCGTCGCCCAAGGCCGGGCGGCAGGTTGCGCGCATGCGCCGCAACTACGCCTTCGACCGCGCGCGCTACCTGCTGCCTGCTGCAGCCTTGACCAACCTGATGCTCGTCATGTCGGCCCGTGCCTGGGCCGCGCTTTGCCAGCAGCTCGACTCCTCTGCGCTGCCCGAGGCGCGTGAACTTGC
>Ga0123333_10005034_pt1 | contig 12111 bp, 12 predicted proteins | sample BioC12SIPDNA_3_FD_89957 | JGI IMG/M metagenome (GOLD analysis project Ga0123333, IMG submission 89957) | Anaerobic biogas reactor microbial communites from Washington, USA - Biogas_R2_B C12 SIP DNA | ecosystem: Engineered > Bioreactor > Anaerobic > Unclassified | place: Washington, USA...
AGGCGCTCCTGGAGCTTCTCGCGCGCGTAGTCGGAGTCGGTGGTCTCGAGCTCGGCCTTGATGGCCTTGATGCGCTCGTCGATGACCTTGCGGTCGCCCTGGCCCTCGATGATGGTCGTCTCGTCCTTGCTCGAGCGGACGCGCTTGGCGCGGCCGAGCTGGGAGAGGCGGACGTTCTCGAGCTTGTGGCCGAGCTCCTCGCTGATGACCTCACCGCCGGTGACGGCAGCGATGTCGCGGAGCATCTCCTTGCGGCGGTCGCCGAAGCCGGGGGCCTTGACGGCGAGCACGTTGAGCGTGCCACGCAGCTTGTTGAGCACCAGCGTGGCGAGCGCCTCGCCCTCGACGTCCTCGGCGATGATCAGGAGCGGCTTGCCGGTCTGGATGACCTGCTCGAGTACGGGCAGGAGGTCCTTCAGCGCGCTGATCTTCTTCTCGTGGATGAGGATGTAGGCGTCCTCGAGCACCGCCTCCATCGCGTCGGAGTCGGTGATGAAGTAGGCGCTGATGTAGCCCTTGTCGAACTGCATGCCCTCGACGACGTCGAGCTCGGTGTCGAGGGTCTTCGACTCCTCGACGGTGATGACGCCGTCGCGGCCGACCTTGTCCATAGCCTGGGCGATGAGCTCGCCGACGGCGGCCTCGTTCGCGGAGATCGCGGCGACCTCGGCGACGGCCTTGCTGTCCTCGACGCTGCGGGCCATGGCCTTGACGCTCTCGACGGCGGCCTCGACGGCCTTGTCGATGCCGCGCTTCAGGGCGAGCGGGCTGGCGCCGGCGGCGACGTTCCTCAGGCCCTCGCGGACGATGGCCTGGCCGAGCACGGTGGCGGTGGTGGTGCCGTCACCCGTGATCTCGTTCGTCTTGCTGGCGATCTCGATGAGGAGCTTGGCGCCGATGTTCTCGATCGGGTCCTTGAGCTCGATGTCCTTGGCGACGGTCACGCCGTCCTTGGTGATCGTCGGGCCGCCGAACTTCTTCTCCAGGACGACGTTGCGCCCCTTCGGCCCGAGCGTGACCTTGACGGCGTTCGCGACGGCGTTGACGCCGCGTTCGAGAGCGCGGCGCGCGTCTTCCTTGTAGATCAGGTCCTTGGCCATGTTCCCTCTGCTTCCTTAGTCCCTAGTGGCTTCGCTGCCTCAGCTGAGGACCGCGTGGATGTCCCGCTGGCTCAGGATCATGAGCTCGCGGCCGTCGAGCTCGATCTCGGTGCCGCCGTACTTGGCGAAGACGACGGTGTCCCCGACCTGCACGTCGATCGGCTCGCGCGAGCCGTTCTCGAGGTACTTGCCGGGGCCGACGGCGAGGACCTTGCCGCGCTGGCTCTTCTCCTTGGCGCTGTCGGGCAGCACCAGGCCGCTGGCCGTGGTCTGAGGCTCGTCGATGACCTCGACGACGACCTTGTCGCCCAACGGCTTGAGGTTCAGCTTCTGGTCAGCCATGCTTCCTCCACTGTTCTCGGATGTCTCCGTTTGGCACTCTCAGGTCGCGAGTGCCAACCATCCTAGATGGTATCCACGGCGCGCGAGACGTGTCAACCGCGCCGTGTCAAGCTGTCTGCCGTGTCTGAGCTAAGCAGACTTGACAGCGCGGCGCTCAAGTCCGGCGACCGCGCGGCCGCCGCCGCGCCCGCGGTCGCGGACGGTCAGCCGCGCCGCAGCCCCAGCACGAAGGCGGGCACGAACGCCGCAGCGAAGGGGATGTTGTACGTGAGCAGCGCCACGAGGCCCCGCCACGTGCCCTGCAGCGAGTCTGGCGTGAGCAGGGGGTCGACCTGCCGCTGCAGCACGTCCCAGTTCACGCTCACGTAGCCCGACCAGGCCAGGAGCTGCACGGCGATGAACAGGAGCCCGAGCGCTATGGCGACGACCTTGCCGACCTTCTTGAGGGCGTAGCCGGCGATGAAGCCCGCGACGGCGCCGAAGCCGATCTGCTCGATCCACGGCATGACTGCCGACAGCTCCGGCGTTCCCACGTGCGCGACGTTACCACGCTGCCTCGGACCCGCCGGAGGCGACCGGCGCATAAGATGACGCCGTGAGCGCAGGGTCCCGGGTCCGCATCGGCGACCACGTCGCCGCCGCCCTGGCGGCCGGCGAGCCGGTGGTCGCCCTCGAGTCGACCGTCATCACCCACGGCCTGCCCCGCCCGCGCAACCTCGAGGCCGGGAGGCGGCTCGAGGCCGTGGTCAGGGAGGCCGGAGCCGTGCCCGCCACGGTCGGGGTGCTCGGCGGCGAGGTCGTCGTGGGCCTCGACGCGGCCGAGCTCGAGCGCCTGGCGCAGGCGGCGGCCGAGAAGGTCTCGCTGTGGAACCTCGCGGCCGTCGTCGCCCAGGGCGCGGACGCCGGCACGACAGTGGCCACGACCCTGTGGGCCGCACACGCCGCCGGCCTCGACGTGTTCGCCACCGGCGGCATAGGCGGCGTGCACGACGCGCCGTTCGACGAGTCGGCCGACCTGGCCGCGCTCGCCAGGTACCCGGTCCTCACCGTCTGCGCCGGCCCCAAGAGCATCCTCGACGCCGCCGCGACCCTGGAGCGGCTCGAGACCGCCGGGGTACCCGTCGTCGGCTACCGCTCCGACCGCCTCGCCGGCTTCCTCGTGACCCTCACCGAGCACCGGTTGCCCGCCAGGGTCGACAGCCCCGACGCGGCCGCCGCCGTGCTCCTGGCGCAGAGGGAGCTAGGGTTATCCTCTGGTGTGGTGCTGTCCAACCCCGTCTCCAGTGGGCTCGAGCCCGAGGAGTTCGCGGCGCTCAGGGAGCGCGCCGAGGCCGCCCTCAGGGGCCGCGGCGTGCGGGGCCGCGACGCCACGCCGTTCCTCCTGGCCGAGCTGGCCGCGATCTCGGGCGGCCGCACCGTCGACGTCAACACCCGCCTTCTCGAGGAGAACGCCGCCCTCGCCGCCCGCGTGGCCGCCGCCTACCGCAGGCTGGCCCAGGCGGCGGCGCCCCACGGGGTGAGCGCGTGAGCGACGAGCGCCGCATCGACCCTGCGGCCACCGGGCGTCCGCAGGGCCTCGGCGAGATGTTCAGGTCGGCGCGCGAGAGCCGCGGCCTGTCGCTGGCCGACGTGGCCGAGCTGACCCACGTCAGGCAGGAGTACCTCCGCGCCCTCGAGGAGGGCCGCTACGACGACCTGCCCGAGGACGTCTACGTCCGCAACTTCGTGCGCCTGTTCGCGCAGGCCGTGGGCCTCGACTCCGAGCGCGCTCTCTCCGCCTACCAGTCGGAGCGCAAGCAGGCTGGTGGGCTCTCGACGCTGGAGATGCGGCTGGAGCAGGAGCGCCGCGGGGAGCGTCCGCCCCCGCGCCGCCGCAAGCCCGCGGAACGCCGCGACCGCAGCGGCTTCAGCCTCGGGCCGCTGATCCCCACGCTGGTGCTCGTCGCCGGCCTCGCCGCGCTCGCGGTGTGGGGCTTCAACCGCCTCATGGCGCCGGCCCGCCCGACGGGCACGACGCAGCCGCCGCCCGTCGTCGCGCCCGAGGGGGGCGCGCCCCAGGTCGCCTCGCCCGACGCGCCCGCCGCGGGCGACGCCTCGGCGTCGCAGCCCACGACGGTGCTCGTCAGCGTCGTCTCCGACCCGCCGGGCGCGACCGTGAGCATCGACAGCTTCGTCCTCCCCGGCACCACGCCCATCCGCGACGTGCCGGTGACCGCACGCGCCGGCCGCGTCCTCAGCGTGACCCTCGACGGCTACCAGACGCTGCAGCAGCCGGTCGACCTGCTCGAGGACCAGACCCTCACCGTCACGCTGGTGCCGCAGGCGACGGCGGCGGCGGCAGGCGACGCGCCGCCGGCCGCGGCCGCCACCGGCGCGGGCCAGCTCGCGATCGAGGTGACCGCCCCCACCTGGCTCGAGGTGTACCGGGGCACCGCCCGCAACCAGGGCGAGCGCCTCGTCTACCGCACGGCGCAGGCCGGCGAGACGTTCACGTTCGACCTGCCCGTGTACGTCCACGTCGGCAACGCGGCGGGCGTGCAGGTGACGCAGGGCGACACCGTGATCGGCACGCTCGGCTCGTCCGGCGCGGTCGTCGGTCGCGCGTTCACCGCCCAGTGAGGGGCGGCGTCACCGCGCAGCTGGCGCTGGCCTCTCTGCGCCACCGCTCGCTGCGCACCGGCCTCACCGCGCTCGGCATCGCGGTGGCGATCGCCTCGACCGTCGTGTTCATGTCGATCGGCGAGGGCCTGCGCAAGGCGTTCGCCGACCAGCTCGCCGGCCTCGGCCCCGACCTGCAGGTCACCTACGGGGAGGCGAGCGGCGACTTCTTCCCCACCGCGCCCGACCTGCCCCTGGAGCACGTGGAGCGCCTCGGGGCGGACGCCGAGCGCTTCGGCATCCGGTCCGTGACGCCGGTGCTGCTCTACCTGCGCGGCGGCCTCTCGCCCTCGCAGTCGTTCGTCTTCGAGGGCCTGCCGACCGACGTCCCCCTCGCCGAGGTGTTCACCGGCGCCGAGGTGGTCGCCGGACGCGGGCTGACCACCGACGACGAGACCGCCTTCGCCGCCCTCGTGGGCCGGTCGGTCGCGGCCCGCGCGAGCCTCGAGGTGGGCGACACGCTGCGCGTGAACCCCGAGGCGACGTTCGAGGTCGTCGGCATCGTCGCCTCCGACGCCGGCCTGCTCGAGAACCTCGTCATCGTGCCGTTCTCGGCGCTGCGCGCGGCCATGGGCGTGGAGGACCGCGTCAGCGCGGTCCTCGTCAAGCTCGACGACCCCACGCGCGCCGAGCAGGTCGCCGCCCAGCTCGCGGCGGCCTACCCCGACCTCGGCGTCCAGACGCAGGCCGGAGCGCTGAGCGTGGTGCAGGACAGCCTGCGCATCTCGGACTTCGTTCGTCTCGGCATCAGCGCGATCGCGCTGATCGTCGGGGCGATAGCCGTGGCGAACACGATGATGATGAGCGTGTTCGAGCGCACGCGCGAGTTCGGCGTCGTGCGCGCCGTCGGCGCCAGGCCCTCGTTCCTGTTCTCGCTCGTCGTCCTCGAGTCGATAGCGCTCTCGCTCGTCGGCGCCGCTGTCGGGGTCGGGCTCGGGGGCCTGGCGACGACGGTCGTGAACGCCATCGCGCAGGGCTACATCGGTCTCGCCGTGGCGGCCGTGACGCCGCGGCTCGTGGCGTTCGCCGTGCTCGTGGCCGCGGCGACCGGCCTGCTGGCGGGCCTGCTCCCCGCCGGGCGCGCGGCGAGGGTGCCGATCGCCGTCGCCGTCGCGCGCGAGTGAGCCCCGCGCGGCGCGCGCGCTAACCGCCGCCCGCGCGCCCTGCGCGCGCGGCACATAAGATGGCCCTCATGGCGCCGAAGTCGACGCGAGCCCTCCTGGCCCTCGCCCTCGCCCTGCTCGCCTCCGCCGTCCACGCCCAGCGCTTCGAGTGGCGGGACGTGGTCCAGGAGGTCACCATCGAGCCCTCCGGCGCCGTCGTCATCGACGACACGCGCACGCTCTGGACCGACGGCGACTTCGGCGAGGCGTTCATCTGCCTCGAGCTGGAGGAGGGGCAGAGGGTCGAGCTGCTGCCGGGCTCGGGCGCCGTCAGCAGCGGGCCGCAGGCGACGGCGTTCACGCAGCCGTGCCCCGCCGGCACCGAGCTGGTCGTACGCAACGCCACGCGCGTCAGCGAGCGGCGCGTGCGCTTCCACTACCGGCTCCTCGGCACCATGGAGTTCTACAGCGACATGGCGCAGTGGTACTGGAACCTGATCCAGCTCGACCACCCGCCCATCGTCGGCTACCAGCTGCGCGTGCGGGCGCCCGGCCCCATGGACGAGCCGTTCGACGCCTACGTGCACCGCTACGCCAACCCCGAGGTGCCGTTCGTCGAGCTCTCCCCCGACCGCTCGACGCTGACGGTCAGGTTCGAGCAGATCCCGCCGGGCGCGGGCGTCGAGGTCAACTACATGATGGACCCGGCCCTCTTCGAGCCGCTGGGCACTGTGCCGGGCCACGAGCGGGCCCTGCTCGCCGAGGAGGAGCTCTTCAGGCAGAGCGAGCAGGCCGCCGGCCGCGCGACGCTGCGCCGCTCGCCGCTGTGGGTCCTGCTCCCGGCCGGCATCGTGCTGTTCCTGCTCGTCGGGGTCGCGCGCGCGTACCTGAGGCACGGACGCGAGCCGGACGTGATGGCCATGCGCTACCCGTTCGAGCCGCCCAGCGACCTGCCGCCGGCCGCGGTCGTGGCGATGCGCACGCAGATGTTCCAGCCGGGCTCGATGGGCAACGCGTTCATGGCGACGATCATGGACCTCGCGCGCCGCGGCTACGGCGAGTTCACCAGCAGGCGCGGCCGCTTCGAGATGCGGCTCGACCTCCAGCGCTCGACGGAGGGCCTGGAGCCGTTCGAGGCCGCGGTGCTGCGCTACCTGCGCAACGCCGCCGCCACCTACCGGCGCGGCGACCCCAGCCTCCTCGAGTTCCGCGAGATGAAGAGCTACTCGCAGCGCTACGCCTCGTCGTTCATGGACAGCTGGGGCAAGTCCGTCCGCAAGTGGGTCGAGGCGAAGCGCGGGGGGCCGCTCGTCGACGCCGAGAGCCAGCGCATAGCGAACGCCTGGGGCGCGTGGGCGATCGGCGGCATGCTCGTGTGCGTGTTCGTGGCGGCCGCCGCCGTCGGGCCCGGCCGTGTCGCCGGCATCGTGGGGGCGGTCGCGGCGCTCGCGTTGGCGATCGTCTCCAGCGTAGCCGTGCCCCGCTGGCGCCCGGAGATCGCCGCCGAGGTCGCCGGCTGGGAGGGCTTCAAGCGCACGCTGTCCGACTACACGCGCATGAAGGACGCGCCCGACGACTTCTTCAAGCTGTGGGACGTGTACTACGTGTACGCGGCCGCGCTGGGCGTGGCCGAGCGCTTCCTGAAGAACCTCGCGCGCGCGGCGCCGCTGCGCGGCCTCGACGAGGCCACCGTCGCCAGCCGCGCGGCCTGGCTCGGGACCTCGAGCGACCTCAGGAGCCTCTCGGACGTGTCGCGGTCGGTGACGTCGCTGTCGCGCTCGCTGGCGGCGGCCTCGGCGTCGGCCTCCTCGGGCGGGTCGTCGTCCGGCGGTGGCGGCGGTGGCGGCGGCGGGGGCAGCTCCGGCGGCCGTTAGCCGGCGGGGACGGCGCCGCCACGCGCCGGCGGGACGCCTCGGGCGGCCGTCCGCCGCCGGTCGCGGCGCGTACCGCGTCCGCGGCCCCTACGGGCGCCGGTGCCGGCCGTCGCCGCCCGGCGCTCCGGGCGGCCCGCGGTAACATCCGGTGTGCTGCGCGCCGAACGCCTGTCCAAGGTCTACCGCACCGGCGCCGCCGACGTACACGCCCTCACGGACCTCACCGCGACGTTCCCACCGGCCTGCATGACGGCGATCCTCGGACCCTCCGGCTCCGGCAAATCGACGCTGCTCAACCTGCTCGCCGGCTTCGACACGCCGACCTCGGGCACCGTCAGCCTCGACGGCCAGCCGCTCACCGACCTGACCGAGGCCCAGCGCGCCGACCTCCGCCTGCACCGCTTCGGGTTCGTGTTCCAGTCCTACAACCTGTTGAGCGTCCTCGACGCCGAGCGCAACGTCGCCCTGCCCATGGCGCTGGCGGGCGTGGGGCGCGCCGAGCGCTCCCGGCGCGCTCGGGCCCTTCTCGAGCGCTTCGGCGTCGCCCACCGGCACGACCACCTGCCTCACCGCCTCTCGGGCGGCGAGAGGCAGCGCGTCGCCCTGGCGCGCGCCCTGGCCAACGACCCCGCGGTCGTGTTCGCCGACGAGCCGACGGGCAACCTCGACTCGCGCAGCGGGGAGCTCGTGATGCTGGCGCTGAAGGAGGTCGCGGCCGAGGGCCGCACGGTCGTGATCGTCACCCACGACAGGGAGCTCGCCGCCTTGGCCGACGCACGCATCGAGCTCCGTGACGGGCGGGTCCGCGGCGTGAGCGGCCCCCGCGCCGCCGACGTGGTCCCCGGTGGCGAAGCCCCCGACCCCGCCGACCTCCCGGCCGACGTGGCGGGCACGACGTGAGGCTGGGCGTGCGCGGAGCCGGGGCGCTGGGCGCGCTGCTGCTGGCGCTCGCCGTGGCCGTGGGCGCGTTCGGCACACACACGCTGTCGGCGCGTCTCCCCGAGGCGCGGCTGGGCACGCTCGAGACCGCGGTGCGCTACCAGTTCTACGGCGGGCTCGGCCTGCTCGTGATGGCGGCGACAGGCCGCACGGCGCGTCGCGAGGCCGAAGGCGGCGTCGCTCAGGCCGCGGGGCTCTTGGCCCTCGGCGTGCTGGTCTTCTGCGGCGCGCTCTACCTGCTCGTGGCCGGCGGCCCCAGGCTGCTCGGCCTCGTGGCGCCGGTCGGCGGCACGGCGATGGTGCTGGCCTGGCTGCGCCTGGCGGTGGCGCTGTGGCGCGAGCCGGTCACGCCAGCTCCGTGACCGCCTCCGGCGGCGGCACCGCGCCGCTCGCCGCCACCTCCCGCAGGACGGCGTAGGAGCGCTTGGGCACCCGCTCCAAGGTCTCGGGGACGAGCCTGACGAGGCCGAAGCGGTGCGCGAAGCCGTCGGTCCACTCGAGGTTGTCGACGAGGGTCCACACGAGGAAGCCGTCGAGGTCGCAGCCGGCCGCGCGCGCGGCCAGCGCCGCCCTGAGGTGCGCCACGACGAAGCGGGCGCGCCGCTCGTCGTCGACGCGGCCGGCCGCGTCGGGCTCGTCGGGGAACGCGGCGCCGCACTCGGTGACGACTACCCGCGGCCCGCCGTAGTCCTCGCGTAGCCGCATCAGGACGTCGTAGAGCCCGCGGGGGTACACCTCCCAGCCCATCGCCGTGACCTCGCTGGCGGGAGGCGGGTCGGCCAGCGCGAGGCCGACGGGGCTCGCGGCGTCGGCCCTCACCCTGAGACGGGTGTAGTAGTTGACGCCCAGCACGTCGAGGGGCCGGGAGAGCTCGTCGAGGTCGCCGTCCTCCACGTGTCCGGCGAGCATGTCGGCCAGCGGCTCCGGGTAGCCGCGCCCGAAGAGCGGGTCGAGGAACGCCCGGTTGTAGACGGCGTCGGCCAGCTCCGCGGCGAGCTCGTGCTCCTCGCCCTCGGCGGCGGGCAGGCAGGGCTGCAGCGAGAGGATCGTGCCCAGCTCGACGTTCGGAGCGGCCTCGCGCAGCCGCGCCACGGCGAGGCCGGTGGCGAGGTTCTGGTGGTGCACGGCGCCGAGGAACGCGCTCGGGTCGGTGAGGCCGGGCGCGTGGCGGCCCGCGAGGTGACCTAGCACCGCGTGGACGTTGGGCTCGTTCATGACGAACACGCGCCGGGCGCGCCCGGCGGCGAGCTCGCCGACGACCTCGGCGTAGTCGGCGAGGTAGTAGGCCGTGTCGCGCTCCGCCCAGCCGCCGCGCTCCTGCATCGCCCGCGGCAGGTCCCAGTGGTAGAGGCACGGCCACGGCTCGAGACCGCGCTCGAGCACCGCGTCGAGCATGCGGTCGTAGAGCGCCAGAGCCTCGCGGCGCGGCCGGCCCCTGCCCTCGGGCATCAACCGGGGCCAGCTCAGCGAGAAGCGGTAGGCCGTGACGCCGAGCCCGGCGGCGAGGTCGAGGTCCTCCTCGAGGCGCCTCAGGTGGTCGGTCGCCACGCTCCAGGCGGCCACGGGCAGGCGCGAGCGCGCCAGGAACCCGTCCCATATCGACTCGCCGCGGTCGCCCGCCGCGCCCTCCGTCTGGTAGGCCGAGGTCGAGACGCCGAGCCGGAACCCGGACGGTAGCTCGAGGGCATCATCGCTGTCCACGACACGACCTTAGCGTCTGGAGCCGGGCGGGGTACCATCGTCGGCGTGGCCGAAGCCAGCGAGTCGCCGCGCCGCCGCACCGTCTACCTGGTGCTGGCCGGGGCGCTCGTCTCGGTCAGCTTCGCGGCCGTCTTCATCCGGCTGGCCGACGCCCCGGCTCCCGTCGTGGCCCTGTACCGGCTCGCGATCGCCAGCCTCGTCCTGCTCCCGGCCACCATGCGCGCCAGGCGCCGCACGCCCCTGCGCGGCAGGGCCGCCTGGCTGACGGCGCTCTCCGGGCTCGCCCTGGCCGTCCACTTCGCGACCTGGATCTCGTCGCTGTCGTACACGACGATCGCCGCGAGCGTCACGCTGGCGACGACCACGCCGCTGTGGACGGCCCTGCTGAGCTGGTTCGTCCTGGGCGCGGCGCCCACGCTGTCCGTGATGATCGGGATCACCGTGGCGATCGCCGGCGCGGCCGTGATCGGGTTCGGCGACCTAGCCGGCGGCACCAACCCCGTGCTCGGCGACCTGCTGGCGCTGTGCGCGGCCGCCGCGGCGGCCGTCTACTTCCTCGTAGGGCGCGAGGTCATGCGCGGCGGGGTGTCGCTGTCCGCGTACGTGGGGACCGTCTACGCCTGGGCCGCGCTGTGGCTGCTGCCGCTGCCGCTGCTAGCCGGCGTGCCCTACCTCGGCTACCCGCTCGAGTCGCTGGGCTGGATCGTCCTGCTGGCGCTGGTGCCGCAGGTGCTGGGGCACACCGGCCTGAACTTCTCCGCGCGACACCTGGGCGCGACGGTCACGTCCACGGCGGTGCTGGCCGAGCCCATCGGGTCGGGGGTGCTGGCCGCGCTCGTGTTCGGCGAGGTGCCGGGGGCCATGACGCTCCTCGGAGGCGTCCTGGTGCTGCTCGGCGTGATGCTCGTGGTGCGCACCGGCGAGCCGCAGCGCCGCGGCGCCCGGCGCTCGCGTCGGCGAGACGGCCCGGCCGGAGCGGCACGAACGGAGACCTGACTGGCTCGTCACCTCGTGCAAAAGGTGCTTTCATCTGGTAGCATGGTGCACGTGAGCGTCACGTCGGTGGCCACTACCGCAGCTGCCCGTGACACCAGCACCACCCGACAACCAGCCACTCGGCTTTTGCGTGCGAACCGCGCGGTCGCCCACGCCTTGGCGCGGCCGTTCGAAGGGAGCGAGCCACGTTGAAGGATCCAGCGAAGACGTTCAAGCACGGTGACCAGGTAGTCCTCCCCCCTTACGGCGTCGGCGTCGTCGCCGGCACCACCGACCGCAACGTCGGCGGCAAGGTCCAGAAGTACTACCAGGTCGAGTTCCCCAACGGAACGTCTCGCGCGTACGTGCCCGTCGAAGCGCCGTTCGGGGCCGGGCTCCGGCCCGCCCTGACCAAGGAAGAGGTCCAGAGCGTCCTCGAACGCCTCCAGAACGGCCGCATCACGCTGCCCAAGCAGTGGGCGGCGCGGCACCGCAAGGTGACGGACATCCTCACCAGCGGCGACCCGTACCAGATCGCCACGCTCGCGAGCGAGCTGCGGCGCTGGGACCTCGAGCGCGGCCTGCCCGACCTCGACAGGCAGGCCTACCGCCGCGCCCTGCGCCTCCTGGCCGGCGAGATCAGCGCCGTCCTCGGCATCAGCGAGAACGAGGCCCGCGCTCTCATGGGCGTGGCCGAGGAGGACGAGCTCAACTGAGCTCGCGGGCGCCTTCGGCGCCCGGCCACAGCCGTACGTGCGACCAGGGCGCCGGGCCAGCTGGCCCGGCGCCTCTCTTCGTGACGGCCGCGGCCGGCGGTCTTCGGCCTGTCGACCCCCGGCGGACCCCCTCCCCTACCTCGCCTCACCTCGGCCCAGGTACCTGAGCGCGATCGCGTACGCCGCGTAGTCGTCGAGCGGCCGGCCAGGCGAGCGCATGCCGGGCGGCAGCAGGCGGGCCAGTAGGCCAGGCGGGTTGTCGCGGAAGTAGAGGCGCCGCGCCTCGAGGGTCGTGCCCGTCTCGGGCACGAGGAGGGGGTCGTGGCCGGCGCCCTTGAGCGCCGCGACCAGCGCCGCGCTGCCGGTGCCGTCGCCGACGAGCACCGTCGCGCCCGCCGGCAGCTCGAGCGCCGCGGCCTCTTCGACGGTCACGATCTCCCGCCGCAGCAGCTCACCGGCGTCGCTCACGAACGCGACGCCGACGTCGCGTCCCGGGTCGAAGGCCACGATCACCGTGAGGGACGCTTCCCCAGGGGCGGAACCAGGGCCCCGCCGCAAGACGAGACCGCCGGCCCGGCGGCCCCGCCGCGTGACTCGTGGCCGCGCTGCCTCATCTCACGCTCGCCGTCCCCGCCCGCTCGCCGGGCGTCGTCCCACGCTTGGCTTCGACCGGCGAGCGGGCGGCCACGCAGCAGGGTACCGC
>Ga0123333_10005039_pt1 | contig 12106 bp, 10 predicted proteins | sample BioC12SIPDNA_3_FD_89957 | JGI IMG/M metagenome (GOLD analysis project Ga0123333, IMG submission 89957) | Anaerobic biogas reactor microbial communites from Washington, USA - Biogas_R2_B C12 SIP DNA | ecosystem: Engineered > Bioreactor > Anaerobic > Unclassified | place: Washington, USA...
AGAGGGTGGCGCCCGATACGATCATCTGCCCGACGAATGCCGCCACGAACCTGTACTGGGAGGCGCTCGCCCGCTCCAGCGAATTGGGCGTCAGCACGCCCATCAAAGCCGAATAGGGGACATTCACGGCGGTGTAGATCATCATCAGGAGGGTGTAGGTCAGGTAGGCGAATACGATCTTCCCCACGGTTCCGTAGTCGGGCGTGGTAAACGTCAGCACTCCGCCGACGAACAGCAGGGGCGCCAGGGCGATGATGTAGGGACGGAACTTCCCCCATCGGGACCGGGTTCTGTCTGCAATCATCCCCATGATCGGATCGTTGACCGCGTCCCAGATCCTGGTGACCAGAAACATGGTCCCCATAGCCGCGGCGGGAAGTCCGAATATGTCCGTATAGAAAATCGGGAGGAATAGGATGAAGGTCTGGAAAAACAGATTGGAGGCGGCGTCCCCCAGACTGTACCCCACTTTTTCCTTTATGGACAATTTCGAGGCGGACGATCCTCCGGTGGGGCCTGAAGCATACGTGGACGGATTCTCGGCTTGTGTCATATCTCACCCAATGTTCCTAGTGTTAGACTTCCCGCGGGGCACTCCTGCAATTGCCGCCGGGCCTGCCCGGGAAACGGCACCCCGTTTCATGGAGGCACCCGCCAGAGCGGCCAACCCCCTTGGCCGGATGGCATGCACCGTGTTGGCTTCCCGCAAATGCCGGCTGCGATTGTACTACGGGTTGAAGCAAATCATAGTGAATTTTCGCGGATGCCCGGGATCTCTCCCGGAGTCGCGTTAGGGTTGATGCGGGAATGGCCCGCCGCCGTGGTCCGGTGCGAGGGGACCGAAATCGCCTTCGAACCGGAGGCGGCCCGAAACATCCATGTCCGGAGGCGCGGGGAAGGCCGAGGCTGTATCGGCAGGCCCCGCTACAGAACCATCTTGCGCAGCCTGAGGGCATTGCTGATCACCGAGACGGAGCTGAACGTCATGGCCGCACTGGCGATCATCGGGCTGAGCAGCAGTCCTGCGAAAGGGTAGAGCACCCCCGCGGCGATCGGAATTCCGATACTATTGTAGAGAAAAGCGAAGAAGAGGTTCTGGCGGATGTTCCGCATCGTACCCCTGCTGAGTTTTCTCGCTCTCGCGACGCCCCGGAGATCTCCCTTGACCAGGGTGACCCCGGCGCTTTGGATTGCGACATCCGTCCCTGTCCCCATGGCGATGCCGACATGCGCCAGAGCGAGCGCCGGCGCGTCGTTGATCCCGTCTCCGGCCATGGCGACGATGCGGCCCTCGGACTGCAGCTTCCGTATGATCCCGGCCTTCTGGTCGGGAGACACCTCGGCTTCGACCTGGTCGATCCCCAGGCTGCGCGCGACGATCGACGCCGTCGTCCTGCTGTCCCCGGTCAGCATGACCAGACGGATGCCGTCCCGGTGCAGGTCCCGGATCGCCTCCTCGGAGGAGCGTTTGATCGGGTCGGATACGCCCAGAAGCCCCGCGAGAACCGTATCGATCAGCACGAAGACGACCGTGTGTCCCTTCTGGCGCATATTCTCCGCGGCGTGCGTGAAATAATCGGCGTCCACGCCGAGCTGTCGGATCAGGCTTCGGTTTCCGACGACTACCTCGCTCCCTTCGACGATGCCGCGAATGCCACTCCCGGTAATCGAGGAGAAACCCGTCACGTCATACAGCGGCAGTCCGCGCTGCCTCGCCGCGGCCACAATGGCGGACGCGAGAGGATGCTCGCTCCCGCGCTCAAGGCTTGCCGCCAGGCTCAGCAGTTCCGTTTCGGGCCAGATCCCGGTGGTGAGAACGGACGTCAGACAGGGCTTCCCTTCCGTCAGAGTGCCCGTCTTGTCCACCACCAGGGTATCGGCCTTCCCCAGGATTTCCAGCGCTTCCGCATTTTTCAGCAGTACCCCCGCGCGGGCGGCGCGACCCATCCCGACCATGACCGACATCGGCGTCGCCAGTCCCAAGGCGCAGGGGCATGCGATGATAAGGACGGCGACGGCGTTCACCAGCGCATAGGCCATGCGGGGCTCCGGTCCGACACGGGCCCACACGATCAGCGTGACCAGCGCAATCAGGATGACGGCCGGGACGAAGAAGGAGGCCACGCGGTCCGCCAGACGCTGGATGGGGGCCCGGGTCCTCTGCGCCTCGCTCACAGTCCGGACGATGTGCGCCAGCAGGGTGTCGCCCCCCACCTTGTCGGCCCGCATCACGAAGGACCCGTTGCCGTTCACGGTGCCGCCCGTTGCCTTGCTGCCCCGCGCCTTTTCTACGGGTATCGGCTCCCCGGTCACCATGGATTCATCGACCGAGCTGTGCCCCTCGAGCACGGTCCCGTCAACCGGGATTGTCGTGCCCGGGCGCACGCGCAGCAGGTCTCCAGGCCGCACCCGATCGATGGGGATATCGTCTTCCACCCCGCTGTCACCGATGATGCGCGCAGTTTTGGGCGCAAGCCCGAGAAGGGCGCGGATCGCGCCACCGGTCTGCTTTCGCGCCCGGAGCTCGATCACCTGGCCGAGAAGTACCAGGGTTATGATCACCGCCGACGACTCGAAATACACCGGCGGGGCCGCATGCGCCCCCAGGAAGGATTCCGGCAACAGAGCCGGGAAGAGCGCGGCGATGACGCTGTAGAGGTACGCGGTGCCCGTCCCGACGGCGATCAGCGTAAACATGTTCAGGCTGCGGTTGACGATCGATGCCGCGGCCCTCTTGAAAAAGGGCCAGCCGGCCCACAGGACGACGGGGGTCGCCAGCAGGAACTGGACCCAGACGCTTCCTTTGAAACGCATTCCGGAAACCATCTCCCCCATGGCGAAGAGAAGGACCGGCAGGGTCAGAAACAGGCTCACCCGGAACCTGCGGGTCATGAAATCCAACTCGGGGTCCCCGTCGTCATCGAGGGATGCGGTCCTGGGCTCGAGCGCCATCCCGCACACCGGGCAGGGGCCCGGTCCCGCCGTAACCACTTCCGGGTCCATCGGGCAGGTGTAGAGTTTTGCGTCGCCCGGTGCGGATTGCTCGGGCGCCTTGCGGGGGTCCAGGTACCGCGCCGGGTCCTGGCGGAACTTCTCCAGGCACGAGGGGTTGCAGAAGTAATAGGTCCGTCCCCCGTGCACGTAGGTCCCCGCGGCGCGCCCGGCATCGAAGGTCATCCCGCATACAGGGTCCGTCACCCTGACGTCGCAGAGGATCCTGGATTCATCTTTCGTATCAGGCATAGGACGTCCGTCCTTGTTCATTTCTCTGCATTATAACCCCAAAACCGGGAGACGGTACAACCATCATGGCATGAAAAGCCCGGCAGGCCGGGAACCCTTCATTCCCCCGGATGCATCGTTGCGCCTCCGGGGGCCGGAACGGATGGCGCGCCATCGCGGAAACATCGAATGCCCTACGCCCGCTCTCCCCGCCCGGACGAGGCATCCGGCCGGCCGGGGATTCCCGGCCCGGCCATGGAGATCCGCGACAGATCGAACGGTTTCGCAGCCGGGGTTTCCAGGGCGCGGGGGCGGACCTCGCAGGTCCCGCACGCATGCCCGGGGCCCGCGAGCCTGCGGAATGGAAATCCCCCCGCTCATCATATCGGCACCGGAGGCGAAAATCCGCACTGGATGAAACATCGAACCGGGGGGCACAGGAAGCTGCCGTCGGCCCTGTCCCGGATCCAGAACCACGCGGCGTTGTACGGTTCATTCTCCGTTATCGGCGCCGGGGGTCACAACGTCTCGATTATTGCGCAGCGGGTGGAGGGCCCGGGAAGGATCCGGAGCCAGCCCGGCGCTGCCGTCGATCCGGGATATCCCACTGTTGTCGATTCAGCCCCTTCGGCCGGACCCGCTGCGTGGATCGGGACCCAGTGCGGTCGAACCGCCATGCACGGCATGTTCCGCCCGGGGCCCGTTGCACAATCGGTGTGCGCCAGGGCGCTGGCGCAATCCCGCAGATCCGGCCGTTGGCGCCGCCCGGCAGTCGGCTTTGCGCCTGCCTCGGGAGCCGAGGGCGTCGGCTCCACCGGGCCGGGCGGTACGGCCTTTACCGCTTTTCAAAAACAAGGGTGGACCGATTCTGCCCGCCGCGGTACCCGGGTGCGGTCTGAACGATTTCCAGGACACCGCCCCCTTGCTTCAGGGTCCAGGTTTCGCCGCTTTTCATTTCCGTTTTCCGGCCGCCGAATTGCATCGTCGCCGACGAACTGATCCGGATGCTTTTCCCTTCTTCATCGAAAACGGCGGTGGAGGTCCGTTCCATGTTCATCGCGCCGCGCGCCGGCACTTCCGATCCGTCGAGATGGATTTCCTCGCGCGTGATCTGGTCGTCCCCGTATTCGGTCATGGAATATTTCTTGACGAACACCACGTCCTCGTCCTGCTCGACGATCATGAGGAAAGGGGGATCCCCCGCCATCCCCCCGCCCGATGTCGTGCTCCTGTCCCTGTTTCGGATCCACATCCCCGAGAAATCCGCCGCGAGGGCCGCTGCTGGCGCCAGAGGCGGCAGCCCGCAGGCTTCGCGGAAAGGCTGCACGACCTCCCGGAACGCGGCATCTTCGAGGAAAAGGAGCCTCGAGTCCCCGGCCAGGGCCTTCAGATCGGGGACAATGCCCTGAACCATCCCGGCCCAGAGGACCCAGGAGGCCCATCTGGGCTGGGAGCCGAGCGCCTCGGACGACGGAGGCGGACCGACTTCCCCGAGAAGCAGCGGCTTCCCGTTCGACAGGCCCAGAAGACCCTCGTAATATTCCTGCTTGAAATCGCTTCCGTAGACGTCGAGCGCGAGCATGTCGAGGTACCCGTCGCCCGGGTAGAAATTCGTATACTTCCGGTAGGGTTCCGAGGGACGGTCGACGCTCCATACCCACACAAGGTTGTTCAGTTTATGATGGTGGACATAGCGGTCGTACATCATCTTGTAGATACTTGCCGTTACCCCCCCCTCCACGCGGCCGCCCCACCAGAACCAGTTGCCGTTCATTTCATGGTACGGGCGCCAGAGTACGGGCACCCGGGCTTCCTCGAGCTGTTTGAGGAACCGCGCGATTTCGTCCACCTGCGCCTCCCATTTCTGCCGCAGCGGCGTTCCGGGAGTCAGAAGCTGCGCGTACTGCTCGCCGGTCAGCTGTCCCTGCACGCTGGCCAGTGCCTCCGGGGCGGCGCCGGCGCCGGGTGCCGGCTGGAACGTGACGGGCTCGTCGGCGGTCGGGGGGACCGCATGCCAGCACAGGGTGACGATGGCCCCCTTCCTGTGCTGCCGGATGGCCTCCCGAACGATGTCCGGGCGGGACCGGTAGGCATCCTTGTCCCCGTCTTCGGCAAAGCCGAAGTCCGAACTCCAGATGGCGGGGGTTTTCCCGACTTCCCTGGCGAAGAAGCGGCTGTTGCGGTCCCGGGCGTTGGGGAAATTGTGCTGACCCGTCAAGACGTGTTTGCCCGAGATCCCGTGAAACAGCTCGATCAGGGCCCTGGCCTCGGGCGAGGCTTTGGGATTGGAAGGCTCGACCGCCCACGCAATCGGGACGAAGGCGGCAACCAGGCACAACAGATGGATCGCGGTAACGGCTTTGCTCATTTTGGCCCCCCTTGCAGGTATATCCGGATTCTATGAACTGCGGGGCGATAGTGCAACCCGAACCGGAGGCCCGCCCCGAGCTTTGCCGCGGGCGCGGCAGGGCCTATTCCCTGCAGGCGGCTTCGTCGAGCTGTTTCCAGAGCCGGGGCGCCAGGGCCGAGGACACCCCGAAACTCCGTTCCCAGACGGTGCGGCTTTCCATGCACAGGTACACGACAGCCTGCGGGGCTTCGGCCCGGATCCAGGACAGCATCTTCCGGTACATGTCCTCGCGGATGGGGCGGAAATAGCGCAGCTTCCCGTGGTGCCCCGGGACGAATTCCCCGTAGGGGATCTTGGATTCGGGAAACCGTTCCTTGACCTGGTCGATCAACCGGGGCGGGAAGCGGAGGGCTCCGAGGCTCACCCATACCACGGCGGCGGGATCAACCGTGCCGAAGATTGTCCGCACCGCTTCGCGGTAGTCGGCCTCCCAGCCCTCGTAGAAAAGGATCGGGTCGAAATGAAACCCTATTTTGTACCCCCACTGCTGGCACTGCAGGGCGGCGGCGAGGCGCTCCTGCAGGGTGGGGGCCCTCGGCTCCTCGGATCGGCAGACGGGCCCGGAATTCACCGACCAGGAGACCACCGTGTGCCGCCGGTGGTCGAGGCCCCTCAAATTTTCAATGCAGTCGGACTTCGTCTTCAGCTCGAGGTATCCGTTCGGGAGCCCCGCAAAGAAAGGGACCAGCCGGAGGGAGAAGCCCGTCAACGGGTCCAGGGCGAGGGAGTCGGCCAGTTCCCCGGTGCCGATGCGGAATATCCTGCCGGGCTCCCTCGCCAGTGTTCCCCGCACTTCCTCCATCAGATCCGGCAGGTTCGTGCACACGGCCAGCACACGGCTGTTCAGGTAGGACTGCAGGACGCAGTAGGTGCACTCCAGGTGACAGTTCCAGACGCAGCTGAGGGTGTAGTAGTTGCAGCACATGTCCGCGCCGGAACCCTGGCAGTGCCTCAGGAAACTCCCCGGATACCGCATGAGCACCAGGGTGGAGCATCCGGGCGCTTGCAGACCGGGGCCGGAGGACGGGTCCATCGACCGGATGTCGGATTCTTTCACCGTCTGGACTTTCGCGCCGGGAAGCCGCCGCAGGATCTCCTCGGTGACGTCGTCCTGGAGCGACTCCTCCTGGATCCAAACCCGTTCCGGGATATAAGGGATCATGGGCCGGCCATTCTCCGCCGCTTCCTCCGCCGGGGGCGGGTGCCTGAAGCGTCGGGCTCCTATCCTTCAAATGCAGTCAATTTCAAACAACCGATCCAGTTCCGGCCTGCGGGATGCGGCATACACGTCGGCCGCCAGCCTGCGGAATCGTTCGGCATCACGGGCCGTAAACTCCAGGCGGAGGTCGGGCGTTTCGAAGTACGGGTCCGCCGTCAGGCGCACCGTCCCCGGAAGCCCGAGGGACCGCCTGCATTCCGCAAACCGTTCCCTGGCCCGGGCGACCCTTGGATACCGCAAACGGTAGAGCATGGCGCATGCACCCTCGCCGCGCTCGGCCGGCGACAGGCGGGCATCGTCGACAACAGCCGATACGCGCGCGTCTCTGAGAACCTGTTCAGGCCCCGTCCCGGCCACGGCGGCCAGATCGCGGAGCAGGCCGAAGAACTGCCGCTGCAGGCTGGCGCTCAGGCGCATCTTCCCCAATGCGGAGGCGACCGCACCGCGCGACGCGGGAAACATCTCCGACAGGCGCTCCAGGCTGGCAAGGGTCAAACGCCCCCGCCTGAAAAGCTCCCGGACGTCGCCCGATGTCGCATGCACCATCATCTGGACGCGCAGGCTCTGCGCATGGGCGGGCAGCCCGAGCCGCGGGAGGTACCGCTCTGTCAGGACCCCGTCGGGCATCCCGAAATCATGCTTCAGCTTGTAGAGCACCCGCGCCGTTTCGACCGGCTCCAGGCTCCGGTGGGACAGGTTGTCCCAGAGGGCCCTGTCGAACAGCTCCGGGAAATCCCCCCCCTGGCTTTCAACCACCCTGGCCGGCGCAGAAGACGCCCCCAGCCGCCCCAACGCGCGCAGGCGCCTGAAGCCGCACACAATCGTGTAGCGCCCGCCCGCGAGAAGGACGATAGCGGGATAGAGCAGCCCGGCCTCCCGGATCGACTCCAGAAGCAGGGGGGGGTCCAGCTCCTCGCTGATCCGGAACGTTGCATCCTCGAAATCGATCTGCTCCAGCGGAATCTCGCAATACTCCATGCATCCAAGCATAGCGAAACAGGGACGGTACCTACAACAGGCACTTGCAGCGCCCGGCCGCTTCCGTACGCGGCCGCGGGATGGTGCGGGCACCGCGGGGCCGAGGGGATCCCCCGCGCACGGGGCAGGCCGCGGGGGCCATCAGGCGCCCGGTTGCCGGGGGGCAGGCCGGCTGCCGGTCTCGCTTTGCCCGATGCGCAGCGCCCTTTCCGCCGAGGCTATGAGCGGCCCGGGGCCCACCGGCGCCCCTGTCGCACGGGTCATCCACAGGTCCGGCCCGATCCGGCCCAACCGCGCGATCCTTTCGACTTCCGGCCCGATCGCTCCCGCTTTCCTCATGTGCTCCTCGAGCTGCCCTGCAATCATGTGCCCCAGGGGGTAATCGGGCAGATACAGGAAACCGTCGATCATGTGGGAGTAGACGCCGAGCAGGACGGCGTTCTCTTGCTGGAAAACCGGCGCGTAGTAGCAGTTCCAGACCTCTTTGGAGATCTCCAGGACCGCAGCGCGCGCCCGGTTCGGGCCCGCGTCGGGATGCGCGTACATCCAGCGCCAGACCCCCATGTCGACAAGGGCGACGCCGCAGATCTCAAAGGCGGCCCAGAAGTCATGGAGCGCCCCGAGCGCCTCCGATTGCCGCTCTGGGCGCTCGAGCCCTAGCATTTCCAGATCGCGGTTCTGGAAGACGAACGCCAGCGCTTCGGTGCAGGAGGTGTTCGGCACCCCGTTGAGGCAATAGAAATCCGCGCCGTGAAGCGACAGCGTCTCTTCGACATTGTGGCCCAGCTCGTGCATCGCGACGTTGAAGCCCTTGTAGTCCATCCCGTCCCTGCCGATCCGCGTGCGCAGGCGCGACTTCCCCGTACGCATGGCGGCGCCCATAGCGTGCCCGGAGCCTCGCGCCGGCTCCACCACGATCCGGCCGGCGATGAAACCGGCGCTTGCGCCGGAAAATCCGAGCTTCCCCAACAGTTCAGGGATGTCGCGGGCAAACGCCTCCGCATCCGGGTACCGGCTCCGGACGATGGCGTCGAGATCCTCCTCTGAGCGCGGCGCCCGGGGACGGAACCCGCTGTACCAGATGTCGAAGGGCTCGAGAGGGCGGCCCAGGCGCCGGCGGATCAGGCTCGCGATTCGGGGCACGACATCCGAGGTGAGCACCTCCTCGAACATCGCCCGCACGCGCGGCTCCGGGATCTGGCGGTCTCTGTCGAAACGCCGCGCCATCAGGCTGGGGGCGTCGGGGCAGCAGGGATCGGCAAGCGTCGCGGCATGGAAGGTCTCCAGCAGATGCCGGTACCGGGTGTCCGGCTCGGGGAGGTCCGCTGCGCCGCACGGCCCGGGGGAGAACGCGGAATCCGCGGCGGCGGCGGCGCGGACCGCATTGGTAGAGGGGTTCCAGTCCAGCTGCGGGTTGTTGATCACCGCCGCCGGGATCGTCTGATCGACGATCCGCTCCATCACTTTCTGAATCATCCGCTGCTTATCAAGGCCTCCGCGGTCATCGGCGTACCCGGCCTTGATTTCATCGCGCAGGTCCCAGTGGGACAGCAGGCGCATCCCGGGCGGGAACAGGCGCCGCCCCTGGACGTCGACCAGATGGTGCATCCAGATGTTGTATTCGGAGATGTACCGCTCGGCCGCGGCCGCCGCCCGGGAGATGGCCAGGTGGACCCCGGCGGGTACGCGGCTGGAGAACGTTTCGGCCAGGCGGGTTTCGGCCCATTGGCGCCGCGTCCACCGCATGCCTTCGGCCGATCGCTCCGCCAGCGTCGTCAGGGGGAAGTTCAGCAGGACGACAAAGGCCAGTTTATTGTCGAAGAGGTCGTCGTGAAGGTGGGCAAACGGGCTGCAGCCGGCGAAGATCTCGTCGTAGGGGGCAATCGGCCCGGCGTCGAGATCCACGTGACTGCGGAACTCCCGGTGGATTTCCTGCAGATGGCCGTAGGCCTGTTCCAGGAGGTGTTCGAAGCGGGCGAATACCGTGTCGGCAGCCGCCGGCTCCCCGGCGAAGTTGGCGCGAACGAACGCCTCGAAATCCGATGGGCCGCCGTCGGCATCCCGCCAGCGTTCCGATACCTGCTTCAATCCCCTTCGGACGCGTACGCGCTGGGACTCCCCGTACCGCGCAACCAGCTCTTTTTCGATCCCTGCCGCGGACGCGCCGGCCCATGCGGGGCCGCCTTTCCGAGATTGTTCCATGCGCCTCCTGTGCACACGCATGCCCTTCGGGCGCATCCCGAGATCCTGCGCATGGATCCGGCATCCCGGGGCCGATCCGGAACCTTCCATGCATCGCTCCCTGCGGCTTGCCGGGCGGGTAGGGATCGGCGCATACCTGCCGCAGGGGATGCGGCCTAGTATCGGATGCGGACTTCGATCCCTTTTTCGTCCTTCAGGAGATCGACAAATTTTGCGGTATCCGTATCGCCGAACTGGTAATGATACGGATAGACCACCTTCGGACGGAATGCCTTCGCGGCATCGGCAGCCTGTTCGGGCGTCATCGTATAGGGCTGGTTCATCGGCAGAAACGCCACGTCGACGGACTTGATCGCCCGCATCTCCGGGATGAATTCAGTATCGCCGGCGACATAGACCCGCGTATTCCCGAAAGTCAGAATATACCCGTTGCCGTTCCCCTTGGGATGAAACGGCTTTTCCGGGTTGTAGGCCGCGACCGCTTCGACGGGAACGCCCGCCACCGTTTGGGCGTCCCCGTTGTTGAGGACAACGGCGCCGGGGACCGATTGAGCCGCCGCGGCGTTGGCGACTATTTTGGTGCCCGGGGTCCGGATGGCCTCGATCGCCTTCGCATCGAAGTGGTCCCCGTGTTCATGCGTCACCAGGATCAGGTCCGCTTTAGGAAGCGATGCGTACTCGGGATAGACCATCATCGTGGGGTCTATGTGGATGACTTTCCCGTCCAGGGAAAACATTAGCGACCCGTGACCGATGAACGTGACCTTCAGGGTGCCGGCCGAGGTCTCGAAAACATCTTCCTTGAACCCCTTCTGGCCGTAAGCGCCCGCCACGGCAACGGCGGCCACCAGGGCCGCGGTCAGAATACAACGAAACATCAGAGTGTCGCTCATCATTCCTCCTCCCGGACATTCGTCCGGCCCCTCGATCCGGCCCGGCGGCGCCCCGCCGGGCCCTGCGGCAGGAGGGCGGAGCTGCGCCTTTTGGATCGGTCAGAAAGGAAGGCGGGACGGTTCCTCCCCGCCCACCGGCTTTTCGCCGCAGGGCCCGGGCAGGCATGCCGCGCGGGCGCCTCCGGCCCTGCATCAACGCCGGGCAAAGACGCCCCCGTGCATCAATCAAAAGCCATGCTGGTCTTCCAGACTTCCCAGACCTTGCCCACCAGCCCGGGCCCCGGCTTGAGCGTCTGTTTCCCCGGTTTCCACCCTGAGGGGGTCACTTCCTTGCCCTTGGTCTTTCTCACGAGCTGGAATGCCTGGATCTGGCGGAGGGATTCGCTGACGTTGCGGCCCACGGGAGGCATCAGGACCTCGAAGCCCTGGACGACACCGTCGGGATCGATGATGAACCGTCCCCGGGTGTCCACCCCGGCTTCTGCGTCGTAAATTCCGTACAAGGTGCCCACGCTGGCCCCGGCGTCGGAAAGCATGGGGAAGGGAACGCCCCCTTTGACCATTTTGGACAATTCATTGTCGTTCCACATCTTGTGCACGAAGACGCTGTCGGTGCTCATCGAAAGCACGTCCACGCCCAGCTTCACGAACTCGGGATGTTTAGCGGCAACTGCCGAGATTTCGGTCGCTCAGACGAATGTAAAATCACCGGGGTAGAAACACAGTACCACCCACTTGCCGAGATGGTCCGAAAGGGTTTCGGAAACGAACTTGCCTTTGTGATAGGCGTCCGCGGTAAAATCCGGGGCTTTTTTCCCGACTTGAATCATGGGATTTTCTCCTTCTATAGATTGAGTTGACGGTTCCGGCGCGGCCCGGGGGCGTGTATCCCCGACCGGCCGCCGGTCCGGGCGAGAGGCTATGTTCTTCAGCCTCCACGATCCTTTCCTGGCTGCAGGCAGCATGCGGGTACGAGCGACGACGGTTCGGAGGACCGACCGTCACCGCCTCCTTCTGTTGCCCCGCAGGATCACCTGATACTCCAACACCTCGAAGTCCTCCAGGGCGTCCTCCCCCGTCACCCTGATGGCCTCCCACGGGATGTCGCAAATCTCTCCCGTCTTCTCGTCGACGAAATGGTGATGCTTCTCGGCGCTCGGATCGTAGACGATTTTGCCTTCC
>Ga0123333_10005040_pt1 | contig 12105 bp, 11 predicted proteins | sample BioC12SIPDNA_3_FD_89957 | JGI IMG/M metagenome (GOLD analysis project Ga0123333, IMG submission 89957) | Anaerobic biogas reactor microbial communites from Washington, USA - Biogas_R2_B C12 SIP DNA | ecosystem: Engineered > Bioreactor > Anaerobic > Unclassified | place: Washington, USA...
CGGCTACGAGGCAACAGCGGCCATCGGTCCCCACGTGTACCTGCTCGCCCTCGTGCTCGCGCCGCTGCCGTTCGCGGCGGCTGGCGCCGTCGCCGTCCGTTTCGCCGGCGTACTGCGGTCGCGGCGAACCGCGACCGCAGCCGAGCACGGCGCGACACGCTCACGTCCGTCGCTCGCCGTGGTCGCCGCGCTGCCTCTGCTCTGGTGCGCTGCCGAGTGGTTGCCTGCTCAGTCGTGGCTGTGGGGCAGTAACGCCATGCCGCTCGGCGCCATCGGGTACAGCCAAGTCGACCTGCCGACGCTCCGACTCGCGACGCTGAGCTCCGTGACGAGCGTGAGCGCGGCCGTCCTCGTCGTCAACGCACTGCTGGTGCTCGTGGTCAGCGGCGGCTCACCGAGCCTGCGCCTGGCCGCCTCGACCGGGGTCACGGCCGTTGCCGTCATCGTCGCGCTCGCCAACGATGGGGCGGCCTCCCCGCCGAGCACCCCCCGGTCACCCGCCTACCGACCCGACGTGGTCGGGACAGTCTCTGAGCCGTCGCCCGGCCGGCCCGGGCCGATCGTCAGACTGGTGCAACCGAACCTGCCCGACAGCGCGTACCTCGCGGCCGCCGCTCTGCCTGGTGCCCGCCGCGCGCTCGCCGATCACCTCGCGGAGTTGGCTCGCGCCGCCGACACGGCGGGACCACGCGCCGACCTCACCATCCTCCCCGAGGCAGCCTGGCCCGGGCCGATCCGGCTCGACGACACCGCGCGCGATCCCCTGCTGCTCCCGTCAGGAGCGCCACAACCGCTCCTGTTCGGGGCACCGAGCGCGGGCACCGACGCCGCCGGCGGCCCGCTCACGCCGCAGGGTGGTGGGAGTGCCACGTCCGGCGCACGCTGGTACGCGAACTCTGCGTTCCTCCTCGACGGTGACGCGGTCGCACGGGTACAGGACAAGGTCCATCTCGTCCCGATCGCCGAGCGCGGGCTCAGGGCGGGCACCGGGCCTGCGGTGTTCACGGCTGCCGGCCTCGCGCTGTCCGTGCTCATCTGCTACGACGTCGTGTTCCCCGCCACGTCCCGCTCCGCAGCCCGCGCCGGCGCCGAGGTGTTGGTGGTCCTCACCGACGACTCGTTCGCCGCGAAGGGCGACGTCCCCCGTCTCCACCTGCGGGTCGCGCGGTTCAGGGCGGTCGAGACCGGCTTGCCCCTCGTGCTCGCCTCCAACACCGGTCCCTCCGGGATCGTCTCCGCCCACGGCAGCGTCGTCGCGCTGACACCCGAGCTGGTCGCGACGACGCTCACCGCTGCCGTTCCGCTCGCACGCCACACCACGGCGTACGTGCGCGTCGGGGACTGGCTAGGACCCCTCGCCGCGCTCGGCGCCGTCGTCGTAGCGGTGCTCGCCCTGTCGAGAGGGGGTGGTGCGGGGAGCTTCGGTTCGAGGCCCACCTGAGACTCTCGTCGACTTCGGAGGCAACACGATGACGCGCATCATCAAGGGAGCACTGCTGACCGCACTACTCGCACTGCTGGGGGTGCCCGCGACGGCGGCCACCAGCGACACCGGGCTCACCCTCGTCGGGGCCGCCGAGCTGCACAGCGTCACGGCTGGTGTCTGCGGCTCGAAGTGCCCGAAGGATCCAGGGGAGGAGGAACCGTACGTCATCGGGTACGAGTGGCTCACGACGCGCAGGGTCAACGGACCCGCCGAGCAACTCAACTACTCGATCCACACCGAGTTCTCCAACGTCTACGGCTCGAAGACCATCAACTACTCCGCGACCGTCAACGACCAGTGCCGCTACGTATGGCTCAGCGGCGGGGTCGGCATCAGCACCGGCTTCAGCGTCAACATCGGGCGCACCTACCGCTGCGATCAGGTCTCCACCCTCTCCGGGACGATCGCTCCCGGGTACCGGGTGAAGCTCTACCGCGGCGACATGCGGCAGGTGTCGACGATCACGGTCACCGAGTACGCCGTGTACAGCGACGGCTCGAGCGAGAAGACGGGCCGCAGCGACACGGGCCGCTACGAACAGCGCTGGTACCGGTTCACCCCGGTCACCGCGAAGGGCAACTGAGTACGCTATCGCTACGGGACGTCACGTCATCGGTCAGGCACGGTGCCTGACCGATGACAGTCACGCTCCACCGGCTCCCGCCGGGCGGTAGTGGGCATGAGCATCACGACCTTCGAGGAGGTCACATGCATCGAACGACATCGCGACACGACCGACCCGACCGACCCTATCGCCACGATCCTCGACGGGCCCACGTCTCCGGCCACCGTCCAGGCACCTGGGCACGAGCGTTGCTGACGTGCTGCGCGGTGGCGTGCGTCGCCGGCGCCGCAGGTGCCCAAACACCTGCCATGACGACCGACGTGCCTCTCGTAGGCATTCACTTCCAGGACCTGCTGCCCACCGACGGCGACACGGTCGAGGTGTTCATCGCGCGTCCCCGCCTCGACGCCTGGGACGGCGTCGCCCTCTCGAGCACCGACGAGTGTGCCGGCCTCGGACGCCTCGGCGACCCGGGACCCGGGCACGTGCTGGTGCTCGAGGTCATGCTCGGCGGCGCGAGCGGCCCCCTCGCACCAGGAGAGACGTGCACAGCCACCATCTTCGCGACCTTCACGGCGGGCGACACCGATTGGGAGAGCGCCACGGCGCTGAGCGTCACCAGGCTCGCCCACCCGCCCCTGGCCCCAGAGGCGGTGATGGCAAGCCTCTCCGTCGACCGGGTCGCCCTGCCGAGCACTCCGGGCTCCATGCCGCTCGGCACGGCGCTGTTCCTGACGCTCACCAACGGGAGCACCGAAGCCGTCGAACTGCTCGGCCTGGCTGCGGCGCAGGAGTTCGAGGCGCTCGTCGGCTCCGTGCACCAGTCCGACCAGCGGCTCGCCGGCTCGCTCGAGGAGATCGAGGCAGCGTCCCACCCGCTGACTCCCACGACGCTGGATCCGGGCGCGAGCACGAACCTCGCTCTGGTACTCGACCCCGGCTCGCGGCTACCTGACGGCTCCGGCGTCATCACGGTGCAACCCGCCGTGCTGGTGCGCGTAGGCGACGCGACGTACTCGCTGCGCTTCGAACGACTGAGCACCGCATGGGGCAACGAGCTCCCATGACCCGCTGCCCACGGGGCAGGCACGCGCTGTTGACGATCGCCGCCACCGCGGCGCTGGTGGTTGTCCCCCACGCGGCCGCGCTCGACGGCGCGCCGCTCAGCGGCGTCGAGGACTACCTGGCGGCGTTCGCCGCTGCCTACCGACCCTCCGCGTACGACCAGATGCTGCTCGGCGACGCTCAGGCCGCGGTGGAGCGCGCAGCCTTCACGATGTCCCCCGACATCACGTTCGAACAGGAGCTCGAGTGGCTCGCGTATCAGGACCTGGCCGCCGAGCTCTCCACCACGCTGCGGATACCGCTCTACGACTCGCGCGCCGCGCTCGATGCGACGCTGGCTGACCTCGACCTCAGAGCGGCTCAGGACGGCGCGACGGCCGCTCGAACCGCCGCGACGCTGGCGTTCTTCATCGACCTCGCGACCTACGCGACGCTGTCGGAGACCGAGGCGCACGTCAGCGCCGCCCTGGCGCGGTACTCGGCCGCTCCGTGGCTGACCGATCCTGACTTCGAGCCCCTCATGCTCGAACAGCAGGACAGGCCGCTGTACGAGGCCCACCTGCGCCTGCTGGACATGCACACCTTCCTCGCCGAACAGCTCGGCGACCTGCGCTCGCGACTCGCCGCGACGCTCGGGATGGCCGACGCGCTGACGGAGCCACCCCTGCTGGATGACGTGCGGCGGGCCGTCCCGCCCGCCCCGGATCAGGACGCGTGCCTCGAGCATGCGCAGGAGACCGACGCGGCCCGCCTTCGCCACGCCAGGGCTCGGGCTGCATCGCTCATCTCCGACCAGACCGCGTTCCGGCTCGAGCTCTCCGGCAGCGCCGCGTTCGGGTTCGGCGGCGCGCGGTCGCAGTTCGCGTCCGCGGCAGCAGGTCCCGTGGCCGCGTTCCAGGCCGCTGCGTTCCCTGCGGCCCTGTTCCCCACGGCACCGGTCGCCACCATCGCGTTGCACGCCAGCCTGGCGCTGCCGCGAGGACGCCCCTTCGGACCGAACGTCGAGGCCTCCGCGAGCGCCTCCGCGTCACCGTCAGGTGCGTCCCAGTCGGTGCGCATCGCGTGGCCGAGGCCGCCGCTCGCCGAGCCGGTCGACGAGGACCCCTCCGTGGTGCTCGCAGATGAGCTGGAGCAGATCGGCACGGGCCTCCGCGCCATGCGCCGAGCGGTCACCCAGGCAGGCAGTGAGCGTGCGAGGTTGGAGCGCGCCCTCGCGTGGCTGGCGCTCGACGACGGCGTCATGCCAGGAGCGCGCGCCATGGTCGGCTGGCCCCACCAGGACACCGCGCCCGCGGTCGCCATGCAGGCCATCGACCTCGGCGCGCAGCTCGCGTTCGCCGAGCTCGAGGAGCTGGCTGCCCGCGCGCAACTCGCGGTCGCCTGCGGTCTCCGGCTGTGAGACTCGGGGCCGCCGTACCTCCGCTCGTGCTGGCACTGGTGCTGCACGGTGCGGTCGTGGGCTGGACCGAGCGCCTCGAGGACCGTCCCGGCGGCACGGGCGTGTACTTCGGTTGGGCCCACGCGAACGGTACTGACGGCCGCTTCCAGCTCCTCGCTGACGCCTGCGTCGATCCCGTCGCCGAGCGGCACCCCCTGCTCGAGGTCGCCCTCACCAACCGCGACGGGACGCTCCTGCTCGAGCCGCCTGCGGTGCAGGTGAGCCGCCCCGACCTCGTGTTCGGTGCGCCGGTCACCGTCTATTCGTTCGACCCGGCCGCCTTCGCCGGCGCGCCCGGCTCCGTGCGGCACGACGCGCTGCCGCTGCGGACGGTCGCGCTCGACCGCCTGGTGGTGCGCTGTAGGGACCACGCGGAGGTGACGATGCGTCTGGGATCGGCCGCGGTGATGCTGCTCGACGGTGCGCCCACTGACGCGCTCACGGTGAGCCAGCGCCGCGTGCCACCCGCGACCGAGGCACTGGGCATCCTCGTCATCAGCAACGACGCCGAGCACCCGGTCACGCTGCGTTCGCTCACGTACGCGTCGGGCCGAGCCTCGACCGGCTCGGTACGAGGCGCGGCCGGTGAGCCCGCGTACCTGCCCCTGTGGCTTGCGGAAGCGTACGGCTCACCCCAGGTGCCGACCGCCACCGGACCAGCGTCACCCGGCGGCGACGGCGCCGCGCGGACGACCCGTCCACTCGCAGGCACCGTCGATCCCGCCTCGCTGACGCCGTGGGACGCCGCGTACCTCGATCCCGACGACCCCCGCGCCCTGCGCGAACGCCGAGCCGACCGGCTCGATCTGAGCATGCAGCCGGGCGACGTCGCCGTCATCGTCGTCGACCAGCGCGCGCTCCGACGCACCCTGGTGCAGCGCCCCGCGCTCCTCTACCCCGTCATCGGGTACACGCTCGGGCTGGACGGCGAGCCCCTCGACAGCGCCACGACGCCAGCGCATATCGCCGCGTTGGGTCTCGACACCGCCCTGTACGGCCACAGCCCCTCCTGGCGCTGACGCGGCCGGCGGGGCTGTGCTATACTCCTACTTTGCCGCGTCGTCGCCTGTCGGTCCGGCCGCCGCGGCGGTCCTCCGACCGGGAACGACACGAGCCAGCCCGGAAGGAGGTGTCATGTCAAACGCAACGAACGACAACTACGACCTCAACGTGATCCTGGAACCGCAGCTCAACGAGACGCAGATCCAGGCAGAGAAGGACGCGATCACCGCCCAAGTCGAACGCGCAGGTGGAACGATAGTCGAACTCGACGAGTGGGGCAGCCGCAGGCTCGCCTACCCGATCAGGAAGTTCAACGAAGGCTATTACCTCATCTATCGCCTACAACTGAGCGGCACCGCTCCAAAGACCATCGAGGCGGCCCTGCGACTGCGCGATAACGTCATGCGTGTACTCGTCGTCAAGGATCGGCCCGAATGGAAGACCAAGAAGGCCCCGAAGACGGAAGTCAAGGCCGAGCCGACAGCCTGAGGCAGTCGCGCCGCTCACCAGCGGACGACACCGTCCAGGCCGATGACGAGCCGAGGAGTGCTCCATGGCACGAGGAATGAACGCTGCATACCTGATAGGCACGCTGGTGCAGGCGCCCGAGTTGCGCTACACACCAGGGGGTCTTGCCATCCTGGAGCTGAACCTCGCAGGTAACGACACGGTCATCGGTGATGACGAGCGTGAACGCGAGCTGGCCTGGTACCACCGCGGGACGGTGTTCGGCGCCCAGGCTGAGCAGATGGTCAACCAGCTCGACATCGGCACACCGGTGTTCGTCGAAGGGCGGCTCAACTACCGCACCTGGGAGGACAAGGAGGGGCAGAAGCGCTCGTCCCTCGACGTCAACGCCCAGCGTGTCGAGCCCATGACCATGGGACCTCGCGGCGCCGACTCTACGGTCGTCGACGCGAAGGGGCAGCACCGCCTACGCAACGCCCTCAACCAGGTGATGATCGTAGGCAACCTCACTCGTGACGCCGAGTTGCGCTACACCCCGAACGGGAGCGCCGTCACGCGCTTCAGTGTCGCGGTGAACGAGCGCTTCCGCGGCAAGAGCGGTGAGGACCAGGAGCGCACCCACTACGTCGATGTGAACGTGTGGCGTGAGCTGGCAGAGGGCACCGGTGACCTGAAACGCGGCGATCCCGTGTTCGTCATCGGCCGCCTCAGCAACGACTCCTGGACGGACAAGGAAGGCAATCGCAGGTTCACGACGCGGCTCGAAGGTCAGCGCGTCGAGTTCCTCACTCGCGGTCCCGGCAGCGGTGGAGCCGGTACCCGGACCGAGGCACGACCACGGCCCGCCCAGGCGAGTACGTCGACGCTCGACATCGACGAGGAGTTTCCACCAGAAGAGGACTTACCCTTCTAGATGGCACGTGATTCGAGAGACAGAGGCGACAAGCGTCGCGGAGGACGCGCAGGCGGCCGTAGAGGTCGCAGGCCCAAGGTATGCCCGTTCGCCAGTGGTGAGCTGGAAGTGACGGACTACCACGACGGCCGCATGCTGCGCCGGTTCATCAGCGATACAGGCAAGATCCTGCCGCGTCGTCGTACCGGAGTGAACGCGAAGTACCAGCGCAGGTTGGCGTTGACCATCAAACGCGCCCGCGTCCTGGCCATCATCCCCATCACGGAGAAGCTGGTCCGGAAGTGAACGTCATCCTGCTCGAGCCGGTCGACACCCTCGGGGAGGCAGGTGCCGTCGTCGTCGTCAAGAACGGCTACGCCCGCAACTGGCTCATCCCGCAAGGTCTAGCCCTGCCCGCCACCAAGTCGAACACCGCCGAACTGCAGGCCCGCCTCGCGCAACGCGCCCGCCAGCTGGCTGAGCGCAAGTCCGACGCCGAGCGCCTGTCCGAGATGCTGGGTGAAGCCACGCTCGAGATCAAGGTCCGCGCCGGTGAAGGCCGCATCTACGGCTCGGTCGGCAACAAGGACATCGCCGACGCCCTCAAGGCGACGTACGACGTCGACATCGACCGCCGCAAGATCGTGCTCGCCGAGCCGATCAAGACGACCGGTGAACACGTCGTGCCGTACAAGCCGCACCCCGAGGTGACCATCGACCTGAAGGTCAACGTGGTCCCAGAGGCCGCCTGAGCGCACGAACCCACACAGCATGACGAAGAAGCCGCCGGTCGTCCCGGCGGCTTCTTCGTCGTGCGGTCACTGCTCCTTGTAGCGTTCGACCCTGATGAGGTTGGTGGTCCCGCGCATGCCGAACGGCACGCCCGCGGTGATCACGAAGCGCCCCCCTGGCTCGACGAGGCTGGTCTTCCTGATGGCTCTGGTGCTGAACTCCACCATCTCGTCGGTGTTGTGGATGTTCTCGCTGAGGTAACCGACGACACCCCACGCGACGGCCAACTGTCGCAAGGCGCGCGAGTTCGGGGTGATGGCGAGGATCGGCGTGGGGGGACGGTTCCGCGCGACGCGCAGCGCCGTCGACCCTGAGTGCGTGAACGTGACGATCAGCTGTGCGGACAGGTTGTACGCCATCTCGACGGCGCCCATCGCGACGCCGTCGGCTGTCGTCGCGTCGGACGTCGGCACGTGGTCGTGCATGGCCTTCTGGTAGAACTCGTCGCTCTCCACCGACCTCGCGATGCGGTCCATCATCCTGACGGCCTCGACGGGGTAGTCGCCGACGGCGGTCTCGGCTGACAGCATCACGGCGTCGGTACCGTCGAAGATGGCGTTGGCGACGTCGGAGGCCTCGGCCCGCGTCGGCGTAGGGTTCTTGATCATCGACTCGAGCATCTGCGTTGCGGTGATGACCGGTTTGCCTGCGTCCATGCACGCCCTGATGAGCGTCTTCTGGATGAGCGGCACGCGCTCTGGCGCCATCTCGACACCGAGGTCACCGCGCGCGACCATCACGCCGTCGACCTCGCGCAGGATCTCGTCGAAGCGGTCGACGGCGCCAGGCTTCTCGATCTTCGCCATCAGCTTCGCCTGCGAACCAGCGCGGGCGAGGTAGTGCCTGGCGAGGAGCAGGTCGTCGCGGCTGCGCACGAAGCTCATCGCGACCCAGTCGACATCGAGCTCGGCTCCGAACTCGAGGTCCTCGACGTCCTTGTCCGTCAACGCGGGCAGGCTGAGGTGTGCGTTGGGGATGTTGATGCCTTTGTTGTTGCTGAGGACGCCCCCCACCACGACCGTGGTGGTTATGGTGCCTGCCTTGACCTCGGTGACCTCGAGGCTGAGGCGACCGTCGTCCAGCAGGAGCGTGTCACCGATCTTGACGTCGTTGCACAGGCCCGGGTACGTCACGCCTGCACGAGTGACGTCGCCGTCGCTGGGGTCGTCGCACGTCAGCGAGAACGTCGCGCCTTCCACGAGCTGCACCTTGCCGTCGGCGAAGCGTCCCACGCGGATCTTCGGGCCTTGCAGGTCCTGCAGGATGCCGACGGGGACGCTCAAGCGTTCCGCCGTCGAGCGGATGGCCGTGACGGTGTTGCGGTGGTCGTCCTGCGTGCCGTGTGAGAAGTTGAGGCGGAACACGTTGACGCCGGCCTCGAGCAGACGGCCGATGACCTCTGGTGAACTGCTGGCCGGACCCAGCGTCGCGACGATCTTGGTGCGTCTGACCGGCATCAGAGCCTGAACGCCGCGCGGCCGAGGTAGCAGGCGCCGCGGCCGAGGTCGGACTCGATCCGTAGCAGGCGGTTGTACTTCGCGATGCGCTCCGAACGGCTCGCCGAACCAGTCTTGATCTGGCCGGCGTTCACCGCGACAGCGAGGTCGGCGATGAACGTGTCCTCCGTCTCGCCGCTGCGGTGGCTGATGACGTTGCGGTAACCGTAACTCTTCGCGAGCTCGATGGCGTCCATCGACTCGGTCAGGGAGCCGATCTGGTTCACCTTGACGAGGATCGCGTTGCCCACCCTCTCGTCGATGCCGCGTTGCAGACGTTTGACGTTGGTGACGAAGAGGTCGTCACCTACCAGTTGCACGCGCTCGCCCATGGCGGCGGTCATCTTCGCCCAGCCGCGCCAGTCGTCCTCCGCGAGGCCGTCCTCGATGGAGACGATCGGGTAGCGGGACACCCAGTCGTCCCAGAACGCGATCATGCCCTCCGAGTCGTAGCTCTTCCCTTCGGCCTTGAGCTGGTACAGACCGCCGGAGTAGAACTCCGTCGAGGCGGGGTCGAGCGCGATGGCGATGTCGTCGCCTGGCGTGTACCCGGCCTTCTCGATGGCTTCGAGGATGACCTCGATCGCCTCGCGGTTGCTCTTGAGCTCCGGGGCGTAGCCGCCCTCGTCACCGACGTTGGTGTTGTACCCGCGCGCCGTCAGTACCTTCTTCAGCTGGTGGAACGTCTCGGTTCCGGCACGGAGCGCGGCCTGGAAGCTGGTGAACCCGACGGGGGCGAGCATGAACTCCTGCATGTCGACGGCGTTGTCGGCATGCTTGCCTCCGTTGATCACGTTCATGAGCGGCACGGGAAGCGTGCGCGCGTTGTTGCCGCCAAGGTACCGGTACAGCGGCGTGCCGAGGGTATCTGCGGCTGCCCGCGCCACGGCCAGCGACACAGCGAGAACGGCGTTGGCGCCCAGTTCGGCTTTGTTGGGGCTACCGTCGAGCTCGAGCATCGCGGCGTCGACCGCCAACTGGTCGGTTGCGTCGAGCCCGAGCAGTACCGATGCGATGCGGTCGGTGACGTTGGTCACCGCCTTGGTGACGCCCTTCCCGAGGTACCTGCCTCCACCGTCACGTAGTTCGACGGCCTCGTGCGCTCCCGTCGAGGCCCCGGAAGGTACCAGCGCGTACCCCTCGACCCCGCTGCTGAGCGTGACGATCGCTCCCACGGTCGGGTTGCCGCGCGAGTCGAGCAACTCGATCCCTCTCACGTCTTCGATGATGGTCATCTATCCTCCGTCAGTCCTACGCCGGCCGCAGCATACGTGCACGGCCCGCGTTCGATGCAACGAGACTCGTCTCAGTTGGTGCGCAGCGGGACGACCATGGCGAGGTAGCTGTCGTTGCCGAGGTCGCGCACCATGCTCGGTGCAGAGCCCGAGCCGGAGAATTGCAGCTTCACGTCGGATGTGACGGGCCCGAGCGCGTCGACGAGGTACTTCGCGTTGTACGCGAGCGCGATCTCGGAGTCGCTGCCTTCCTGCGTCACCTGCAGCTCTTCCTGGCTGCGACCGAAGTTCCCTTCGGCCGTTATGGTCGCGATGCCGTCCTTGATGAACAGGTCGATGCGGTTGTTCGCCGTCTTGTCCGCCAGCAGCGACACGCGCGATACGGCCTCGGCCAGCCGCGCCGCACCGAGTGTGATGCTGACGGGGAATGTCTTGGGGATCACGCGCTCGTAGTCGGGGAACGAACCGTCCATCAGTTTGAGGTTGAGCGCGTACGATCCATGTTCGACGCTCAACTGCCCCTCGGAGAGGGAGAGCTTGACGACGCCGTCACCCAGGATCCGTATCAGCTCCTCGATGCTGCGGGCCGGCACGATCACGTCGGACCGCAGGCCAGATTGAGCCGAGACGTCGTAGTAGGCCAGCCTGAACCCGTCGGTCGCGACGGCGCGCAGCCGGTCCTCGCCGAACTCGAGCTTCACGCCTCTGAACACGGCCTGGAAGTCGGCTACGGCCGCTGCGTACTTCGCGGCCGTCAGGGCGCTGTGCAGCGCGGAGGCATCGATGATGCCCTCGAACGAGTCGGGGAACGAGACGATGGGGGCGGAGGCCGCAGCCACCAACTGCAGCTTGGTCGTGTAGCTGCCCGACGCGATGCGCAGTTCGTTGTCCGTGAACTCGAGTTCGACGTCCTCGGCGGGGAGTGAGCGCACGACCATCCCGAACACGTGCGCGATGACGGCGTGACTGCTGGTGCCGTCGACGTCGGCACCCAGGCGCGCCCTGATGTCGATGTCCATGTTGCTGCCTGACAGTTCGATGGAGCCTGGGCGCAGATCGATCCGCAAGAGGCTGAGACCCGGGTTACTCGACCTGGACGGAACGACGCGCTCGACGTGCGCCAGCGTGTCCGCCAGACTCCGTTTCGGAACGGTGACCTTCATGCTGTCTCCCAGGGGATGTTCTTCACTGGTACCAGCATACCTGACGGTCTGGTGGGCGTTACCACCCACGCGTCGCGAGGACTGTCCTCGTTCCTGATCCTCAACCCAAGCGAAGTGTGACTCGGCTCAGATCCTGTGACGCTCATCTCAAGCCTAGGGTCTCTGAAGTACTCCTTAGTAGGTCCTGTGAAAAGTGTGGAGAAGTGCCGGTTCGTTCGTAGGGACGCGGGTGATGGCTGTGGACAGTTCTGTGCACAAACCGGGCGTCCTTGTGGATAGCCGTCAGGTACGTCCACACTCTTCAACAACCCAGTGCTGAACGGGGTTTCTCCACAGTCCGCCCACTGGCTTCTCGGCAGGTTGTCAACAGGGTTATCCCCAGTTCGTGCATTTCTCACAGTCGCTCGAGGAGGCTCGAGAAGGTCAGAGGAGGCTCTCTTTGATGTCCCTGACGCTGCGCGCGAGGACGTCATCCTGCTCGAGAGCTCGAGCGACCTTCTGTA
>Ga0123333_10005041_pt1 | contig 12104 bp, 10 predicted proteins | sample BioC12SIPDNA_3_FD_89957 | JGI IMG/M metagenome (GOLD analysis project Ga0123333, IMG submission 89957) | Anaerobic biogas reactor microbial communites from Washington, USA - Biogas_R2_B C12 SIP DNA | ecosystem: Engineered > Bioreactor > Anaerobic > Unclassified | place: Washington, USA...
AATCTCGTGCAGAAGTACGTTGGCGCCGGGAGAATTCGCCCACCGCTGAGCAAGCTTGGCGGCACACTGTGGCAGCGGCAGAAAGAGCGGGCAGCCGAGGCGGTTGAAGACCTCGCCGCCGAGATGCTGCGGGTGCAGGCATTCAGGGCCAATAGCCCGGGGTTCAGTTACCCTCAGCAGACGGAGTGGCAGAATCAATTCGCCTCGCAGTTCATATATACCGAGACGCCCGACCAGATTTCGGCGATGGACCAGATCGCCCAGGACATGTTCAAGGCCCGGCCGATGGACCGCCTGCTGTGCGGCGACGTTGGCTTCGGCAAGACCGAGCTTGCCATGAGGGCTGCGTTCAAGGTTGTCGAGGCCGGCAAGCAGGTAGCGGTGCTGGTTCCCACAACCGTCCTTGCGGCGCAGCATCTCAACACATTTCGCGAGCGATTCGCCGATTTTCCAGTGACAGTTGACATGATCAGCCGGTTCCGGACCCACACCCAACAGGCGCAGATCACCAAGAGAGTCGCCCAAGGCGGCATCGACATACTGATAGGAACGCATCGCCTGCTGAGTTCCGATGTGCGGTTCCAGAACCTTGGGCTTGTGGTAATAGATGAAGAGCAGCGTTTCGGCGTCGAGCACAAGGAGAAGCTCAAGCACATGCGCGCCGAGGTGGACGTGCTGACGCTGACGGCAACGCCCATTCCACGCACACTGCACCTGGCGCTGCTGGGTCTCAGGGACATCAGTTCGCTTTCCACGCCGCCCCTGGATCGGCGAAGCATCCATACAGAGGTGACTCACTATGATGATCAGCTTATCCGGTCGATCATTCTTCGCGAGTTGGACAGGAAGGGCCAGGTCTTCTTCGTCCACAATCGCGTGATGGACATCGACGTTCTTGCCCAGCATCTTCGGGGGCTTGTTCCCGAGGCCCGCATCGACGTTGGTCACGGCCAGATGCCCGAGGGCGAGCTAGAGAAGGTCATGCTCAAGTTCGTCGAACGCCGCGTGGACCTGCTTCTATGCACGACGATCATCGAAAGCGGGCTGGACATCCCAACAGCCAACACGATCATCATTCACAACGCCGACAGGTTTGGCCTGGCCGAGCTGCACCAGCTTCGCGGCAGGGTGGGGCGATACAAATACCGCGCGTACTGCTATCTTCTTCTGCCCCAGCACCGCCCGGTTAATTCCGACGCCGCCAAGAGGCTCAAGGCAGTGGAGGAATTCAGCGACCTGGGCGCTGGTTTCCAGATCGCCATGCGTGATCTTGAGATTCGCGGCGCCGGCAACATTCTTGGCAGGGAGCAGAGCGGGCACATTGCAGCCGTCGGTTACGAACTGTACTGCCAACTGCTTGAGCAGGCGGTGAACGCCATAAAGGGAAAGAAGGCTCCCGCTCGCAAAGAGGTGCATGTTGAGTTAGGCATCGAGGCGCTGATACCAAAATCCTACATCACTTCCGAGCGTCAGCGAATGGAGATCTACAGGAGGGTCGTCAGTTGCGCTTCGGTGGACGACCTTAAGCAGCTCCGCGGCGACATGATCGACGCGTTCGGCCAGCCCGGAGAGACCGTCGAGACGATGCTTGACATGGCAGAGGTGCGAGTAAGGGCTGGGGCTATGGGCATAGAAAGCATTGTGCGCATCGACCCGGATATTGTCTTGAAGGTTAGCAACCAGGGCCGGGTGAAACGGTTGTTTGAGACGGCTGAGGGCACCGTGCGGCTGAGCGACGAGCGCACGATATACTGGCGGCTGCCGGTGGAACTGAGAATGCCTCACGTGATGTTGCGCAAGCTCCTCGACCAGTTGAGAAGATGACCCTCGCTGGACAACTCTGGCGTCTTTCATTAGTGTACCGAAATGACCATGAGAATAACGATGATCGGCGACGGCGCTATGGGCACGCTTTGCGCCAACATGCTTGCCGAAAACGGCATGCAGGTGCGTCTTTGGTCGGCCTTTCCCGACGCGGCCGAGGAAATGCGCCGGCTGGGCGAGAACAGGCGATTTCTTCCCGGTGTGCCGCTGGCGAAAGGCGTTGAGATCACATCGCGGGACGATCAGGCATTCGAGCATGCCCAGCTTGCCGTCTCGGCAGTGCCTACTCAGTATATCCGCGGCGTCTGGCAGCGCCTCTGCGCGCATGTGCCGCCAAATCTTGGCATTTGCAGCGTGGCCAAGGGCATAGAAGTCGCAACCCTGCTTCGACCCACCCAGGTGCTGGCGGATGTGCTTGGAGGCGACCGGCCGCTGGCGGCGCTTTCGGGTCCGTCAATCGCACCCGAAATAGCCCGCCACCTTCCGGCGACCGTTGCGGCCGCCAGCGAGCACGAAGAGTTCGCCAGGCAGGTTCAGGAAATAATCACCCGGCCGTACTTCCGTGTTTACACCAACAGCGACGTTATCGGCGTTGAGGTTGCCGGCGCGACAAAAAACGTTATCGCCATAGCTGCGGGCATTCTCGACGGGTTGGGCGCGGGAGACAACGCGAAGGCGGCCCTGTTGACCCGCGGCCTGGTCGAAATATCCAGGCTGGGCGTGGCGATGGGCGCAAAGCCACAGACCTTCGCGGGGTTGGCGGGAATGGGCGATTTGGTCACTACATGTTTTTCGCCAATCGGCAGGAACCGCTCTTTCGGCGAGGCTGTCGGAAAAGGACAGAAGGTCGAAGATGCCCTTTCGGCAACGAATTCCGTGGTCGAGGGCGTTGCGACAACCAGTGGCGTTGTGGAGCTTGCCCGGCGTCATCAGGTTGAAATGCCCATCACGCAGGGCGTCTACGACGTGCTGTTCAACAACATGTCCCCGTCGCAGGCCATAAACGAACTGATGGCCCGCCCGCTGAAATCAGAAGAGTAGTCGTCTCCTCCGTCATGCCTTTCGGCCGGCGAGAAACGCGTCGTCATCCGGGCCGAAAACCACGGGAGATTTGGACATACGCTCGATGTCAAAGGCTTCCATCAGATCATTCATGTCCGCCTCGCGCCGAGAGCCGAAGGCGCCGCACATGAAGCCAATCAGTCCTAGTATTCTTTGGGGAGTGCATCCCAGCCGGCGATAGTAGCAAAGCCTGCTGTCGCCGTGACGCTTCGCCAGGCGCCGCCCATCGGGACCTATTACAAGGGGCAGGTGCCAGTATTCGATTGGTTCGTCAAAGCCCAGGAGGCGGCGAAGATGAATCTGGCGGGCGCACGATTCGAGCAGATCATCGCCGCGCACAATCCTGTTCACCCCGGCGGCCGAGTCGTCAACAACAACCGCCAGTTGATAGGCAGCCTGGCTATCGTTCTTGAAGACCACGAAATCGCCCCCAGCCGAGGCAAGATCTACGCTCTGCGGCCCGGCGAAGCGGTCGTCAAACAACATGGGCGCCAGCGGGGCAATTACCCGCCACGCAACGGGTCTGCCGCCTTGGCGAGCCTGCGATTCATCAGCGAATCTTCCGCGGCACGTGCCGGGATATGCTGCCGATGCCTGACCCAGATTGGGCGCGCTGGCGGCTATTTCGATGTCCCGCCGGCTGCAAATGCATGGATAGGCCCAGCGCTCCGACCAGAGACGATTCAGCGCCTGGCGATAAAGCTCGCCCCGCTCGGATTGGCGCACGACAGGACCTTCCCATTCGAGCCCAAGCCACGAGAGTTCGTCGATCATGGCCGACGAGTCGCCCTTGATCCTCGGACCGTCAAGGTCTTCGATGCGCAGCAAAACGCGCCACCCGTTCTGCCGCGCCAACAGGTGGTTGATTACAAACGTCCTGGCGTTACCGACGTGCAGCGCGCCGGTCGGCGAAGGCGCCAGCCTGGTTATTCCATTACTCATTGCCGCTCTTATGATACTTCAGCGGGTTATACGTGCAACACGGGCAGGTTGACTCGCCCCTTGGCCAGAGGCTACTCTATGACGATCAAAGAAAGGCACAAGCCATGCGCCACCTTGTTGTTTACGCGATGCTGACGGGCCTTATCCTGTTGCAGGGTTGCACGCCCCCGCCGCCTGTTGATCCCCAGCCCCCCGCTCCGATCCTTGCCCCCCCGTCGCAAGAGGTACAAGCTGAAGGCGGCCCGGTCATGGCCATCGTCAACGGCGAGGCGATATACATGAAGCAGCTGCACGAGGCGCTCATCCGCGGACAAGGCGTCGGCATGGGCCAGCAGCTTATCGTAACCGCCATTGTCAAGCAGGAGGCCGCCAAACGCAACGCGACTATTGATGACAAAGATCTGGAATTCGAGCACCAGCGCATGCTGGCCGACACTTTCAGCAGCGTTGATGAACCTCAGCAGCGCGAAAGGCTGCTGGCGCAGTTTCTTCAGGAAAAGCAGATGCCCCGGCTGACGTGGGACATGGCCGTCGAGCGAAACGCCCTGCTCCGCAAGATGGTGCTGCCCGACCTCAAGGTTTCTGATGAGATGCTGCAGGCGGAGCTAACCGAAACGTACGGCAGACGAGTGCAGGTGCGGCACATTGAAGTCGAATCGCTGAATGAAGCACAACGCATGCTGGACATGCTTCGTGACGGGGCCGATTTTATCGAGCTTGCCCAGAAACACTCCAAGAATCCTTCCGCTGCCAACGGCGGAATACTGCCGCCAATAAGCGCCGCCTCTGACATTCCCCCGGCCCTGAGGCAGGTGGCGCTGGCGATGGTTCGCCCGGGCGAACTCAGCGCGCCGGTGAAGCTGGGATACGCCTTCCACATCCTCCGGCTGGAAAAGGTTGTGCCCGCCAAAGATGTGGCGTTGGAGGACGTTCGCGAATCGCTGGACGCCGCCGTCAGGCAGAAGATCGCCACCGGAGCACAGCAGAGGCTGCTGATCGAGCTCATGCGCAACGCCAGTTACGAGTACGTTGACCCGCTGATGAAAGAGCTTGACGCCGCCGACAGGAACAAGCTTCGCTAAGGCTTCGCCGCCACGAAAGGATGGGAATGCTTTTGCGACAATACGGCTCGTTTGCCGGCGGCATCGATCTGCCTGACGAAAAGCATTCCACTCTTGGCATGCCGATTGAACCCGCTGCGCGCCAGGGTGTGCTGCGAGTTCCTCTTGCGCCATGCGCCGGCCCTCCCGCCCGCATGCTGGTGCCGGAAGGAACAAGAGTCTCGGCAGGCGAGAGAATCGCAGCCGCCTGCGGCGGCGTGGATGTTTACGCGCCATGTGAAGGCCGAATCGGAAAGACAGTTGACGTGCAGGTGGTTTCGGCCGTTGGGGTGAAACACTCGCCCGCTATAGAGCTTGTCGCCGTGGGGCAGATGGCCCCCATTCGTTTGCTTGTTCCGGTTTTCGACTGGCGGGCCGCCTCAAGCCGGGAAATCAGGACCAGTCTTGCCGGCGGCGGCCTGACCACCGCCAAAGGCCATATCGAACCGCTCAACATATGGGTCGAACGAGGGCTCAGGGCCTGCTGCAAATGCATTATCGCAAACGTGGTCGAGCCTCAGCCGTATGTCACTTCCGACCACCGAATGCTTGTCGAGAACGGCGCGGAGGTCATCCGCGGCCTGATGATCATCGCAAAGGCCCTGGAGGTGGGCCAGATGCTGCTGGCTGTGGACCAGCGGCGCGTGGACCAGTATCGCGGGCTCGTTGGCGCTGCCCGCGCATGCAACGTCGCCATGGTGGCCCTTCCCGCAAAGTATCCCGCCGGCAACGACACGCTGCTGGTCAAGGTGCTCCACCGGCGCGAAACGCCGATTGGCAAAGAGACGTTTGACGTCGGCGCTGCAGTTATCGACGCCTCCACCTGCTTCGCCGCGTACAGATGGGTTGCATGCCAATCACCCCAGACGGCAAGGGTTGTGACCGTCAGCGGCCAGGGAACAATGCCCAGGGGCAATTTCTGGACGCCATACGGCGCCGATTGCCAATCGATGCTTCAGGAAGCGCGGGGCACGATGGTCATCGGGGGGCCTATGGCGCCGTCCTATCAAGCCGATAACGCGGTGGTCTGCGCCGCGACAGATGCGGTGCTGAACCTCAAGACGCCGCCGGCGACAACAGCAACGCCCTGCATTCGCTGTGGATGGTGCACTGATCATTGTCCCGCAAGACTCAACGTCAAGGGGATCAGCGACGCATACGAACTGGGCAAAATCGACCGCGCGCGGCGCCTGCACGCTGGAGCGTGCATAGAGTGCGGCGTCTGCTCATACGTTTGCCCGGCCCGACTGGGCCTTTGCGAGCGGGTTGTTTGGATAAAACGGCTCCTTCAACAGCGCCCCCAACAGGTCCGGCCCCAGGAACTGCACCCCGAGGCGCCCCCATGAGCCTGTTGACCGGCCAACCACAGGCGCATCACGCCACACAGATCGGAATGGATGTTCGCGGCCCGCTTATTTGCGCGCCGGAGAGCATTCGCACCGTGTTTATCGTCACGCTGGCGGCTGCGAGCGCCCCGCTTTGCGCGGGCATAGTCCTGTTCGGTTGGCGGGCGGCGGTTGTTGCCGCCATTTGCATAGGCTCCTGCGCGAACATAGAGCGCCTGTACTATCGCGTCACCCGCATGCCGGCGCTGATGGGCCGATCGCATGCATACCTTACGGGCGTGTTGCTTGCGCTTACCCTTCCGCCCACGGCGCCGTGGTATGTTCCCGTTGTCGCCTCGGCCTTTGCGATTATCGTGGGCAAGGCGGTGTTCGGGGGCGTGGGGCATTTTCTCTGGCAGCCCGCGTTGGTGGGCAGGCTGGCGGCGGCAGTGCTGTTCGCCGGCGCGATGAACCCCGAATACTGGCCGGTGCTTGCCCAGGACCGCCTCCTGTGGGGCGATGCGGACAAGGGCAGGATTGTTGATGATTGGCGAAAATGGCATGGCAGTTGCGCACCGGAAAACGCCGATGCCTTTGTGTCTCGTAGAAGCGACGTTGTGCTGTCCGGGCTTCGTCCATCAAAGGCGTCGTACAGCGCGCTGGCCTATCTTCCGCCGCCCAATGAACTGCCTAAGGCCCCGCCTGCCGCCCTGGGCCAACTGCCCTCTATGGGCGAGATGCTCATGGGAACAGTGCCCGGCAACATTGGCGAGACCTGCGCAATCGTAATCGTTGTCGCGGGGTTGTATCTTATCTATCGCAACTATCTGAAATGGCAGCTTCCTGTGGCGGTGCTGTGTTCCGCGGCGGCCGTTGCCGCAGCGGCGCCTGTGTACCTCGCCGGACCGGACGACGTGGCCATCGAGGTGTGGTGGCCCGTACTGCACCAGGAGGGCGAGGTGGCGCTGACGTACGTCATGTACAGGCTGCTGTCGGGCGGAATTGTTCTCAGCGCGTTTTTCCTTGCCGGCGAGTCAACCTCCAGACCCACTGGTGCGGGCGGCCAGGTTATCTTTGGCGCTGGAATCGGCTCGCTTGCGATGCTGCTGCAACTCTACGTCAACACGCCCATACCAGCCTTCATGGCGGTGCTTGCGATGAACACGCTTACTCCCGCGCTTGATTCTCTGTGGCGTCCAAGGGTTCTGGGCAGGCGCAGATTTGAGTTTCTTCGCCGAAAATGATTCCTGGCGTTTGCTTCATATCAGCTTGCAGATAAAGCACTTGCGAGAAGGTGCCGTCGGCAGGTCAAGAGGAATCTTTTTGCTTTATCAAGTTGACTGTCGCCGGACAGTTTTTTGTCCGATATAATATATTAGTTCCGCGACCCTCCACAGACGGATAAACTGAACTTCGCTAAAGCGGGTGACGCGGACTGACTCGGGCGCCCATAAAGGACGCCCGAGTTTTTTATGCCGTTCTACTTGAGCATCTTCTCCAGGGCATCGAGCCCCTTGTCTATCTGCTGGAGGCTTGTGGCGAACGTCAGGCGGACGCAATCGTCGTCGCCGAATTCAACACCGGGAACAAGGGCCACCCGTGCTTCATTCAAGGCTGCCTTTGCGAACGTTGTTGAGTTGGTGACAGCGGTCTGGCCGATGCTTCTGCCGTAATGCGCGCTGACGTTGGGGAAGCAGTAAAACGCGCCGGTAGGCCGGACGCATGTGACGCCGGGCATCGCGCTGAGTCTTTGGGCCATGTGCCGCCCGCGTTTCTCGAACTCCACCCGCATCGATTCGATAGTCTGCGCCGAGCGAGGATCGGTGTAGGCAGCAAGCGCCCCCGCCTGGGCGAAGCTCACGGGGTTGGTCGTCTCGTGGCTCAGCAGATTGCGCATTGCAGTGATGATATCGCCCGGGCCCGCTGCCCAGCCGATGCGCCAGCCCGGCATGGAGAACGTCTTGGCCAGGCCGTTGAACGTGACAGTCCTGTCCATCAGGGCGGGGTCGAGGGCGGCAAACGACACGAACTTCGTGTCGCCGTAAATGAGCTTCTCGTATATCTCGTCGCTGAAAACGATCAGGTTGGTCTTGAGCACCGCCTGGGCGATAGCCGCGAGCTCGTCCGGCGAATAGGTCACGCTCGTGGGGTTGCTGGGCGAATTCATTACGAGAATCTTCGCGCCGGTACTCGCGGCTTCAAGCACCTGCTGTGGGGTTATCTTGAAACCCTGCTCGCTTGAAGCCTTGACGATCACCGGCTCGCCGCCGGCAAGCTTCACCATTTCGGTATAGCTGACCCAGTAGGGCGCGGGTATCAGCACCTTGTCGCCGGGATTCACCAGGCACTGGAACGCGGCGTACAGGGCGTGCTTGCCGCCGAAGGTCACGATGATGCGTTCGGGCGGGTACGCCAGCTTGTTCTCGGAAGCGAGCTTGGCGGATATCGCCTGGCGAAGCTTCTCGCCGCTTCGTGGCGTGTACTTGGTGTCGCCTGCGTCGAGGGCCGCCTTGGCGGCGTCCTTGATAAACGCCGGGGTCTCAAAGTCAGGTTCGCCCGCGGCGAAACTCACGACGTCAAGTCCCTGCGACTGCATCTTCCTCGCCTGTGCGGTGATTGCTATGGTTGCGCTTTCGCCAACCGACGATATACGGGTGGAAAGTCTCAAGTGCGGTCTCCGGAGGTTCTGATTCAGGCATACGCCTGCAATGGATGAAGCAGCATACTGCCGGGTCGGATTTCATGCAAGCTCAACACCGCGCGGAGTGCGGCTTGGGCCGCAATATCTTTTTGTCCGCCGAGCGTTAGTATGTATACTGTCGTTTTAGTCCGGCAGCGGCGCCAGGGCGGCATCGGGCTTGGGCCCTCCGGCAACGGGATCACGATGAGCACTGTCAACATTTACGAGCGGACTGTCGATCACTTCCTGGCCCCGATACTGTCGTTTCTTCGCGATTCGGCGGTTTCGGAGATCATGGTCAACTCGCACGACGAAATCTATGTCGAGCGAGGCGGAAGGCTCGAGCGCACGGAGGCCCGGTTTGAGGACGCCGATTCGCTGATGTCTGCCGTGAACAACGTGCTTCAGTTCACAGGCAAGCGTCTGACGAACGAGAATCCGCTGGTTGACTCGCGCCTGCCCGACGGCAGCAGGGTTCACGTGATTCTTCCTCCGCTGAGCCGGCGCGGCGTGTGCATGACCATTCGCAAGTTCGCCAAAGTCAACTTCTCAGCGCAGCATCTGCTGGAGCTTGGCGCCTGGACGCCGCAGGTGATGGAATACATCAAGACGTGCGTGCTTGCCGAGAAAAACATTCTCGTCACCGGCGGCACGAGCAGCGGCAAGACCAGCCTGTTGAACGTGCTGAGCGGGTTCATTCCGGCGCACCAGCGAATTGTGACCATCGAGGACAGCAGCGAACTTGAGCTTCAGCAGGATCACGTGATATCGCTTGAGACCCGCCAGCCCGACAGATGGGGCCGGGGAGCGGTCGGAATAAGCCAACTGTTCAGGGGATCGCTGCGGCTGAGGCCCGACAGAATCATCATCGGCGAGGTTCGCGGCGGCGAGGCGCTGGATGTCATTCAGGCCATGACGTCCGGTCACGCCGGAAGCATGTCAACGCTTCACGCCAACATGGCGTTGGACGCATTGAACCGGCTCGAGACCATGGCGATGATGAACAAGGTCGAGTTGCCGCTTCATGCTCTTCGGTCGCAGATCGCCTCGGCGATTGACGTAATCGTCCAGGTGACTCGATTCACCGACGGAAGGCGGGCCCTGACGCAGGTGTCAGAGGTTCTTCCGCTGGGCGAGGACGGGCGTTACAGGCTTCAGGACATGTTCGTTTATAAGCTGCTCGAGGGTCAGGCCGGCAGGCTGGGCGTGGGCAAGCTGGCGCACACCGGGGCCAGGTCGTCGTTCCGTGACGAGCCCAAGGTTCGCGTGTTACGCGACAGTTGGGGCTTAACACAAACTATCTTCCTTGCCGATGATTGATAGGAGGCGCTATGCATCCACAACCCAGGCAAGGGATTGAGTATATACGCCGAGCCGGTCTGGCGGGCGATCAGGCTGGGCAGACGTCGGTCGAATATACGCTGTTACTGGCGGGCATCGGCCTGCCGATGGTGTATGTCTTCACGACGCTGCTGAACGCACTGAGCTCGTACTACCAAATGGTCACATTTTTGCAGACACTTCCGCTGCCGTGAAAGGTCAGCACCGGCGGAATCGAGCAGTCTGACCCGGAATCGAGAACAACATGAGTAACGCTATTCGGAACTTCGCGGCGGTGGCGAAATCCCTGTACCGGGACGAGCAAGGCGCCAACATGGTCGAGTACATCCTGATCATCGCAGCCGTGGCGCTGCCGCTGCTGGCCGTCGTGCTGTGGTATCGAAACGAAATCTCCGAATGGGCCAGCGAAAAATGGAACGACATCCGCGGCGTTGACGATCCGGTTACTCCCTGATGTTGTTTCCGCAGGGCGATTGCATGCCGCCTGTAAGTATTCTGTGGGCGTATGTTCTTCTTGCCGTTGCACTGCCCTGGGCGGCGGTGGTCGATCTGCGCAAGGGCCTGGCGCCGAATTACATTACGCTACCGGCGGCTTTGGCGGGGCTGGTCGGACACGCCCTTGTCGGCGGGATGTGGGGCTCGGAGCATGCGCTTGGCCTGTCCGGTTCACTTGCCGGCCTGGCGGTCGGATTCGCGCCCATGTTCGTGGCGTGGCGCATGGGCGGCGTCGGCGGTGGAGATGTCAAACTGATGGCGGCGGTCGGGGCCTTGACGGGTTGGCGATTCGCGCTGTCCGCCTTGTTTTTCGGGCTTATCGCTGCCGCGATCATGGCTATTATCGTCATGGCGCGCGCCGGCGTTATCAGGAAGACTTTGGGCAGGGTATGGCACTGCCTGATGCTGGCCCTGGCGTTTCGCAAGACCATAGATCCAGCAGTTGCCGACAGTCCGAAGGCGCCATTAGCAGTGGCGTTTTGCATAGGTTCCGCTGCCGCAATTGTAGAGGCGATCTGGCGGGGCAGCGGCAGTCTGCTTGGATTATGAAACCGGCATGAAAACCTCAGCCACATCATCAAAGACGGCAACAAGCCTGTCGCTGTTGTGGGCGACTCTGGCCTCGCTGTCGGCTGCGGTTTGCGTGGCATGGGCCGGCGGCGCTTCGGTCATGTTCAACGGCTCGGGCTGGCTTGGGCGAGCGGTCCAGAGCCCCATCTTCATCACAATGGCGGCGGTGACATTCGTGTGCGCCGTGGTTCTTGGCGCAATAATTGTTGTGTTGCTTCATGCGGGCAGGGCGCAGGGCCGCATGGGCAGGCAGGAAGGCTCGGCAATACTCGAATTCGCGCTGGTCATGCCCATCGCCCTGATGATTGTGCTGGTCATGACCCAGTCGTCGCTTCTGCTGGGCGGCAACATCTGCGTGAATTACGCAGCCTTCTGCGCCGCCAGGAGCGCTGTGGTGCAGATTCCCACGGAGACAGACAGCGAGCCGCGAAACATCGTTCAGGCGCACGAAGGCGGCGCAAAAATGCGCGCGATCGAGAACGCCGCGCTGTGGGCGATTTTTCCGATCTCGTCGTCGTCGCCCAGCGCCCCGCAGGCCGACGTGACGGAGTTGCAGAACGGCGTGCAGGATTTCTTCGAAGCCTATGGCCGCACGCAACTGGGCAACATGATGCGATCGTGGCCCAACCGCATGGGCTACGCGCGGAACTACACGCGGGTGTGGATCGCCCCCCCCGCCAATGGAAGTTCATATGATCCGGGCGAAGACATCGTGGCTCACGTGAATCACAAATTCTATCTGTCGGTTCCGTACGCCTCGAAGGT
>Ga0123333_10005044_pt1 | contig 12102 bp, 8 predicted proteins | sample BioC12SIPDNA_3_FD_89957 | JGI IMG/M metagenome (GOLD analysis project Ga0123333, IMG submission 89957) | Anaerobic biogas reactor microbial communites from Washington, USA - Biogas_R2_B C12 SIP DNA | ecosystem: Engineered > Bioreactor > Anaerobic > Unclassified | place: Washington, USA...
GTTCTCTGCCACCAAGTTGGCCTCAGTCTGCTCTTCCACGCCGCGCATCATACCACATCCCGGGAGAACGCTGAACAGTTACTCCAGCCGACCGCGCTCACCTTCTAGCCCTGCGGCGCCAGTCCCAGCAACCCCATCCCCAACTTGGGAAGCGCCGCACGACGGTCATCACGACCGAAGTACAGCACCTCGCCCGAGTCTGTCACAGCCTCTACAGAAAGCGCCAGACTCTGAAGCTCCTTGACAAGGACCTTGAAGGAGGCCGGGATGCCAGGCTCCTCGATCGGCAACCCCTTCACGATGGACTCGTACGCCTTGACCCGCCCCTGGACATCATCGGACTTGATGGTCAGCATCTCCTGCAGCGTGTAGGCAGCCCCGTAGGCTTCCAGCGCCCACACCTCCATCTCGCCGAATCGCTGACCGCCGAACTGCGCCTTCCCGCCCAGCGGCTGCTGTGTAACCAAGGAGTACGGCCCGGTCGAACGCGTGTGCACCTTGTCCTCGACCAGGTGCGCCAGCTTGAGCATGTAGATGATGCCCACTGTCACAGGTTGATCGAACGGCTCACCCGTCTTTCCATTGTAGAGGACCATCTTACCCAGGGTCGGCAACGGATCACTGTGTTCCTGGCTATACTTAGTCGCCTCCAGGACCACGTCCTCATCCGATAGATCGGCGACATCTTCACCGCGGGTCTCCATCCACAAGCGCAAGCAGACGGCCTGCGCCTTCACATCCACAACCTCGTCGTGCGGCAACACGCGTCCCTCAGTGTCGAACGTCAGAACTGTATCGGGGTCGTAGCCAGATTCGTGCAGCCACTCACGCAGCACCGCTCGCCGGGCATAGACCCGATCCTCGCGCAACCGGTCAATGTCATAGCCCTTGGGTGACAACCACGCCGCCACGTAAATCAGCCGCGCCTCGTCGTCATCCACCAGCGATTCCAGCGGATACTCCTGTGCCTTGAGCCACGTCCAGGCCCGCTCTATCACATCTTCCCAGGCCTGATCGATCAGCCACGCGCGCGCGAGTTCGGCGGCAATCTCCTGCTCGTCGGCGCCGTCGAAGACGGGGGTCACTGTCGTGAAGCCCAGCCGGTCCGCGGCCCAACCCAGATGCGTCTCCAACACCTGACCAATGTTCATTCGGCCAGGCACACCCAACGGGTTGAGGATAATGTCGACGGCACGTCCGTTGCTCAAGAACGGCATATCCTCAATGGGCACGATCTGCGAAATCACACCCTTGTTCCCATGGCGTCCTGCCATCTTGTCGCCTTCGGTGATCTTGCGCCGCTGCGCTACGTTGACGCGCACGACCTTCTCCACACCCGCCGGCAAGTCACGGTACTCCTCGCGATCGAAGATCTTGACGTCAACGACCTTTCCGTGTGCGCCGTGGGGCATCCGCAGGCTGGTATCCTTCACATCCCGCAGCTTCTCGCCGAAGATCGCGCGCAGCAGCTTCTCCTCGGGCGTGAGTTCCTTCTCACCCTTGGGCGTGATCTTGCCCACCAGAATGTCCAGCGGGCCGACTTCAGCCCCTACCCGGACAATCCCCTCTTCGTCAAGGTCGCGCAGCGCCTCTTCCGAGACATTCGGTATCTCACGCGTGACCTCCTCCGGCCCCAGCTTGGTATCGCGAGCCGCCAGCTCGTGCTTCTCCACGTGGACCGACGTAAAGCTGTCCTTGCGGACCAGATCCTCGCTCAACAGGATCGCGTCCTCGAAGTTGCCGCCCTCCCAGGACATAAACGCCACCAACACATTCTGCCCCAGGGCCAATTCACCGCTGTCCGTCGAAGAGCTGTCGGCCAGGACAGCGCCCACCTCGACACGCTGCCCCTTCAACACCACAGGGCGCTGGTCAATACACGTACTCTGATTCGAGCGCGCGTATTTCTGCAGGCGATACACTGCCGTCTCCCCGTCGTCCTGGGCAACGACGACGCTCTCACCGGTCACGCTCACGACCGTGCCCGGCTTGCGTGCGGTCACCACCAACCCCGAGTTCAGCGCGGCCGCGGACTCGATGCCCGTCGCCACGATCGGCGCCTGCGGGTCGATCAGCGGGACGGCCTGACGCTGCATGTTCGAACCCATCAAAGCGCGGTTGGCATCGTCGTGCTCCAGGAACGGAATCAGGGCCGCCGAAACGCCTACAATCTGGATGGGCGCCACATCGATGAAATCGATGCGCTCGGGCGGAGCGAAGATGAAGCCATCGCCCTTGCGAGCAGCGACACGCGTGCCCACGAAGTGCCCGCCCTCATCGATCCTGGCATTCGCTTGCGCAATGGTGTAAGGTTCTTCACGATCCGCAGACAGATAGATGATCTCGTCCGACACCCGTGGCACAATGCGGACCGGGTCGCGCAACGGCAGCGTGGCGATCTTCTCCGCAAGCTCTGAAGTGATCAGCGTGCCGGCCTCGGCCACCACCTCCCCATTCTCGGGGTGTTCCAGATCCTCGCGCAGGGTCTCGCCCGTGAGCTGCTCCACGGTGTTCTGCACCGCGCGGATCACACGGCGATAGGGAGTCTCGATGAACCCCAACTCGTTGACACGTCCATACGTGCTCAGACGTCCGATGAGGCCGATGTTCGGGCCTTCCGGTGTCTCAATAGGGCAAATGCGCCCGTAGTGGCTGTGGTGGACGTCGCGGACATCAAAGCCAGCGCGCTCACGGCGTAGACCCCCCGGGCCCAACGCAGAGAGCGTCCGCTTGTGGGTGAGGCTCGACAGCGGGTTCGTCTGCTCCATGAACTGCGAGAGCTGGCTGGAGCCGAAGAACTCCCGGATCGAAGCGACCACGGGGCGGATGTTGATCAGGCTGACGGGCGTGGGCGACTCGTCACGGATGCTCATGCGCTCTCGCACGACGCGCTCCATACGGACCAGCCCAATGCGGATTTTCGCCTGGACCAACTCACCAACGGTCTTGACGCGGCGATTGCCAAGGTGATCCATGTCGTCGGGGCCGGCGACGCCGTTGTTTATGTGAATCATCCGGCGCACCAGCGCCACAAAGTCGGGCTTCGTGATCGTGCGCACCGACATGGGGACGCTGATCTGCATGCGCTGGTTTAGCTTGTAGCGCCCGACTTCCTGAAGGTTGTATCGCTGGGGGTCGAAGAGCTGTGAAACCATGTACTCCTGGGCGTTCTCCAGCGTTGGGGGATCCCCAGGCCGCATGCGCCGGTAGAACTCCACCAGCGTCTCCTCGGCCAATGTGCGGCCCGCGCGCAGGTCCCAAGCCGGCTCCTGGCGGATGGTATCGGTGATCCAGGGATGATCCGGGTCGTTATCCGCTTCGCTGAAGAGCTCGATCAGTTCCTCATCATCGCCTTTGACGAGAACATCGCTGTGCAGGGGATCGTCCACCGCGGCCAACGCCCGCAGGAAAATCGTCACGGGAATCGTCCGCTTGCGGTTGAAGCGCAATGTCAGATACCCCGACTTGCGCGTCTCGAACTCCATCCAGGCTCCGCGATCGGGGATCAGCTTCGCGCTCGCCAGACGGCGCCCCCCCTCTTCCTCCAGGCCGAAATAGACGCCCGGTGAGCGGATCAACTGGCTGACCACCACGCGCTCGGTCCCGTTGATGATGAACGTAGCGTGCTCGGTCATCAACGGCAGATCGCCCAGGAAGATCTCCTGTTGCACGATCTCGCTGGTCTCACGGTTGACCAGAGCCACATCCACAGACAGCGGAACCGCGTACGTCAGATCGCGGTCCAGGCACTCGTGCTGATCGTGCTTTGGCTCGCCAAAGCGGTAACCCAGCTCGAAGCCGGCCTCTTCGGCCTTCTTGCCCGGCAGATACAGGCTCAGAAGTCCATTGAAGCTGTTGATGGGAGATACCTCATCGAAGAGCTCATACAGGCCATCGGTGCGCAACCACTCATAGGACTGGAGCTGTACCTCTACCAGACCCGGTAGCGGTAAAGCGCTAGCGATCCGAGCGTATGATTTAACGCCAAGGTCTGTCAATGCCATTCTTTACCCTTCCCTCCTGGGACCGTCTCTCAATCCCTGAGAGTCCCTCTGGGCTTGAGCCCAAAAACGCCAATCACAGTTATCCACGTCGACCTGCAGCAGTCGCCCTGGGAGCGAATCCATGTTGAGGGCTTCGTGCGTGGGCGGCGTCGATTCGGGTCGATCGGCAAATCCTTATTGACATGCGACAGGTAATTATACCACGATGACCCGAACCGTCAACGCACTTGCAGGTTCCAGATTCTGATGCCCAAATCCTCATTGATGAACGGTAGCCACCTGGGGTCAGCCAACAGCAGTTCTGATGATACAGGGGTTATGAAGCGCTCACTGAGCCACGCCCCACGCGATGACACTGTACCCCGTTGGCGCGGTGACCTCGTGAGGTGTGAGCAGGATCTCGAAGGATTGCTGCTGTCCGGAGGCCAAGCTCACCTCTTCAGGTATCAGCAACTGCCGATACCCCACCACCCGACCATCCTTGTTATAGATTGTCGCCACGATGGAGAGCCGCGTTAGCGCCACGCCGCCTTCGTTAAGCACGCTGCCACGGACGCGGTATTGTGGGCCCGAAACGGCCCCCTCGGGATTCACGACGGCGAGCGGCACAAATGCTGCCGTAATCGGGCTGACCGCTTCACCCCGCAGCAGGCTCACGCTCACGTCAGACGCGCCCGCGGGCGGGTTGCGGAAGAGCACTGAGAAAGGCGCCCGCTGCTCGGGTGCCAGGTAATCCGCGGCCGCAAGCGTCACAGCGGTCAGCAAGGGCGTACCATCGGGCGCCAGCAGGACTACCTCTACCTGCATGTTGGTCACCGGACCGCCGGTCGTATTGATGACCTCGCCCATACACCAGATGCCGCCAACGGGTGTCTCGTAAAACGCCACGCCCGCTGTACCCAACGGCAACGGCGTGGGCGTCGGCAGGATGACATTGCCCACGGGCACCTGAAGTCCAGCCTCTCCATCAGACTCCTCCAGCTCCATGGGTATGATCAGCGATTGCCCGATGCGCAGATAGTCCTCGGCGCTCAACCCATTGACACGCAGCAAGCCATCGACGGTCACGCCGTAATCTATGGCGATGCCGAAGAGGGTGTCGCCTTGCTCCACAAGATGGATGACGGGGGTGGGTGTCGGCGATGGCGTAAACGTCGGCGTCGGCGGAATGGGCGTGAGATAGATCCCCGGCGCGATGGTAGGGGTAGCCAGGCCCGTCAACGCGTCCGGTGCTCCTGTCGGCGTAGGGGTGGGAGGAAGCGGGGTTACGATACCCTTGCATGCGCTCAGGCCCAGCAGCAGAAGCGCCGGGGCCCACGCACGCCGCCACAGCGTCCGAAGCTGCCCTAAGGTACTCACATTACGGATTATACCACGCTAGGAGAAGTCAGGACCGGCAGCTTCGGCGAGCCGCTCCACCTCGGCCAACGTATCCCGCCGCTTCCCCCCTGCTTGGACGGCGTCTTCCCCATGAACCGGGACTTCGCTGGCCGCAGCGTTCGTCCTGGCCTCAGGGAGCCTGACAGCTTGTGGTGCCTCCCGCCTCCGGACGCGTCTCCATAGACGCGCCACCAAGAACACGCCCCACGGCAGGCCCAAAACGCCTGCCAAGTAGGGCAGCACCGGCAGGCGCCCCGGCCCGCCAAGCCGGTCCAGGTTCAGCAGTATCACCGCCAATGACGTCCAGACCGCGAGGAAATTCGGAGCTGCATCGTTCGCGTGCAGAGCGCCCACACCGGGAACGCGCGCGCGGCTCAGGGGCCACCATAAGCTGCTGCCCATATGGCCTAGCTGATCCTCCAGGACATGGACCGTGAATCCCAGCCACGTCATGAGTCCCGACCACAGCCCCATAGATTGGCCCCACACGGCGCCACACAGCGCTCCAGCACAGACGCCAAGCGCCAGCGCCAACAACAGGCTATGTGTCCAGCGATGGTGCCAATCCAGGAACTCGATTCGCAGACCGTCGCCTTCGGGAACCAGGAGAAAGGTTGGACCCGAGAAGATATCGACGTTGTACTCGCGGCTGTAGCTATGTCTCAGAGGAATCTCAAGGTGCCGAACGGCCCACTCTGCATCCGGTAGCGTCGTGCCGGGATAGGCGAGCTGGCCTGTGTTGACCAGGGGGCCCATTCGCACAGCCACAGTACCGGCTTCCGGCTCGAGCCGCAACGTATACCGGCGCCAGAGGTCGCTGCCAAGGCGCAGCGTGTGGGCTATCACCCGGCGTGGCTGCTGCGTCTCATACGCATCACGCAGTGCCGCGGCAAGCCGTTCAACGACCGCCTCGGCTGCACCATCAAGGGAATAGCCTGCAGGATCGATCTCAACGTCGAATCGCTGCCAGAACTGCACGAAGCGGAAGTCAAGCGTGTCGGGCAGCAGCGCAGCGATGCCTGCCAGTGCCGGAAGCAGCGCTCCCTCCCGCGCCCACGCAACCACCTCCGGAAAGAAGGTGGCGAGGGCAACCCCGCTGAGGAAGTGCGAAATGCCTTTCATCGGCCGTGCAGCTCCTGGAGAACGTAGTACCGCCACCATTGTAGGGTGGCTTCCCTGGCGCGCAAGCTCCGATGACGTCCCCAGGAGACAAGCAGACAGACTGGCAGGGGCCACACGCCGCTCCGGGACAAGCAGATCCCGATGCCGGCACCCCCAGTCTCCTGCCACCTTGCCGAATCCCCCAATCCGGCGATACTACCCAGTTGAGGGCCACTTTTGGAATCAAAACGCCACAAGCTGATCATACGTACACTCCCAATCCTGCTCCTCGCATTCGCGCTGCGGATCTGGGGCCTGGCCGACCACAACATCTGGTGGGACGAGGGGATCGGCGTCTGGCTCGCGCGGATGCCGGTGCTCGAGGCTATCGACTGGACCGCGGGCGACGTCCACCCCCCGCTCTACTATGTCGTGCTGCGGGCCTGGCGTCTGTGGGCGGGCGAGGGGGAGTTCGTCCTGCGCTATCCTTCGGTGCTCTTCAGCCTGCTCACGGTGCCCGTGATCTACCAACTTGGCCGGCGGCTTGGGGGGATACGCGCGGGCTTGCTCGCGGCGCTCTGTCTGACGGTCTCGCGCTTCGCCGTCTGGTGGGCCCAGGAAATCCGCATGTATGCCCTGGCGGCGCTATTCGCCGCAGGCTCGTTGTGGTCGACCGTCCGGCTATGGCGCGACCCGCCACGGGGCAGGGGGTGGCGGCCCTGGGTCGCTTACGTCGTGACGACGCTCGGCAGCTTCTACACGCTCTATCTCACCGTGACCGTGGGAGCCGTGACCAACCTGGGGTTCCTCATCGCCTGGTGGCACGGCGGATGCCGGCGGCGGACCGCAATTCGCTGGATCACGGCCCAACTGGCGGTCGCCGCGCTCACCCTACCATGGCTTATCATCGCCCTGCCACGAATGCACAGTTGGTCCAGCGACGCGCCATTCACCCCGGGCTTCTTCATACAGCTCTACGCCACGATCCTCGCAGTGGGAAGCCCGCTGGACCTGCAGTCCTACAGGACCGTGACGGCGGCGGCGTTTGTTGCTCTAGGGCCAGGCCTGCTGGCGCTCGTCCGGCGTCGCTCGGGGCCACTCCGCCGGGGCGGACTGGCCATGCTACTCGCTGGATTGCTGCTGCCCCCGCTCGTCGTGATGATGGTCTCACTGCCGGGCCTCCGCTTCTACTTCTCACGCCCGCTGGTGCCGCGCTATCTGTTGCCCTTGGCGGCCTGCTACACAACAGTGGCGGCTTGGGGCAATGCGGCCCTGTCACGCACCCGCAGGGCGCTCTCCTTGGGTATGGCAGGGGTCACCCTGGTAGCAGCCCTAGCTGGTCTCGTGGCCTTCTATCCCGGGCGGGCCCGCCGCGACGACTATCCGACGATTGCCGAGGTTCTGACGGCACTGCGGCAGCCGGGAGACGCCGTTGTGCTCTACGTCGATCGCGACTGGCCGATCTTCACGGCGCACTACGCCGGGGCGCGCCAGGACCTTCCCTACGGCGCCGACTACCGGGACGATGGCTTTGTGGAGGGCCGGTTGGCGCCCATCTGGGAACAGGCCACCGCCGTGTGGCTGGTGACCACGCCCGAATCGCTCCAGGCCGATCCCGACCGCACGGTCCCACGGTGGCTGGCGGCGCGCGCCGCTTTTACGGAAACCGTCGTCACAGGCGAAGCGACGCTGACTTTCTACGCGCGAACTGAGGAGCGCGCGCAGGCCGCGTTCAGAGTGGTCCCGAGCTTTACGCCGCCGATCACAGTGGGCGCCCCCCTCGGCCTCAGGGGCGTGTCGATCCCACTGCCGCGGTACCGCACCGGGGATACCCTTCACCTGGGCTTCTACTGGTCGGGAGCCCCGCCTGAAGGCGCCAGGGTCGCCGTTGGTCCTCGTGAGGTCCGCGTGATGGTTGGGGATCTCGACACCGTTGCTGGCGCCACCACAACCCGCAGTCAAATCGACGTCCCCCTGACCCCCGACCTGCCGGGCGGACGGTACACCGTTACCATCGACGCTGCCGGTGACCCGCCGCTCCGCGTAGGCACCTTCACGGTCCTTCGCGCCGCGGCTGGTACCTCAACGACCACGGGCGACATCCCATACCCCATCGAGTACCGCTTCGGTGAAAGCATCACCCTAGTCGGCTATGCGCTACCCGAGACTGTTGTGGCAGCAGGCGGCGTGGTACCCCTCACCCTCTACTGGCGTGCTGACGCCCCCGTCGTCGACCGCTACAAGGTGTTCACCCACCTGGTGGGCGAGACCTTCAACGCCGGAACCGGCAACTTCCTCTGGGGACAACAGGACAACGAGCCGGTGAGCGGGCAGGCGCCGACTACCCTGTGGGCGCCAGGGTCGGTGATTGCGGACGCCTACCTCCTGCCGGTCGACCCGGCAGCGCCGCCGGGTACGTATACCCTTGAGGTCGGGCTCTATGGTCTGGTCGACGGCGTGCGGATGGCGGTCGCTGGCCCCGGTGGACCGCTCGAAAACGACGCCGTGCTGCTGGCGACCGTGGCTGTGAGGGCCTCGCCATGACAGAATGGTACAATAGGCCCGACGATGGCGCATCTGCAGCGAAGATCGAGAAGGCCATGAGCGAAGAACGGCCTGGAAATCGCATACCTGAGCAACGCCGTGCGGCCCGCAAGGGCGGGCCTTCGTTCACCATCGACATGACAACACATCTCGAACGAACAGGAGAACCCCGGTGAAAAGCAGCTGGAAGCGTAATCTGTGGGTCGTCTGGGTGGCCGAATTCCTCGCAATCATGGGATTCTCAACCACCAACCCCATCTTTCCCTACTACATCCAGTATCTGGGTGTGAGAGACGACCTGGTTGCACGCTGGAGCGGCATCGCAATCTCGGTCTCCTCCCTGACGATGGGCTTCATGGGCCCAATCTGGGGCGCGCTTGGGGATCGCAACGGGCGCAAAGTGATGGTGATGCGCGCGATGTTCGGCGGCGCTGTCATCATTGGACTGATGGGGTTTGTACAGAACGTGGGGCAGTTTGCGCTGCTGCGGTTCATCCAGGGAGCACTGACCGGAACGGTGACAGCGGCTACGGCTTTGGTAGCCAGCAACACGCCCCGCGACCGGCTTGGCGAGACATTGGGCAAACTCCAATTGGCCATCTTCCTTGGCCAGGCATTCGGCCCCACAGCGGGCGGATTCGTCGCCGACACGTTGGGCTATCGTCCCGCCTTCTGGATCACCTCAGCCTTTCTGATCGTCTCCGGGTTCATGATCCTCTTCCTCGTCCGAGAGGACTTCACCCCCTCACCGGATGCGCTCAAGGGCAGCCTCTGGCAACGTATGGGGACCGATTTCTCGACAATTCTCGCGGGCTCGCTGCTGGGATACGTCCTCGTGCTGCGCTTCGCGCTGCGGGTGGGGCTGCGAATGAGCTCGCCGATCGTTCCCCTCCTCGTCCAGGACATCATGCCGGGGAGCAGCCTGCTGGGCTCGGCATCGGGGCTGCTCAGTACCATCACAGGTGTCACCAGCGCGATTGCCGCACCGGTTGTGGGACGCTGGGCCGACCGGGGCAACGGCAAGGCTCTGCTGATGGGAAGCGCCTTCATCGCCACCGCTGCGATGCTCGCGCAGGGATTGGCGTCAACGTACTGGCTGCTCATCCTTGCCCAAGCGCTGCTGGGACTCGGGATCGGCGGGACCTTAGCCGTGATCAGCGCCTATATTGGGCGCATGGCCCCGGAGGGGCGGGCCGGCACTGCCTTCGGACTGGATGCTATGGCTGTCTCCGTGGCCGGTGCCATTGGACCGATTGTGGGCGGCTGGCTGGGCGATGTCGTGAGCTTGCGCGTCCCGTTCTTCGTCGGCGGCATCGCGATGGGACTGGCCGGCTTCGCCGTCCTGCGTCTTCCTGTGGCCACGCACTCCCCCAAGGAGGCCCCTGCGCAAGGCCAGGCGTCGTAAGCAACCTAGTGTTTCATTACCCGCGCAATGCCTATAGTGTCGATCCCCAGAATGGCTCGCGCTCGCCCGGAGACCGGCGGATGCAGTCAACAAGCGGCACAGGCTGAAGGTTGCGGTGCTGCAGGTCATCTAGCCTCGCCCACAGGAACTCGAGATGGGCCTCTTGCGACTCAGGGGGCACCGGCGGGGCGATGCCCGCTAGCCGTACCTCGAAGATGAGGTTGATCTCGTACTGCTTTGCCCCGGACACTTCCCAGGCGGCTTCGACAGCCCCAACAAAGCCCTCGACGACCACCTCAAGCACCCCCAACTCCTCCGCAAGCTCCCTGCGCAGGCATTCGACCGCCCCCTCACCAGGCTCGATATGGCCGCCGGGCAGGAATGTGTTGTTGGCCCCGATTTCGTGGGCCAGCAGCACATGTCCGTCGATCTTGCAGATGCCCCGCACAAGGTAGTGAAAGCGATTCATAGAGAGGTTGTCCTTGAGAACGAAAGAGCCGGGGCCCTTGCGGAGCCCCGGCTATGCCTCACATCATCCGGAGCCGACAACTACCCACTCTGTCGCGCCAACTCGGCTCCGCGGTGCAGCGCCCGCTCATTGGGCTCGAGCCACTTGCGTTGACGCTCGGAAAGATGCTCATCCAACTGCTGCACAATCGTCTGGAGTGATACCAGCCCCGTCAGTTCGACGAAACCGCCCAGCAGCACCATATTCGCCATCCGGACGTTGCCCAGCTCCGTGGCGACGTCGGTCGCGGGCACGAAGACCGCTCGCACGTCCTCTCGCGCGCTCCTCGCCGTAATCAGCGAGCTGTTGACCAGGAGCAGCCCGCCCGGCTTGACCAGCGGCTCGTACTTCGTGAACGACGGACCATTGAAGACGATCGCTGCCGTGGGATGCCGCACCACGGGCGCCCCGATTTCCTCCTCGGACAGGATCACGGTGCAATTCGCCGTACCACCGCGCATTTCGGGGCCATACGAGGGAAACCAGGTGACATAGAGGCCCTCAGCCAGTCCCGCATAGGAGAGGAGTTGCCCCGCAAAAAGCACGCCCTGACCGCCGAACCCGGAGAAGACCGTCTCTTCGTGCCGCATATGCACCACCTCCTATACGCGCAGGGCCTTGACCTCATCGGTCATCTTGAATGTCTGTACGGGGTAGTAAGCGCTCATGTGCTCCTTGGCCCATTGCATCGCCGACCATGGATCTACGTTCCAGTTGGTGGGACACGTGGCAAGGACCTCAATACACGCGAACCCGAGCCCGTTCATCTGTGTCAGGAACGCCCGCTTGATCGCCTGCTTGGTCTTGCGGATACTGGCCAGATCTACCGCCATCTCTCGCGCAATGTATGCGGCACCAGCCGTCTGCGCCAAGATCTCCGACATCCGCATCGGGTAGCCTGCGAGGCGGCAGTCCCGTCCCGTCGGTGTCGACGTCGTGACCATGCCCGACAGCGTTGTGGGCGCCATCTGCCCACCGGTCATGCCGTAGATCGCATTGTTGATGAAAACAGTCGTGATCAGTTCGCCACGGTTCGCCGCATGAATGATCTCAGCGGTCCCAATCGCCGCCAGATCGCCATCCCCTTGATAAGTGAAGACGATCTTGTCGGGGTTCACGCGTTTGAGCCCTGTCGCCATAGCCGGCGCACGCCCGTGAGA
>Ga0123333_10005046_pt1 | contig 12099 bp, 8 predicted proteins | sample BioC12SIPDNA_3_FD_89957 | JGI IMG/M metagenome (GOLD analysis project Ga0123333, IMG submission 89957) | Anaerobic biogas reactor microbial communites from Washington, USA - Biogas_R2_B C12 SIP DNA | ecosystem: Engineered > Bioreactor > Anaerobic > Unclassified | place: Washington, USA...
AAATCTGAATATGCTATACAAGTTTGCGTATCTCCATTTGTTCTGGTTGGTTCCGTGAGGATCAACGCCCTTTACCACCTGCCAGCGATATTCCGCAGCGGTACGGTTCAAAACGAAAAGCGGCAGGATCCATAGGGGGTTGCTTTCCTTGACGGCCGGTTGACGGGGCCGTTGTGAAATATCCCCTTACCGGAAAATCCGCGGCACATCGGAGGCGTTCGCTCAGAAAATATCTTTCTCTGAAAACCTTTCCTCATCTTCACATGGACAAAAGGCTATTGACAGGGCCTAACCCTACAGGCTAAAAACAAACCCTCAAAAGATGACATGATCAAGCCATTCGACCTCTACTCTGGAAAGGAACTTCATGAAGTCCAAAGAAACGATCCGCCGCCTTTTAAAGAAGAAGATCCTGGTTCTCGACGGCGCCACGGGAACGGAGCTGCAGAAACGGGGCATGCCCGGCGGGGTCTGCCCGGAACTGTGGTGCATGGAACATCCGGAGATCATTAAGGAAATCCACAGATCCTACCGGCAGGCGGGTTCAGACATCGTCTATACCTGCACCTTCGGGGCAAACCGTTACAAACTCGCCCAGTACGGGACGCGGGAAGTCCGGGAAATCAATCGGAACCTGGCCCGGCTCGCCCGGCATGCCGTCGGCCCGAAAGCCCTTGTCGCCGGAGACATCGGCCCGACCGGCCATTTCGTGGAACCCTTCGGCGATCTCCCCTTCGAAGAGGCCGTCTCCGCCTTCAAGGAGCAGGTCCAGGGGCTGCTGGAGGGAGGCGTCGATCTGTTCGTCATCGAAACGATGATGGACATCCAGGAGGCCCGCGCCGCCCTGATTGCCGTCAAGGAAACCTGCCCGGCCTTTACAATCGTCACCCTTACCTATGAAAACGGCGGCCGCACCCTCAACGGAACCGATCCCGTCACGGCCCTGATCACCCTGCAGAGCCTCGGCGCCGATGCCGTGGGCTGCAACTGCTCCACCGGTCCGGAGGCCATGCTGGCCTTCATCGAGTCCATGAAGCCCCACGCCACCGTTCCCCTGGCCGCCAAGCCCAACGCGGGACTGCCCCGGCTCGAGGGGGAAGAGACCTTCTTCGACATGGACGCCGAGACCTTCGCCTCCCACGGTCCGGCCTTCGCCGCCGCCGGGGTCAACCTGCTGGGCGGCTGCTGCGGGACAACCCCTGACCATATCCAGGCCCTGGCCGGGACCCTGCAAAATGCCCCGCCGCGCCCCCCCGTCCGCGCCGCGCTAAGCGCCGTCAGTTCCGCCCGGAGTTACCGTCTGCTGAACCGGAACGAACCTCTGGTCATCGTCGGCGAACGCCTCAATCCCACGGGGAAGAAGGCCCTTCAGCAGGAGCTGCTGGCGGGAAAGATGTCCCTCGTCCGGCAGATGACCCGGGAGCAGGAACAGCAGAAGGCCGACCTTCTGGACGTCAATGTCGGGGTTCCCGGCCTCGATGAAGTCAAAACGATCCGGGAAGTGATTTCCCTGCTGGCCACGGCGACGGAACTGCCGCTGGTCATCGACTCCTCGAAGGTGGAAACCATCGAGACGGCCCTGCGCCTTTATCCCGGCCGCGCCCTGATCAACTCCATCTCGGGGGAAAAGAAAAAATGCGAACGGCTCCTTCCCCTGGCAGCCCGCTACGGGGCGATGTTCATCCTCCTGCCCCTGGCCGACGGCGAGGTTCCCGAAACAGCCGACCGGCGGATCGCCATTGTCCGGGAGGTCTACGGCAAGGCCCGGCGCTTGGGCTTCACGAAGGAAGACATCGTCGTCGACGGCCTGGTCATGACGGCCGCCACGAATGCCAACGCACCGGCGGAAACCCTGAAGACAATCGCCTGGTGCACCGACCGCTTCCAGGCGAAAACGATCCTGGGCATTTCCAACGTCTCTTTCGGCCTGCCGGAACGCAAATGGCTCAATGCCGCCTTTCTGGCTATGGCCCAGCTCTCCGGACTGACGATGGCCATCGCCAACCCGTCCATGGAGGAACTCATGGCCCTCAAGCGGGCGGCGGACGTGCTGACGGCAAGGGACGCTCAGGCCTCCGCCTACATCGCTCATTTCGCCGGAACCGCCGAAGGGAAAAAGCCGGCGGGAACATCGGCAATGCAGCCTTCGGCCCCCACGAGTCTGCAAGAGAAAGTCCGCGCCGCCGTGCTGGAAGGCAATCGCGACGATATCGGCAATCTGGTTGAAGGCGCCCTGAGCGCCGGTTTCGAGGCCCGGAGCATCGTCGATGACCTGCTCATCCCGGCCATTGTCCAGGTGGGAGAACTTTTTGACCGGAAGGTCTATTTTCTCCCCCAGCTTATCGCCAGCGCCGAGACGATGAAGAAGGCCCTGGCGATCCTGGAGCCCCGGCTGAAGAGCGGCGGCATCCCGGAAAAAGCCAGGGGAACGGTGGTCATGGCAACGGTACAGGGAGACATCCACGACATCGGAAAGAACATCGTCGTCCTCATGCTGAAAAACCATGGTTTCCGGGTTCTCGATCTGGGCAAGGACGTCCCGGTGGAAACCATTCTCGAAACGATCCGGACGGAAAACCCGGACGTTGTGGGGCTTTCCGCCCTGATGACCACGACGATGGTCTCCATGAAAACAACCATCGAGCAGGCCCGATCGGCAGACCTGACCTGCCCCTTTCTGATCGGGGGCGCCGTCGTGACCCGGTCATACGCGGATTCCATCGGCGCCGCTTACGCCCGGGACGGCGTGGGAGCGGTCCGGGTCGTCGAACAGCTCATCGGAAGCGCGGGCGGAGAACTTTCGAAATAACTCCAGCCGGATTACATTGGGTTTTTAACATCCGACATCAGGTCGCATTTTTTTGATAACTGTATCATCTTCTGCATCGGCGCTTCGATTTACTATCTCAGCGAATGCGCCCTTTTTCCGGACGCCCCGCTATCCCGTCGAATGCGGCCCGATATAAATTTATTCAAGGAGGTAAATCATGACAACTCAGGAAGCCAGAAAGCAGCGTCTCATTGAAATCATCCTGGAGAAATCCTTCAAATACAGTGAAGATCCGCCCTTTACGCTGGCCTCGGGAAGAACGAGCCCTTACTATTTCAACTGCAAGCCCACGACCCTGAATCCGGAAGGGATGAACCTCATCGGCAGCCTGCTGGCGGATATGCTGGCCGACGCGGACGTGACAGCCGCCGGAGGGCTGACCCTGGGAGCCGATCCGCTGGCCAACGCCCTGGCCGTCATCTCCTGGCAGAAGGGGAAGCCCATCAAGGCCTTCATCGTCCGCAAGGATGTGAAGGGGCACGGGACCAGGAGCGCCCTGGAGGGTGACGTGCAGCCGGGCGAGCGGGTCGTCATTCTCGATGACGTCATCACCACGGGAGGCTCCACGATCACCGCCATCGAGCGCGCACGGGAGGCCGGACTGGTCATCGACAGGGTGATTGCCCTGATCGACCGGGAAGAAGGCGGCCGCGCCAACATCGAAGCCCATGTCCCCCGCGTCGACGCCGTCCTGACCCGGTCGGAGATCATGAATCACTTTTCAGGCAAAGCCCCGATCGCGTCCTGATCCGGCGCGGCTTATACCGGAAAATCAGGACACCTGATACCAGTTCCGGATCAGATCAGAAAGGATATCCATGCGGCAAGACAGAAGCGACGCGGACCAGCACAGGAAGACCGTCAAGAAAAGAATGACGAAGCCGGAAAGGAAGGCAGGCCCGTCAGCCGGAGAAAGACGGCCGGGAATGAAGCTCCAGCAGGAAAAGGGAGAGAGGCCGCGGCAGAAAGTTCAAGCCGGTGAAAAGGCCGGCAGGGGGGACGTCTCCCCGGTCAAATACAGGCTCACCCTGGAATATGACGGCACGGGCTACAGCGGCTGGCAGATGCAGAAGAACGCGAAAAGCATCCAGGGCACCCTGCTCCGCATTGCCGAGGATCTGCTCGGAGGGCCGGTGGACATCCAGGGGGCAGGCCGAACGGACGCCGGCGTCCATGCCCTGGCCCAGGTGGCCCACATGGAGACGACCCGGAGGATGCCCCCGCGAAAACTGCTGGAAGGCCTGAACGACGCCCTTCCGTCCAGCATCAACATCCTGCGGGTGGAAGAGGCCCCGCCCCTTTTTCACGCCCGCCACTCCGCCCAACTGCGCAGCTACCTCTACGTGATTTCCGGCCACCGCACCGCCTTCGGGAAACGCTACGTCTGGTGGATTCGGGACCACCTGGAACTGAAAAAGATGCAGGCGGCAAGCCGGCTCTTCGCCGGTTTTCATGATTTTTCTTCTTTTGCCGACAAGCGGATGGACAAGCAGGCCCCCACCCGGGTTAAGGTCGAGGCCACGGAACTGCACGCTTCAGGCGATCTGATTTTCTTCCGGGTCACCGGTTCCCACTTTCTCTGGAAGATGGTTCGGCGGATGGTGGGGGTCATGGTGGAGGTGGGACGGGAAAAACTGGATACTTCGGATGTCCGGCAGATGCTGAAGAGTTATTCTCCGGAACCCGCCCGCCTGACAGCGCCGCCCTCCGGCCTCTACCTGGAGCGGGTCCTTTATGAAGGCGATTCCCTGCAGCCGCTCACCCTGCCGCTTGTCCCCTGGTTCGCCATAGGTCTGCAGAAATAGGGCAAAAATGGGCGCTGTCCCTCTGTTGACGGCCTATCGGAAAAGCATGACGAAGATTTCGAACAGCTCCGGGCAGATGCCTGTGCCAGGGCAGCTCCAGAATTCCGATTCCATCGTGAAGATCAACATTCGCCGCAGAGAACTTTCATCAATTCGCTGCCATACAGGTCTGTTTTCCCCTCGGAAAGAATGCCGGCCGAGCGCAGCTCCTCCACGGACTGCCAGTTCCCCTCGCTCAGGGAAAGGAGGGCGGAATCCGGGAGAATGAGAAACATCGCCCGGTTGGTCTGCCGTGCTTTGTGAAAACGCCAGCGGTAGAGCTTTTTCAGACGGCCTTTCGAATCCGCCGTCAGAGAGGCATAGCCGCTGATTCTTCGATGCCCCAGCAGATCCAGCGTCTTTTCCCGCCAGCTCACGGCGGCCACGTTCTCAAAGACCTTCCGGGCCCGCTCCTGCATCCCTTTCAGGGACAGCTTCTCGTTCAGATGCCGGTACAGATCGGCCAGATAAGCGGTGTCCTGCACGGCGTACCGCAGCTGCCCTTCCGACAGGGGCCGCGCCTCCCATTTCGACCGCTGCATCTTTTTGGTTTTCTCGATTTCAACGCCCAGGTACTGCTCGATGATGCTCGACAGGGCCAGATACTGGGAGCCCAGCATATGCGCCGCCCGGTGGGTGTCGAAGATATTCCGGAATTCGAAGCCATAGTCGCGCTTCAGAATCCGGATGTCGTTGTCCCCCGCGTGGGTCACCTTGAGCAGGCGGGGGTCGGCGAAGTAAGGCCGGAGGAACTGGAGGTCGATGCCGTTGAAAGGATCGAAGACATAGGTCCGCTTTGAGGCCCGGACCTGAACCAGGCAGAGTTTCTCACGGAAATAATGCATCGAATCATATTCCGTATCCAGGGAGATCAGCGAAGAACTGTCCAGATCCTCTCTGGCTTCCTCCACCTTGGCCTCGCTGTCCACCCACATCCAGGAATTTTCAATCACGTCCGCGGAACTCACCTTTTTCCGACACCTGCCCCTTTCTGATACTTGAGCGCCCCATCCGGATTTTACGGCGGGGCGTTGGACGCTATAAGAGCACAATTTCCCGAAATATGCAATGAAGTCATCAACTAAAGTTGGGGAGGGCGTCACAAAAAAAATGTGGATATTTTCTTGGAAGTATAATAGTCATCAAGTTTCTATCTCTGATTGAGAACCACTGAATCGCAGCGAGGTGTTTGCCTAATGAGACTCGATATAGCCAAAGGCGGAACCGGTCTGGTTTATGAGATCCGCAACATCGTCAACGTCGCCAACCGGCTTAAGGAATATGGAATTGATGTGATCTGGGAAAATATCGGCGATCCCATCCAGAAAGGGGAGCAGCTTCCCGGCTGGATGAAGGAGACCCTGACCGAAATCATGCAGGACGACCGCTCCTACGGGTACTCGCCGACAAAAGGCATGCTGGAAACCCGCAAATTTCTGGCGGAAAAGGTCAACGCCCGGGGGAAGGTCCAGATCACGCCGGAGGACATCCTGTTCTTCAACGGCCTGGGGGACGCCATCGCCCGGTCCTACAGCGCGATCCGCGTCGACGCCCGCATCATCATGCCGGAGCCGACCTACTCCACCCATTTTCTGGCCGAAGTTCTGCACGCCTCCTTCCCGCCCAACACCTACCGGATGAATCCCTACCGGGACTGGCATCCGGACATCCACGAACTGGAGCACAAGGTCCGAAGCTACGGGTCCATCGTGGGCATCCTGGTGATCAATCCCGATAACCCCACCGGGTTCGTCTATTCCGAGGAATCCCTGCGGAAAATCGTGGACATCGCCAGAAAATACGATCTTTTTCTCGTCTTTGACGAGACGTACCACAACATTGTCTACAACGGCAGGGAAACCCTTCCCCTGTCGGACATCATCGGCGACGTGCCGGGTGTCAGCCTGAAGGGAATCTCCAAGGAATTCCCCTGGCCGGGTTCGCGATGCGGCTGGATGGAGGTCTACAACGCCGACAAGGATGAATGCTTCGCCCGCTATATGAAGGCCATCCTGGATCAGAAAATGTCCGAGGTCTGCTCAACCACGCTGCCCCAGATCGCTATCCCGAAGATCATGAGCCATCCGGAATACAAGAATTACCTCAACCAGCGGCTCCACCACTACGAACGGTTCTCCAACATCGCCTACGAGCTGCTGAAGGACGTCCCCTACATCATGGTGAACAAGCCCAACGGCGCTTTTTACCTGAGCATCGTCTTCAACGAAGCAGTCCTGAACGGCAGGCAGCGCCTGAAAATCGAACACCCCGAAATCCGCCGGTACATCGAAAGCATCATGACGGAGTCGATCGAATACGACAAGCGCTTTGTCTACTATCTCCTCGGCGCCACCGGCATCTGCGTGGTTCCTCTGACGTCCTTCTTTACCGCCCTCCCCGGCTTCCGGATGACCCTCCTGAGCCAGGATGAGGCCAAGTTCGAGTACACCGTGCGCACAATCGCCGAAAAGGTCGTGGAATATATCGAATCAGGAAACCAGGGCTGAAAAAGAGGGACAGCGCCCTTTTTCGGGTTCAATGTTCAAGGTTCGATGTTCGACGTTCAAGGTTTCGGGTTCGAGGTTATTGTGAAAAACAAGGGGGGTTGTTTCTGAAAGGGTTTTCTGCATGAGGGTGGGCTTACATCTTGATATTGTTCTGGAAGAAGACCTGGAGCGGGACCGGGTCGTCGCAAGAAAAGCTGTGGTTTATGATGTTGTGGAACGCCTGATCACCATTTCCCAGACATCGCCTTCTTTCGTCAGAAGGCATCTCGGTGACCGGATCAACGCAAGCTACGTCACCACCGTCGGAGAGGGAGAGAACAAAAGACCTGTCCGGATGGGCTTCCCGGCGACCATTCTGGAGTATCGGGAAGATTATCCCCTCGCTTCATCCAACCTTGTCCCCGCCTTCGTTCTGCAACAGGACGGGAAACCCGTGGAAATCAATCTGCGGATGCACTACCGCGTGCACCCGATGATAGAAAGCGACCTCGCCCTGCAGGCAAACGGCGAAACGGTCAACCTGATTGACATCTCCCTCGGCGGGATCCAGTTCAGTCACCGAAGAAAGGAACCGCCCCTGAAATACGGAGGCATCGTCCTGAAGCTCTCATCCGGCAGCAGAACCTTCAGGATCGACGGGCAGATCATCCGGATCGACACCCCCGTTTCGCCCGGCGGCCGCGGCGAGGATATGGAATACGTCATGGTCAAATTCCTCAGCCTCAACCGGGACGCAGAAGCCTTCCTGGGAAAGAAAATCCTCATGATCGAACGCGAGCTTATCGCCGCCGGAAAAGTCTGAAAGCATGAGGGCGATAAATGGGCGCAGTTCCTGTTTATTGCCGCTGTTTATCGCCGCTGTTTACTGCCGCTGTGTATTGCCCATGAGGAATCTTCGGCCGGCGAAGGTTTCTTCCAATCCGACCCGCCAGAGGCCGTTCTCCCTGAACAGCTTCAGATGGGCGGGCTGATCCGCTTTCTGGTGCTGGATGATGATCTTCGCCTCTTTTTTCCCTATCGGCCCCAGTTCCCACCGGCTGTGCTCCAGCACGGCGTCCGGATCAAAGGCCGTCAGATAACTGTCCCAGTAGGCCCTGGCAAACGCTCCCCCCTCGGCAAAATCCCGGCTGACTTCCGCCTTCCCGACCCCGGCGCCGGCTTTTTTGGCCGCCTTCGCCACATTGTCGACGATGGTCTTCTGTGATTTCCGGCTCAGCATCTCCCAGAGCGCCGGATAGTTCCGCTGTTTCATGGCTTTGAACGCCGATTCGGCCGTTGAGATCACGGCATCGTCCACCAGCGACAAGACCGCGGCTGTTTCCGCGAAAGCAACGCAGGGGAAAATATGGGGGGGCTCCCCGCTTTTGATGAGAAGCAGGAATAAAATGAGACTATAAAGGAAAACCGGATGACGCATGGTGATTTTCAGATATAAGGCGGGAGGAAAATATTAAAGGCGAAGCCCTGTCAACAAGAGCTTCGCCCCATTGCGAAAAAGATCATCAAATCCGAACACGTCCTGCTGAAACGGAAGGGGATCAGTGATGGCTTGTCGTCGATGAGGAATCGCTTGCCGCGGCAACAGCAGCCGCAGCGGCAGCGGCAACAGCGACACCGGCCGCAATCGTTCCAGCTCCGATTCCGGCAGCGGCAGCCGTTCCAGCCGCAATTCCCGCACCCGTAGCAGCGGCCGTACCCGTGGCGGCCGCTCCCGTTGCCGCGGCGGCGCCCGCGGTCGTCGCGCCCGTTGCGGCAGTGCCTGTCGCTGCGGTTCCCGTGGTGGCGGCTCCCGTCGTCGCTGCGGTTCCGGTGGTCGCCGCAGTTCCTGAAGTGGTAGAAGCTCCCGCCGCCGCTCCGGCGCCTGTCGTTTCAGCCGCTGCAAAGAGCAGGGACGGTGCAACCAGACTCATTGAAAACAAAATCGCAACCATGATGACGTATTTCTTGAACAACATCCTTTCTACCTCCTTATTTATAAGCTTGATGACTCCCTGGCCGCCCAGGTATTATCCGTTAATTAGTTGATATTCTTGTTGCCGCCCGCAAATGGATCTTCTTAAAAAAGCTTGAAATAACTATATCAGCTGATTGTCTCTGTCAAGTTTTATTCCGGTATTTTACCATAAAAAAGTTGAGCCCTTCACTCAGTTCCACCCTTTCACACTCAGTAGAGATTGATCGCCACCCCGGCCGTAACGGCCATCTGCATGAGAATCGACGTAATGTCCTTGATCTCCCGCAGCCAGGCGATCCGCTCGATCTTCTCCGGCACCACGATCTGGTCCCCCGGCTCGATCTCCTTCACGTCCTCCTCGTAGGGACCGAACTGCCAGCGCGACTTCATGGCATTCCAGTTGACGAGGCCCCGCGCCACCTTCCGGGCGCTGCCGTCAACCTTCATGACAAAGATATTGTTCTCGTCGGCATAGCGGGAATAGCCCCCCGTCATGGCGATGTAATCCTGGTAGCCGAGCTTTCCGTCATAGATAAAGCTGCCTCCGGCCATGACGGCCCCCAGCACGTTCACCACGCCGTTCTTCTCCGGGACAGAAAGGCTGTCTCCCTCCTCCAGCTCGATGTCATAATGACTTCCCTTCAAAAGCCGCATGTGAGCCAGCCGGATCGTCATGCGCCCCGTGGCCTTCAATTCCTTCAGCGACTGGACAAATTTCTGTTTCTGCTCCAGTTCGATCTTTCGGGCCTGGACCTCCTCCGTGGAGAGGGCCGTTGAGATCTGCGCCGCCCCTTCCGTCAGCAATTCCCGCTCCATGCGGGAAATCAGCTCTTCCATGCCTTTCTGCTGGAGCGTCCGCACGCGCTCCCGGGTAAAGACGGCCCCCCGCAGGTAGGCCTTGTCGGTAAATCCGCCCGCCCGCTCGATCAGGGAGGACAGCTTTTCCCCCTTCCCGATGATGTAGCGCCCCGGAAAGCGGAATTCCCCGGAGACGGTGACATAGCGCTCCTGATCCCAGTTGGTGATGCGCTTCACAAACAGCCGGTCCCGGTTCTTCAACTGAACGTTATTCTGAGGATCTCCGGCCAGGGCTTTTCGCAGGCTGATGGTTTTCCGCTCCAGGCGGGCCGCCTTCCCGTCTTCGATCACCACGGAAGTCAGCTCCGCCTCGTCCGGATAGGCCGAATCCATGAGATTTCCCGCCCGGAAAATCAGGTCGCTCACCATCATCCGCTCGGTCAGGACATAACTACCCGGTTTCTTCACATCCCCTTCGACAAAGACGCTCCGGTCCTCGGTATGCTCCCAGACGGCGTGGACAATCACCCGGTCCCGGTGCTGAAGGGGAAGGTTCTCCCCCGGATCGCCGGCCATGGCCTTTTCCACATTGAAATAAATCGTCGAATAGACCCGCTCGTCGCTGACCCGGATGATCTCCCCGCGGGCAAGATAGGAATCATGGGTCAAACCGCCGGCGCTCATGACGGCGTCCTTCACTCTCATCCCCGTCTGATAGGGCGTGCGGCATTCCGTTTTCAGCGCGTCCGCCGTTTCCCGGATTTTCTGCGTCAGATCCGGCCGTTTCTCCCGCTTCAACTCCTCTTCCAGGTCGATCATATCCCTCACGCGGACATTCTGATTCTTCGCCAGGGCCTCCCGAATGACCTTCAGGCGTTCGGCGAGTGCGTATTTTCCTTCCTTTTTCAGGTCATCTTCCATGGCGATCAGATTTTTCGCCTCCGAATCCATCCTTGACACCCGACTGTCCCCGCCGACTTCCATGGTTTCCTGAGAAATCCGGCATTCTCCCCGGATTTCACCTTCCACGGTGACATAGGGTTTGTCCTCGAACAGCCATTTGGAAAAAACGTAAACGCGGTCTTCCGGCCGAAGCTCCACATCATGGACCGAATCGCCCCCCTTCAGCATTTTCCCGAGATGAAAGGGCACCAGTTCCACCTTCCGGTCGGGCGGCACAATCCGCTTGATCAGGGCGTACTCGAAGCAGGTCTCGTCGAGCAGTTCATCGGAACTTTTGATCAGATCCCCGACCCGCATGCCCTTTCTGAACTGGTATTTTCCCGGATGCTTGATGTTCCCCTCCAGGTAGACGGCGTTGCGGTCGCGATCAACGATGCTGAACACCTTGACCAGGTCGGCATCCTGAAGCCTGACCGTGCGGGATTTCTGCAGGTCTTTGTCATCGATGTCGATGACCACCTGCCGTTCGTTTTTCTGAATGCGCGACACCTGGATCTGCTGGGTATCCGCCGACGGAATGATGCCGCCCGCCAGCTCGAAGAGCCCCTCCAGATCGTAACGGTCCTTCATCTCGTAGATCGCCGGACGCTTCACGTTGCCGGCAATGCCCGCCAGTGGCCCGGTCACCGGCACGAACACGACATCCCCCGCCTGCAGAATCAGGTCTTTGGACTTGTCCCCTTTCAGAAGGAGATTGTACAGGTCGAAGGCCGTCACGAGCCGCCCTTTGCGCTTCAACTGCACGTTGCGCATGGAGCCGATGTCGTTCGGACCCCCGGCAAGCAGAAGGGCGTCGGTGATCGTGGCGAACGAGCCGATGGTGTAAGCCCCGGGCCGGCGCACATCCCCCAGGACAAAGACAGGGATGCTTTTGAGGGAGCCCATGGTGATGTCGATGTTGGCCCCCACCATCTGCGTCGTCTGAGTGATGATGTGTTCGGACATCTGCTCGAAGGTCATCCCGGCGACGAAAATCGGCCCGATCTCGGGAAGCGAGATCCTGCCGTCCCGGTCCACCGTCAGATTGTGCTGGGCATTGACCCGCCCCCAGAGCATAATTTTGACTTCATCCCCTGGACCGACGACGTAATTGACGGGGACGGGGATGTCCTTCCGCTCCGCGACCACCCGGATCGAGCCATCCCGGAAAAAGTCATGACCGAAGGGCTTCAGATCCGTGGAAATGTCCTGATACTTCCCCGT
>Ga0123333_10005049_pt1 | contig 12098 bp, 11 predicted proteins | sample BioC12SIPDNA_3_FD_89957 | JGI IMG/M metagenome (GOLD analysis project Ga0123333, IMG submission 89957) | Anaerobic biogas reactor microbial communites from Washington, USA - Biogas_R2_B C12 SIP DNA | ecosystem: Engineered > Bioreactor > Anaerobic > Unclassified | place: Washington, USA...
GCCCGTCATCGCCGACCACCGCCATCACCCACGCCCGCACATCGCCGCCGGCCTGATGATACTCCGTCACATCGTTGCCCTCCGGCACCCGCACCGGCGTCACCCGCGCCGACAACGCCGCCAAGCGCGTGGCGTTCAGCGTCCCTGTCTTGTCCGCATCCAACGCCGCGAAAATGCGGGTATACGGCAGTAACCGCGCCAGCCACTGCCCTGGCAACGTTCGTCCCGCCCCTGCCAGGGCCACCACGTCCACCAGGTCACCCACTGTTTGCCACAGCAACAATGCGTCTAACTCTGCTTCCACGATAAACAACGGGCGATCACCTCTGGCAGGGCGTCGGCGGGTGGAGTGGATTCGGGGCCGCCGCACCGTTCTTCTTCGGCGCCGCCCTCTCATTGATAGCGGCAGTGTTGATGATGGTGTTTCTGAAAGAAACGCCTATCTCTGGGAAATAGGTCAGGATGCTCCCTAGGTCCTCAAAAACTCTCATCACTTCCCTATCGGGTCTTGATGAAATCTTCATATCTGTCGGGTATCATACAGACATAGCTCAAAACTTACTATGGAGGTATGACAAGATGAAACGTTGGATGCTGGAATTAGGGTTAACTTTGATGGTGGTCGCACTGTTGGCAGTACCGGCGATGACCCTGGCGGCCGGTGGCCCACCCAATGGGCGCGGTCAGGGAAATGGCGGCGGCATGGCGCAGCCGGTAGCCGTGGGCAGTCTCACTGCGGAACAGCAGGCCGTGTTGGGGGATTTCTGGACCGATGAACACCGGGCTCTGGCGGTATACCAGGCCGCGTTGGCGCAATTTGGCGACGTGCTGCCCTTCTCGATGATTGTGCAAGCCGAACAGAGCCACATTGCGGCATTGGAGCGCCTCTTTGTCCGTTATGACCTTGTGATACCGGCCACACCCGTGTTTGACACACCGGTATTTGCCACGCAGACCGAGGCCTGCACCGTCGCCGCGCAGGCTGAGAGAGACAACGCCGCGTTATACTATGCCTTGCAGGCGCAATTCACGCAGCCTGACATTCTGCGGATGATCACCAACCTGCGCAGCGCGTCATTGAACCAGCACCTGCCGGCCTTTGAAGCCTGCGCTGCCGGGACCTACACGGGCGGCGGGTTCAGCGGAAGGCAGGGGAGCGCGGGAGCTTTGGCGGGGAATGGCGCGCCCTTCGGAACCACCGGACAGGGCAATCCGAGTGCCCCGCGCGGCAACGCCCAATCCGCGAATTGCCCGATGGTTCAGCCATAAGACAGATACGGCGCACGCGGTTTTCACATACAGTTCCCCGGTGATTGACCACTGGGGAGCTTTTTTGCCTGTTTAACCCTCATCCCCTCTTCATCACTTCTTAATAAGTTAGGTGTAAAATCTGCATCATCCCAGCCAATGTCAGGAGTGTGCATTGATGAAACTGAAAAAACGTTCCCGCAGTCAGCTTTTACGGTCTCTGATTCAAGCCGCCTTTGTGTTGTTTGTGCTCATCTCAGCGGTACTCCACAATATCTCTGAAGACCTGGCCCCCTCTACCGACGCCTACTGCCCGTTCGGCGGTGTGGAAACGCTGTGGCGCTGGGCCACCACCGGCTACTTCGTCTCCAAAACCCACGGCTCCAATCTGGCGTTGGCGCTGGGGCTGCTCATCAGTGTGCTGCTGGTGGGCGGGACGTTTTGTGGTTGGCTCTGTCCCTTCGGCGCGCTCCAGGACGCGCTGAACTGGGTGCGCGGCAAGCTCAAGCTGCCCACGCTCCGTGTGCCGGATCGGGTGGATCGCATCCTGATCTACGGGCGTTATGTTGTGCTGGTGGGCATCCTGGGTGCGACGATTGGCACGGCCAAACTCTGGTTCGCCGATTTCGACCCCTATCGCACCATTTTCAGCCTGGGATGGCTGTTTGAGTTCAATCTGGCGGAACAGTGGCCGGCCTACCTGACCGCGCTGCTCATCCTCGCGGGCGCGCTCTTCATCCCGCGCTTCTGGTGCCGCTACATGTGCCCGTTGGGCGGTCTGATCAGCCTCGTCCAGCGCGTCAGCCTCTTCCGCATCCGCCGCGACATGAAGACCTGTATCAACTGCGGGCAATGTACCAAAGCCTGCCCCGTGCGTCTGCCGGTCGCCAAGTCGGTGGATGTCACGTCCCGCTGCATCGGCTGCCTCAAGTGCGCGGAAGCTTGCCCCAAGGTCGGCGCGCTCGACGTGACCTTCATCCTGCCGCCCGCCGAACGCCCGCAGGTTCAGCCCGATCCCAAAGGTTAGGAGGAAACGATGAAAGTCAACAAGTACATTCTACCGATTCTCTTGTTTGTTGCGTGGTTTGGTACGATTGGGGTGGCGAAACTGACAGGCGACTGGGCCACCAGCGGTAAAGAGAATATCACCGTCTACGACGCCGAAGGCAACCTCGACCCGGAGCAGATTCGCGGCTGGATGACCCTCACCGATGTGTCCGAGGCTTACGGCATCCCGCTGGAAGCGTTCTATACGTGGCTTGGCCCCGTGGCAGGGTTGGGGCCGGAAACTGCCATGAAGGATTTGGAGGCGCTGATTCCGGGCTTTGAGACCGGCACGGTGCGCGAATTTGTCGCCGCGTACCTGGCGGGCGCGCCCTTGCCGCCGCTCTTCGGGGCGGAAGTCGTGCCGACTGCAACGCCGGCGCCGCCCGCGGCTACCCCGACCCCGGAAGCGGCTCACACTCCCACCGGCCCTGGCGCCGGGGATGGGACCGGCGAGCATCTCACGGCCACACCGTTGCCGGCCGGCGCCATCCTGCCCGCCGACGACATCAAAGGACGGATGACCTTGGGCGAAGTGGCCGCGCAGTGCGGCGTGCCGCTGGAGTATCTCATCACCGCGATGCAGTTTGAGGCGAACGAAAGCCCTGATACGGCCTTGAAAGATCTGACGGCCAAATACGGCATCGAAATCGAGGCCCTGCGCGAAGTCGTGCGCACCTATCAAGCGCAGCACCCCTGATAGGGCATTTGTCGTCAGATTGCCAGGGTCGGTGAAGGTGCAACGCGCTTGGCTGATTTGACCAGAGACTCGGCTGCCAGGCCTGTTGTTGAGGGTGGCATTAAGTGCGTTGCACCAGTTTGGCGTAAGTCCTGAATCTTACTTCTTCGATCCAGAATCGGCGGTTGGGCCTTGTGGCGGCGCGGTTGGAGCGTCCGTTGCCGCCGGCCCTTGGGGTGACTGGGTAGGATTGCCATTCCCCGGCTGGCCTTGGGGCGTTGGCGACTCGCCAGTGGACTGGGGCGGCGCGGGGGTATGCGGCGCGCCGGTTGTGGACTGTGTCCCAGGCGACGAAGTGGCGGGCGTAGCCGTCGGGCCTAGTTCTTGCGGCGTTCCTGGCGGCGTGGCGGTTGCGTGCGGTTTTTGTGGTGTCGCTGGTGGCATAGCGGTGGGCGTTATCACCGTAGGAGTGCGCCCGCTGCGTGGGGTGTGGACAGCTGTTGGGGTAGGGGACGCCGTGGGTAGCCACGGCGTGCTCGTCGGGAGCGGTTGGGCGGTTGGCGACGCAGTTGGCGCCGGCGTCCCTTCCTGGTGCCGGTAGCGTTGCCGAAAGGCTTGCGGGTCGCGCAACCCGGCGGCGGCAGCCTCACCCCCTTGCTGGCAGACTCCGATGGCGCGTTCGATGCCGGCTACGATTTCCGGCGACGCTGCCTGGCGCACTTGCTCCAACGCCGCTACCTGGACGCGGCTGCTCGCGGCAATCTGCGTGAGCAGACCGGCGAAATCGGCGTCGGGCGTCCAGGCGGCCTGTACCAGCATTCGCTCAACGTCATCAGCCATCCGGGTAACGACTGCATCGGGCACTGGTCGCCCGGTTTTGACCAGCGCCTGCATTTCCCCCACGCGCTCGCCGATGAAGCTCATGGCCAGGTGTGCCCGCGCCGTGGCGTCGGAGGTGAGGGCCATACGCGCGTCCTTCGCCGTCCACTTGACCGGGTAGAGCCAATCGCCAGGCAGACTGCCGTCGGCGGCGCGCACGATCCCTCCCCCCAACACGATGATGCTCATCAAAATGAGCAATGTTATCGCGGCCCAACGTGGGATGAAGAGTCGTCGTGACGCCATAGCGGGTTTGGCTGGTGCGACGCCATAGCGCGCGCGTTGGCCGGCGGCCGCCGCGAGCATCCGCGCTCGCCCAGCCGTCAGATCGTTGGGCGGTGCTGGCACGGCGCGGTAAACCTGCTGTGTGGTCTGCGCCGCCTCCAGCAAGGGGCGCAACTGCGCGGCCCAACGGGGATACGGCCGCAGGCTGACTTCTACGTCGCCTGTACGCGCCAGATCGTCCAGACAGCGCGCCAATGCCTGTTCAAAGGTGAGTTGTTTGCTCATGACTCCTTACCCAATACCCGGCGTAACGCCGCCAGGGCGCGGTGTTGCAGCGCCTCAATCGCGCCGACGTTCTTACCCATAACCTCCGCCGTTTCCCGCGCGGTCAAGGCCTCCCCAAACCGCAGGGTCAAAACCTGCTGCTGCTCCGGCGTGAGCCGGGCAAGCGCCGCCCGTACCTGTCCGCGTCCCCATGTCTCTTCCGCAGGCGCGATCTCCTCGGCTTCCTCCCCACCCACCGCCAACTGCTCGTCCAGCTCTAGCTCGATGGGGGCGCGGCGGCGGTAATAATCCACGACCAGATTGTGCGCGATGCGGTAGAGCCACGCCTGGAAAGAGGTGTGCCAGACCTGTTCGGCCCGCAGCGCCTGCACGACCCGCACGAACACGTCCCCGATCAAGTCTTCGGCCAGTTGCGCGTCGCCGGTGCGCCGGTAGACGTAGGCATAGACACGCGGGGCGTAGCGATCATACAGCTCGCCCAGCGCCGCGTCGTCGTATTGCCGCGCATGTTCCAGCAGCGTGTGCTCGTTCATCCTCTGACCATGGCTTTCTACTTTCTTATGACGGAAATTGTGCCGCAACCATACGGCTGTGGCTGAGTATACCGCATTTTTAAGGTGAACCGTATGGTTGAGCCGTCTTTTTCCGTCATGATCCATACAATCCGTTCATTCGCGCTTTGGCCGGGAATGAACGGAAGACCCTTAAATTCAAATCTACAGGAGGAAACCATGAAACTTAAATTGTATTTGGGACGATTGAGTTTGGTGTTGGGTCTGGCCCTCGCCGCCATTTACGTGGCCCTGGGCGGATTAGCTCCGGCGCAGGCGGCCGGGGACATTGATCTGCAAGTTGCCGCAGAAACGCCGGCCCATGTGGCAATGGGGTCAGTTTTTATGGTCCGGCTCAGTTACTACAACTATGGCACCCAGATCGCGCCGGATGCCTGGATTACGGCGACGCTGCCGGGCGGCGTCACCTTCATCACGGCCACTGACCGGTGGGACAATCCCTTGCCCCCGGTTGCGGTGAACAGTGCCACTTTCTCCTGGTACTTCGTCCGCCCCACCTGCCAACTGACCGACGCCAACTGCGGGCATATTCTGCTCACGCTGCAAGCGGATGCAGCTCTGGAAGAGGGCGCCGCGCTGACTACCACCGCCGTCGTGGCTACCAGCGGGGTGGAATCCGACACCACGAACAATACGGCCAGCGCCACCAGCATCGTCTGCGAGATGGCCGGATCCATCAAGCAAGTTCAGACGGGGTTGGCGCTGCCCGGCGACGTGCTGACGTACACGATTCTGATCAGCCCGGCCAATCGCGGCGGCGCGCGCGAGCAGTGGATGTGGTTGTCCGATACGCTGCCCCTTAGTCGCCAGGCGCGTTTCCTGGGCTGGCATGGCGCTGTCACCGGCACGGTGATGGATGGCCGGATGCTGCAATGGCAGGGACGCGTTACGGCCGGGGAACCGCTCACGCTGCAATACCGGCTGGGCATTGAGGGCGGCGTCACACCCGGCGAGGTCATCACCAACGCGGCAGTGCTCCAGTGGGCCGGGCGCCAGATGCAGTTAGGCCCCGTCGCCACCGGGGTGACGCTCCCACACGGGATATTGGCCGTCGGCCCCTACCAGGGTGGTGAACTGTGGCACCGGCGCGGCCTCACACTCAGTGTGCCACCCGGCGCAGTCAGCGATACCACACGTTTCCAGGCCCGGCCGATCTTCACTGATACCCAGCCTATGCCTCCCGATGGATTGCGCTTTGCTTACCGCGCCTTTGAGATGACGGCCTATCGTTTCGGCGAACCGGTGCACCAGTTCAACGCCCCGCTCACCCTCACTATCCACTACAGCGACACAGACGTCATCGGCCTCGACCGGGAAACACTGCGTCTGTGGACGCGCTCCGGGCCAGGCGAACCGTGGGCCATGCTGGGCGACCCTGTTCGAGTGCTGTCCGGCGCGCTGGCCTTTACCACTTCACACTTCTCTGAGTTTGCCCTGTTCGGTAGGCCGGGTGAGCTGGACCTCGCCATTGACGCGACCGCGCCTGTACACGTTGCGGCCGGCGCCGCCTTCTCGGTCAACGTGGGCTATGCCAACATCGGCGACGCCAACCCGTCCGATAACTGGGTTACCGTCGTATTGCCGGCAGGGATCGAATTCATCACCGCGACCAACGCGCAAGGTAAGCCCTTTCTGCCGGATGTGCAGGCCGGCCGCACGTTGACCTGGACTCTGCCCCCGCTTACACCGCACGCCGGCCGGGGACGCATCGTCGTCACGGCGTTGGCGGATATGGAACTTCCCCAGGATACCGTGCTGACCACGACGGCTGCCATTGACACCACATCTGCCGAGCCAAACAAGGCCAACAACACGTTTGCCGTCGCCACTACGATCACGGAGCTGGCCGGCTCGCGCAAACAAGTCCAGGCTCAGACAGTTATGCCGGCTGACACCCTCGATTACACGATCACGATCAATCTGGCGCGCCAACTCAGTGGCGACATCAGTGAGCGGTGGGTCACACTCACCGATACGCTGCCCTTCAGCCATCAAGTGCGTTTCCTGGGTTGGCAAGGCGCCCTGAGCGATACCATCACCGGCACAGCCTTCCTGCCGGGTCTCCGACTGCGCTGGCAGGGATGGGTGCAGGCCGGAGAGACGCTCCAGTTGAAGTATCGCCTGGGCGTCGAAGGCGACGTTGTGCCGGGCGAAGTGCTCACCAACACGGCGCTGCTTGCCTGGGACGGTCGGCAGTTGCACCTGGGACCGGTGACGAGTGTGGTTACGCTGCCGCACGGGATGCTGGGCGTCGGTCCCTACCAGGGTGGGGAATTGTGGCATCGCTACGGTGTTTCCCTCACGGTGCCGCCCGGCGCAGTCAGTGATACCACGCGCTTCGAGTGTCACCCTATGACCGGCACAATCATGACGCCACCCGGTGGATTGCAGTTCGCTCATCGCGCTTTCGAGATGAAAGCTATGCGCTTCGGCGAGCTGGTGGGCCAGTTCAACACGCCACTGACCATCACAGTTCATTACAGCGACACAGACGTCACTGGCCTCAAGCGGGAAACGCTGCGTCTGTGGACGCGCTCCGGGCCGGGGGAACCCTGGGCCATGCTGGGTGAGCCGGTGCGTGTGATGTCGGGGGCACTGAGCTTCACGACGACGCACTTCTCCCAATTCGCGCTGTTCGCCGAGCCAGCGTACCGTGTCTACCTGCCGCTGGTATTGCGGTAGCGCGCGAGCGGAGAGCGTCAGAACATCACTGCGCTCCAGCACGGCAATTGGTGGCAAATCCAGTAGTGAAAAGAGTACAGGAAACCCAGGACTTCTTCGCTCAGTTAGGTACGCTCAAGCCCATGCGGATCGCGGTGCTGCACAACGTGACCCTGCCGGAGGGGAGCAGATTGTGGCGCGCGTCCAAAAGGAATTTTCTCCGGTAGAATTGATCATCAATATCGTCTCGCCGGTGCTGGGTGCGCATACCGGCCCACGCGCGATTGCATTGTGCGGCTATACGGAGGGCTGAAGCGTCGAAAGCGGCAGCGCCATCGTGAACGCACTGCCCTGCCCTTCGCGGCTTTCGGCCCATACGCGCCCGCCGTGGACGGCGACGAGGCTGCGGGCAATCGCCAGACCCAGGCCGCTGCCGCCGTTATCCGGCGCACGGGATGGGTCGGTGCGGTAGAAACGCTCAAAAATGTAGGGGAGATCGGCGGCGGGGATGCCGGCGCCGGTGTCAGTCACGCTCAACCAGGCTTCCTGGCTCTCCCGGGTCGCACTCACGGTGATGACGCCGCCAGCCGGGGTGTAGTGCAGCGCGTTGGTCAACAAATTCAGCAGGACTTGCGCCAGCCGTTGCGGGTCGCCCTGGATAGGCAGTGCGCCATCCGGCAAGGTTGTGGTAAGCGTGATTCCTCGGTCGTGGGCCGCGCTCTCTATGCGCGCTACGACCTCGCGGACCAGCTCACCCGCGTCGAGAGGTTGTAGCTCCACGCGCAGCTCCCCAGCGTCGGCCAGGGAGAGTGTGCGCAGGTCTTCCACCAGCCGTTTGAGATGAACCACCTCGGTTTGCAGCCCGGCAATCACGGCAGGGGTCGGTTCCACCAGCCTGTCTTCGAGGCTTTCCAGGTCAATTTGCAGGACACTGAGGGGTGTGCGTAGTTCGTGGGCAATGTCCGTCATCGCCTGGTGGCGCAACGCCTGCTGTTCTTCAAGCCGGGCCGCCATCGTGTTGAAAGCGGTCGCCATTTCCACCAATTCCTCGGCGCCGGCCACAGGGATCCGCTGCGCGAGGTCGCCGGCGGCGATGCGGTGGGCGGCGTCGGCCAGGGCTTGCACCGGCGCAGTGAGGCGGCGCGCCTCAAAGCGGCTGATGACGAGCACGGCCAGACCAGCCAACGCCGCCGCCAGCAGCACCAACCGGTTGACTTGTTGCAGGAATTCGTGTTGACCGGTAGTCAGATCGCCGAGCGCAGAGGCGACGATCAGCGTGCCGACTTGCTGGCCGTTGACATTGAGCGGCACGCCCTTGCTCAATGCCGCTGGGGTCAGGGAAAAGGACGTCGCCTCGGGATCGCTGTCCGCCACAACACGGTTATTGGCATCAAGGATGAGGATGCGCTCGACGGTGCTGTTCATCATTGAACCGTTCATCATCCCATGCATTCCCCTGGGGGACGTGTTCCCCCCTGGCCCCATTCCCCCACGCCCGGCCCCGCCAGTGCCGGAGGTGGCAATCTCTGTGGGGCTGTAGTTAGCCAACAGCGTCTCCACCCCTTTCCAACTGCCCGTCTGCTCATAGTACGCCGCAAACGCGGGGGCGAGGCGCAGTGCGTAGGCGTGTCCACCGGCGGAAATCATCGTGGTGAAACGTTCTGCCGTGATGCGGTTGGTCAACAGCACAATCACCCCGGCAGTGACTACGATGACGGCCAGGAAACTCAACGTGAGGCGGGTGCGCAGGGAGGCGGGGCGCAAGAATGGCGAGTTAGGAATTAGGAGTTGCGAGTTGCGAGTTAGGAGTTGCGGATTGTCGTCACTGACTTGCCGATTCGCTGATCCGTTTTTTCGCTTTTTCGCCGCTTCTTGCTTCATTTCCGTTCCACCTCGTCCGTAAAGCGGTAGCCGATGCCGAAGACGGTGAGCAGGTAGCGCGGCTTGGCGGGGTCTGGCTCCAGTTTTTTGCGCAGGTTGTAGATGTGAACGTCAATGGTGCGCTCGACGCCCTCGAAGACGCCCAGGTTGGCGGCGTCGAGCAGTTGCTCGCGGGTGTAGGTGCGGCCGGGATGCTGCACCAGGATCAGCAGCAGGTCGTATTCGGTGGGAGTGAGAGGAACCGGTTCGCCGTTAATGAGACAGTGGCGTGCTTCGGCGTCAAAGACAATGTCGCCGAAGTGATAGGTGGTATGGCCGGTGACGGAGGACGCAGCCTGCGCGCGGCGCAGCACGGCACGGGCGCGGGCCACCAACTCGCGCGGACTGAAAGGCTTGGTAATGTAATCATCCGCGCCCAACTCCAGCCCAATCAGCTTATCGGTTTCTTCGACGCGAGCGGTGAGCATAATGATGGGCACGTCGGATTCGCGGCGCAAGGTGCGGCACACGTCTAGGCCGTCCATCCCCGGCAGCATCAAGTCCAACACGATGAGGTCAGGATGTTCCTTGCGGGCCATGGAGAGACCGGCAGGGCCATCGTAAGCGGCGATCACGCTGAATCCGGCCTGCTCGAAGTAGCGCCGCACACCTTGTACAATGCGGGCTTCGTCGTCAACCATGAGAACTTTCATAGAGGTGATTGTATGCCTGAAATGTAAAACGTGAAATGTCAGATTTCAAACGTCAAACGTGATCTATTCACGTTTGACGTTTGACGCAGTTGAAAAGAGGGGATTAGGATTGCGGCGCGTTCCATTGGGGCTGCGGCATGGCATGGTTTCCACGGCCCCGCCCACGCATTCCACCGGAGGAGTTCTGCGTCCCATTGTGCATCGGGCAATTGCCGTTGCCGCCCTGCCCATTGCCGAAGGTCATTCCGGTCGTCAAGTTCTCAAGCATATGTTCCTTCATCGTGGCGAGCATCTGGTCAGCCTGCTCACGGGTCAGGGTATCGACCTCGACGGCCTGGTCGAGCCACTCGACACGCGGCGCGACGAGGACATCCACCATGTCGTCAGCCAACTCCACACCCTGCGCCTCGGCGATCTGAGCAACGGTCTGACCCGCATTCAAAGCGGCGGACAGGTCTTCGACAGTCATCCCCAGAGCCTCCGCCAGGAGAGACGGCATCGTGCCGCGATAGCCCATCATCCCGCCGTGACCGCCCCCCTGCGTTCCCTGATTGCAGTAAGGGCAAGTTCCGTTGAAGGGACATGTACTTTGCGGAGTCTCCACGGTCGGCGGCGTATCCTGCGCAGCCACTATCCCCACGATCCCCAACACCAACACCAACACCAAAGCGATACTCAAACCCAATTTCTTAGTCATTTCAGCCTCCTAGCTTAAAGTTGTCTCTATTCTAGCCGGGAGTTATGAAGAAGTTGTTAAGGAGTGATAGGGGTTTGATGTGAGGTTGGGCTTTGGGACATAGGCTGAACACTTCCATTGGTGATGCTCTGGCGCATAGCCTTCAGCTTGACGCTTTCCGAGATCAGAATGCTGACCAGTCCCGCCCCAGCAATCAAGACAATTTCCCAACGATGCACCGGCGCAAACTGGAACAGATCGCGCAAGAAGGGGACAGCGATCACCAGGGTCAGGAAGAAGATAGCCCCGCCGCTCACCCACCACAGGGCCTTGTTTGGCATGGACAGCGTAGCGATAATAGAGCGCGTCCACGAACGGTTCGCAAAAATCATGCCCAGATTGGCAATAACCAGGCAAACGAAGCTCATCATACGCGCTTCGCCCTCCCCATATCCCGTGAGGAGTAAACCAGTGTAAACCGCCAGCACTACAGTCAGGCTGCCTACCCCCTGGATCAGGCCGGTCAAAATCATTATCGTGTTCCCCTCAAATGTCAGCGCGCCCGAAGCGTCGCCATCGCCAGTCGCGCCGAAGGTCACCGCGAAAGGCCATGTCCGCACAGTGAGGGTCAGCGTGTTGTTGCGGATGAACGTCTCCGGCCCGGTCAGGCCGTTGAGCTCCATACTCTCCAGGGTATTGCCCGTGACCGAGACCTGGCCGCGCATCGCGTAGAGCCCCAGGGCCGGGTTTACGTAGCCGTTGGGAGTGGGCGGGCCATCATTGAGCAGTACGTTATCCCGGATTTCCACCGGCACACGTTTCGGCATCCCATACCCATAGACTATCAGGCCGGCCAAGGTGTTACTCACGATGGACATCGCCTGTGGTGGCTGCCCGGAATCCATGTGCAGTTCAATTCGGCAGCCGGGCATTTGATTGTTCTGGACGACCACCGCCGCGCTGGGCAGCAGATACAGATCCATGGGCCAATCGCTGGAATGGTGCAACGCCTGCGCACAACTTCCCGTATTGCCCTCGATGCGGCGGGCCTGACCGTAGACGTAAGTATTGATCAGGTGGCTATCGCTCACCGTGAGATCTTCGGCCTGAAGCGTGCTGCTCTGCACCGCATAGCCTCGTCCGGCGGGATCACCACCCGCAGCGGAAACCGCCCGTCATCGCCGACCACCGCCATCACCCACGCCCGCACATCGCCGCCGGCCTGATGATACTCCGTCACATCGTTGCCCTCCGGC
>Ga0123333_10005059_pt1 | contig 12084 bp, 10 predicted proteins | sample BioC12SIPDNA_3_FD_89957 | JGI IMG/M metagenome (GOLD analysis project Ga0123333, IMG submission 89957) | Anaerobic biogas reactor microbial communites from Washington, USA - Biogas_R2_B C12 SIP DNA | ecosystem: Engineered > Bioreactor > Anaerobic > Unclassified | place: Washington, USA...
GCCCTGCTGTCCGCAACGGCCCCAATCACGCGTCGTGGCACGGTATGCAGATCGGTTCGACTTCGTCGTTGGTGAACCACAGGTTGTAGGCCCCCTGGCCACAGCGACTGCAGCGCAGCGGCTCGAGCCGTTTCTGGATGCCGTTCCAGAAGAGCCGGAACGTGCGGGTCGCGGCTTTGCGCTGGATGCGTACGTCGATGGCCAGCCCCGGGACGCGAAACTCGGCCAGAGCCGCGGGCCGGACGACCCCATCGAAGGCATAGCGTTCCTCCAGCTCCGCCAGCTTGCGCTGCAGTTCGAGCGTTACAGCGCGTTGGCGTGCCGCCAGCTGCTCGGGGCACGGCGCGGTCTTCACCCGCCGGTTGGGCGCGGCCGCCTCGCGCGACAGCGCCCGATAGTACTGCCGCAGCCGCTGGCGGTCCCGTTCCAGCCGCTGTTCCATGCGATTCAGGAACGGTCGGGCTGCGAGCAGAGCGCGCTGTTGCACGTGCGACGCGGCAATCTCCAGCGTCGTGTCCGGCGCCCGCGCCACGCCGCTGACCGGCTGCAGGTCCATGGCGTCCAGCAGGCCGTCAAGCGAGCAGCAGGTGCGGCCGTCGCAGTTGACGGTCACCTCCGCCAGCGTCTCCCAAATATCCTCAGATCGCAGCGTGACGTGGAACCACCAGGTGTGGTAGACGATCGGCGTGACGACGCCCTGGAGGACGCTGCACCGCGCGTTCTGCCAGCCGAAGGCCTGGTCCACGACCGACTGGAAGCTGCTCTTCTTGACCGGCAGGCTGGGCAGCGCGAAGACGCCGTGCGCGGGCACGAAGGTGGCCAAGGTGCGCGCCGCGGCGTCGAGGAATTCGCCCCCCAGATCCACAGACAGTCCGGCGTCGAGCCCGGACAGCGCCACCGGAAACGACTCGCCGCGCTGCCCCAGACTGCTGGCGATGTCTTCCGGCACCAGGGCCGTGCCCCGCGGCTGGTCGGCCGGCCAGTCGATTATGCCCCCGGTCTGCTCAATCAACCGCTGCGTGAAGTCGCGCAGCTGGGATGCCACCTCCGTCGCGCTCATTCGAAATCCTCACCGAACAGGGCGTCGTCAAGTTCCTTCGACTCCAGATACTGTGACTGCGCATCGAGCAAGGCGTCCCCGAGTGACGTGAAGGCCTCCGCCAGTTGCCGTTCGTCCCCCGCCTTCATCCACATCCGCAGCACCACCGATTCGAACTCGTCACCGTCGTCCAGGTTCCCCAGAATCGAGCCGATTTCCCCCACCACCAGCTCGAACATCCGGATCTTGTCGTTGAGCAAGGCGAGGATGCGCGACTCGAGCGAGTTCTCGGTGCAGAGATTGAAGACAAACACATCTTGCGTCTGACCATAGCGATGCAGGCGGCCAATACGCTGCTCGATCCGCATCGGGTTCCAGGGCAGGTCATAATTGATCAGCGTATCCGCAAACTGCAGGTTATGCCCCTCACCACCCGCATCGGTGCACAGCAGGATCGGCACCTCGTCGCGGAACCGCTCCACAGCCGCGTCCTTTTCTGCCCGCGACTGTTCCCCCGAGAACGTGGCGAAACGGAACCCGGCATCCGTCAGCAGATCCTCGACGCGATGCAGTGTGCGAAGCGAGTGCACGAAGATCAGCACTCTATGGCCGTGACTGTCGCGCAGCAGTTCGAGCAGCCGTTCATCCTTGGCCGAGTGCGTAATCCGCGCTGCCAGCTGCCGCAGGCGGGCCGCCTCCGGGTCCGCTGCCGAAATCTTCTCGAGACTGTCGGCGACGGCCGTCGGGTGGCTGCCCAGCGCGGCCAGAATCGACCTGATCTGCAGGCGCGACAGTCCACGCTCGCGCGGCACGTCCTCCTCGCACGCCGCATCCTCTTCGCACGGCGCACAGTGCCGTGGAGACGTCGCGGCGTCCGGCGGCGTGCGCTGGCGCAAGTATCGATGTACCGCGTCGTGCAGTTGGCGTTCGTCGGGCCCCGGCACCGCCACGATCGTCTGGGCATAGCGCGGCGGCAGATCGATCTGGACCAGACTCCGCGTGTTGCGGATCATCACTTCGCCCAGCAGCGCGCGGAGCCTGTGGCGGTTCCGCGGGTCGCGCGGGTTGCCCCGCCTGACGAATTGCCGCTTGAAATCCTGGGCCGTCTGCAGGTGACCGGGCTCCAGCAGCGTCAGCAGATTGTACAGCTCCACCAGGTTATTCTGGACCGGCGTGGCAGTCAGCAGGAACATGTATCGTCGCTGCAGGGAATTGACCAGCTGCCAGAGTTTGGTCTGGGGATTCTTGCAGTGATGAGCCTCATCCACCACCACGATATCCCAGGGCGCGGCTGCGATCGCCGCGGGCCGCGAACCAGTACGCGCGAACGAGGTCGACACGAGCACCCGATCAGTGCTCTGCCAGAACTCGGGCCGCGAGCTGGTTGCCGTGCGCGGCGGGATCTTGAAGTCCAGACCGAACTTCCCCTCCAGCTCGTCGCGCCACTGAGTGACCAGCGGATTCGGGACGAGGATCAGGATCCGGCGGGCCAAACCCCGTAACAGGTACTCGCGCAGCAACAGACAGGCTTCGATTGTCTTGCCCAATCCGACTTCGTCGGCCAGCAGCACGCGACCGCGAAACCGGCGCAGCACCTTGCGCACCGTCTCGATCTGGTGCGGTAGATGCTCCACGCCGTTGACGCCTTCCAGGCACAACAGCCGGTCGAAGCCGCGCAACAACTGCAGACGCCCAAGCGTCAGGTGCAGCGCGAGCTGGTCGCGCGTCGCCTGCCCCTGCGAACTGCAGAACCCCCGATCCTCCAGCCGAAACCGCACGGGTATGCCGCCCGGCGTGCGATACGCAGCCACTTCGGGCGTCAACTGAACAACATCCATGATGTGGCGAGTCCTTCCCCACGCTAACGACCACCGGCAAACACCGCACTGGCGCGACGCCAACGCGATGCGGAAGCCAATCCGCCCAACCTGTCGCCCACGGCACAGTTCCTTCACGCTTCGATCACCACATCGCCCAGGTTCTTCACTTACCTCACTTGCGCGCGGGTGATTCCCTAGATCGGCACGTGCGTAAAGCGGTTGGCAAAGACATCTTCGCACACCGGGCAGCTCACTTCAATCGCCTGTTGACCCGGAACGCAACCTGCTTCGGGCGCACCGTTCGCTGGCACATCCGTGGATGGGATCCCGCCTCCGAGGCATTGCCGGACACGGTTGGCGATCCCCCGACTGCCATCGAGTGACGGGACGTGCCAGCGCCCGGCAATCCGGCCAGGCGGCCACCTCCGCCCTTTTCTCCTCGCCTTGCCATCCCGCCCGCACCGCCTGTCTTCGCTCCCAAGCCCGAATTCACCTAGGCGGAATTCGGGTGGTCTGCTATAAACCGCCCGCTTGTCATCGGGCGCAGAGCGCTTGTGTTGTGTTGTGTCGTGGCCGTTCCTTTGCAGAAAGTTCCGGCGACCAATGGACTCAGCTGCCGTAAAACGTCTGTGTTCCCTGTGTGGGGTCATATGCGCGGCTGGCCTCGCGGGCTGTGCGAATGGCCCGATCCCATATCTCATGGCGTTGAACCCATCGATGCGCAGCCAGTGGGAGGCGGACGAAGCCTACCAACCCACGCTCCATCGGCAGTTGGCTGAACTGGAGACGGTACGTACGAATGTGGCCAGGATGTCGGCCGAGCAGCAGGCGCACTGGTGTGGGGAGTTACAGCACATTGTGCAGTCCCATTCCAACCCGGTGCTCCGGGCCGCCTGTGTCAATACGTTGGCCAGGTTCTCGATCCCTGCGGCCAACGAGCCGCTCACGTTGGCCATGAAAGACGCTGATTCAGCGGTGCGGATTGCCGCGTGTCGGGCCTGGGGCCAACGGGGCGGGAAGGAAGGCACTCAGCTGCTGGCCGCCACTCTGGGCAGTGATTCAGACATGGATGTGCGGCTGGCTGCCGCTCGTGAGCTGCGACGGTTCTCCGACCCGATCGCCTATGAAGCGCTTGGGCTGGCGCTGCAGGAAAACGATCCGGCGCTGCAATACCGCGCCCTGGAATCGCTGCGAGAGGCCAGCGGGAAGGACTACGGCACCGATCTGCAGGCGTGGCAGCAATTCGCTCAAGGACAGGATCCCGGGCCGGAATACACCCCGTCGCTGGCCGAACGCCTTCGTGCGCTGTTCTAATCCCGCGGGATCGCCATCCTGCCTGCCCTCCGTGCCTCGCGCCACTTGCCTCGTCCTTGCTGCCTGACGGACACCAGGCCGGGATTCTCCGCCGGACCGATAGCCGATCCGCGGTGACAGTCTGCACTGTGACGTTCATAACAGCCGATACATTCGTTGTATGTGGGCCGTCGAGGTATGCGCGTCGGAGCGCAGCCGTGCTTGTTGAGGCGACGGTTGCAGCCGTCATCATCGCAGCTGCGGGGGTGTTATTGTGAAAGCTCGTTTCGTTCTGCCGTTCGCACTCCTGTTGGCGAGTTCTCTACTCCTCCCCTCAGCTCTGGGGGCTGTGGTCGTTCGTATCAGCGGCAAGGATGAAGCGCCGCAGTCAGCGGCGGAAACCGCGCCGCCAGCGCGCACAGGCGAGGTCGGGCGGCGCAGTTTGCGACAGGAGCCACGCCGGCTCAACGTGGTAGACTCCGCGCGTCGCATTGAAGAATCGAGACAGCCGACTCCGGCGCGGCGGAACCCGTCGCAGGAGGAGGCTCCCAGCGACGCGGAGGACGATTTCTTCCTGGCGCTTGACGCCCCGCTGGTGTCGACCTCAGCGGGGTCCGATAGTGCCGTCGACGATGCGGACGATCTGCAGCCGACATTTGAGCTGACCCAGCCGCTGATCGGGGACGACGACCCGGAGACGGCGGACGAGGAGTCTGAGAGCAACGAGCTGGACGCGGACGACGAAATGGACGCGGACGACGAAATGGGCGCGGACGACGAGCCGGACACAGACGACGAGTCGCCGGAGAGCGAGGCGGTGGTGGACGGCCCGGACGCGGACGCCCCCACACCGGCTGGCGTGTCGGCTCGCGACATCGCGCCGGCGCCGCAGCCGGCTCCTGCCGCGCCCGCCAAGGAGTGGAGTCCGGCGATGGTGCGTCTGCGGGACCGGGTTCGCACCTGCCTGTCCTACTACTATCAACGTCCGACGAACGTCAACGACCGCAGTCCGTGGGGCGTGATGCACTCCTTGATCTCGTACGGAGTGGACACGGAACTGCTGGTCGGCAACAAGCGCGTCAATGCCATCGGATGGCTGTGCTACAACCGGCCGTGTCGGGGCATGACGCTGATGACTGTCAGGAACAACCAGCTGGTGTTGCGTGGCGGTCCGGGCTATCAGGGTCACGAAGGGCAGCTGCTGTCCATGCTGGCGTTGTGCCGCGTCAAGATCACCTATCCGATCCGCGTGGAGGGTCGCGACTTCACTGTGGCCGATCTGGTGAAGTTCGAACAGCGGCGTTGCCGCGCCAAGTCGGAGCTGTCCTTCCAGCTGATCGGCCTGGCCCACTATCTGGACTCTGATACGACCTGGAAGAACGATCTGGGCGAGCAGTGGAGTATTGAGCGCATGATCCGGGAGGAGCTGGCGCAGCCGGTGGTGGGCGCGGCCTGTGGTGGGACGCACCGCCTGATTGGCCTGAGCATGGCTGTCAAGGCCCGGGTGAAGCAGGGCAAGCCGCTCGAAGGCGAGTGGCAGCGGGCGCACAAATTCGTGACGGCCTATCAGAAACACGCGTTCAAGCTGCAGAACTCGGATGGCAGTTTCAGCACGAAATGGCTGGAACGACGCGAGGCGTCTCCGGACGTCGGGCGCCGGCTGCAGACGACCGGTCACATCCTCGAGTGGCTGATCTTCTCGTTGCCTGAAGAGGATCTCACACATCCGCGTGTCGTGAAGTCGGTGGACTACCTGACCACCGTGCTGTTGAACAATCGCGGCAAGGACTGGGAGATGGGGCATCGCGGCCACGCCTTGCGGGCCCTGGTGCTCTATAACGAACGGGTCTTCGGCAGCAAGCCGGGGGAACTTCGCGCTTTACTGGCTCGGCGGCCCGGGAAGTGATTGCTCTTTCCGCGGAAACCCTTTAGGATGCGTAGGTTTCGTGCCCGGCGCGGGTGCCGACCTTCATCCCAGGGTCTCTGTTCGTCCTGACTGGCCGTATGATCATACCGCAGAAGTTCAACCGGCAGTTCGCCAAGATCTACACAACCGCCGTCCAGCTCGCCGAAGCGGTGGAAGCCGATGCGTTGCTGGTGGTGCTCGACGGTCCCACCGATTGGCAGAAGCTCAAGGATCGGAACAAACGCATCAAGCTGCTCGTGTCGGCCGATCACGCGGAGAAGCTGGCAGGAGCCCGCGAGGCGGGGCTGGAGCCGGTCATTGTCAACCTGCCGGACGCGCCGGTGGTTGACATGCTGACCCAGGCACTGTTGGAGGCAGTCGCCGGCGACATGGTAGTGCCCGGCGCGGCCGTGGTGGCGGTCTACAGTGGCTTTGAGGCGGACCAGATCGACTCGATCAGCTATATCGAGTTGGACGAGCACCTGGGCCGGCTCACCGCACGCGACCTGCGGGAACTGGAGACGAGCGTGCCGCTCGAGACGCTCAAGGCGGTCGTCGATCTGGCGGTCGACATCGGCCGCGAGGGGCGGGAGGGCAAGCCGGTCGGCACGTTGTTCATCATCGGCGACACCCGCAAGGTGCTCAACTACTGTCATCCGGCCGGCTTCGACCCGGTGCGTGGCCACAAGCGTGACGAACGGGACCTGCGCGATCCGCGCGCGAGAGAGGCGGTCAAGGAGATCGCGCAGCTGGACGGGGCGATCGTGATCACAGCCGACGGGATCGTGGAACGGGCCTGCCAGATCGTCGATGCGCCGCACGCCAACCTGACCCTCTCGAAAGGGTTGGGCACACGGCACTGGGCGGCCGCCGCCATCAGCCGCGTCACCAAAGCCATCTCGGTGGTGGTGAGCGAATCGAACGGCACCGTGCGGCTGTTCGGCAACGGCGAGGTCATGCTCCGCATCGAGCCGTTCCGGCGCGCCATGAAGTGGCGGGACTTCGACTACGAACCACCATCAATGACCTCCGAACAGGACCGCGCCCGGGAGCGGGAACCGCGTGGTTGAATGAGGGTCCGCATGATACAACCGCAAATCCCCGCCGAGATACTCCAGCGGATCGAGCGGTGCGGCGTCGTGGCCGTGCTGGTGATCGACGACGTCAAGCACGCCGTGCCGCTGGCCGAATCCCTGCTGGCAGGCGGCATTGACGTCATGGAGCTGACGCTTCGTACCCCGGCCGCGATCGATGCGCTGCGTGCCATCCGCCGGGACGTGCCCGACATGCTGGCGGGCATCGGCACCATCCTGACTCCGGAACAGGTCGGTCAGGTGCGGGATAATGGCGGCGCGTTTGGCGTTGCCCCCGGCACCAACCGGCGCGTCGTCGAGGCGGCGCGCGCGGCAGGACTGCCGTTCGTCCCGGGCATCGCGACGCCATCCGATCTGGAAACGGCCCTGGAGCTGGGCTGCTCGCAGGTGAAGTTCTTCCCCGCGGAACCGTGTGGCGGACTGGAATACCTGCGCAGCATGGCAGCTCCCTATGCCCATCTCGGTGTCCGTTTCATTCCGCTGGGCGGCCTGAAGCTCGAGAACATGGGCACCTACCTGGTCGACCCGCTGGTGCTGGCCGTCGGGGGGTCCTGGCTGGCCCCGCGCAAGCTCGTGCAGGCACAAGACTGGCCGGCCATCCGCGAATTCGCGGCCGCCGCCTGCAGCCAGGTCTCGCAACTCCGCAAATGAGCCGAGACCCGGTCGTGACGCCACAGAGTCCGATTGCCGTGCAGGTCTGGACACCTCCGGTGGCCGCGGAGGTAGCCGGCGCGCTGACCAGCTTCCTGCAACACAAGGGCAGCCCGTGGATCGAGGACATTGCGCGGCGTCTGGCGGGCGGGCTGGCCGGCGCCACGGACTATTTCTACGCGGCGCTGCGCGATGGCCAGCTGGTGGGCCATGCCTGGTACACGGTGGCCCGCGCCGCGCCACAGGTGGGGCTGGTGGGCCATATCTTCACGCATCCCGCGCATCGCCGGCAGGGCATCGCCGCGCACCTGCTCGCCCGGATCGTGCAGGACTTCGCGCAGCGGGGCGGCCAGCTGCTGCAGCTCTTCACCTCCACTGCGTACTCGGTCCCGTTCTACCAGCGGCTCGGGTTCGAGAACCTCTGCGTGGGACGCGCCTACCACGATACCGACTGGTACATGCGCGCGCCGGCGGGCTCCGCGCCCCTGGTCAACGACTGGTACACCGCGCCGGCAGTCGCTCAACGCCGCCTCACCGCCGCCGACCTGCCCCAATACTGTCTGTTGTACAACAGCGAGCACGACAGCCAACTGAAAGACCGCGCGCAGCGCGTCGGTTCCGGTCTGGAGGCGGAGATGGCGTTCATCGAAGCGACCGCCGCATGTGCCGCTGGCCAGGCCCTGTGCCTGGTGCAGGAGAACAGCCGGGTACTCATCGGGACCGCCACGCTCGTGCGGAGCACGTTTCCCTACGAGTCACACGTGGCGATGTTCGACTATTATGTGCACGCGGCGCACGGTGCGAGCGCCCTGGAACTGGGTGACGCCTGCCTGGCAGCGCGCAGCGAGCTCGGCACCGAGGTCATCTATGCAGTCGCGTCTGAAGCCGACAAATGCCAGGTCCTCACGGCGCTCGGGTTCGCCCCCTGCGGCGACCTGCCGGGACACTACCGGACCGGGCACACCTGTTTCTCGGCCCGCTTGTTCCGCTGGAGTTGAAGCGCGGGCGGCCAGCCGACTCCGTTACCGGACGTCGGCCGAAGCTTCCATACTGGCCTGAGCATGCTGCAGGCGTGCCCGGAACAGAGGGCTGAGTCCGAAGTAGTGGCTGGGGCGGTTCAGTTCCAGTGCAAACTCGAATTGCTGGTAGGGGTTGTCCACGCTCACCACCGGCGCTCGCCGGATCCACAGAGCGCTGGTCGCCTCCCCATTCCACTTGCTGACGTAGATCCCCGCGCCGGCCTCCAGATCAGCCTCCAGATGAAAGATTCGCGTCACGACCGACACCAGGTGGCGTTCGTCGCCGACCACGCCGTCGAGCGCCACGCGCTGAACCACACGCTGCCTGTCGAAGTAGTACGTGAGCGATCCGGCGACATCCTGCGGACTGGTGCCCGTGATCAGCGGCACACGCAGGCCCTCCAGGTCGCCATCGGCGCGCGTGGTGGAGACATGTGGCCAGTTGTCCATGACCCACCGCGGCGTGATGTCGAACCGCAACACGCCCTCAAGTGCGGCCACCGGCGTGACGGTCGACGTCAGCGGCGGCAGGTCCATCATGCTGCGTTCGCTCAACGCCAAAGCCCGGCCGACCTGTGGATCTTGGATCCCGGCCACCGGTGTGACCTCCTCCGGACTGGCCGTAAACCACGACCCGATCGTTCCCCGCATCGACTCGGTAGACTCGCTCGTCAACAAATAGGGCACGCCAATCGCCAGTGCCAATGGGATCGCCAGCGAAAAACGTTGGAACAGCTTTATCATGTCTGAACCTCCCCCGAGGTTGGCGCAGGCGCCAACGCACGTCCTGGGCATTGGATCGGACGGGCCGCCGGGCAACTTTCGGAATCCGGGCCAGCACGGGGCAACTTGCCCAGCCGTGACAATGCGCACGGCCAAGCCAGGCCTGACCTGAACTCGACCTGCTGGCCTGCCTGAACTGGCCACAGTGGGACCCAGCGGCTACGAGTCGTCCGCTTCGGAGTCCAGCGCGGCGGTGGTGGTACCGAGCAGGGCGGCCGCGTATTCGTAGTCCGAGTAATACGTGCGCCGCTCGCTGTCCAGGTCGACGTCGAGCGATTGTAGGAGTTGTTCGGCCTTTTCCCGCGGGTAGCGGCGGCGCAGCTGGCGCAGCAGGCAGAGGAACTCGTCGTCCAGCAGCGCTTGCTGGATCGTCGGCCACCGGCGGACGAGGTGCCGCGGATTGTGTTCCAGTACCAGCCGGCGGCAGCGAGTGACCACGGGATCGAGCTGTATGTCGGCGGCCGCTGCGGCCGCGAGCAGCAGGAACCGGTCGCGCGCGTGTAGCCGCCGGCGCCGGTGGCTCGCCGCCGCCAGGTGCAGATAGATCAACAGTAACTCGCTTGACACGGACATATCTTCTGTATCATCGCCCGGACGCGGCTGCAAGGCAAGCCGCGGTGGTCCGCCCGGCGGCGGCGTGCGACAATGGGCCGGTGATGCACGAGGAGCTTGAGGACTATCGCTGGTTGGTCAGCGCCGCGGCCGCGCCGTGGCTCGCCCGGTGCCAGGCGGCGTCGGCATCGACCGTCGCGCTGGTTCGCCAGCTGCGGCGGGAGCTGACACCCGCGCGCACGCACCTGGTGCTCGAACAGTGTGAGTTACGGCAGCGGGCGGCGGTGAAGTTCGATGCCGCGGCCCGGATGTTCTTCACCCGCCAGGGGCTGGAACAGGCCACCGACCACGAGCTGGCCCGCTGCAAGGCCCAGCGTTTCCCGCCCGGACAGCCAGTGGCCGACTTGTGCTGCGGGCTCGGTGGCGATCTGTTCGGACTTGCCCGGCGGGGGCCCGTGACCGGTGTCGACCTGAATCCGATCCACACGCTGTTGGCCGCCGCCAACTGCCGCGCGCTGGAACTGGCCACCTGCCGGCTGGAGACGGCCGACGCGGCGGCATGGCCCGTGAACCAGTGCGCGGCATGGCACATCGATCCCGATCGGCGGTCGCACGGCCAGCGGACGGCACAGGTGGCCTTCTCCGAACCGTCACTCGATGCCCTCCGTCAGTTGTTGCGCGTGTGCCCGAACGCGGCCGTGAAACTGGCGCCGGCCGCCGAGCTTCCTGCCGACTGGCAGGGCATGGCCGAACGCCAGTGGCTGGGCAGTGGCCGCGAGTGCCGGCAGCAGGTGGCGTGGTTCGGAACGCTGGCACGATACCCCGGGCTTCGCTCGGCAGTTGTCGTGGACCGCCAGGGACGCGTCAGCACGCCGCTCGTGGGATCAGCCGATGCGTCGTGCCCCGTCGCCCCGGTGATCGGCCGGTTCGTGTACGAACCGCACGCCTGCGTCGTGGCGGCCCGGCTCACGCGGGAACTGGCCACGGAGTGCGACGTCCAGGCCGTCGATCCCCAGGTCGCCTACCTGACCGGCGACCGCCCACTGGCCGACCTGCGTTTGACCACGTTCGAGGTGATCGACGTCCTGCCGTTCGATCTCCGCCAACTCCGCCGCCTCATTCGTGCGCGGCGGATCGGAATACTGGAAGTGAAGAAACGAGGGGTGGCGCTCGACCCAGCGGCGGTCCGCCGCGCGCTGCAGGGCAGGGGGGAAGAAGAGGCGGTCTTGATCATCACGCCCCACGCGCGCGCCGTCCGCGCGATCCTCGCCCGGCGGGTGCCCCGCTGAGGCGTTCTCCCGCGCGCCGACGTGCAGGATGTGGGGCACGTGCCCGATCCGGTGGTGCAATTCGCGGCGCGCGAGGCCAGTTGCCCGAACCTGGCCATCGTCACCGCTTCGCACAATCCGGGCCGCTACAACGGCGTCAAGTTCCTGGTCGGCGGCCGGCCGGCGATCCCCGACCTGATGGCGGCGCGAGCTGATCAAGAAGACGGCCATCGGCCTGCCCGCGCTGGGATAGCCGGGCGCAGACTGGCACCCGGACGGCAGCCCCGTGCGCGGCCCGCGCCCGTACAGGGGCCATGGATATCAAAACCAGCACCGCCTCTCGGGACGAGAGACGGTGCTGGCGAAAAAGCAGAACGGGCATTGCGTCTGCGACTCAGGCCTCGGCCTTTGCCGTCTGAGGCATCTCCAGCGTCCGGGTCAGCAGACCGGCTTTGGCCAGGATATAGTACAGCACAAACCCGACGACGATTGCCGCCACGGGCGGGCAGTACACCTGAATGGCCACCTTGGACACGTAGTTGGCGATCTGTGGGAACTTCTCGGCGAACTCCGGAGCCTGTACGGTGGCGTTAATCATGCCGATCGCCCCCACGTAGAAACCCACGGCCCAAGAGAGCCATCCGGCCGGATTGAATCCC
>Ga0123333_10005060_pt1 | contig 12084 bp, 8 predicted proteins | sample BioC12SIPDNA_3_FD_89957 | JGI IMG/M metagenome (GOLD analysis project Ga0123333, IMG submission 89957) | Anaerobic biogas reactor microbial communites from Washington, USA - Biogas_R2_B C12 SIP DNA | ecosystem: Engineered > Bioreactor > Anaerobic > Unclassified | place: Washington, USA...
CCAAGGTGGCCGTCCGCAACATCCGGCGCGATGCCCTCAACGAGCTGCGCAGCCTAAAGAATAACCACGAAATTGCCGAGGACGACTTCTTCAGCGCGCAGGACGACCTGCAGAAGCTGACGGATCGCTATATCGAGCAGATCGACGAGATCGGCGCGCGAAAATCGGCGGAGATCATGGAAGTCTGATGGCCTCTGCCAAAAAGCCGCTGGACCTGACGGGCCTGACGGTGCCACAGCATGTCGCCATCATCATGGATGGCAACGGCCGATGGGCGCGCCGGCGCAACCTGCCACGTATTGCCGGTCACCGGGCGGGCGCGGAGAATTTGCGCCGGATCATCAATGCGTGCGCCGAGTTTGGCATTAAAATCCTGACGATATACGCTTTCTCCACCGAAAACTGGGAGCGGCCCGAAGACGAGGTTCGCGGGCTGATGAATATCTTCACCCGCGTGCTGGATCAGGAGCTGAAAGATCTGCACCGCCAGGGCGTCTGCCTCCATCACCTGGGCAACCTCAACGGCATCGAGCCGGCGCTGCAGAAGAAGGTGCGTGACGCGCTGGAGCTGACCCGCAACAACGACCGGCTCATCCTCAACGTGGCCTTTAACTACGGCGGGCGAGCCGAAATCCTGCACGCCGTGCGCCAGATGCTGGCCGATGGCGTCTCCCCCGACGAGCTGACCGAAGAGCTGTTCAGCAGCTATCTGTTCACCGCCGGCCTGCCCGATCCCGATCTGGTTATCCGCACCAGCGGCGAGCTGCGCGTCAGCAACTTCCTGATCTGGCAGGCGGCCTATGCCGAGTATGTCGCGGCGCCGGAGATGTGGCCCGATTTCGGGCGCGAGGAGCTCTACGCCGCCATCGTCGAGTATAGCAAGAGGGATCGCCGATATGGTGGCCTTTCGCAAAAGAGCTGACACTGTAACCCTCCCACCAATGTTCTGGCAGCGCGCCATTACCACTTTCACCATCGGCCCCCTGGCGCTGCTGCTGATCTATCTCGGCGGCCTTTTCTACTTCATTCCGCTCTTCCTGATCCTCAGTCTGGCGACTTACGAATACGCCACCCTGCTCAAGGCAGTGCGCATCCGCGTGCCGCTCTGGCTGCTCATGCCTTCCGTATGGCTGCAGCTTCTGGCGGGCTACTGGCCGGATCGCGGCCTGACAGCGCCCTTCATGATCGTCAGTCTGCTCGCCGTTATCATCTACGCCCTCTGGTCATACGAGCAGATGCGCACAGACTCCTCAGTCGCCGAGTGGCTGGCGACGATGGCCGGCATCCTCCTGCTTGGCTGGGTCGGCTCCCATTTCTTCCGGCTGCGCCAGTTTGGCGGCGCGGAGGTGGAAGCAGCCAAATGGACGATCCTGGCTATGGTCTCCACCTGGGTATCCGACTCCGGCGCCTATCTGGTCGGCACGTGGCGGGGAAAGCGCAAGCTGGCGCGCCGCCTCAGCCCCAATAAGACCGTCGAGGGCTATATCGGCGGTATTCTGCTCGGCATACCCTTGACCGTGTTTCTGGGCTGGCTGCTGCAGCTACCGATTCTCGTCGTGCTGCTGATCGGCGTGCTGATCTCCATCTTCGGCACGGCCGGCGACCTCAGCATCAGCCTGCTCAAGCGGGAAGCCGGGGTCAAAGATTCTGGCCACATGCTGCCCGGACATGGCGGCGCGCTCGATCGCGTGGATAGCCTGCTCTGGACGGTGACCCTGGCCTACTACGTGGTACACTATTTGCTGTAATTCCCAACTCCCACCCACTGAGCTTCGGAGGAAAGCAAACATGGAACTCGATATCCGGCCCAAGACTATCGTCACCATCGAGCGCTTCATTCTGGAGAATCAGCCCAAGGAAGCCCGTGGCGAGTTCACCTATCTGCTCTATGACATCGCGCTGGCGGCGAAGATGATCGCCCACAAGACCAACCGCGCCGGCCTTCTCGACATTCTGGGGCGGGCCGGGCAGGTCAACGTCCAGGGCGAAGAGCAGCAAAAGCTGGACGTCTACGCCGACGAGACCCTGTTCCACCTGTGCGACCACACCGGCCGGGTCTGCATCATGGCCTCAGAAGAGCACGAAGAGCCGCTCTATATTCCCGAGCGCTATAGCAAGGGTGGTTACGTTCTCGTCTACGATCCGCTCGACGGCTCCTCCAATATCGACGTCAACGTAAGCATCGGCACGATCTTTTCCATCTTCCGCTGTCTCGACTGGGAGAAGCGCGGCCGGCTGGAAGATATCCTGCAACCGGGGCGCAAACTCGTGGCTGCCGGCTATATTCTCTATGGCGCGAGCACCATGATGGTCTACACGACCGGCGCCGGCGTGCACGGTTTCACGCTGGACCCGGAGATTGGCGAGTTTCTGCTGACGCACGAGTTCATGACCATCCCGGACAAACCGAAGTATTACAGCGTCAACCACGGCTACTTCAACCGCTGGTCGCCGGCCGTGCAGCGCTACGTGCACTGGCTGCAGGGCAGTGAGGAGGATAGCCCGGTGCTCTCTGAGCGCTACATCGGCTCGCTGGTAGCCGACATTCACCGCACCCTGCTGCGCGGAGGCGTCTTTGCCTACCCGGCCGAGTCGAAGATGCCGAACGGTAAGATCCGCCTGCTGTACGAAGCGGCGCCGATGGCTTTCCTGATCGAGCAGGCGGGCGGCTACGCGTCGGACGGCTGCCAGAACATCCTGGATATCGAGCCTACGTCGCTGCACCAGCGCGTGCCGTTCTATATCGGCAACCGCGAGCTGGTCGCCAGGGCTGAAGCGTACTTGCGCGAGGAGCAGCCGTAGCGCCGAGCCAAACGATTTTGCAAAATCGTTCTACAAGAGCAGTGCGATTTTCCTGTCAGACAGAGCCTGCTACATAGGAGAGATATAAGAGAATTGACCGTGTGAAGAGGGCATGATATACTAGGTGCGCCCAGAAAAAACGCGGGCCACTCCCTCGAGTGACCATCTGAGAGCTAGCCCGAACCTTTGCCCACCTTTTGCACGACTCCACACATGCGCGTGGACGCGCGCCGGCCAGACTGTTATCCCGGACAGTAATCCCGCGCCTGTTTGTTTCAAGTTGACGGCTGGCCTCTGCCAGAGGGCCAGTGGGACGGAACCTATCCTGAGGGGTTAGGAACAATCACCCTTTACCTTATGCAATTGTATAGACGCCACCTGGCGACGGCCCGACCTATGTGTGGGTTGCTGCCGACCAACCTTTTAGTTGCAACCCGGCGGGGCGGCAACGGGAGAAGAATCAATGGATATTGCAGAACTGGAATCGAAGCGGCTGACTGAGCTGCGCGAGATTGCCCGTGATCTCGACGTCTCGGGCTTCAGCGCGATGAAAAAGCAGCAGCTTGTCTACGAGATCATGCGGACCGAAGCCCGCAAGAAGGGGCTGGAGTTCCGTGGCGGTGTGCTGGAGATCATTGAGGATGACAAGCAGCCGATGGGCTTTTTGCGCGCCGACCGCAACTATCACCCAACGTCTGACGACATCTACGTATCTAACTCGCAGATTCGCCGCCTGGGCCTGCGGACGGGCGATATGATTATCGGCCAGGTCCGCGAGCCAAAAGACAACGAAAAATACCACAGCCTGCTCCGCGTGGAAGCGGTGAACGGCCTGGATCCGGAGACTGCCCGGCGGCGTCCCCGTTTCGAGAAGCTGACGCCCATCTTCCCGGAGGAGAAAATCAAGCTGGAGACCAAGCCGCACATTCTCTCGACGCGGCTGCTCGACCTGGTCGCCCCTATCGGCCGGGGCCAGCGCGGGCTTATCGTCTCGCCGCCCAAGGCCGGTAAGACGACCGTGCTCAAGGAGATCGCCAACGGCATCTCCGAGAACTACGCCGATATCTACATGATCGTCGCCCTCATCGGCGAGCGGCCGGAAGAGGTGACGGACATGGAGCGCTCGGTCGAAGGCGAGGTGGTTAGCTCGACCTTCGACGAGCCGGTGAAGAACCACTGCGCCGTTGCCGAAATGGCCCTGGAGCGGGCCAAGCGGCTGGTCGAGGCGGGCAAAGACGTGGTCATTCTGCTCGACTCGATCACGCGTCTGGCGCGCGCCTATAACCTGACCGTCGCCCCCAGCGGGCGCACGCTCTCCGGTGGTCTGGACCCCACGGCCCTCTACCCGCCGAAGCGCTTCTTCGGCGCGGCCCGTAACCTGGAAGAAGGCGGCAGCCTGACCATTATGGGCACCTGCCTCGTCGATACGGGCAGCCGGATGGACGACGTTATCTACGAGGAGTTCAAGGGCACCGGCAACATGGAGCTGGTGCTGAGCCGCCGCCTGCAGGAGCGCCGTATCTTCCCGGCTTTCGACATCGAGCGTTCCAGCACCCGCCGCGAAGAGCTGCTTCTGTCTGGCGACGAGCTGCAGCGCGTCTACATGATGCGCCGGATGCTCGCCCACCTGATGGACACGCCCGGCTACGATATCAGCAGCGCGACCAACGCCGTGCTCCAGCGCATGCGCAGCACGCGCGACAACTATGAGTTCCTGGAGACGCTGACCAAGGACATGGGCTGACGCAGCGACCGGACACGTCTCCGAATCGTGTCAGGTCTGCAAAGAGTCATGAGCGACAAGTAAAAGAAACGGGCCTCAGAGCGAGGCCCGTTTTTTGTCACCCGCCGCTTTGTGGTAGCATTTGCCGCGGGTCGGCCTCCCAAGGGTCCGCTCCTGGAGGGTCCGTACCGGAGAAGAGGAACCGCCAATGGACAACAACCAATCACCCTGGCAACGTTACAGCGGTCATCTGGTGCTCCTGCTCATCGCCATCCTTCTGGCCGTGGCAAGCAAGACCGAAGCCGTCAGCGAGCTGCTGGACTTTGAATCAGAAGGCGAGCCTGAAGCGGTCGCTCTGGTCTGGCAGGCCGATCCCCTGGCCCCGACCGTCGGCGAGACCGGCGTCGTCACCGACACCGAGGAGATCGCCGCCTTCGACCCCAGCAGCGTGCCGGTGCTCAGCGACAACAGCCTGGCGCCCGTGTTGATGCCCATCACCTACAAACCGGCGCAACCCCACCACGAGCTGATTACCTACACCGTGCAGAGCGGCGACACGGCCATTCGCATCGCCGAGCGCTTCGGCATTCAGGAAGAGACTATCCTTGGCGGCAACGCCTTCCTCAGCAACGACGCGGGCCAGTTGATGACCGGCACCACCATCGTCATCCTGCCGGTGGACGGCGTGCTGCACGATGTGGTCGTGGGCGAGACGCTGGAAAGCATCTCCGAGCTGTACGGCATCCCGGTCGAGGAGATCATCGCCTACGAGCCCAACAACCTGGAGTTTCCCTACCGCCTCCATCCCGGCACGCAGATCCTCGTGCCGGGCGCCATCCGTGAGGTCTTCGTCTGGGACCCGCCGCAGCTCGTGAACACCAGCTCGCCGGAGGCGGGGCAGGGCATCACCGTACTCGTGCCCGGCACCGGCACCTTCATCTGGCCGACGGCGGGGCGCGTCATCACGCAGTATTCCTGGTACGGCCACACGGCTATTGACGTTTCGCTGCCGACCGGCTCGCCCATCTACGCCTCCGACACGGGAACGGTGACTTACGCCACCTGGAGCCCCTATTGTTACGGCAACCTGGTGGTTATCAACCACGGCAACGGCTACGAGACGTTCTACGCCCACCTCAACGGCTTCAACGTCACGCCGGGCCAGACGGTCTACCAGGGCAACGTCATCGCCTACTCCGGCAATACGGGCTGCTCCTCGGGCCCCCACCTGCATTTCGAGATCCGCTTTAACAAGGCCCGCTACAACCCGCTCAGTTATCTGCCGTAGAGCGATTTTCGCAGATCGCTCTCCTACACGGAGCGCGCGGCGCGATCTGGAAAAATCGAGCTACATCGCGGCGCCATTTTGCCCATAGGCCATATACAGGGGAATCGGGTGCGTTCATACTTGTTCTCAGCGGACTGAAGTCGGGCTGTTACAAGGAGAACGCAATGTCCCCCATTACGTGCCGCTCACCGTCGCGACGTACCTGCTTCTGGATAGCGGTCTGTCCATCTGGGCAAGATGGCTTCTCGCCGTGTTTGCCTCGTGGGCTTTTGTGGCCGTCTTCACGTTCCTGGCGCGATATGCTCCTCCGGTGAGAGGCTTTTTCGGCATCCGGCAACCCGCCAGCGGGAAAGCGCTGTAAAGCGACTTTCTCAAATTGCTCTGTTGGCGGAGGGACGGGGGCGCGATTTGGAAAAACGCGCTACTCTTCCTCGCCCAGCAGCCCTAGCTGCTGGGCACGATCCTGGATCGTGCGGTCGCGGAGCTGCCCGCAGCCGGCCTGGATGTCGATGCCGCGCCGCACGCGCACCGTGCTGCTGACCCCGTAGCCCGCCAGCGTTTGCTGGAATGCCGCCACCCGCGCCCGCGAGCTGGGCGCGCCGCCATAGCCCGCCGTTGGATTCAACGGGATCAGGTTGACGTGCACGAGCATGCCCTGAAGCAGCTCGCCCAGCCGGTGGGCCTGCTCGGCGGTGTCGTTCTCTCCGGCGATGAGCGCCCATTCAATCGTCACTTGCCGGCCGGTCTTCTCGATGTAGTAGCGCAGCGTCTCCATCAGCTCGCCGATCTTCCAGCGCCGGTTGATGGGAATCAGCCGGTCGCGCTCCTCGTCTGTCGCCGCGTGCAGGGAGACGGCGAGGCCGACCTGCCGCTGCTCGTCGGCAAAGCGACGGATGGCCGGCACGAGCCCCACACTGGACAGCGTGATCCGCCGCGCGCCGAGGTTGAAGCCCTCGTGGTCGGTCAGCCGGTCGATGGCCGCCATCGTGTTGTCGTAGTTATGCAGCGGCTCGCCCATGCCCATGAGCACGATGTTGGTCACGCGTAGATCGTCTTCGCTCAGCTCGCGGGCGAAGTGCATCACCTGGGCCACGATCTCGCCGTCGCTGAGGTGGCGGAAAAAGCCCATCTGCCCGGTGGCGCAAAAGACGCAGCCCATGGCGCAGCCGGCCTGCGTGCTGATGCACAGCGTGTGGCGCTGCTCGTAGTCCATGCGCACCGTCTCGATGAGCTGGCCGTCGCCGAGCTGGAAGAGCAGCTTCGTCGTCTGCCCGTCGGCCGACTTCATCTGGCTCACCGGCTGCAGCACGTCCAGCGGGGCGACCTCCGCCAGCTTCTGGCGCAGCGCCTTCGGCAGGTTGCTCATGCTCTCGAAATCGGCGGCGTAGTGGCGATAGAGCCACGTCCAGAGCTGCCGGGCGCGAAAGGCCGGCTCGCCCAGCCCGGCGAGAAACGCCTCCAGCTCCTCGTAGTCGAGGTCGTAGAGGTTAATCCGCTCGTCCATGCACTTCCTCACGGCGCGCGGCGAGCAGCGCCGCCGCCAGCGCGCCGATATCGGCGCAGACCATCTCTGGCTGTACCGGATGGCCGGCAAGCGTGGCTTCGGTCGTCACGCCGGAGAGGACCAGAATGGCGTGCAGCCCGGCCGCCTGCCCCCCGACGATGTCCGTCTCCAGGCGGTCGCCGACCACGGCGGTGTTATCCGGCCTCGCCCCGAGCCGGCGCAGCGCCTCATCGAACATGGCCCGCTGCGGCTTGCCGACGAGCTCCGGCGTCGCGCCCGAGGCGGTTTCCACAAAGGCCAGCAGGGCTCCGGCGCCCGCCACCGGCCCAACCTCGCTGGGGAAGGTCGCGTCGCTGTTGGTGCCCACGAAGCGCGCCCCACGCTGGACGAGATAGGCGGCGCTGGCGAGCTGGTCCCAGCAGGCGAAGCGGCTCAAGCCGACCACGACCACGTCGGCGCGCGCGTCCTGCCCGACGAAGCCCTCATCCGGGAGCAGGGTGAAGCCATAGCTGCGCAGCGCCTCGTGCAGCCCTTTCTCGCCGACGGCGAAGACGGTGGCGCCCTCCGGGTAGTGGCGCTGCAGGTGGCCTGCCGTCGCCTCTGCCGAGGTCAGGATCAGCTCAGGCGGAACAGCCACGCCAAACCGGGCCAGTTTTTGCGTATATTGGGTGGCGATCCGGGTCGCGTTGTTCGTCGCCAGGACGAAGCCGATCTCCAGCTCGCGCAGTGTCTCGAAGAAGTGGACCAGCCCCGGCGCCGGAATATCCCCGTGCCAGAGCACGCCGTCCATGTCGAGGATCAGGTTCTTTATCTTGCTCAGGTCGAACGTCATGGGGGCGATTATAGCGGAAGGGTGGGGGCTGTTCACGGGCGACGCCGCCGGTGAGACGCAGCTCTTACGGTTTCGGGTATAATGCCGCCAGTTGCAGCGCGATGACTGTTGACTAGACCTGACGGGTCTTTTCATAAGGATTTACAGCTCAAGGAGGTAAGGGACTCCGGCCGGCCCAACACGTTTTAGCGTGTTTGCCCTCTCAGGCGCCGAATTCATTCGGCGGCGGAGCGGCGGGCGGTATGCAGCAGCCCACCGGGGACCGTCCGCCGGGTCGCCTGAGAATGAATTCTCAGGCTGACGCAGAAGACATGCTAAAGCATGTTGGGCCAGTGCTACGCCCGATTGGTGCAGTTGGCGGTCCCATTACCGACCTATCTTGCAAATCCTCATTAAGACCTGACAGCTCCTTGCAGGGAAGAGATGCGAGGTCCGACCCGGCTCTGGCTGATCGCCATCATCCTTTTTGGCGCCTTTCTGCGCTGGCCTGCGCTTTTCGCCAACACCTTCCACGGCGACGAGGCCCTTTTTGCCTCCTGGGCGCGCCTCATCGCCGTCTGGCGCGACCCGCTGCTGACCACGCAGCTCGTTGATAAGCCGCCGCTGCTCTTCTACCTGCAGGCGCTCTTTTACCCGCTGCTCGGCACGCCGGCTCCCTGGGTCGCGCGCCTGCCCAACTTCATCGCCTCCCTGCTGCTTATCCCGCTTACGGCGCGCCTCGTCTGGCAGCTTTACCGCTCCTGGCTGCCGGCGCTCGCCGCCGCGCTGTTCATCGCCGCTTCGCCTTTCACGGTGCAGTTCAGCGCCACAGCGTTTACCGATCCGCTGCTGACCACGCTGCTGGCGGCGGCGCTGCTCTTCGCCACGCGGCCAGCGCCCCGCCGGCGCGACGCCCTGCTGGGCGGCCTGCTCTTTGGGCTGGCGCTGCTGGCGAAGTATCAGGCGCTGCTTTTCGCGCCGCTTCTGCTGGCTGCCGGCTGGGTGCGCGGCTGGCCTCGCGGGCTGTGGCGGCGCTGGCTCGGCGGGGCGCTGCTGCCCGTCGCCCTGCTGCTGCTGTGGGACGCTCTGCGCGGTGGGCCGGCGATATGGGCGGTACAGGGGGGCAACTTCGGCGGCCTGCGTCTGGCCTATTCGTGGGAGCTGTGGCCCCGGCTGGAGGCGTGGGCGGGCTGGTGGCAGCACCTGTTCGGCTCGCCGCTGCTTGGCTTTGCCCTGCTGCTGGGGCTGCCCGTCTTCCTCGCGCTGATCATCTATGACCAGGACTGGCCCACGGCGTTCGACCAGCTTTTCCTGCTCTTTGTGCTGGCCTACGCGGGCGCCCACTGGTTCGTCGCCGTGCCGGTCTGGGACCGCTACCTGCTGCCGCTTGCCCCGCTGGTCGCGCTGCTGCTCGGCCGGTTTGGCGCGCGCGTCATTGCCTTTGCCGGGCCTGCACTCGGCGGGCATGGGCGCGTGCGGCTCCTGCGCGCCGGGGCGCTGCTGCTCCTGTTCGTCCTCCTGCTGCCGCCGGCCTGGGCGGCGCGCGGCGGCGCGTTCCCTGTCGGCGGCACGAGCGACGCGGACGGCGGCGCGGCGCAGATCGCAGCGGCTCTGGCGGGCGCGCCCTATGGCACGGTGCTCTACGACCACTGGTATAGCTGGCAGTGGCGCTATCACTTCTTCGACCGGGGCGTCTACGTGAACTGGATAGCCGATCCGGGCGCGCTCGCCGAAGACCTGCGCGTTTTCGGGGCGGAAGGGAGCCGTTATCTGGCGGCCCCACCCGGCCCGGCCGGCGAGCCGCTACGCCGCGCAGCAGCAAGCGCCGGTTACCGGGCCGTCCCTGTGCAGGAAGCCGGGGAGATCGTCCTCTACGCGCTGGAGGCTGCGCCGCAGTGAGCCGCGCCCGCCGTCTCGCCCCGCTGCTTCTGCTGCCGCTGGTGGCGCTCTTCTTCCACCGGCTGGCGCTGCAGGGTTATCTCCTCGCTCGCGGCGACGTCTACCTCTACTTCTATCCCTACTGGGAGGCTGCCGCCGGGGCGCTGCGCGAAGGCCGGCTGCCACTCTGGAACCCGTACCTCTTCATGGGCGCGCCGCTGCTGGCAAACAGCCAGGCCGGCTTCTTCTACCCGCCGAACTGGCCCTTCTGGCTGCTGCTGCCCGTGCACTACGCGGCGACTGCCTCCATTCTGCTGCACCTGTGGCTGGCGGCCGGCGGCGCTTACCTGCTCGCCCGCCGGGCGCTGCGGCTATCGCCCGCTGCCGCTGCCTTCTCGGCCCTGCTTTTCGCCCTCGGCGGCTATCTGACGGCGCAGGTCGAGCACCTGAACCAGCTTCAGGGGCTGGCCTGGCTGCCCTGGGCGCTGCTGGTCGCGGGCCGGCCTGCAGAGTGGCGCGGCCGGGGACCGTTCCTGCGCCGCCTCGCCCTCCTGGCGCTCATCCTGGCGCTCCAGCTAACGGCGGGCCACACCCAGACGCTCTTCATCACCGGCGTGGCGCTCGGCCTCTGGCAGCTCGGCGGGCTGGCGGCGCAGCGGGGCGCGTGGCGGCTGTCGCTGCCGGCGCTGGCGGGCCTGCTGCTGGCTGCCGGGCTGGCCGGGGCGCTGGCTGCCGTGCAGCTCCTGCCCACGCTGGAGCTGGCGGGCCTGTCGAGCCGGCAGGGCGGGCTGCCGCTGAACGAGATTCTGAGCTTCTCCCTGCACCCGCTGCACCTCAGCCGCGCGCTGCTGCCCGGCTATGGCGAGGCGCTGTTTACCGAATACGTCGCCTTCCTGCCGCTGACGGCCCTGCTGCTGGCGCTGCTCGGCGCGTGGCGCTGGCGGCGCGAGCCGGCCCTACGGTCGCCGCTGCTCCTGCTGGCGGCAGGGCTGTTTCTGGCGCTGGGGCGCTTCAGCCTCGCCTACATTGGCCTTGCCCTGCTGCCCGGCTTCAACCTCTTCCGCGCGCCGGCCCGCTGGCTGGCCCTCTATGCCCTCGGCGCGGCGCTGCTGGCGGGCGCCGGCTGGGAGCGCTGGCGCGGGCGCGAAAAAACGTCCATCCAACCTTTGCGCTGGGGCACTGTCGCGCTGGCCCTGCTCTTTCTGTGGAGTCTGGCGGCGCCCTGGCTGGCCCGGATCATCCCCACGGGAGCCGAAGCGCCGGCCGCCGCCCCGTCCTCGCTGACCCTCGCCGGCTGGCTCGTGGAGCTGGCGCTGGCGCTGCTGCTCTCCCGCCTGACCCGGCGCGACGGCCGGTTGCGCGCAGCCGGCTCCTTCCTGCTCATCGCCGGCGTGCTCTACCTATCGAGCCGGGCGCTACCCTACCACCACCTGGCGACGGCGCCGCAGGCTGCAGACTCGCTGCGCCCGCCCGTCGCCCGGTTGCTGGCGCTGAACGACTGCCCCGAAGAGACGGCGTGCGCGACGCCGCCCGGCCGGCTGCTCAGCCTGTCCAACATCTTTTTCGACCTGGGCGACATGGCCGAGCTGCAGACGGCCTACGGCGACGCGCTTTCCGAAGCGGCGTTCGCCCAGCTCCTCGTCGCGCACAAGCAGAAGGAAGTGCTCGACCCCAACCTGCCGCTGCGCTACGGCATCCCATCAGTGGACGGGTACGACGGCGGTATCCTGCCATTGCGCGCTTACACGGCGCTCACCAGCCTCGTGCTGCCGCCCGGCGAGGTCACGGCCGATGGGCGACTGCGCGAGTTCCTGCCGGCCGTGCCCGACGCCCGCTGGCTGGACCTTTTCCAGGCGCAATACCTGATCACCGACAAGACGGCCGACGAGTGGCATGAAGAGGTCTTTTTCGACCGCCAGCATCCCGTCGCGCTGGAGCCGGGCGAGCTGGAGATGGTGGGCTACCTGCCGCCCTACGAGGCGACCGCGATCTGGCTGCTGGCCGATGGGCCGGGCCGTGTGGAGGCGACGGCCGTCGGCGAGCGCTGGCTTCTGGAGACGGAGCCGCTGGCCGATGGG
>Ga0123333_10005063_pt1 | contig 12079 bp, 5 predicted proteins | sample BioC12SIPDNA_3_FD_89957 | JGI IMG/M metagenome (GOLD analysis project Ga0123333, IMG submission 89957) | Anaerobic biogas reactor microbial communites from Washington, USA - Biogas_R2_B C12 SIP DNA | ecosystem: Engineered > Bioreactor > Anaerobic > Unclassified | place: Washington, USA...
ATCGGCCGGGAGGCCGACCTCGTCGTCGACGACGAGAACGCGTTCCTGCACCGCCAGTTCCTCTCCGTGACCTGGGCCAGCGGGCTGTGGTGGCTCAACAACGTCGGCACCCAGCTCACGGCCACGGTCAGCCACGACGAGGGCCGGGTGCAGGCCTGGCTCGCGCCCGGGGCGTCCCTGCCGCTGGTCTTCACCCACACCGTGGTGTGGTTCACCGCCGGCTCGACCACGTACGAGTTCGAGCTGCACCTGGCGGAGTCGCTGCTGACGCCGCTGGAGGCCGAGTCCGTCCCCGACGGGTCGGCCACCATCGGCCGGATCACGCTCACGCCCGAGCAGAAGCTGCTCGTCGTCGCCCTCTGCGAGGACGTGCTGCGCCGCGGCGACCGCGGGGCCGGGTCGGTGCCGCAGTCGGCGGCCGCGGCCGCCCGCCTCGGCTGGCCGGTCACCAAGTTCAACCGCAAGCTGGACGCCGTGTGCGCCAAGCTGGCCGACCAGGGCGTGCGCGGCCTCCACGGGGGGCCGGCCAAGCTCGCCACGTCACGCAAGGCGCGGCTGGTCGAGTACGCCATGGCCTCCCGGATCGTGACGTCCGACGACCTCGAGCTGTTGCCCCCTGTAGCCTGACAAGGAGAATCACCCGCCCCCATGAAGGTCACCCCCATGTCTCGACGCCCGCTCGCCCTGTTGCCCGCCGCCATCGTGGCGCTGGCGATGGTCGTGCTGGTGGCCTTCGCCGCCGTGGCACCGGGTTTCCCGGTGCGCAAGCTCGACCTCAACGACTCCGGCATCTGGGTGACCAACGACGCCGAGGCGCTGTTCGGGCGGCTCAACAAGTCCGCCGAGTCGCTCGACGGCCTCCTCGGCCCGGCCGGGGGAGCCCAGGCCGCGACCAGCTTCGCCCTCGACACGCTGCAGGACGCCTCGGCCGTCGTCGCGCGCGACCTGCGCTCGGGCCGCGTCACGTCGGTCGACGTGGCCGGGGTGGCCCACCGCACCGACCGCGGCGGCACCATCGACCCGACCTTCGCCCTCGACCTGCGCGGCGGCACCGCCGCGGTGCTCGACCCCGCCACCGGCCGGGTGTGGGCGGTGCGCTACTCCGCCGACAACCCGCTGGTCGACGTGCCCCGGCTCGAGGCCAGCCAGAAGGTGGTGGCCGACCTCGGCAAGGCCCCCGACGGCGTCGTCGCCGGGCAGGCGGCCGGGCTGTCGGTCGGCCTCGACGGCGTGATCCACGCGGTCTCGACCAACGGCAAGGTGGCGGTCATCCGCCCGGGCGGCGACGCCTTCGCCGAGCCCGAATACCGCGACGGGCCCGCGCGCAGCGCCGTGCAGGTGGCGGCGATCGGGGCCGACCACGTGGTGCTGGACGCCCAGGCCGGCGTCCTGACCCGCGCCGACGGCAGCACCCACGACCTGGGCAGCGACCCCGAGGCCAAGCTGCAGCAGGCCTCGGCCGCTTCCACGCAGGTCGTCGTGGCCACCTCGACCGCCCTGTTGGGCATCGCGAAGGGGGAGGCGACCCAGCTCGCCGAGGGCAACGGCGCGAGCCCGGCCCGCCCGGTGGTGCTGGCCGGCTGCGCGTTCGGCGCCTGGCCCGGCGAGCCCGGCACGGTCGTGCGCTCCTGCGACGGCGTCCCAGCCAGCGCCGAGCCCGGTGCGGAGGCGCTCGCGCTGAAGGCCCCGGCGTTCCGGACCAACCACGGCCAGATCGTCCTCAACGACACGGCCGACGGCAAGATCTACTCCTTCGAGGAGCAGCGCTACGTCCAGAACTGGGAGGAGACCCAGCCGCAGGAGAGCTCCGACCAGGGCGACCCGAACCGCGAGAGCCGCGCCCGCGACGACGTGCCGCCGCACGCCGGCGACGACCGGGTCGGGGCCCGCCCGGGCCGCACGACCGTCGTCCACGTGCTCGACAACGACGCCGACCAGGTCGGGCGCATCCTCGCGGTCGTGGACGTGACCCAGCCGATCGGCGGGGCCACGGCGTCCATCGCCCCCGACGGCCAGACGGTGCTCGTCACCCTGCCCGAGGACGCGCACAACACCTCGTTCCACTACACGATCACCAACGGTGCGGGCAGCGACACGGCCCGCGTCGACGTCGAGGTCCGCCCCGACGGCGACAACCACGCCCCGAACCTGCGCGCGGGCGCCGAGCCGCGCACGTTCTCGGTCGCGTCGTGGGGGACCTTCGTGCTCCCGTCGCTGGGCGACTGGCGCGACGACGACGGCGACCCGGTCGCGATCGAGGAGGTCCGCGCCGGCGACCACAAGGTCGGCACGACGCCCGACGGCCGGATCACGTTCACCGCACCCCGCGTCACCGAGCCCACGATGGTGGCGATCACCTACGACGTCTCCGACGGCCGGTCCGAGCCGCAGCAGGCGACGATGAACGTCAAGGTGCTCGCCTTCGACGCCACCAACGGCGACGCGCCCATCACCGAGCCCGACGCCGTGCGCGGCGAGGTCGGCCGCCCGATCCTGGTCCGCCCGCTCAGCAACGACATCCCGGGTGCCGACCCGCTGAACCCGCGCGCCACGCTCGAGCTGGCGTCCCGGCTGCAGGCCGTCGACGGGCTCCAGGTCGACACCGACCTGAAGTCCGGCGAGGTGCTGGTCACGGCGGCCGAGGCGCGCACGTACTTCCTCGAGTACACCGCGAAGTTCGGGGCGGCCAAGTTCGCGCAGGGCAACATCCGCATCGACGTGGCCGAGTCCGGCCCGAGCCGGCCGACCGCCTCGCCCGACCACGTGACCATCCGGGGCACTGCCTCGGTCATGGTCGACGTGCTGGCCAACGACTCCGACCCGACCGGCTCCCTGCTCACGGTGCAGTCCGCGCGTCCGGCCGACGCCGGCGACGACGGCGGCCAGCTCCAGGTGGCCGTGCTCAAGGGTCGCTGGGTGCGGATCATGCCGCGCACCGAGCGCCTCGACCCCAACCCGCAGGTCGTGCACTACACGATCTCGAACGGGATGGGCGACCCGGTGCAGGGCACCATCACGGTCACGCAGCTGCCGCAGCCGCGCGTCGACGAGGCGATCATCCACGACGACTTCGCCACCGTCCGCGCGGGCGACACGGTGCTGGCCGACGTGCTCGCCAACGACACCTCGACCTCGGGGGAGCAGCTGGTCATCGACCGCAACACCCCCGACCTGCCCGCAGGCCAGCTCGCGGTGGTCGACCCCAACCTCGGTGCCGTGGAGGAGGCCCCCGACCTCGGCGCGGCCTACGTCGTCGACGACCGGGTGCGCTACATCGCGCCCGCGACGGTGGCCGCGCCCCTCGAGCTGCGGGTCGAGTACCAGGCGGCCGTGGCCGGGGGGACGCCGCAGACCGGCGTGCTCACCGTGACCGTGCTGCCCGCGCCGACCGAGGAGACGCCCAACCGGGCGCCGGCCCCGCAGAACCTCGAGGCGCGCGCGTCCTCGGGGCAGACGATCGAGATCCCGATCCAGCCGTGGGGCCAGGACCCCGACGGCGACACCGTCACCGTCCTGGGGCTGGCCACGCCGCCGACCAGGGGCCGCATCCTCGGGTTCACGCCCAACGCGCTGACCTACCAGGCGTACCCCAACCTCGACAACGGCGGCACCGACACCTTCCGCTACCTCGTCACCGACGCGTGGGGGGCGACCGAGGCCGGCATCGTCCGCGTGGCGATCACGCCCCCCGGCGACGTCCAGCCGCCCGTGGCGGTCGCCGACGTCGTGACGGCCGAGCCCGACACCGACGTCCAGCTCTTCCCGATGACCAACGACATGGTCGACGAGGCCGACCGGGCCACGATCGTCCCGTTCGAGGACCTCGGCAACCGGGTGCCCGACGGCATCGCGCTCGCGGGCACGACGGGGCCGATCACGGGCCGGACGCCGGGGCGCGACGGCGCACCGGTGCAGTTCGCCTACGCCCTGCAGTCCTCGGGCGGCGTCGGACCCGCTGCGCAGGTGACGATCCGCTCCCAGCCGGGCTACCTGAACCCGCCGCGCCTGGCCGACACGGTCGCGGAGGCCTCCGGCACCAACGCCATCGCCGACGTGTTCGAGCGCGCCTGGGACCCCGACGGCCCCAACTCCGAGCTCCGGGTCACGCGGGTGAGCAACGAGGGCGCCACGGTCAGCGGCGGCACCATCAGCGTGCCGCTGGCCGAGCGCGCCCAGGTGGTCAGCTACGAGGTGACCGACCGGACCGGCGCGACCTCCTCCGCGGTGGTCTTCGTCCCGGCCGCCGGGGCGGGCCTGCCGCACCTGAAGCCGGGCACGCTCATCGAGATGTCGCCCAACAGCACCCACAGCTTCGACCTGTCCGAGCACATCGTGTCCCCGCGCCAGCAGCCGGTGCGGATCACGGTGGCCGAGTCCCTGACGACCTCGCCGGCCCAGCTGTCGGTCGCGGCCGAGAGCGCCGAGCGGCTCACGCTCACGGCAACCGGCGACTACGTCGGGCCCGCGTCGGTGACCCTCGAGGTGATCGACGGCGAGGCCGATGAGGGCGCCCGCCCGGCGGTCATCTCCATCCCGGTCCAGGTGGGGCCGGCCACGCCGGTGCTCCGCTGCCCGCCGACCACCCAGCGCCTCGTGCAGGGCGGTGCCCCGGTGACGCTGCGCATCAACGCCATCTGCAGCGTCTGGACGCCCAACCCGGGCGACGCCGAGACCCTCGAGTACTCCGCCGAGCTCGCCGGCGGCCTCGGCGACGTGCGCGCGTCCGGCGACGTCGGCACCGTGACCGTCGAGGCCGGCTCGAACGCCGTCCCCGGCGCGTCTGGCATCCTCCGGGTCGGGGTGGCGGGCAGCCAGACCACGCCGCAGGAGATCAACGTCGAGGTCGTGGCGGCGCCGAAGCCCAGCCTGGTGGTGCGGGACATCACCGACGTGCAGCAGGGCACCTCGGTCAGCCAGGACATCCAGCTCAGCTCGCCGCTGCGCCGACCGACGCCGCAGGTCATCGACATCGACCAGCTCGGCGGCATGCCGGCCGAGGCGACCTACGACGGCTCCCGGTTCACGATCACCCCGGGCAAGGACAGCTCCGGCCTGATGACCTTCCGGGTCATCGCCAGCGACGTCGCCGACCGGGGCCGCACCGACCGCCACGTCACCGCGACGCTGTCGGTGACCGTCTATGGCCGCCCCGACATCCCGACGCCCCCGCAACCGGCCATGCAGCTGCGCAGCAGGGCGGCGTCGGTCACCTACACCCCGGGCGCCGACAACGGGGCCCCGATCACGGCGTTCCGCGTCGAGGTCGTCGAGACCGGGCGCATCGTCCAGTGCGGGCGGGCAACCCTGTGCGACATCACCGGCCTCGAGAACGGCGACCCCGTGAGCTTCCGGGTCAGCGCCGAGAACAAGGCCGGCTGGTCGGAGTGGAGTGCCCCTGGTCCGAGCGTCACCCCCGACGAGGTCCCCGGCCGCGTGCCCTCGTTCTCGACGGGCAGCCCGTCGGACGGCTCGCTGGTCCTCACCTGGGCCCCGGCGATCAACGAGGGCTCGGCCCTGACCGGCTACGCCATCACCTACGGCGGCCAGACCGTCGAGGCACCCGGCTCGGCCACCAGCACGACCATCCGGGGGCTCGACAACAACGCGAACTACACGTTCACGATCGTGGCCCGGAACAACGCCGGCACCAGCAAGTCGCCGACCAGCACGACCGGGCAGTCGTCCGGGCGCCCCCGCCTGTCCACCCTGAACGTGGCGGCCAGCGACCTGGGCGCGACGGCGCAGGTGACGGTCTCGTGGACGGCGGCCGACCCGCAGGGCCCGCGCCCGGTCACCTACACGCTGACCCGCTCGGGCGGCAGCGCCGGGTCGCGGACGTGGACCGGGATCACCGGCACCTCGGTCGCCGACAACCTGACCTACGACGGCTCCCGCCACACCTACGCCGTGACGGCCACCAACGCCACCGGCGGGCCATCGCACACCTCCGCGGCGGTGTCGAAGCAGTTCACCGCGACCGGCAAGCCGGCGCCGTGGGGCTCGTGGACCGCGCGCCCGACCGGCACCGACGGACAGCTGTCGCTCACCTACACCGTGCCCGCCTCGCGGGGCGGCCAGTCGGTGGTGACCCTCACCGGGGCCGGCGGCACCCGCACGATGGCGGCGGGCAGCGGAACAGCGTCCACGACCTTCAACGGCGTGGTCATCGGGGGCCTGAGCAACGGGCAGGCCTATTCGATGCAGCTGCGCGTCTGCAACGAGGGCGGTGCCTGCAGCACCTCGTCCACGGTGACCGCGACGCCGTACGGACCCCTGCCGCAGCCGACCCTGACGGCCAACGCGAAGGCCGACGGGTTCACGTGGTCGGCCGGCGGCAACGGCAACGGCCGCAACGCGGTGCTCACGGTCAACGACACGGTCGGCTCGCCGACCCGCACGGGCGTCGGGGCGCTGTCGCTAGGCCCCACCACGCGCACCGTGGGGTACAGCAAGACCGTCACGATCACGGCCACGCTCTCCGACCCGGCCGGCGGGCGCTCGTCGACCTCGGTGTCGCGCACCGTGACCACCGAGCCGCCGCCCCCGCCGCCGCCTCCGCCGCCGCCCCCGCCGCCACCGCCCAAGACGGTGACCGTCTGGAAGGGCGGGCGTGCGCCGATCACGGAGCAGTGCTCCCGGTACTACGGCGACGGTGGTGCCTGCTTCTTCGTGGGCGTCACGACCGAGGGCTTCAGCGGCACCTACACGTGCTCCATCCAGGGGAACTACTCGGGCACCTTCGAGCAGTTCGGGTCGGTGCGGATCACCGGCAGCGCCTCGGTGCAGAGCACCGCCCGGTACGGCTACCCGGCGACGGTCCGCGTCGTCTGCCAGGACACCAGCGGCAGCCTCAAGTGGTGAGACAGGAAAGAGGAACACGATGAGCATCAGCCCCGACCAGGCCACCTGGTTCGCCTCGACGTTCGACCAGCTGGTCGCGAACGTCGGCCTGGCCATCCGCGGCAAGGAGCGGGTGATCCGGCTCGCGCTCACCTGCATGCTGTCGGAGGGCCACCTGCTGCTGGAGGACAACCCCGGCACCGGCAAGACCGTGCTGGCCAAGGCGCTGGCCGCGACGGTGCAGGGCACGCACCACCGCATCCAGTTCACCCCCGACCTGCTGCCCAGCGACCTGCTCGGCGTGACGGTCTACGACCAGAAGACGCAGAGCTTCGAGTTCCACAAGGGGCCGGTGTTCGCCACCGTCGTGCTCGCCGACGAGATCAACCGCGCCTCGCCCAAGACGCAGTCGGCGCTGCTCGAGGTCATGGAGGAGTCGCGCGTGACCGTCGACGGCGAGCCCCACTCGGTGGGGCGTCCGTTCATGGTCATCGCGACCCAGAACCCGATCGAGCAGGCGGGCACCTACCGCCTGCCCGAGGCGCAGCTGGACCGCTTCCTGATGAAGACCGAGGTGGGCTACCCCGACCTCGGCGTCGCCGTCGAGCTGATGGCCCAGGCGGCCAACCGCGACCGGGCCGCCGACGTGCGCCCCGTGATCGCCGCGCACGCGGTGTCGCAGATGTCGTCCTTCGCCAACCAGGTGCACGTCGACGAGGCCGTCCTGCGGTACGTGGGCACGATCGCGGAGGAGTCGCGCCGCCACACCCACGTGAAGCTGGGCCTGTCGATGCGTGGCTGCCTGGCGTTCATCCGGGCGGCCAAGACCTGGGCGCTGTCCCAGGGCCGCCAGTACGTGATCCCCGACGACATCAAGGAGCTCGCCATCCCCGTCATGGCGCACCGCCTGATCCTGAACGCGGAGGCCCAGTTCTCCGGCGTCAACGTCGAGCGCGTGATCGACGACCTCCTCGCCTCGGTCCAGGCGCCGGCGGACCGCGTCCGTTGAGTTCCCCCGCCGGCCCCGTGACTCCACGGTTCGCCACCCTCCGCCGCTGGTGGGGGGTGCTCGCCGACCTCGCCCGCCCCGTCACCGACGTCCTGCGGGCGGGGGCCGACTGCGTCTCCGGCCTGGGCTGGACGACCCTGGTCCTCGGCGTCGTGGCGCTCGCCGCCGGCTGGGTGCTCGGCTGGGACGAGTTCCGCATCATCGGGGCGAGCCTGCTGGTCCTGCTCGGGCTGTCGGTGCTGTTCCTGATCGGCCGCACCCAGCTCGAGGTCGACCTCGAGCTGTCCCCGGCCCGGCTCGTGGCTGGCGACTCCTCGGCCGCGCACGTGCACGTCACGAACGTGGCCCGGACGCCCCTGCTCCCGGTCGGCCTGGAGGTGCCGGTGGGGGAGGCGTCGGCGCGGTTCACGCTCCCGGCGCTGGTCCCAGGCGGCACGTTCGAGGACGTGCTGGTGATCCCCACCGAGTCCCGCGGCGTGATCCCCGTCGGGCCGGTGCGCACGCAGCGGGGCGACCCGTTCGGGCTGCTGCGCCGCGAGCTGGAGTGGAGCGAGGGGCTCGACCTGTTCGTCCACCCGCGCACCGTCGCACTGGAGAGCCTCGGCTCGGGCCTGCTGCGTGACCTCGAGGGCCAGACCAGCAACGACGTGTCGATGAGCGACCTCGCCTTTCACACCCTGCGCGAGTACGAGCCCGGCGACGACCGGCGCTACATCCACTGGCGCAGTTCGGCGAAGGCGTCCGGCGCGTCGGGCCAGAGCGCGTTCATGGTCCGCCAGTTCCTCGACACCCGCCGCTCGCACGTGGCGGTCGTGGTCGACGTCGACGAGGCGGCCTACACCCACCCCGACGAGTTCGAGCTGGCCCTCTCCTGCGGTGCCTCGGTGACCCTGCGCGCGCTGGCCGACGAGATGGAGACCACCGTCGTGTGCGGCACCCAGTCGGCCGTCCAGCCCGCGCCGCACACCGCCCTCGACACCTACAGCCGCGCGGCCTTCGGGCCGTGGCCGCTGCCGGCGGCGACCTCCCGCCTGGGCACGCTGGCCCCCGACGTCTCCGCGGTCGTGCTGGTGACCGGGCCGCTGACCACCTTCGAGGTGCTGCAGCGCGCCCGCGCCTACCTGGCCCCCCAGGTGCGCCTGGTCGCGGTGCAGGTCGTCCCCGACAGCGCGCTGTCCTACCGGGAGGGCGCCGGCATCGTCGTCGTCACCCTCGCCGAGCTGTCGGAGCTGCCGCTGGTCCTGGCAGGGGGTGTGACCGCATGAGGGTCGTCGCACCCCGCCGCGCCGAGCCCACCACCGGCTCGGCCTTCACCGGCACGCTGCAGCTGCTGCGGCCCTCCTCGGCCGACCTGACCGATGCCGCGTTCGTGCTGGGCCTGGGCCTGGTCGCGCTGGCCGCCTGGGCGTCCACCTTCAGCACCGGCACCTACCTGGCCGTTGGCGCGCTCGGCCTGCTGCTCGGCGTGCTGGCCGCCCACGTCACCAACGCCCTGCGCTGGCACTGGGTGACCGCGGTGGGCATCGTCGTCGTGCTGTACGCCCTGCTCGGCGGGGTGGTGGCGCTGCGCGACGACCTCGTCGCGGGCTTCCTGCCCTCGGCCGAGACGATCCGCGGGCTCGCCCACGGCGCGGTCGGCGGGTGGAAGGACCTGCTCACCACGCTCGCCCCGGTGCCCGGCGACTTCGAGTTCCTCGTCCTGCCGTGGCTGGTGGGCCTGGTCTTCGGCGCCGGTGCCCACCTCCTGGCCCGGCGCACCCGCAGCGTGTGGGGCCCGCCCGCCCTCGCGGTCGGGCTGCTGGCCGGCACCATCCTGCTCGGCTCGTTCGTGGCGGCGACCCCGCTGGCCGTCGGGGTCCTGGGCACGCTCGGTGTGTTCGTGTGGCTGTTCGTCCGCCACACCCGCCGCCGGTCGCTCGGCGGCACCGGTCTCGGCCGCTCCACCCGCTGGACCGCCGGCGCGCTGCTGTTGGCGATCGCGCTGGCGGGGGGCGTGGGGGCCTCCTTCCTCATGCCCGGCCCCGAGCGCACGCCCCGCACCGTGCTGCGCCCCTGGGTGCAACCGCCGCTCGACGTCGACCGCTACCCGTCGCCGCTGGCCGGGTTCCGCAAGTACTCCTCCGACTCCCAGGCGCTCTACGACCAGCCGCTGCTGCGGGTGGAGGGCGCCGCACCGGGGACCCTGCTGCGCATGGCCGTCCTCGACGACTGGGACGGCTTGGCGTGGAGCGCCTCCGGCGGTGTCGAGGGCGACCCGCGCACCGGTTTCCAGCGCATCGGCGCCGTGATCCCCGGGGCCGCCACGGGCCGGACCACGACCGTGCGGCTCACGGTGGAGCCGGCCTTCGCCGCCACGCGCGAGCTCGCGGTGTGGCTGCCCGCCCCCGGCCCGGCCACCGAGATCCAGTTCACCGGCCCCAACGCCCGCGCCCACGGCGAGGTCGTCCGGTACAACATCGGCACCGGGCAGGGGCTGGTGCCCGACATGCTCCGCGCGGGGGACACCGTCGAGGTGACGTCGGTGGCGCTGCCGTCCGAGACCGGCCAGCTGCCCCAGGCCGCAGGGCCGGTGTTGGTCCGCGACGCCGTGAGCGCCCCGCTGGTGCCGATCCTCGACTCGCTGAGCGCCGCGGCCGGCGACCCGTGGAGCCGGGCCGAGGAGGTCGCGAAGGTGTTCCGGGAGACCGGCTCCTGGAGCAACGGCACCAAGCCCGGCCAGCAGCAGTACCTGCCGGGGCACGGCCTGAAGCGCCTCCTGACCTTCGGCACCGAGCTGGTCGGCAGCGACGAGCACTACGCGGCCACCTACGCGCTGGCCCTGAACCGGCTGGGCTACCCGGCCCGCGTCGTCATGGGCGCGGCCGTGCCCGAGGACGGCGTGGTCAAGGGGCAGCACGTGCAGGCGTGGGTCGAGGTGAGCCTGGCCGACCGCGGCTGGGTCACGATCCCCACCGAGGCGTTCACGCCCGACCGCAACAAGGAACCCAACAACATCCCGCCCAAGTCGCTGGAGCAGCAGAACGCGCCGTACGTGCCCCCGCCGAACCCGACGCGCCCGCCCGGCTCGTTCGACTCGCTGTTCAACACCCACGGGGTGGGGGACGTCCTCGAGCGCCCGGCGCGGTCGACGGACTGGATGGCGATCATCCTCGGCGCCGTGCGCGTCGTCGGACCGCCGGTGGCCGCGATCCTGGCCGTCGTGGGGCTGCTGCTGGGGGCCAAGGCCGTCCGGCGGTACCGCCGCCGCACGCGCGGTGCCGCCTCCACCCGGGTGGCGGCCGGCTGGCTGGAGTTCCTCGACCGGGCCCGCGACCTCGGCCGTCCCGTCCCCGCCCGGGCCACCCGGCTCGAGCAGGCGGCGGCCGTGGGCGGACCCGAGGCGCTGGCCCTGGCCCGCTCGGCGAACCAGGCGGTCTTCGGCCCCGGTGAACCGGACGCCGAGGCCTCGGGCGGCTACTGGTCCGGCGTGATGGACGCGCGCAAGTCCGTCCTGGCCGGCCTGCCCTGGTGGCGCCGTTGGGCCGTCGCGCTCAACCCGCGCTCCCTGGTGCCGCTGGGTTCCGACCGCTCGGCGGGGGGCCGTGACGCCCGCCCCGTGCGCCGTCGGCGAACTCGGGGCTGAACCTCGCGCTGGTCACCCCAAACGGTGGCCGAAGGTGGCAGGATCGGGGCATGAGCGAAGACGGATATGCAGACCAGTCCTCGGGTGAGGACAACGTTGAGCAGCTCCAGCAGGCGGACACGCTCATCGACCGTGGGGTCGACGACGTGCTCGACGAGGGGTACATCGCGCCCGACAACTGGTCGCCCGCCCAGGGCTTCGGCAACACGCTCGCCGAGATGCGTCAGGGCGAGAACCTGGACATGCGGGTGAAGCAGGAGGAGCCGGAGGCCGAGGCCCCCGACGACAGCCCGTGGAACCCCGAGGGCGAGTCCCGCGAGGTCGGCTCCGTGCGTGCCGGGCGCCTCGTCGACACCGGCGAACGCGACCACGAGTCGGTGGCCTTCTCCGTCGGGATCGCCGGCGGGGCGGCCTCGGCCGAGGAGGCCGCGATGCACGTGATCACGCCCGAGGACGACGACGACGTCGTCTGAGGTCACCGACCCGCGAGCCGGCGGGCGTCGCGCAGTGCCGCGTCGTACGCGTCGTCGGTGAGCCCCTGCACCAAGGGGTTGCGCTCGTCCGCGAGCAGGTCCTCCAGCACGGCCGCGGCCTCGACCGGGTCGCCG
>Ga0123333_10005065_pt1 | contig 12077 bp, 9 predicted proteins | sample BioC12SIPDNA_3_FD_89957 | JGI IMG/M metagenome (GOLD analysis project Ga0123333, IMG submission 89957) | Anaerobic biogas reactor microbial communites from Washington, USA - Biogas_R2_B C12 SIP DNA | ecosystem: Engineered > Bioreactor > Anaerobic > Unclassified | place: Washington, USA...
AAGAGGAAAAAACGCACGAATCCGGCGATGATTCAGGGAGAATGTAGTTTCCGCCGGTTTCTGAAATTCGCTTTGTACGTTTCATTTAAAGACCGAAGTCTGTATATAACCGCCATGTAATTCTAAAAACAGACCGAGGTTTGTATTTGAAAAGACAGCGGACGAGGAGAATCGTCCGCCGTCTTTCCGCCCCGCGAATCGTCTTTTCAATACTGGAACAGATAGTCGGGAGTTATGGTCTCGATGGCGTTTTCGCTCATGATTACGCGGGTGGGCTTGTCGCGCAGCTGCAGCACGGACGCGGGGACCTCCTGCGTGGGTTTGCCGAAGATGCTCAGCCGCGAGGTCAGGCGCTGCCAGGTGACCTTGGTGCCGCAGGTGGAGATGCCGTGCATGTCGAGCACCTCCTTCGCCTTCATGGCGTCGCGGGGGCCCATCATCGCGCCCATCGGCGGCACCTTTGCGATATCGCCGGAAAATCCGAAGCATCCGTGCATTGAGTTCTGCGCGATCGTGAGCGGATGCAGCCGGGCGACCTTCGCGCCCTGCTCAAGGTATTCCTCCATCGTGGGCTTGAACCAGTCCTCGACGGGGTCGATGAACGCGAGATGGCCGGGCCAGCCGGGACCGGAATACACGATATCCGCCTCGCCGTCGTCCTCGAGCATCTTGGAAAACACGGGCGTCGTCGTGTTGCTGTGGTAGATGAAGTTCTCCTCCCGGAACCCCAGGTCCGCGATCTGCGACACCATGAAGCGATAGAAGGCGTTGCCGAAGCCCGCGCGGTAGCTCAGCGGCGCGATGTTGCCGTCCTCGTCCGCCCATTCGTCCATCATGTAGAACTTGACGTTGCGGCAATTGACCTTCAGCTCGTTGAGCATGTAGGCGACCTTGCGGTACGTGGGCGACGGATTCGGGCAGATCATGACCACCTTCTTGTTCTCCCGGTCGGATTCTACGATGCGCCGGACCATGTCCGCCACCATTGCGATTTCGAATTCGTCGCCGGTGAGCACCTCGACGGACATCGCGGGGCTCGTGGGATGCCTGCCCTTCATGTTCAGTATGTCTTCCTTCGTGATCGCGCGACACCTGTTGATGTTCTCGATATCGGTGAAGGGATAGAAGGGGGCGGGCGAAAACCGGAAATTGTCCTCGCCGAGCTCGGGCGTATCCAGCTTGATGGAATCGATTCCCAGATTCATGTTTTTCCTCTCCTTATCTGATACTCTCGATGAGTTCAAGTACGGCGTCGGTCAGCTTCCGGCCGAAGCCGGGGGCGAGCATCGAGGTATCGGTCTCATACCCTCCCTCGACCAGCGACTCGGGCGTGTAGACGTAGCCCGGCAGACAGCCGTTCGCCAATTCGTTGAATACCGTGACGCGGAAGGGCGCCATCGCCTTGAGGTAGAGCGCGAATTCGACGAAGACCTCGCCGGGGCAGCCGATCACCAGGGCGTCGCCGATCCGGATGACTTGCAGCTCCGCGGGCCGCTCGTCCTCCATGAGCTCGATTTTGACGCCGCGGTTCAGCATGCGCACATAGCCAAGCTGGTCCTCGGAGCCGAGCATCTTGAGATTCGCGTTCTGCCAGAGATAGTACTCCTCCCTGTTCCGGGAATCGCCGTACCTTTCATAGAGCTCCCGGTAGCGCGCGGTATCCGCCTCGACCTGCCGAACGAGCTCCTCCTCGGAGCCGAAGCTGCGCAGCTCGACTTCGATCTCCTTGCTCGCCGCGGCCACGTCCGGATTCTCCGTCCACGCGGCCCCCTCCAGCGCCTTCAGCGCGGCCCTGCCCAGCGCGCGGCCGACGCGCTCCGCTTCGTCGAAGCTCTCGCCCTGGCGATAGTAGCGGCTGGACTGGTTGCCCGAGGCGCCCTGCGAGAAGCCTACGACGGCCTCCGGCAGCGCGCCGTTCACCTCCATGCGCAGGTAGCAGGGATAGTCCGCGGTCACGACCGTGCTCCACTCGTGGATGAACGTCGGATGCAGCGTGTAGTTGACGAACACGCCGCGGACAATGCGGTTTGCGTCGCGAACGGCGAGCACGCCGACGAGCGGATCGTGCGGCCCGCCCGGGCTGCGGCGGTTGCCGCCGACGCCGGATTCCGCGCCGCACACGGCGGTTGCGCAGGCGAAACTCGCTTCAAAGGCGCCCCGCTTCGCCTCGGCGATGCCCCCGACGATCTGCGAGACGAGGAAATCGACGTATTCCGCGCTCTGTTCCCTGCCCGCTTCCAGGCTCTCGATATCCAGCCTGCCCGCCGCCCACGGCCCGGAGTGCGTGTGGGTGCAGCTGATCATGATGTTCTCCCCGCGGATACCTGAGGCCTCTTCCGCCATCCGTCGGACGCGCAGAACGTGCTTCTTCGAGAAGAACAGCAGATCGAGCGTCACCAAGGCGACCTCGGTTTCCCCGCCGTCGAGATACAGGCAGGACGCGAACAGCGGATCGTGCACGCCCGTGTTGTTGCGCGGGTAGTGCGGATACCCCGCCAGCTCCTCGCCCTCCCTGGGCGAAATGTCCCTCCGGGAAGTTCCCGCCTTCAGCATAAGCCCTCCCCTCCTTATCTGTCAATGGCGACGGTCTCTCCGTTCAGAATGACGCGGTTTACGTGAAACATGTCGTCCACAAACACGAGGTTCGCCCGCTTGCCCGCCTCGATCGTGCCGACCTCGTCCCCCAGCCCCACGGCGTCCGCGGGGTTCCGCGCCGCCATCAAAAACGCCTGCGCGATGCCGCAGCCGGTGTGCGCCATGATGTTTCGGCAGGCGACGTCGAGCGTCAACTTGCTGCCGCACAGGTCGCCGTTCGCGTCGAAATTCAGGTCCCGGATGTGGCGCAGGCGCTCGGGCGAGGTGCCGTCGCTCTTCGTGCTGTCGGTGATGAGTATCACCCGGTCGACGCCCTTCGCCCGCAGTATCAGCCGCTGCTGGTCCGCGCAGACGTGTATGCCCTCGGAGTCGCTGATCAGCTCCGCGTACACATCGGGGTCGGACAGGCAGAACTCGTCCGGCCCGCTGCCGCGCGTGCCGCGCGGAACGGGAGCCCGGCCCGTGGCGTTCATGCAGTGGGTTTGAATTTTGAGGCCGTACCTCTTGAAGCGCCGCGCCTGCGCGGGCGTGGCCTCGGAATGCGCGAGCGCAAAGGCCGCGCGCGGGTTGACCTCCTTGGCGTAGCGCACGAAGTCCTCGACGCCCTCCATCTCGGGGGAAAACGCCCACACGCGCGCGAAATCGCCCGCGCGATCGACGATCTGCCGGTAGTCCTCCGCCTTCACGCCGAAGCGCCAGCGGTGTTTTTCGGGCATCGCGCCGTATTGGGGGTTCAGGTAGGGGCCCTCCATGTACAATCCGCCGATCGCCGCCGCCGCGCCGCCCCTTGCGCGGGCGGCCTTTACCCGCTCGATCGCCGCGACAAACTCCGCCGGGTTCAGGTCGTGATACAGCGTCGGAAGAACCGTGGTTTCGCCGTGGCGCAGGAAGTGGGCGGCCGCCTGCTCCGGCGCCTCGTGAAACGCGTGGCTGCCGCTCCCGTGCACGTGGATGTCCACAAGGCCCGGCCCGACGTACAGCCCGCCGGCGTCGATCGTCGGCGCGCCCTCGGGAATCGGGACGTCGCCGGCCCCGCCCACGCAGGCGATGCGCTCCCCCTCGACGCCGATCGTGCCGTTCCACAGGATTCCGGTCTCCAGGACGACCTTTGCATTCGCTATATAGACCATCTGCGATCCCTCCGCTTCTATTCGCGCCACAGCCGGAACTCCGCCTCGCGATATCTTTCATAGAGCCGCGCATAGCGCGCCCGCGCGCTTCCGGGGCGATACCGCTTTCGCGTGCCGACCTCGGGGAGGGCGTCCCACGAGAACTCCCCCGCTCCGATGCCCGCGAGCATCGCGGCGCCGACGCTGGCGACCTCCGCCGTCTCGGGAACCGCGATGTCCAAGCCGGTCGCGTCGGCGATGATCTGGCACCACAGATCGCTGTTCGCGCCGCCGCCGAACAGCGAGATCGCGTGCACGCTTCCGGCGGACCGCATCGCCTCCAGCAGTATCCGAATCTGGAACGCGACGCCCTCCATGACCGCGAGCGCGAAATCCCCGCGCCGCGTCGCGAGATTTGCGCCGAGGAAGCAGCCCTGCGAATCCGGGTAGAAGTCCGGGGAGCTCGGGCCGTTCAGATACGGATAGAACAGGAGGCCTCCGCCGGCCTCGAGCGCCCGCCGCGCCTCCTGATCGATCGCCGCGTAGGACATGCCCGGGAACATCTCGTTTCGAAGCCAGCGCATCGATGCGGCCGCCGTGTTGATCACGCCCTCGGTGACCCACGCGCCGGGCCGCACGTACGCCGACCAGCCGATGCGCGTGTCCCCCTCGGTGTGCGGCCGGTCCCAGGTTCGGCAGACGGCGGCGGCCGTTCCCAGCGAAATGGTCATCACGCCCTCGCCGAGGCCCGCGCCGAGCGACGCGCACCGCTGGTCCTGCGCGCCGACCGCGACGACGCAATCCTCCCGCAGCCCCAGTTCCCGCGCGACCTCCGGCAGCACCGCGCCGACGGCCTCGCCGCTCCACAGAAGCGCCGGCAGCTTTTCCAGCGGCACGCCGACCCCTTCGAGGACGCGATCGCTCCATTTGGCGTTCCGGATGTCGTACATCAGCGTGCCCGACGCCATCGTGTGGTCGGTCGCGCACCTGCCCGTAAGCCTCGCGAGCAGGAAATCCATCGGCATCAGCAGCTTGTGCGCGGCGTCGTATATCCCGGGGCAATTCTCCCGCAGCCAGAGGACCTTCGGCAGCGTGTACGCCTCGTGTATGCGCTTGCCGGTCAGCGTGAACATGTCGCGCGTGCCGAAGGCGCGCTCGAGGGAGGCCGCCTGCTCCCCGGCGCGCACGTCCAGCCAGCTCAGCGCGTTGCACAGCGGGCGGAAATCCGCGTCGACCGGGACGACGGTGATGCCCTGCGAGCTCACGGAGACGCCGCGAATCTCCGCCGCGGGCAGCCCCGAGGCCGCGATCGCCTCCTTCGCGGTCTCCAGCGTCAGCGCCCACCACAGATTCGCGTCCTGCTCCGCCCACTTCTCCCGCGGCGTGAAAAGCCCGTACTCCCTGTACGAATTCCCGACCTCTCGCAGCTTCGCGTCGTACAGTATGCTTCTGCACCCGGTCGTTCCGAGGTCGATCGCCAGATACAACGGCATAGTCCCTCCCCCGTTCCCGCTCATCGGTCGAATCTGTACTTTGCCGCGCCGGTCTGCTCGTCGTAGGCCTCCATCGTGAACCGGCAGCCGGCGCGCCTCGCGAGCGCGTCCATGACGACCTCCGTCGAACAGGAATACCATTTCGACGGCGTGCGCCCCGTCGCGCGCAGATGGCGGACCGCCGGGCAGTACCGGACGGTCACCTCGAGCGAATCCTCCCCGAGCCTCGTCTCCGCCGCGTCCTCCGCCTTTTCCCTCTTATAGGTGTCGATGATCTTCTCCTCGATCGCCCGGAGGCCCCTCTCGTCGATCGCCTTCAAAACGGGCCTGTAGACGTTCTGCGCGTAGCGGGTGAGGTATTCGACGAGCTCGGCCCTGCCGTACCTTTCGCCGACGTAGTCCAAGCCCATGTTCAGGCTGCTGTGGAAATCGCGGTGGAAGTACTCGTTCTCGGCCGCCCTGCGGTCCATGATCTCGGTGTTTTCGTCGACGATCACACGGCCGTCGAACACCTTCGGGTCGTAGATCAGCATCGAGCAGGACGCCCGATCGGTGCCGATGAAATTGTATATGTAGCACAGCCCCGCCTTTTCCGCCGCCAGCCTGTAGTAGTCGCAGTGCAGGCAGTAGCTGTGGTACGGCTCGATGCCGATCTCGTCCTTCAGCTCGAGCAGCCTGCCCTTCGAGGGGCAGCGGTGCATCGCGCACTGATACCACCCCGCCTTTTCGTTCAGGTACATCGTGAAATCGGCCGCTTCCTCGTTCAAGGTCCCCTTCCAATAGCTGAAGCAGCCGCGGATGCCTTCCTTCTCGAGGAACGAGATCAGCGGAATGCCCGTGCCGGAGGGCTGGAACAGATACTCCCAGAAGCGCGAGACCTCCTCCCGTCCGTGCTTCTCCTCCAGAAACGAGAACAGCTCGCTGTAGGATGGTATGAATTCCGTGCAGGAAATCACAGAGTACGCCCCCATTCTTCAAGGTTGCTTGGGTCGGAATCCCGAAACAGGGCGGCTCCGCAGCTGCAGAACCGCCCTTCCCTGTCGCATGGTCACGGCAAAACCACTGCAGTCAGAGTGCCGAAATCATGCCGGAGCCCCCCGCCCGGACGGTCAGCTGATGCGGGCCGCCACGACGCTCTCCCAGTCGAACTCGTTGATGTTCTCGGCGGTGAGCAGCGTGGGCTTGGACTCGTAGACCTTCGGAATCTCCTCGCCCCTGAGCACCGCGGCAATCGCGTCGCAGGTGTCCTGCGCCTGCGTCACGGGAACGTTCGCGCACATGGCCATCCAGTTCTTGTCGCCGGCCTCGAGCCACTCAAAGCCCTCGGAGGCCCAGCCGGAGCAGATGACCACGCAGTCGGAATTCACCGCCTGCACGGCCGACAGCGCGCCCGCGCCGGTGTCGAAGTTGATGCCGTAGATGATGTCGAGATCGGGATTGGCGGTGAGTATGTTCTCCGCCGCGGCCATCGAATCGGTGCGGTTGGCCTTGCCGTCCTGCCGCGCGACGACGGTCACGTTCGGCAGCGCCTCGACGCAGGCCTGGAACTGGTCCGCCGCGGGCTGGCAGACGATCGGGGAGGGCGGGAAGTCGAGTATGGCGACCTTGATCTCCGGATCGTCGGCCATGTTCTCGTTGATGTAATTGACCGCCCAGTCGCCGATGAGCTGCCCGTTCATCTTGTAATCGAAGATGACCTGCGTGGAGATGGTCTCGGTGGTCGCGCCGCCGTCGTAGCACAGGACCGGTATGCCGGCCCCCACCGCGCGGTCGATGACGTCGTTGAGCGCGTCCGGGCTCGCGACGGCAATCGCGATCACATCGACGCCGCGCGTGATGAAGTCCTCCACCTGCTGAATCTGCTTGTTGATGTCGCCGTCGGCATCCTGAATGATCATCTCCCAGCCCTGCGCGGCGCCGTAGTTCGTGAAGGTCGCCTCGAGGTCGACGTAGTACTCGTCCCTGCGGTAGTAGAGGTCCACGCCGATGACCGGCTTGTCTTCCGCCAGCGCCGTCGCCGCGAACAGCAACATCGACAGCACGATGCTCAGGATAACCACCATCGAAATCGTCTTCTTCATGGGATTGCCCTCCATTATTATTTGTACCACTGCAGTGGTAGATCGCGCGTTTGCCTCATCGCATCATGCGATCGCGATGTTCAGTATCGCCTCCTGCGAGAAGTTCTCGCGGGCGATTTCCCCGGAGATGGTGCCGTCGCGCATCACGTAGATGCGGTCGCACACGCCGATCAGCTCGGGCATGTCCGAGGAAATCATGATGACCGCCTTCCCCTGCTGCGCCATCTGGCACATCAGCTTGTAGATTTCCGCCTTCGCGCCGACGTCGATGCCCCGGGTCGGCTCGTCCATGATCATGATGTCCGAATCGACCGCCAGCCACTTCGCCAGGACCACCTTCTGCTGGTTTCCTCCGGAGAGCAGCCTGGTCTCCTTCTCCTCGTTCGGCGTCGAGATGGCGAGCTTTTTGATCATGGTCCAGGCGAGCTCCCGCTCCCTGCGCTCGTTCATCAGGCCCTTGACGCACACGTTGTCCAGGTCCACGAGGCTCACGTTGTGCTTGACGCTCATGCCGAGCACGAGCCCCTGCTGCTTGCGGTCCTCCGAGACGAACGCGATCCTGTGCCGAATCGCGTCGCGCACGGAATTGAAGTGAACCTCTTTGCCGTTGACGAAGATCTGTCCGGACGTGATCCTGTCGGCGGCGAATATGGCGCGCGCCGTCTCGGTGCGCCCGGCGCCCACGAGCCCCGCGAAGCCCACGATTTCGCCGTGGCGCACGTGCATGTTGATGTCCTGAAGCACGCCCTCCCGCGCAAGGCCCCTGACCTCCAGCGCGACGTCGGTGATCTCGGCGGGCAGCTTCGGATACTCGTTGCCCAGTTCCCGGCCGACCATCAGCGAGATCAGCTGCTCGCGGTCGACCTCGGAGATCGGCAGCGTCCGGATGTGCGCGCCGTCGCGCAGCACCGAAACCGTGTCCGCGATTTTGAAGATCTCGTCCATCCGGTGCGAGATGTAGATCACCGTGATGCCGCGCTCCTTGAGGTTGGCGATGATGTCGAACAGGCATTCCAGCTCGTTTTCCGTAAGCGTCGCGGAGGGCTCGTCCATGATGATCAGGTCCGCGCGGAAGGACAGCGCCTTGCAGATTTCGACGATCTGCTTCTGCGCGATGCTCAGGCGGGAGACCTCCTCGTCGACATCCAGCTTGATGTGCAGTTCGTCGATCAGCTTCTTCGCCTCGCGCCGCATGGCCGACCAATTCACCAGGCCCGATTTCGAGGACTGCGGCCTCCCTAAGAATATGTTCTCGGCGATGGTCAGCGTCTCGACGAGCTTCAGTTCCTGATGCACGACGCTCAGGCCCAGCCTCTGGGCGTCCAACGGCTTTTCGACCCGGACCTTCTTTCCCTTGAACAGGAAGTCGCCGCTCGTGGCCTGATAGACGCCGGTCAGTATCTTGATCAGCGTCGACTTCCCCGCGCCGTTTTCCCCGACGAGCGCGTGCACGCTGCCGCGCCGAACCTGAAAGCTGACCTCGCAGAGCGCCCGGACACCGGGGAACTCCTTCGTTAGCCCGCGTATATCGAGTATCACTTCCGGGTTGTCCATATCCGACGCCTCCTCACTTGCTGGCCGCCTGGCGCCGCTGCTTGTAGACGTCGACGCCGATCGCCAGGATCAGAACCATGCCCTGCACGACCTGCTGCAGGTAGGAGTCGACGTTGATCAAGGTCATGCCGTTTGTCAGCAGCCCCACGAAGATCGCGCCCAATATGACGCCCAGCGCCTTTCCCTTGCCGCCGGTCAGCGAGATGCCGCCCAGCACGCAGGCGATGACCGCCTGAAACTCAAAGCCCATGCCGCCGGAGGGCTGGCCGGAATTCAGGCGCGACACGAGTATGACGCCGGTCAGCGCCGCGAAGATGCCGCCCAGCACGAACACGGTCGAGACGATCAGCCGCACGTTGATGCCGGAGAGATGCGCCGCCTCCTGGTTGCCGCCGGTCGCGTACACGAAGCGGCCGAACTTCGTCTTCTTCGATACGAACGATATGACGACGTAGACCGCGATCATGATCACGACGGGCCACGGGACGGCGTTTAGCAGATGCCCGCGGCCGATCCACGCGACGGAGGCGGGGATTTTGCTGACGGGGTAGGAATTCGTGATGACGTAGCACAGGCCGCGCGCGATGTACTGCATGCCGAGCGTCGCGATGAAGCCGGGCAGGCGGAATACGGTGATCATGCAGCCGTTGACGGCGCCCAGGAGTATCCCCATCAGGAAGGTGAGGGCCCCCGCCGCGGCCGGCGCCATGCCCCAGTCCACCATGCCCTTTGCGAATACGATGCCGGCGAGGCCGACCAGCGCGCCCAGCGAGAGGTCGAGGTACCCGGAGCAGATGATGAAATACTGCCCGGCCGCGAGTATCGCAACCATCGAGACCTGCCGGAGCACGTTCATGAAGTTGTTGTAGGACATGAAGTTCGGCGCGATGAGCCACCAAACCAGAACCAGAAGCAGTATCGGGATCAGTATGACGTAGTCCGAGACAAACCGCATGAGCTTTACGCTCGCTTCGCTGCGGCGGACGACCTTTTCCATCGGTGATTCCCCCTTCATGTCTGCGCAAGGGCATGGCCCAAGGCCGGCGCGCCCCGCGGCAATGCCGGACGAATATTCGCCCGTCCACACAAATCTTCCGGCTAAATTATCGCATTTCGCGGCACTTTTTGCAATTTCAATAATCAAACCTTTGTTTGGAAAATCAATCAAGAACATAAAAAACGCCGCGCGGCCCGCGCGGCGCGGCGAAGGAGGAGCGTCAACTCCGGCCCGACTGGACCATCTCCCGGTATTCCTTGGGCGTGCAGCCCTGCTTCTGCCGGAAGACCACGCTGAAGTACTGGTTGTCGCTGAAGCCCGTCTGCGTGGCGATTTCGAGTATGTGCATCGACGTATTCTGCAAGAGCGCCTTCGCCCGCTCGAGGCGGACGTCCTTGATATACTCGTTCAGGCCGATCCCCGTCTCGTTCCGGAACACGCGCCCCATATAGTTCGGCGAATAGCCGAAGGCCTCCGCGACGATCGCGTTGCTCAGGGGCTTCGCGTAATTGCACTCCACATAGCCCTTGACCATGTACACGAGGCGGCTGTGCTCGGTGATGTCGCGGGTGCTCATCAACTCGACCACGTTTTTCAAAAGCCCCTCGAGCCACGCGTAGATGTCCTCCAATTTGCGCAGGTTGTCGGGGATCATCAGCCCCAGGTTGCCGGGGCGGAAGAAGCGCGAGGTGTCGATGTTGTTCTCGTGGAGTATCTTGCACAGGATCAGCAGGATTTCGTTGCAGGCGAGCATCAGCGCCGACAGGTCGGCCTCCTCCTCGTCGCCCGCCGCGCTCACGAGCGTCTTGCGCACGCTGTCCTTCAGCGCCTCGAGATCGCCGTTGCGTATCTGTATGCCGAACTGGTCGCTGTCCCCGATGGTATAGCCGCGGCCCTTGCGGCGAAAGTCCTGGATGGAATAGGTGTCGCAGCTCTCGAAGATGGTCTTGTAGCGCAGCGCGCGCACCGCCTCGGCGTAGCAGACGGCGATCTGTTCGACCGCGCGGCAGGTTTCGCCGATGCCCGCGGTGAGCATGATGCCGTGCTCCTCGCACGCCGCAGCGATGAATTCGTCCAGGTCGGCGATGATGCGGCCCGTCTGCAGCTCCCCGGCGGTCTTGGCGCAAAAGAACAGCGCGAACAGATCGGACCGGAAGTGAAACGCCCGCGCCATCGGGTATTTTGAAAGAAACCGGGGCAGAAGCTCCTGCACCTTCAGGATGCAAGCCTGTCTCTCGTAAAACGTATCCGGCTGGGACGGCGGCAGCGCCCGGCTCTGGATCTCGAGCGCGGCGCACAGAAACTCCTCCCCGCGCAGGTACACGTCCAGAAAATCCCCGCGCTGCAGCAGGTCGTCCTTGTCGTACATCCCCGAAAGCACGTCCTGAAACAGCTGGAGCTGCATCTCGCCCATGTTCTGGGCGACGATCTTGCGCAGGGAAGACAATTCCTCCTGCCGCCTGCGGCGCGCGGCGATCTCGCTTTCGATTTTTGAAAGCATTTCCAGCGCCTCGCCGGGCGTGATCGGCTTGAGCAGGTATTCAAACACGTTGCCCCGGATCGCGGAGCGCGCGTACTCGAAATCGTTGACGCCGGAGACGATGACGACGACCACGCCGTCCATGCCCCGCTCCTTCATCGCGTCCAGCAGTTCAAAGCCGGTGCACTTGGGCATGCGGATGTCCAGAAACACGCCGTCGATCGCCTCGGCCTCCAGCACGCGCAGCGCCTCCGCGCCGTTCGCCGCCGCGAACACGGCGACGTCGGGCCGGTGCCTGCGCAGTATGTCCACCATGCCGTTCCGATAAATGGCCTCATCGTCCACGATCAACAAATTCATGGATGCTCTCCTCGCTCATCTGCGGTATGACCGCCGTGGCGATCGTCCAATCGCCCTGCCTGCGGTAGCTCAGGCTGTATTCGTTGCCGAAGTACAGCTTGATGCGGCTGTTGACGGTGCCGGTTCCGACGCCGTGCGCACGCTGGTTCGCCAGCGCCTCGTTGAGCTCCGCGCACTTCTCCCCGCTCATGCCGACGCCGTTGTCCCAGACCTCAAACCGGAGGTGTTCCCCGCACAGCGACGCGCACACGCGAATCACGCCCCCGCCGGCCTCGCGGCTCTTGATGCCGTGGTACAGCGCGTTTTCCACGAGGGGCTGCAGAAGCAGCTTCGGCGTAAACAGCCCGAGCGCCGCCGCATCCACGTCGAAGAGCATGCGCACCTCGTTCGCATAGCGGTAATTCTGGA
>Ga0123333_10005070_pt1 | contig 12071 bp, 10 predicted proteins | sample BioC12SIPDNA_3_FD_89957 | JGI IMG/M metagenome (GOLD analysis project Ga0123333, IMG submission 89957) | Anaerobic biogas reactor microbial communites from Washington, USA - Biogas_R2_B C12 SIP DNA | ecosystem: Engineered > Bioreactor > Anaerobic > Unclassified | place: Washington, USA...
ACCCAGTATCGGGCCCCCGCGATGCACCAGATGAACTCCAGCGGATCCTCCTGGCTGAAGACCGGATGGTAATTGAGGATCGGGATGGTCACGGCGTTGCCCGCTTCCACCGAATACACGAAGGATTTCGTTTCTTCCTCCGCGTAAACCTCCATCGCCCCGCGGCCGTTGAGAAAGATGTAGATCTCTTCCTGGTCGGTGTGGTTATGCGGCGGCCAGGATCGCTGGAAAGGCTGGAAGAAGGTGTAGCCGGCCATCAATTTGTCGGCCCCTTCGCTGACGTCGAACATCAGGAAGACATCCTTCCCTTTCAGCCGGCGAATCCTCCGCTCGTCATGCCTCACGTCGCTCCAGGCCGCGTAGTAGGGCGGGTGGGAATTCTCCGCCGGCGCACGGCAGACCACTACGCGGCAGCGGTCGCCGTCGCTGGAGAAGCAGTACGCCTCTGAGCGCGGAATATAGAGGACGTCGTAGGGGCTCAAGTCATAGGTCGCGCCCGCCAGCGTCACCCGCGTCTGCCCCTCCCAGCAGAACAATAGGGCCTCTTCGCCGGGGTGCGCGATGGCGGCCGTGGCGACGGTTCCGTCGATCTCATAGACCCCGTAGGTCAGCCACTGGAGATGGGTCGTGCCGGGGCTGGATTTTTCGATGTAGCGGAACCCGTCCGCCTCCGCAGCAATGAAATGCCCCGACTTAATTTCGCTCATGTTCGATCCTCTCCTAAGGAATGACTCAGGAATAACTTCCTCGTTTGGACGCTGGGAACGGGAGCCAGTAGACGGAACAGGAGAGAACAGAGGTAACTGAGAGATCATCTCCGTTATCTCTGTTGACTCCTGTTGAATCCACCCACCACCCTATACTCAACATGCCATCGGGTGCGTCTCTTGTTAACCGTCAAATGGGGAAGATGTTCTTGAGTTATCCCTAAAACACCACCGGCCGTCCCGTCTCGACCGATTCCTGCGCCTTCAAACACATGGCGACCGACCATTGCCCGTCTTCGCCGCTGACCGCGGGGGCGGTCCCCTCGCGAATCGCCCGCACGAGCATTTCCGCCTGATCGACCAACTCGAAGACCTCGCCGGTCATTTTCGTGATGGGGACTTCCTCGATGGCTTCGCCTCGCATCAGCTTGAGCCAGAAGGTCGGCTGGAAGGTGCGGTCCAGGGCGCCGCTCCAGCTTGCCCACAGGGCGCCTTCACTGCCGGTAATCTTGGCCTGTTGATGATGCTCCCAGCCGGCAAGCGTCTGGGAAACAACCGCGTAGCGACCGCCGGCAAAGGTGAGCATGGCCGTGAAGTTATCTTGCAGTTCCGGGTGGTCCGCCCGTTTGCCGTTGGCCTGCGCGAAGACCGATACCGGTTCGCCGGCCCCCGCGAAGTACCAGCGGGCCAGATCGAAAAAATGGATCGGTTCCTCGAGGATCCAGTTGCCGACGCGGTTGATGTCGTAGCGCCAACCGTGCGAACCGAGGCGGTACGGGTTTCGCCACAGTTCGACCATCCCATAGAGTGGCTCCCCGATGGCGCCGGAGTCGATCAGTTCCTTGACCTTGCCCCACAATGCCGATACCCGGAACTCATGCCCCACCGCCAGTAGTCTGCCGCGCGTGCGAGCCAGCGCGTTGAGTCTCTCGCACTGCTCGATCGAGACGGCCATCGGCTTTTCCAGCAACAGGTGGCAGCCCGCTTCGAGCGAGTCGTTGGCCACCTCGTAGTGGACATGGGTCGGAAGCACCACCGCGACGGCATCCAGTGCCTCGCGGGCCAGCATCTCGCGATAGTCGCCGTAGACTGCCGTATGGGGGTGATCGCCGGCGGCCTGCTCGCGGGCTTCCGGCCGCGATTCGGCAATCGCGACGAGTATCGCTTCGGAAACGCTGGAGATCGCCCGCGCGTGGTGACTCCCCCAGGCGCCATAGCCGATCAGCCCGAATCGGACCTTTTCCATGGTGTGCTCCGTCCCTGCATAGAGCTTAGTACTTAGGGCTTAGTACTTAGAATTGAGGGTCCGCCACGCCCTAAGTGCTAAGATCTAAGAACTAAGATCTAAACCCCTTCCCGCGGGTGATTCTAGAATATTGCTTTCGGCAGTGTCAACCTGGTCGTCACGCGGTAAACTGAAGTAGCGTATTTCTGTTTCACCGCTTTGGAGTCGTTGACCCAATGACCATGTATTTTGCCGCCGGTTCCACGACCGGCGATCTCTCTCACGACGATCTCAGGGCCGCCCTGGCCCGGACGTTCCAGCAATTGGGGCATCGGGAGAAGGTGTTGGCGCTGCCGCCCGACTTCACTCGGGCGAATAGCATGGCCGGACCGTTGACTTGCATGGTCCACGAGCACTTCGGTTCGCGGTTGTCCGACGTGATGCCTGCCTTGGGTACGCACATTCCCATGCCCGATTGGCAGTTGGACCGGATGTTCCCCGGGCTGCCGAAGAGCCTCGTCCGTGCCCACGACTGGCGACAGGATGTGGTGACGGTCGGCGAGGTTCCGGCCGGATTCGTGCGGGAGGCCACCGAGGGGATCTGGAGCAAGCCCTGGCCTGCTCAGTTAAACAAGCTGGTCTCGCAGGGGGGGCACGACCTCATTCTTTCCATCGGTCAGGTCGTCCCGCACGAAGTGATCGGCATGGCCAACTACAACAAGAACCTGTTTGTCGGCACCGGCGGGGCCGCCGGGATCAACGAGAGCCATTTCATCGGCGCGGCGTACGGCATGGAGCGGATGATGGGGCGCGCCGACACGCCGTTGCGGCGGATCCTCAACTATGCCCAGGACCACTTCTGCGGCCATCTGCCGCTGGTGTTCGTGCTCACGGTGATCGGACCGCGGGCGGACGGCAGTCTGGCTGTCCGCGGCCTGTTCATCGGCGACGACGTCGAATGCTTCGAAAAGGCGGCCCAACTCTCGGTCGAGGTGAATTTCACCGTGCTCGACGAGGCGCCGAAAAAGATGGTCGTCTATCTCGACCCGGAGGAGTTCCATAGCACCTGGCTTGGCAACAAGTCGGTCTATCGCACGCGGATGGCCCTGGCCGACGACGGGGATTTGATCGTTTTGGCCCCGGGAGTGTCGACCTTCGGCGAGGATCCCCAGATTGATCAATTGATCCGCAAGTACGGCTACCGCAATACGCCGGCCGTAATGAAGGCGGTGCGGGAGACCGACGATCTGCCCACCAACCTCTCGGCCGCCGCGCACTTGATCCACGGCTCTTCCGAAGGCCGTTTCCGCATTACCTACTGCCCCGGCAAACTGACTCGCCAGGAAATCGAAGCGGTAGGCTACCAGTATGCCGATCTCGAAACGGCGCTGGGCCGCTACGACCCGGCGGTCCTCAAGCCGGGCTGGAACACGATGGGCGACGGCGAGCGCGTTTACTACATTCCCAACCCGGCGCTGGGCCTCTGGGCGCATCGATCCCGTATTGGGGGTTAAGACCTTCGCAGGAAGAGGCGACGATGGAATCGGAGTTGATCCGCTACCTCCGCCGGCGACTGCCCCCGCACCCGCTCTTGAAACTCGGGCCGGGCGACGACGCCGCCGTGATCTCGATGGCCGGTGTCGCCGAGTGCGTGCTCACCGTCGATATGCTCATGGATCGGGTCGATTTTCGAGTCGGCGAAGTCGATCCGAAACGGATTGGCCGCAAGTCGCTGGCGGTCAATTTGAGCGACTTGGCGGCGATGGCCGCCGAACCGTTGGCCGGAGTGGTGGCCTTGGCGCTGCCGCGGAGCGGAGGAATGGACCTGGCGGTGAATCTCTACGAAGGGCTGATCCCGCTTGCCGAGCGTTACGCTCTGGCGGTCGCCGGCGGCGATACGAACAGTTGGGACGGCCCGTTGGTGATCAGCATCACCCTGCTGGGCCGCGTCGGTCCCAAGGGACCGCTGCTGCGAAGCGGCGCCCGGCCGGGCGACTGGATCCTGGTCACCGGCGAGTTCGGGGGCAGTATCCTGGGGCATCATTTCGACTTCGAGCCCCGCCTTGCGGAAGCACGATTGCTCAACGAGCGGTATACACTTCATGCCGGCATCGACGTCAGCGATGGCCTTTCGATCGATCTGGCCCGCCTCTGCCAAGAGAGCGGATGCGGCGCGTTGGTGCGGACCGCCGATATGCCGATCTCGGAGGCTGCGGGCAAGTGGGCCGCGCAAGTGTCCGACGGCTCGACGCCGCTGGACCACGCCCTCGGCGATGGCGAGGATTTTGAACTCATTCTCGCCGTTCCGCCGGAAGAGGCTGCCCGCATTCTTGCGGACCAGCCACTCCAGACGCCGATTACCCACATCGGGGAGTGTATCGACGAAGCCGGGCTGTGGGCCACCGATGACCGATTGGGCAAGATTCGCTTGGCTGCCCGTGGCTATGAGCATGAGTTGAACTGATGGAGCGATTCTTTTACGAAGCTGCGGATGAGTCCCAAACCTCCCAGCTTGGCGCCGCGCTGGCTCGGGTGATCCCAGATGGCACCGTGGTTTCGCTCTGTGGCACTCTTGGGGCGGGTAAGACTCGGCTCGTCCAGGCAATCGCCGAAGCGGATGGGGTGGATCGACATGAGGTGGTCAGCCCCACCTTCGTACTGCTCCATGAGTATGCGGGAAAGAGGCCGATTTACCACTTCGACGCCTATCGCCTCCGCGACGAGGACGAATTCCAGGAGCTTGGCCCCGAAGAGTACTTCGAATCTGGGGGGGTGTCCCTCGTTGAGTGGGCAGAGCGCGTGGTGGGGTGTTTGCCGAGGGAAAGGATCGATGTGCGAATCGAAGTGGTCGGCGAAACGTCGCGACGTTTTGAGATTGAAGCTCGGGGGGCTCGCTACGAGGAGCCGATCCGCCGACTAAAGCAAATACTGGCAGACTGACGTACTAGCCGCCATCGGTACGATAGAAGTAGAGGGCGAGTTGTTGCGAAGAAAGTAGGAGGTCGTCATGCGGCTGATCATCACCTCCGTGCTGGGGGCTGGGCTAATTCTGTCGCCGGCACTGGCGGCGCTCGGTCAATTCAGCCCAACCGCCACCGAGCACGGCATGTTCGGGCCGCGAGCGCTCGGCGGCCCCCTTGCTCCCAAACCGAGCCGCTTCAGCAACGGACTGATGATCGGGCCGAGCGGAACCTTCGAGGGCATACGTCACACGTACCCGTGGCTGCAGAAAGACGACATCGGCCCGGTGTCGCCGGCGTGGAGTGTCTATCGCGACACTCCGCTGTATCCGACCAATGACTTTCTGCCCGCGCCCTGGGATCTCGAAAGGACTCTCGGTGCGATCGCGCCGCCGGCACCGCCCGCGACGGCCGCCGGCGAGGCGACTCTGGCGCCGCCGCCGGCAGCACCCGCCGCAGCGCCGCCGGCGGCGCCGGCTGCCGCGGAACTTCCGCTGCGCCGCGTCGGTGAAGCAGCCATGAGCGAGGCCACGGTTGGGCCGACGTCGGTCAGTCCTTTGCAGGTTCCGGGTGGTCCGTACACGACTTTCCGCGCCGGATTCGATGTGAGCCGCCCCGCCGACAACCGACTGGGGGCGAAACTGACGCGTCAACTGACCGCCAGCCCGCGGATCGCGAAGTCGACGCCGATTCAGGTGGAGATTCAGGGCCAGACCGCGATCCTCACCGGCACGGTTGCTTCGGAGTACGACCGTCGCATCGCCGAGCAAGCGGTCCGCATGGAAGCGGGGATCTGGAACGTTCGCAACGATTTGACGGTCGGAAAGTAGACACGGCTTGCCGAGCGGGATCCGCGCGCCGGCCGGACGTGACCCCGCGCAAGCTCCCGCTCGGCAAGCCGTGTCTACCGGTTGCCGCTTGCGTGGCCCGCGCCGGCGGCCTAGACTGGGAGCCAGTACCGCTTGAGTTTTGCGCCCAGTAAGGAGCTTGCCATGATTTCTCGCCGTCGCTTTCTGGTTCAAACGAGCGCCGCGGCTGGCGCGTTGAGTTTACCGTCACTGGTCCGTTCCGCCTCGCCCAACGGCCGCTTGGGGCTGGCGATCATCGCCTGCGGCGGACGCGGGGGCGGAAATCTCCGCGAGATGGCCAAGGATGCATCGGTCGACATCGTCGCCTTATGCGACGTGGACCAACGGGCGATCGACAAGGCGGCGGCGAGTTTCCCCAAGGCGCGAACCTACCGCGATTTCCGCAAGCTCTACGACGACATGCGGGGCATCGACGCCGTCGTCGTCAGCACCCCGGAACACATCCACGCCTACGCCACCATGCCGGCTCTCCTGGCGGGCAAGCCCGTCTACTGCGAAAAGCCGCTGACCTACAACGTCGAGGAAGCGCGGCGGATCACCAAGGCGGCAGCGGCAGCGGGCGTGGCCACGCAGATGGGCACCCAGATCCACGGCATGCCCAACTACCGCCGCGTCGTGGAACTGATCCAGAGCGGAGCGATCGGCCCGGTCCGCGAGGCGCACGTCTGGGTCGGGCGCGCCTGGGGCTTGCAGTCGAAAGAGGAGGCCGAGAAGAACAAGGACATCGTTTACGTCACCGAGCGGCCCAGCGAGGCGATGACCCCGCCGCCTTATCTCGATTGGAACTTATGGCTCGGGCCGGCTCCCGAACGGCCCTTTCACGAGGTCTATTTCCCCGGGCCGAAGTGGTATCGCTGGTGGGATTTCGGCAACGGCACCATGTCGGACCTGGGAAGCCACTGGAACGATTTGCCCTATTGGGCGTTGAAACTGGACGCGCCGCTATCGGTCGTTGCCGACGGCCCCGAGCCGCACCCGGAAATCGCTCCCGCCTCGATGTCGGCCAAGTATGAATACGGTCCTCGCGGCGACCTGCCCGCGGTTACCCTTCACTGGCACCAGGGCACACACAAGCCGGCCATCTGGAAAGAGGGAGGCATTCCGCAATGGGGCAGCGGAGTGTTGTTCATTGGCGAGCGCGGCATGTTGCTTTCCGACTACGGCAAGCACGTGCTCTTGCCGGAGAAGGATTTCGCCGACTTCCAGCCGCCTGCTCCCTTCATTCCCGATTCGCCGGGGCAGCATCAGCAATGGCTCAATGCCTGCAAGAACGGCACGCCGACCGACAGCCCCTTCAGCTATGCCGGCCCGCTCACCGAGGCCAATCACCTGGGCAACGTGGCCTTCCGCGCCGGTCAGAAGATCGAGTGGGACGCCAAGGCCATGCGGATCACGAATTGCCCCGCCGCCGACCGTTTCTTGCGGCGCGAGCCGCGGGCGGGCTGGTCGCTGGGTTAGGTCAGCAACACCGAAACAGCCGCTTCGCATTCGCCGTCGTCTGCTCGGCAAAGCATTCCAGAGACACTCCCCGCAGTTCGGCCATCGCCTGCGCCGTCAGAACGAGGTTTGCCGGTTCGTTTCGCCTCTGTTTGCCCCGCAACGGGTGCGGCACGAGGTAAGGGCTGTCCGTCTCGATCACCAGGCGATCCACCGGGATCGAGGCGGCGGCCTCGCGGAGCGATTGGAACTTCTTGTTCGTATAGGTGACGGATCCGGAGAAACTCACGTACAACCCCAGTTCGAGGCACTCGGCGGCGAAGTCGGCATCTTCGCTGAACGAGTGTAAGACACCGGCCAGCGGTGCCCTGGCCGCGGCTGTGCGGAGCATCGGCAACAGATCGCCCGCCGCCTCCCGGCAGTGAATAATGACGGGCAGGTTTCGCGCAGCCGCCAAACGCAAGTGCCTGTCGAAGTAGTCTTGCTGCACGTCGAAGGGGGTGAAGTCCCAGTGGCGGTCGAGGCCGGTCTCGCCCAACGCGACGACGCGAGGATGTTCCGCCATCTTCACCACGCGGTCCCAATCGCCCGGTTCCGCTTCAGCGCAAGAGTTGGGCTGGATTCCGACGGCGGCGTGGATCTCAGGATTATCCTCGGCAAGGCGCAGTATCGTTTCGCTGGAGGCCGCCGTAATGCCGGGGCAGACGATGGCGCGAACGCCCGCCTGCCGTGCCCGCGCCAAGCAAGCGCCGCGGTCGGAATCAAATTGCTCAACGTCGAGATGGGCGTGGGTGTCGAACATGACGCTGAGGACGGAAAGGAAAAGGGGAAGACGGGACGAAGGGAAAGATGATGGCTGATTCAGTCTTTCGCCGTTAATCTTCTGTCTTGAAAGCCTCTTCCAGGGCGGCGGCAAAGGCGCCGTAGGCTCCGTCACTGAACAAGACGAAGCGGACGAGCGCCGGCTCGCCGTGGGCCTGGAGAAATTCGATCGTCGTGGCCAGTGCCGTGCGGGCGGCGAGATCCATCGGATAGCCGTAGGCCCCCGTGCTCAACGCGGGAAACGCCACGCTGCGGCAGCCATGCTCGACGGCCAGTTGCAGGCTGTTGCGATACGCGCCGGCGAGCAATTCCGCTTCGCCGCGTCGGCCGCCGTCCCAGATCGGTCCCACGGCGTGAATGACATAGCGCGCCGGCAACTTGCCGGCGCCGCTGATCACCGCCTCGCCGGTAGGGCAGCCCTGCGAGTGCATCTCATCGGTTTCCTGCATGATGCTCGGGCCGCCTCGCCGATGGATTGCCCCGTCCACGCCGCCGCCGCCCGCCAAGGAACTGTTGGCCGCATTGACGATCGCATCGACATTTTGGAGCGTGATGTCACCCTGCACCAGTTCGATCGTCTGGTCGCCAATCGACCTTTTCATGGTTTCCACCCTCGCGAGGTATCTCGTTTCAACACCGCTCGCCACCAATTGTAGCGATTTTTCTTCATGGCGAAGCCATTCGTGCTAAACTTGTAGGTCACACTCGAGAACTGCCGGAGCAACACCCCATGCGAATGCCGTTCTGTATGATCATGTTGGCCGCTCTGCTCGCCTATCAGTCCGCGGCGGGGGCGAGGGACATTTTCGTCAGCAATCTCAAGGGCGACGACCGTGCCGCCGGCCATCAGGCCACCGCGTCGCAAGATCTTCGCGGACCCACGCATTCGATCGGCAGAGCGCTACGATTGGCGGCGCAGGGCGACCGCATTGTAATCGAGAACACCGGCGAACCCTATCGCGAAAGCATCAGCCTGGTGGGCAGTGCCAACAGCGGATATTCGTTCCAACGATTCGTGGTCGAGGGCAACGGAGCGGTGCTTGACGGCTCCGCCGCCGTGCCGCCCGACGCCTGGGAGAACGACCGCGGGCCGGTCTTTCGCTTCGCGCCGCCGCACTTAGGGCACCAACAGTTGTTCCTCGACGGCCGACCGCTGCCGCGGGTCGTCGCCGATACATGGGCCGACCGTCCCCCGGCTTTGGAACCGCTGGAATGGTGTCTCTACGACGGACACATCTATTTCTGCGTGGAGCCGCAGAAGCTTCCGGAAGACTATCCGATCTTCTACGCGCACCATCGAACCGGCATCACTTTGTTTCACGTCGCCCGCGCGACGATTGCAGACCTGACGGTGCAGGGATTCCAACTCGACGGAGTCCACGCTCACAACAGCGCGCAGGACGTGGTCCTCCAGCGGTGTACCTGCCGGGGAAACGGTCGCAGCGGCGTGGCGGTAGGCGGGGCGTCGCGCATCGACCTGACCGACTGCCTCATCGGCAATAACGGCGACGCGCAGCTTCTTTCGCTCCCCTGGTCGGAAACGCATCTTCGCAACTCGCAGCTCTTGGGCAACACCGCCGCCGGCTGGGTCGATCGCGGCGGCCAGGTCGTGCTGGAGGGAAATCTTATTCGCGGGGGATTGAAAGAACACCTGCCGGGCGAGCCGTAGCGTCTTCGCCGTCGCCGCCATGAAGGGCCGCCCGACTGTGGCCGCGGCGGGCTTAACCGCCAATGCAGGCCCGGAGATCGCAAAGGCCTCTCCGCCATCGCCCCAATTCATCTGGCAAGACCCAACACGGCCGGCAGATCGGAAAACGAGGAGACTCCCCCCGGCTGCCTCATCCGGGCACGACAAATCGGCGAGCGGTTGCTCGTCGTCAATGCTCTTACGATCGCGGTGGTGGCGTTGCCGTCGCGGGGCGGGATGTCGTTTCGGGAACGGCGCTGCCGCGGATCGCCTTCAGCGCCTCCGCAGCCATATCACGGACGAAGACGCTCTTGTCGTTCAGCGATTGCTCCAACTCGTCGACCGCCGGCAGCGCCAACGGCCCCAGGCATCGCAACGAGGCGGCCGACTCCATGCGAACCCGCGGATCCTTGTCGCTGAGGCCGGCGACAAACATCGGCACGCTGCGCGGACTCGATCTCTCGCATTTTGGATCGATCCGCGCCAATGCCCAAGCGGCCGATAGGGCAAGGAAGCTGTCCTCGCTTCCCAGCAGCGGAACCAGGGCAGGCTTGCCCGCAATCGCATTCGGACCGATCCGGCCTAAAGCATAGACGGCGGCATAGCGAATACGGCCGTCCGAATGTTCCAGGACTCCGATGAGCGCCGGAACGGCATTTTTGGCTGCAGGGCCCATATCGGCCAAGGCGAACATCGCCTCGCGGCGCACGTCCTGATCCTCGACGTTGAGCAAGTCCACCAAGGCATCCAGCGCCGGCAGCGACGCCGGCCCCAGTTGTCGCAAGACGCGGATCGCGCCCACTCGGCTCGACGGATAGCGCAACGCCTCGGTGAGCTTCGGTACGCCCGCTTCGCCGAGTTTCTCCAGGGAGTCCAGCGCCACGGCCACGGTGGCTTCGTCGGCGTCTTTCAACGCCGTTTCCAGTACCGACGCCGTGACCTCCGGTTCGACGTTCAGGTCCGCCAGTGCGCGGGCAGCGGCCTCTTTCACACGCCGCTGATCGCTTTTCAGCGAATGTGCAAGCACCTCCGCGGCGGACATGACCTGCTGATGGTTGCTCGGCGCGACGCGGATCACCGCCCACGCGGCAATCGTCTGCAAGAACGCGTCGTCGCTGCTGAGCAACGCTTTCAGCTTGGGCTCCGCCTCCGCTGCCACTGTGCCAAGGTTGCCCAGCGCATAAACGGCGGCGCTTCGCAACGGTCCCTCGTCCAGCGCGACAGCGATTTTGGACACCGCCAGGGAAGCCGCCTTGCCCATCTCCCCCAACGCCATGATTGCTTCTCGGCGGACCTCGGCGCGATTCTGAGAGTCGGCAAGCACATGAACCAGCCCATCCACGGCTCCCTTCGTTTCCGGTCCCATCTGCCCCAACGCCAAGACTACCTCTTCCCGAATCTCATCCCGGTCGAGAGCCGCAATCAATTGCGGTAGTGCGGCCTGCCCCATGTCGGCGATTGCGTCGGTAGCTCGCAATCGCACACTCGCGTCGGGGTCGGCCATCATTTGCAGCAATACCGAAACGGACACTTCCGGCCCCGGCCGGATCTCTTTGATGGCTCGCACCGCTGCACGGCGAACCCGTACATCGCTGTCGTTTCTGAGCTTGACGATTTTGGGAATCGCCGCCCGTGCCCCCTCGCCCAATTTCGAAAGCGCAAATACGGCGTGTGCCCGTATCAAAGCCGAACTGTCCTCGGTCAGATCGGCAAGAGCCAGCACTACCTCGTCCGAGTCAACGCCGGACCGGCCTAAGCGGTCGATCGCCTCGATTCTCGCCGTTTGGTCCGGCGCGCGAAGCGCCGCGATGGCGGCGGAAACCGCCGGCTCGTCGGCGCCGAACGCCGTCGCGGCAATCGCCGCCGACACAAGCCACGACAAAATGACATACCGCATGCTTCACCCCATTTGTCTGAATTCAGGTTGCAGTGTCGTCGGCGGACCTTTTCGGAGCCGCCAAATTGACTTCGAAACACACACTTCTATTATAAGTTTACGGACTTCAAGACAACTTAGGAGGCGAGCATCCAGCCTCCTCGATCTTTTATAGGGGACCACCGCGATGAACCGTTTTCTGATGGTTTTGGCAGTGTTTCCGTTGCTGACTCCGCTGGCCAAAGGGCAGGTGGATTTGGTGAGTCAGAGACATGCCACCGATTCGCTGTTCTTTGGAGACAGCGATTATGACGGATGGGATTTTGGCGCCAGCACTGCCTTTGGTAGCGCGACGCGTGGCTTGGCGGATCTAGTGCGCGCGCAAGGCGCCGAAAACCTGCTTTCTTCCGAGGCAGCGATCAATATGACGGAAGCCCGGCGGCGGCAAATCGAAAACTTCGAGAAAGCCACTGAAACCTACTTCGCCA
>Ga0123333_10005073_pt1 | contig 12067 bp, 6 predicted proteins | sample BioC12SIPDNA_3_FD_89957 | JGI IMG/M metagenome (GOLD analysis project Ga0123333, IMG submission 89957) | Anaerobic biogas reactor microbial communites from Washington, USA - Biogas_R2_B C12 SIP DNA | ecosystem: Engineered > Bioreactor > Anaerobic > Unclassified | place: Washington, USA...
CACGCATAAGTCGATTTCGCTCAACACCGGGCGGCTGCCGTAATGGAAGCCAACTCGGCGCAACTCGATCTGGCCGCTCAATCGGCCCGGATGCACCGGCTTTACCGGTTCGGCCACGCTGGGGACTCGGTCGAGGATGGCGAAAATCCGCTGGGCGCTGGCCCCGGCGCGATGCGTGGCGGCCACGATCCGGCTCATCGAGTCCATCCGCCCGTATAATCGAGTGATGTATTGAATGAAACCGATCAGAACTTCAACCCGCAACCCTTGGTGATTGATTATCTGCCACGAGCCGTATCCCCAAATAATCAGCAAACCGAGCGATGTGAGCAGTGCGACGGCCGGCTGGAAGAACGTCCAGACGTTGTTCACTCGATCGTTGGCCCGCAGCACGCGGTCGTTCGCCGCTTGAAAGCGGTCGATCTCTCGCTTTTCCTGTGCGAAGGCCTTCACCACGCGGATGCCGGGGATGGTGTCGGCCAGAACGCTGGTCATTTCGCCCCAGGCCCTGGTCCCCACGGCGAATCCGCGTCGCAGCCGGCTGCGCACGAGATGAACGCAATAGGCAATTACCGGTAATGGGATAAACGTGGCGACGGTCAACCACGGATCGAGATAAAACAAAATGGCCGCGGTCAGTATAAACAACAGCAGGTCGTTGGCGAAATCGAGCAAGTAGACGGTCAAGTAATAACAGATGCGGTCGGTATCGGTGCTTACCCGCGCGATCAGGTCTCCGGTCCGTTTTCCCCCGAAGAACTCGACCGACAGCCGCTGCATGTGGCTGTAGGTATTGTTGCGCAGGTCCACGGCGATTCGTTCGCCGACCCGCGCCAAGACGAAGGTTCTTGCCCAGGAGAACAGCCAAGCCAAAATGGCCGCGACAAAAAAGCCCAGCAAGTACCACAAAGACTGCGAGAAATGAAAATTTTCGCCGCTCTCCGCCGGCTTGAGAATGTTGCCGATCAGCGGGATGGTCAGATAAGTGGGCACAAGACTCACGCTGCCGCTGGCAACCATCAGCGCCAAACCGATCAGAACCATCCACTTCCGCGTTTTCACAAAACCGATAAGCCGAAACAGCGAGCTGACCGGCGGCTTGGCTTGGGCCATGTCGCAATCGGGGCAAGTGCCCTGATCGGCGGCAAGCAGGGCGCCGCAACTGGGGCACACCGTGGGCACTGATTCCTCGCCCTCGTTTTCGCCCGTCGTTTTACCCCGGCGAAGGCTTTCGAAGCGGTTGGCGATCCGGTGAGCCGCCGCCGCGCGTCCGATCGTGAAGCGCCAATGCCCCAGCAACTCAGTGGCCCCGAGTAATTCCAGCCGGCCGACGCCGCCTTGTTCTTTTGCCCGAATCGCGGCAATCTCGTTTAGCGGCCAAGACCGGACCGCGATTTTGCCGCTGACAGAGGATTCATCTTGAGGCATTCCCGCCTGCTCGATGGCCAACAGATGCCTGGCGGTCAAGACGATTAGTCCGGCGGAGAAATGGAGCCGATTGTCGAGGTCGAGTTCGAGCCATGCCAAAGGGGATTCGCCAACGTCCAACCGGGATTCAGCCGCGGCGCGCAAATCATAAGGAATCTGATCCCAGGAATCGTTGATAGCGTTCAAACCCCTCCCCCCCCCGCTTTGAGCATCTCTCGCTCCGTAGGAGTGCGCGAAACGCATCAATGCCGCTTTCTTGAGGCCTATTTCGTTATCGGACCAGTCATCCGAACTTAAATCATATAATAGACTATCTTTCTAATAAGCACACTATCGACCAAAACGGAATCTGAGACTGCATACTTGGTCAATTCATTTAACCTCCCCCCCGATAGTCGAGCGGTCTCGACGAGGTACGAATTGAACTTAGCAACCGGGTGTCCACGGTGCAGGTAGGTGCAGGTATATGTGTATCCCAGCCATGCCTCAGCCCCCACCCCGCGACATTTTTCCCAAATTTTCAACTTGGGGAGTTGCATCGGTCCCGGGGAGATGAGTATATTGAATCTTCCGCGACGGATTATCCCATCGTGGGCATTGCTCTTGTTACGGAACATTGTCGGCCCCCCGGCATTCATTTTTACCCGCTGGCACGATGCCGCGAGGATGCAGGTTCGCGCGACGGATATGCCCCCATCACAGATCGGGCAGGATGGGAGGGATATTTTATGCGTAGCAGCGCATTCTTGCCCGCGTGTTGTGTGGTGCGTATTATCCGAATGCCGTTAGTCTGCCGATAAACTGACCTAATTGACCCAACAACACGGGATGATAAATCAACGCAAAGAGCAACAATTATCGTTTGGCGGTGTTTTACTAATACAAACCAATTCATTTCTCCACGGCGATTTTTTCGGCACGTACACAACAATTTTGTCATTTTCAACGTAGATAAGTGAAGCAAGGAATACGGAACGATCCCCCCTCGGCTTTGGAGAGACCTATCCGGTCACATTAAGAGACAACTATGGAATTCCGCAAAGTTTTAGCGCTTCGTGGACCAAACATCTGGGCAAACTTTCCGGTGCTGGAAGGTTGGGTCGATCTTGGAGACTTAAAAGACAAGCCTTCGAACGAAATCCCCGGTTTCAACGAACGTTTGATGAGTTGGTTGCCCAGCATGATCGAGCATCGTTGCAGCCTCGGCGTGCGCGGGGGGTTTTTCGAGCGGTTGCGGATCGGAACCTATCCGGCCCATATCCTCGAACATGTCACCTTGGAACTACAGTCGCTATCGGGCACCGAAGTCGGTTTCGGCAAGGCCCGCGAAACTTCCGAGGAGGGGGTCTATAAGGTAATCGTCGAATACATCGAGGAGAGCGTCGGGCGGGAGTGCCTCGATGTTGCCCGTTCGCTTTGCCTGGCCGCCATCAACGATCTTCCCTTCGACCTCGCCGGCGAGATCGAGCGGCTCCGCGATTTGGTCCAGAGTGTTTGTCTCGGCCCGAGCACCAGGGCAATTGTCGACGCCGCAATCGCTCGGGGTATTCCCTACCGCCGGATGAACACCAACAGTCTGGTCGTTTTTGGCCACGGACGGAAACAGCATCGCATCCAGGCCGCCGAAACCGATCGGACCGGCGCAATTGCCGAATCGATCGCCCAGGACAAGGAATTGACCCGCGAGTTCCTTCGCGCGGCTGGAGTTCCAACCCCGCGAGGCCGCACCGTGGTTGACGCCGAAGACGCCTGGGATGCCGCCTGCGAAGTCGGCGTGCCGGTTGTCGTGAAACCGCGCGACGGCAACCAGGGCCGTGGCGTGGCGACCAACCTGCACACCCGCGAGCAGGTCGCCGCCGCATTCGCCGCCGCCAAGCTGGAAAGCGATTCGGTCCTGGTCGAGCAATTCGCTCCCGGACAGGACTATCGCCTGTTGATCGTCGGAGAACGGTTGGCGGCCGCCGCGCGGCGCGAACCGGCTCACGTTATCGGCGACGGCTCGCGGACGATCAATCAGCTTATCGAAAAGGCGAACCAAGACCCCAGACGCGGCGACCACCATGCCACCGTGCTGAGCAAAATCAAGCTCGACGCCGTCTCGCTCGCGGTCTTGTCCGAACAGGGCCACTCGCCCGAATCCGTACCCTCGGAGGGCGAGAGGGTGCTGATCCGCCGAAACGCCAACCTCAGCACCGGCGGAACGGCTATCGACGTCACCGAGCGGGTTCATCCTGCCGTAACCGCCGGGGCGATCGACGCCGCGCGATCGGTCGGTTTGGACATCGCCGGCATCGACGTTGTCGCCCAAGATATTTCTCGGCCGCTGCAAGAGCAAAGCGGCGTGGTCGTTGAGGTGAATGCCGCGCCCGGCTTGCGGATGCACCTCCAACCCTCGGCTGGAATTTCCCGGCCCGTCGGCGAAGCAATCGTCGAGCTGATGTTCCCGCCGGGCGAAGACGGCCGCGTGCCGATTGTCGCCGTGACCGGCGTGAACGGCAAAACGACCACGACGCGGTTCATCGCCCACATCCTGCGCGGAACGGGCAAATGCGTCGGCATGACCTGTACGGACGGAATCTACATCGACGACCATCGCATCGACTGCGAGGATTGCAGCGGGCCGCAAAGCGCGCGAAGCGCGCTGATGAATCCAAACGTCGAAGCGGCGGTCTTCGAGACCGCCCGGGGCGGAATACTCCGCGAAGGACTCGCTTTCGATCTATGCGACATCGCGGTAGTAACCAACATCGGCGACGGCGACCACCTGGGCCTCTGCGACGTAAATACGCCCGAAGAACTGGCCAAAGTCAAACGCTGCATCGTCGAGGCGGTCGCGCCTTCGGGTTACGCCGTGCTCAACGCCGCCGATCCGCTGGTCGTCGAAATGGCTGGGTATTGCCCCGGAGGGATCGTCTTTTTCGCCGCCGATCCGAATTGTCCGGCCATCGAACGGCATCTCAAGGTCGGCGGCCGGGCGGTGTTCGTCAGAAATCGCAAAGTGATATTCGCCGAGGGCGATCGCGCGGAAGAAATTATTCCCCTCGACCAAATCCCGCTCACTCGAGGCGGTGAGATCGCCTTCCAGGTGGAAAACGCCTTGGCCGCCGTCGCCGGTTGCTGGTCGCTGGGAGTCCCGCCGGACACGATCCGCCGGCGCGCGGCGTCGTTCACCGCCGACATCGACAAGGTTCCCGCACGATTCAACGTGTTCGACATCGAAGGCGCAACCGTGGTTGTCGATTACGGCCACAATGCCCATTCGCTCTCGGCCGTGATCCAAGCCATCGAGAAGTTCCCCCATTCCAAACGCTCCTGCGTATACTCCACGGCCGGCGACCGCCGCGATTGCGACATCATCAATATCGGCCGATTGCTGGGAGATTCCTTCGACCGGGTCGTGATCTACGAAGACCATTACCTTCGAGGTCGTCCGTCCGGCGAGATCATGGCCTTGCTCCGCAAAGGCTTGGACTCCGCCGGGCGGACCAAGGACATTATCGAGGTCCGCGGCGCCAACAACGCGGCCGAAGCCGCGCTCGGTTTGACAAAACCCGGCGAGCTGCTCTTGCTCCAAGCCGACCGGGTCGACGAAACCATCTGCTGGCTGCGCGGCTACGTCGAACAGCGCGTGAACCGCACGCCGGAAGAGTTGTGTCTGCACGATTTCGACGAACAGCCTCCTTTGGCCGCGGAGGAACAATTGCATCCGGTCCCGGCTTCCTCCGATTTACCTGGCGACGTGTTGGCCGAAACAAACGCATCGGTGAAATAGTATCTGTTGCGGAAAGTGATCGGCGCACGTGTGGCAGGTTTCCAACCTGCCAATATCGAGGCGGCAGATTGGAAATCCGCTCCACGATGCGCTTTTGCCGGTCGTCCGGCTGCTTGTCCGGCTGCTTGCCCCTTGCTGCCCGGTCTGTTAAATTAGCTTATGCTGCTAAAAGTGGGGGGACGAGGCTCATGGCAGATTTCCAATTTCAAAACACGCCCTCAGAAATTCATTCCAGGAGAGCTAACGATGCATACAAGCATTTCACGACGGCGATTTGTGCAGGGGACGGCCGCGGCGGCCTTCTGCGCCCCGTTGTTCGTATCGCGCGAGGCATTGGCCGCAAACGATGAAATTCGCGTGGGCGTAGTCGGCCTGGGCGTCCGCGGCTTGGGCACCCACATCCCCTGCATGAAAAAACTGGATGGCGTTAAGATCGTCGCCGTCTGCGACCCCGACGGCCCCCGAGCCGCCGCCGCCGTGAAGCATTGCGAAGACAAATATGGCGACAAGGTCGACGCCTACGCCGACGTCCGCCGCTTGCTCGACCGCAAGGACATCGATGTGGTCTGCAACGCCACGCAGCAATACTGGCACGCCCTGAGCACGATCTGGGCCTGCCAGGCCGGAAAACACGTCTACGTCGAGAAGCCGCTCTCGCACTACATCTGGGAAGGCCGGCAAATGGTAAACGCGGCGAAAAAGTACAACCGCGTGGTCCAATGCGGTACGCAACAACGGTCGATCGCCGGCACGCGCGAGGCCGTCGCATGGCTCCAGGCGGGCAACCTCGGCAAGATAAAGCTGGTCACCGCCTACGCCAACAAGCCGCGCCTCTCGGTGGGCAAACGGACCGAGCCGCTGCCGATCCCGCCCGAAATCGACTACGACCTCTGGTGCGGCCCGGCCAAAAAACTCCCCATCTATCGCGACAAACTCCAGTACGATTGCAGCTTCGACTGGAACACCGGCGACGGCGAATCGCTCAACCAGGGCGTCCACGAGGTGGACATGGCCCGATGGCTGCTGGGGATTACCGAAATGCCGCGGCGGGTAATGAGCATCGGCGGGCGGTTCGTCTTCAACGACGCCGCCGATTGCCCCAACACGCAGATCGTCTATTACGACTATCCCTCCGTGCCGATTCTCTACGAGGTCCACAACCTCCGCGCGGCGAAGGGGTCGAAGGAAGTGCCGAGTTTTCGCACCTTCCGCAACCGGCCGACCGCCGTGGCGGTCGATTGCGAAGGGGGCACGGCGATCGTCTCCTATGGCGGATTGATGTACGACACGGAGGGCAAGCTGATCAAAAAATTCACCGGCGGCGACCAGCTCGAACATTTCGCCAACTTCGTCGACGCCGTCCGCGACGGCCGCCCGGACCGGCTCAACTCCGACGTGCTCGAGGGCCATATCTCCACCGGCATCTGTCACGCCGGCAATATCTCCTATCGTCTCGGCCGCATGGCGACGAAAGACGAAATCCGCGAAGTCACCCGCGAGATCCCCGCCTGGGACGAAACCTTCGACCGGCTGCTGGTCCATCTCAAAGCCCACGACATCGACGTGGACTCGCCGGCGATCGCGCTCGGCCCCTGGCTGGAGCCGGTCCCCGGCGAGGAGCGGTTCAAGGACAACGATGAAGCCAACCGGCTAGTCAAGGGCTTTTACCGCGAAGAGTACATGGTGCCCGAGGTTTCGGCTTCGTAAACCCGGGGCAGCGCGGCGATTGGCAATAGCCGGAATCGCAAGATTTTTGCGAGGTCGCGGGGAATTGGACCGCAATCTCGCCGGCCGTCCCGTCGATCGGGTGCGATTGCCCGGAGCGGGACAAGCAATTTCAGTACCCGCGCGGCCAGCGTCAACAAATCCGCCGATCGACGATGCTCGGTTGCGGCACGGGATACCACAAAACTTCCAGCCTTACTTATCGTTTAACTTTTTCTGCAAACGTTTAAGCTCGGCCTTAAGCTCAGCGACCCTCTCCGCCTGTGCCGGACTGTCATAGATGTTGTGCAATTCATTCGGATCGGCCTGCAGGTCGTACAGTTCCCACTGGTCCAGTTTGTCGAAGTAGATAAGTTTGTAGCGATCGGTCCGCACGCCGAAGTGCGGCTGCGCGCGGTGCGACTGGGGATATTCATAGTACCGATAATACATCGAGGTTCGCCAATCGTCGGGCGTTTTTCCGTCAAGCAGCGGCAGAAAAGAGCGGCCCTGCATCTTGGCCGGCACTTTTTCGCCGGCGGCATCGAGAAACGTCGGCGCGAAATCGACATTCAGTATCATCCCGTCGTTGGTCGAGCCGGGTTTGATTCGCTTCGGCCAACGAATCAAAAACGGCATCCGCAGCGATTCCTCGTACATGAACCGCTTGTCGAACCAACCGTGATCGCCGAGGAAAAATCCCTGGTCGGAAGTGTAGACGACGATCGTATTGTCGGCCAATCCGGCACGGTCGAGGTAGTCGAGCAAACGTCCCACGTTTTCGTCGACCGAGGCGATGCAAGCCAAGTAATCCTGCATGTATCGCTGATACATCCACGCGCGAAGTTCTTCGCCTTCAAGTCCCTCGGGCGGTGTTTTTTTATAATCCTTGTCAAGAAAATGGTCTCCAACTCGCATGGTCGCTTCCCGGGCGGCGTCGCTGCGGGTCGAATAGTCGTCGTCGAATGTTTCCGGCTCGGGGAATGTCTTGCCGGCGAACTCTTTGGCGTATTTGTCGTTCGGATTCCAGTGGCGATGCGGCGCCTTGTGGTGGCACATCAAAAAGAACGGTTCGTCCTTCGGGCGCTTTTCAATAAACTCGATTGCCGAGTCGGTTATCAGGTCGGTGACGTATCCGGTGTGTTTTTTCGTGCGTCCCATCTCGATGAACACGGGGTCGTGGTACACGCCTTGGCCGGGTAATATATTCCAATAATCGAATCCGGTCGGCTCGTTGACGAGGTGCCATTTGCCGATCATGCCGGTATGGTAGCCCGCCGCGCGAAGGTACTTGGGCAGTGTCGGCTGGTCGGAATCGAAACCCCCGCGAGTATTCGTCTTCATGCCGTTTACATGCGAATATTTACCGGTCAGGATGCACGCCCGGCTGGGCGCGCAAATCGAGTTGGTCACGAAGCAGTTGTCGAACTTCATCCCCTCTTGGGCGAGCCGGTCGATGTTCGGGGTCTTGTTGATTCGGCTGCCGTAAGCGCCGATGGCATGCGCGGCATGGTCGTCGGCCATGATGAAAAGGATATTCGGCCGAGAGTTATTTCCTTGCTCGGCGGCAAGCGTTTGCATGTTGAATAATGCGGCAATTCCGCAGACGATAACGGCACAAGCGGCGAGAAGCAATCGAAAGAAACTTCGATACATGTCAATCCTCCAGCGAATATTTTTTCGGAAATCTCGATTATGGTTATTATTGCGGAATGTTCCATCAAGGCAACGGGCCGGAGAAAGGAGGCCTCTCATAAGGACACTCGCCGACGGTTACCCGCGGATCGCCGCTCCGCGTCAGGTCCGCCATCAGCGCGGCGTTCAGCTTCTTGCGGATATCGGCGAATTTTACGTCGTCCGCGAGGTTGTTCATTTGATGTGGATCGGCGCGCAGATCGTAGAGTTCTTCGCGAGGGCGAAGCCCAAAGGCCAAATCGTAATACCGCTTCCACAAGGGGTTTTCGCGCTGGCCGACCAACCAAGCCTTGGTCGGGCCGGCATCCATGTCCATGAAAGTGACCAGGGTATTTTGAGCTAGTTCCCGAGCGCCAGGCGGGTTGACGCCATGCAAGTTGTAAGGGTTTCCCATCGGCCAGCGGTCGGGTTTGAAGTTGACAATATACAAATAGTTTTCCGTGCGTATGGCGCGTTTGGGATACGGCAAACACCCGTCGCGGGCGGCGGCCACGTGCCGTTCTTGTCCCGTGACTACACAAGTGCGTTGCGGATCGACCTGCCCTTCGCGGTCCGATTTCAAAACACCGATCAGGCTGCGGCCGGTCATAACCTCGGGCGGTTCTACTCCGCCGGCTTCCAGGAAGGTGGGCGCAAGGTCCATCAGGTTCACGAAATCCTCGATAACGCGCCCGCTTTTTATCTCCCCCCAGCGCACAAGCAAGGCCACGCTTGTACCGAAGTCGTACAAGTTGCATTTGCCGCGGGGGAAGCCGGGGATGCCGTGGTCGCCGCTGACGACGACCAGCGTATTTTCCAACTCTCCCATCCGTCTCAGTTTTTTCACCAGCAGCCCCAGCGCGGCGTCGAAGGCTTGGGCTTCGCCCAGATAGTCCGCCATGTCTTGTCTGATTTCGTGGACATCGGGCAGGAACTCGGGCATTTTCCCTTTCAGGTCGTCCGGGTCGATTCCCCAGAGGGTCTTACCCGATCCCTTGACCCATTTGCGGTGGGTGTTTGTCGGTCCGAACCAGTAGCAGAACGGCTGTCCCGGTTTTCGATCGGCTAGAAAGTCGTCGAAGTTCTTCAGCACCTCGTCATATAGGGTCTGCTTGGCGGCTTCGACGGTCATGCCCTCGGCCGCCATTTTCGCGACGTATTGCGAGAAGCTGTTGAATCGCCGTCCGGCCTTTTCGTAGGCGAACTTGTCGCCGCCGTAGGGCGCGTTTCTGGGCGTGCCGGCGGTCCAGACTTTATAGGTCATGCCGATATGGTAGCCCGCCTCGCGCAGCAGCAAGGGATAAGTCGGAATATCGGGATTCCAAACGGCGCCTTGCAATATTGCTCCGCGTCCGGTGCGCCAAAAGTATTGTCCCGACAGCAAGGCACTGCGGCATGGAGTGCAAGACGGCGACGCTACGAAGGCGTTTCTGAAGACTACGCCTTCGCCGGCCAGCCGGTCGATATTCGGCGTGCGAATGACGTCGTTCGGCGTCCCGGGACCGTCCAAGTCCTTGTAAACGCCGGCGTAACGCCCCCAGTCGTCGGCAAAAGCGAACAGGATATTCGGCCGACGCAGTTGGTCGTTTTCTTTGGCGGTAAGCGCCGACGGACCGACAGTCAGCCAGACGGCGCAGGCAAGCAGCAAGGTCGGTTTCATTTTGAGGAACGCTAAAGCCCGCGGAGCGGCGTTAATACGCATTTCCATCGATGACCCTGCCGTCCTTGCGATTGCCGAGGCATCGGAAGATTTCGAGGTCGATCGAATAGTTCAGCATGGTTACCGAGCCGTCGCAGAACGCCACATGGAAGCCGTTGGCGTGCGCGCTGCCGAAGGGGCAGTTCTGGCCGTAACCGACGTAGCCCGGCGTATCGGGCATCGGCCCGTATTGCAACACGGCTCCGTTGATGCCCGTGTATCGCACTGTGTCGATGTCGGCGCCGGTATATGCGTTCTGGTCGTCGCCGGGATCGCCTCCGGTATAGTAATAGTCGGGGTTGATGTGTTTTTCGCCGGCGAAAATAGTGTTGCTGGTTCCGTCGGTGATGTCGGACATTTTCACTTCGCTGCACAGATATGAAATGCCGGTCATCAACACGGGCGGATTCGCGCCGTAATAACCCAAGGGATCGAAGCCGATACCGCGGTCGCCGTTGGCCAGCGACGACGGGCCGTAGTTGCCGTGCGACCCCGTGTCGCCCGCGTTGCCGACGTAATCGGCGCGGATCATCACATCCATCGGCCTCCTTCGATCTCCGGCGTTATAGAAATAGCGGTTGTGTCCGTTGGCGTGCAGCGCCGGCGGGCGTCTCGACGGACAATTAAGGACATCCAGCGGGGTCTGGCACATCACCTTCGCGCCCTGGGTTTGTTGCGGAGTGATGACGTCGGGATTACTGTCCGACGGCAACATATATACCGCTTCCTGTTCCAAATACGGGAGGCAACTGAATATCCAACTTCCGGGCTGGCGATGTGCTTGGCCGAGGGTGTTTCCCCGGTCGGGGTCGCCCACCCACCAGTTTCCCCAGCCGCCGGTCGGATAGTAGCCGCGGTTTTCCTCGTGGCCCAAGGCGGCCAAGGCCAGTTGCTTGAGGTGGTTTTTGCATTGCACCTGCCGGGCGGCTTCGCGGGCGGCCTGCACCGCCGGCAACAACAACGCAATCAGAATGCCGATAATCGTGATTACGACCAAAAGTTCCACGAGGGTGAAACCGTGCAAAGTTTTTGTGCGATGTGTGGTGGATGGAGGATTTGTTTTCATGGCCGATTCCTTTTCTGTTCAGCGCGGGTCGAACTGCGGCGTAATGGCGGACGCGCCGATTCGACGCGCCCGCCATCCACCACCCCACCTGCGCGTTTATGCTGTCGAGTAGACATAATATGGTTTCTCGTTTAGGTATGGTTTGTATTCCCTGTTGCTTCGCTCTTTCGATCCGCGAAGTGTCACAATATTCAACCATGCGAGACAACTTCAATGTCCCTCACGGAACCGGACTTGTGGATTTCCCACATCCGGCTCTTCGGTAAAACTCACGTTACGGGTTTTAGTGTGAACAATTTATGAACAATCCGCGGTTCAGGCAGCGGGTAGCGGTTCAGGTACGGCCAGAACTGCTCCCATGTGAACGATTGCCTTTGACTCCGGCGGTTGAGCCACTTCCATGCCATGTGTACCACGAGCCGGTAGAACCTGCGCAACATGCGCGTGTTGCCGCTTATCCCGTAGTATTGATAATGGCCTTGAAGTTTGGCCTTCAGCACCGGCCACCACTCCTTCACCGGGCATCGGTTCCGCACCGCCTTGAGCCAATCATTCAGCTCCCGGCACTTCTTGCGAAACTTCTTCCCGCTGGTCTGCCGACCGACCATGAACCTTCCCCGCCGACTGCGGTCGCAATAGTGGGTAAAGCCCAAAAAGTCGAAGGTGTTCGGCCGCCGCTGTTCCCGCTCGGCAAGCACCCGTTCTCGCCTGCCAAAGCTGATTA
>Ga0123333_10005078_pt1 | contig 12052 bp, 8 predicted proteins | sample BioC12SIPDNA_3_FD_89957 | JGI IMG/M metagenome (GOLD analysis project Ga0123333, IMG submission 89957) | Anaerobic biogas reactor microbial communites from Washington, USA - Biogas_R2_B C12 SIP DNA | ecosystem: Engineered > Bioreactor > Anaerobic > Unclassified | place: Washington, USA...
GTCCAGACGTACAACGACGGCCTGGGCAACCAGCAGCCGCTGTTCATGCTCCAGGACGGGAACTACAACGTCGTGGCTCTGCTGGGTCAGACCGGGCAGGTGCTCGAGCAGTACGTCTGGGACCCCTACGGCACGCCGGTCGTCAAGCACACCAGCGCCACGCCCGCCCCGGTCAACCGCGTCGGCCACTAGGGCCTCTTCTGGCACAGCCTCGACGGCTCCGCCACCTTCAACACCCCCGACCCCGCAGCCACCCCCACCGCCACCGGCCTGTACTACAACCGCAATATGAACCTTCGGCGTGGCCGTTCACGAGCTGGACCACCAAGGCACTAAGACACCAAGGATGCGGCCTGGTCAAGCAGTCGTACACTCGATTCTCGCTGATCATCCCTCTTGGTGTCTTGGTGGTTCAAGTTACTTCGCCATTGCACTCGTCGGCGGAGCGGTTGAGTCACCGCGACACACGGAGCCCCGTGAACGGTCACCCTTCGGCCAACCCGAGGCTGGTCAGACGGCGTGCTGCTGACGGCACATGGGAAGGTTCCCCGGGTGGCGGAGCCGCGGGCGAAGTAATCGATTGCATGCGGTCGGGATGATGCGGGGCTTGGCCAGGGAGGACTGGAGGCGTCTGCCGCGACACGTTCCCCTGAGGACTCGAACCTCAAACCTTTGGCTCCGGAGGCCAACGCTCTATCCAATTGAGCTAGGGGAACAACACCCTTTCCGCGGGGTGGGGACGGCGTCCGGCAGGCCGGTCCTTCCCAGACCACGCGGGGCAGCCAGCCTTCAGAGATCCGGCTGCTCTGGATACCTATGTTGCCAACAAACGGTGCATTCGTCAAGCAACGGGGGGAGAACACCCCAGAATGAAAGAAGTGGAGGACACTGCGGAGCGAAAGGGACAGAGACTCCCATCACCGGGGGGCACATGGGGAACAGCCGGCCCGGGGGAGCGTCGCGCTAACTGAAGGCCAAATCCACCGTGAGTCAGGGCAGCGGCCGAGCGGCGCGACTGGCCGCGGGACAGGAGGGCCACCAAGCCGAAGGATAACCGCGATGTCATGTGACTCGCTTGCCTCGGGGCAACATGGCGGCAGGCACGGGCTGAGCGATCTGCTGTAGTGGTCTCCGCCAGATACGCTGTGACACAGCTTCGGCCTGGGCAAGACACCCTGGCCCACACCGGCGGGATGCCGGGTGCCACACCGGGCACCGGCGAGGCGGCGGATGCCACACCTGAAGCTACAGGCCGCTTGGCGAATTGCAGGAGCTTGTGGACTTGATCCGCACCCGAGGATGGGTGGTTCTCCGAGCGTTGCGGATGTGGAGCTGGTCCGCGTTCGGCCTCGGCGTGGGCATGCTTACGCAGTGAGGGCGTGGCGAAGGAACTGGCAAGCGAACCGCCTTGGGCCTCGGCGGCGACATGGTCGCGCGTTTGACCCGCGAGTTACACCCGCGGTGATGCGTTTACGGGATACGCTGTTCGATCGGTTCGGCGGATAGCTGGAGGGGGAGGACGCACAAACACAAGGGGGGCGTCAAGCACCTGACAGGCGACGCGGGTGAGGCCGGTCCGGTGCATGGGCGCCCCCGTAGATGATAGGCTTTCGCGGGCGGGTCTGACCATCGGGCCATGGGGGATTTTGGGGCGAGGATTGGAAATTTGAGATTTGAGATTGGGGATTGGGGGGCGAGGATTGGAAATTCGAGATTAGGAATCTGAGATTGGGGATTGGGGGAGGGTGGGCTTGGTCGGTGGGGTACCGGGCATGGGAAGCAAGGAGGGAGCGAGATGTCCGGGGGAGCAGCGTCCGGGGGTCGGCCGGAAAGATTTCTGGACGAAAATTCAAACTATGCCCTTGACTTTCCGATGGGATGAGATACTTACTCTTTCTATAGAAGGAGAAGCGGACTGGCGCGGTCGGGTCGAGGGTTGAGCAGGCTCTTCCGTATGTCATTCGGATAGACTCGGTCGCCTTCCGCAAGAGGTCACTTCAAGAATGGAAGATCAGTCTTTGGGCTCCGATCCGGAGCCCGACGGCGCAGGCCGAAGATCGATTAGCCTTCCAGCATCCACCATCAATGTTGTCGCGATGCCGCCGCTGGCCCTCCCGGAAAGCCGTGGAACGACCCGCCGCAAGCCGCGACCGCGAGGGTATGCCCCGCCGGGATTCGAATCCCCCCTTCCACCGCTCGGTGCTCGAACCAACGTCTTCCGCCGGCGTTACTTCCCCGGTGCCACGGTAGCCGACTGGAATGATTGGCAGTGGCAGCTCCGCCATCGGATTCGCGATTTGATGGGGCTGGAGCGGGTTTTTCGGCTGTCGGACGAGGAGCGGTCGGCGGTCTTTCAGATGGGTGGCGGGCTGCCGCTGGGGATCACGCCGTACTATGCCTCGCTGATGGATCCGGACGATTCGAACCATCCGACCCGCCGGACGATGATTCCGCTGCCGGGCGAGTTTATTCAGTCGCCGGGCGAGGCGGACGACCCGTTGGGTGAGGAGCATGACAGCCCGGTACCGGGCTTGGTGCATCGCTACCCGGATCGAGCGTTGTTCCTGGTGACCAACTTCTGCGCGACCTACTGCCGCTACTGCACTCGGGCGCGGATGGTCGGGCAGTCGGGCGAGTACCATTTCAACACCGCCCAGTACCAGCGAGCCATCGACTACATCGCCGCCCATCGGCAGATTCGCGACGTGCTGCTGTCCGGGGGCGACCCACTGACCATGAACGACGAGCGGCTGGAGTGGATCCTGTCGCGGTTGCGGGCCATTGAGCATGTCGAGTTCATCCGGATCGGGACGAAGGTGCCGGCCGTCCTGCCGCAGCGGATCACGCCGGCCCTGACGCGGATGCTGCGGCGGTACCACCCGCTGTGGATAAGCATCCACTTCATGCACCCTGTGGAGCTGACCCCGGAGGTCGGGCGGGCTTGCGAGCGGCTGGCCGACGCGGGCATTCCACTGGGCAGTCAGACGGTGCTGGCCAAGGGGATCAACGACGATGTTGAGACGATGAAGCGGCTGATGCACGGGCTGCTGAAGATCCGCGTGAGGCCTTACTACCTGTATCAGTGCGACCCGATCTCGGGCTCGGCCCACTTTCGGACCTCGGTCGAGAAGGGCATGGAGATCATCGCGGGCCTGCGGGGCTACACGACGGGTTACGGCGTTCCGACGTTCGTGATCGACGCTCCGGGCGGCGGCGGCAAGATCCCGCTGGTCCCGGACCCGATCGTCGGACGGGATGGGGACTTCGTCCTGCTCCGCAACTACGAGGGGAACGTCTACCGTTACCCCGACCCGCAGGTATGACATGATCGTCGGCCTTACATACGACCTGCGAGCGGACTACTTGGCTGCCGGCTTCGGGGAAGAGGAGACGGCGGAGTTCGACCGGCCGGACACCATCGACGCGATCGAGGCGGCGATCCGGCAGTTGGGCCATACCACGGAGCGGATCGGTCACGTCCGGCGACTGGTGGACAAGCTGGCGGCCGGCGAGCGCTGGGACTTGGTGTTCAACATCGCCGAGGGGCTTTACGGGTACGCCCGGGAAGCCCAGGTACCGGCGTTATTGGACGCCTACAGCATTCCCTACACGTTCTCCGACGCCCTGGTGATGGCCTTGACGCTGCACAAGGGGATGACCAAACGGGTGCTGCGGGATCTGGGCGTTCACACGACGGACTTCCGCGTGGTGGAGTCGGCGGCCGACGTGGAGGGCGTGGATCTGCGGTTTCCGCTCTTTGTGAAACCGGTGGCGGAGGGAACGGCCAAGGGCATCACGGCCCAGTCGCGGGTGACGAACAAGGCGGAGCTGGCGGCGCAGTGCGGCCGCATTCACCAGCTCTGCCGGCAGCCTGCGTTGGTGGAGCCGTTCCTGCCGGGTCGGGAGTTCACTGTGGGGATCACGGGCACCGGCTCGGCGGCGGTGGCCCTTGGAACGATGGAGGTGGTGCTGCGGTCGTCGGCTGAGACCTTCGCGTACACGTACGTGAACAAGGAGCAGAGCGAGGAGCGGGTGGACTATCCCTTGGTGGATGGTCCGCTGGCGGCGGAGGCGGAGGCCCTGTCGCTGGCGACATGGCGGGGGCTGGGTTGCCGAGACGCCGGGCGGGTCGATCTGCGGGCTGACGCGGATGGGCGGCTGGCGGTGATGGAGGTCAATCCGCTGCCCGGCATGCACCCTCAGCATTCGGATCTGCCGATTTTGTGCGGTGCGGTCGGCTTGCCATACGTCGAGTTGATCCGCCGCATCCTTGACTCCGCCCAGCCGCGAGTCGATGCCAATTCCCCGAGGACCGAGTCAACTTGTTGATGGACGTACCCCAACGTCGATGACGAACAGCAACAAGTTGCCTTGGTCCTGGCACAGAGCCCGTCGTTTCCGTGATGACCTCCGCAAGGTGCACCGGCCATGAAGGTGGTGATTCTCCACGACGCGTTGCCGCCCGACGCCCGTCCGGATGAATTGGACGTGCTCGTGCAGGCGGAGTGCGTCAAGGAAGCCCTGCACCGGCTGGGCCATGCTTGTACCGCCCTGCCGTTGGGCCTGGATCTCGAGCGGTCGGCTGCCGGACTGCGGGAGTCAGCTCCCGATCTCGTCTTCAACCTGGTCGAGTCGGTCGGGGGCACCGGGCGGCTCATCCATTTGGCCCCGTCGCTGCTGGATCATCTACGCATTCCGTACACCGGGGCGCGGGCCGAGGCGATGTTCCTCACCTCGAACAAGTTGCTGGCCAAGCAGATCCTGGCCACTCACGGCATCGATACCCCGGCTTGGCTGCGGGCGAATGCTTCTCAGAGCCACGACGGTAAGAAAGCGATCGCTCGCGGCCGAGAAGAACCGCTCCCTAACGGTCGCGGCTCTGATATACCACGCGGCTCTGATATGCCACACGGCGATGATCGCGTCCCCCGGTCCGAAGGATCTGAGCGACACGACGGGGCGCTCGCGGCCGCGTACATCATCAAGTCGGTGTGGGAGGAGGCGTCGCTGGGGCTGGACGATGACGCTGTCTTCCGGCCGGGCAGCTTCGAGGAGTTGGCCCGCGAGGTCGGCATGCGGGCGGAACGGCTGGGCGGCGAGGCTTTTGCCGAGGCGTTCGTCGAGGGTCGCGAGTTCAACCTGGCCCTGCTGGCGGGGCCGGACGGCCCGGAGCTCCTGCCGCCGGCGGAGATCCGCTTTGTGGACTACCCCGCCGATCGGCCGCGGATCGTCGGCTACAAGGCCAAGTGGCAGGAGGATTCGCATGAGTACAACAACACGCCGCGTACGTTTGACTTTCCCGCCGCGGACGCGACGCTGTTAGACGCGCTTTGCGATGTGGCGCGGCGATGTTGGGACACTCTGGGGTTGGCCGGCTACGCCCGAGTGGACTTCCGGGTGGACAGCGACGGCCGACCGTGGGTGCTCGAGGTCAACGCCAACCCATGTTTGTCGCCGGATGCGGGCTTCATGGCCGCCGCCCGGCAAGCGGGTTTGGATATGACCGGCGTGGTCCGGCGGCTGGTGGATGGAGCGTTGCTGTGACCGCGATGGGCGGCGTTTTCCTCGCTGTCACGTGAAGGATGATTGATGCCTGTGTTTCGCATTCGTCGGGTCTTCGATGACGTGCTGCCGATCGACCGGGAGGAAATCGCGCACGTTCAGGAGATCCTGCGCTCGCAGTTCACCGGGGTACGGGAGAGGGAGATTGCCAGCCTGCCCGCCAAGCTGCGGAACCCGCTGAAGTACAAGTTTCGGCACATTCTGCTGGTGGCCGACGACCTGCAGCGCCGGGTGCGGGGGTTCGCCCTGCTGTCGCACGAGCCGGAGCTGCGGTTCTGCTATCTGGATTATGTGGCGAGCGCCAAGACGCTGACAGGCGGCGGGATCGGCGGGGCACTGTACCAGCGGGTGCGGGATGAGGCCCGGCTGCTGGAAGCCCGGGGCCTGTTGTTCGAGTGTCTCCCCGACGTAGCCGAGGAGTGCGACTCGCCGGAGATCTACAAGGCGAACGTGGCCCGGCTGCGGTTTTACGAGCGGTTCGGGGCCCGGCCGATCATCAACAACGAGTATCAACTGGCGATCAAGCCGGGCGACCGCGGGCTGCCCTACCTGGTGCTGGACCCGCTGGACACGGATCGGCCGCTACGCCGTAGCGAGGTCCAGCCGATCGTCCGGGCGATCCTCGAGCGTAAGTACGGACATCTTTGCCCGCGGGAGTACATTGACCGGGTGGCGGCTTCGTTCCGGGACGACCCAGTGCAGCTCCGGGCCCCCCGCTACATCAAGTCGTCACCGCCAACGGCCCGTCCGCCCGGTCGCCCCGAGGACGCGCGTATCGCCCTGGTGCTCAACGACAACCACCAGATCCACCATGTGCACGATCGCGGGTACGTGGAGGCCCCGGTGCGGATCAAGGCGATCATGCAAGAGCTCGAACCGACCGGGCTGTTCGACCGGCTGGAGCCGCGCAGCTTTCCCGAGAGCATGCTCCGGACCGTGCACGATGGGCGGTTCGTCGACTACCTGAAGCGGGCCTGCGAGAACGTGCCGGCCGACGAGTCGATCTACCCGTACGTGTTTCCGATTCGCAACATCGCCCGGCCGCCGCGGGAGCTGGCCGTACGGGCGGGCTACTACTGCATCGACACGTTTACGCCGTTGAACCGCAACGCCTTCCTCGCGGCCAAGGCGGCCGTCGATTGCGCCCTGACCGGCGCCGAGTGCATCCTCAAGGGCCGGCGGTTGGCCTACGCCCTGGTCCGCCCGCCCGGGCACCATGCCGAGCGCAAGACCTTCGGCGGGTTCTGCTACTTCAACTCCAACGCGATCGCCGCCCACCACCTGAGCCGCGTCGGCCGGGTGGCCATCCTGGATATCGACTACCACCACGGCAACGGGCAGCAGGACATCTTCTACGAGCGCGACGACGTGCTGACGCTGTCGATCCACGGTCACCCGCGTTTCGCGTATCCGTACTTCTCGGGCTTCGAGGAGGAGAAGGGCCTCGGGGCGGGCGAAGGGTACAACGTGAACTTCCCGCTTGCCGAGAATCTGGACGGTGCCCGCTACCGGCAAACGCTTGAGCGGGCTCTGAGCCGCGTCCGGCGATTCGCTCCCAGCTTCCTGGTGGTGGCCTTCGGTCTGGACACGGCCAAGGGCGACCCGACGGGTTCGTGGAGCCTGGGGGCTCAGGATTTCGAGCTGAACGGCAAGCTGATCGGGGCGTTGGGCCTGCCGACGCTGGTTGTTCAGGAGGGCGGGTATCGCACCCGTACGCTGGGCATCAACGCCCGACACTTTTTCGTCGGGCTGGCCGGGGCGGTGTTCGGCCAGCGCACGGCCGGCCCGCGCACGGCTGCCCCGCCGCTGAATGACGCTCCGGCCGCCAAACCGGCCGCCAACGGACTCAACGCCAAACCACCGGCCAACGGGCTTAAGGCACCGCCGCCTGCCGATGGTCGAACACCAAACCACAAACCCACCCCTGCCACGGAGAAACCCCTTGGACCTGCTTCTGCGTGATGACGTTCGCCCATCGGATACCCAGGCGGTTCGCGAGATCGTGCTCGCCACGGGGATGTTCCACGACTACGAGGTCGACGTGGCGGTCGAGCTGGTCGCGGAGCGTTTGGCTCGCGGCCCGGCCAGCGGGTACTTCTTCGTCTTTGCCGAGCAAGGCGGACGAGTGGTCGGCTACGCGTGCTACGGGCCGATCGCCTGCACGGCGGGCAGCTTCGACTTGTACTGGATCGCGGTTCGGCCCGACTGCCAGGGGCAGGGCCTCGGCCGGGCCCTGCTGGCCGCCAGCGAAGAGCGCATCGCCGCCGCTGACGGTCGATGCATCTACATCGAGACCTCCTGTCGTAAGCAGTATGCCCCCACCCGCGCCTTTTACGAGCGTTGCGGCTATCGTCTCGAAGCCACGCTGCGGGACTTCTACGCCCCCGGCGACGACAAGGCGATCTACGTCCGCCGTTGCGTGTGAGGTTGCTTGTAGGAATCGCAGGCGAAGCAGCAATGATGGGTAAGCGGTGGGGCTGCTCGCCGGTCGCCACGGCATGGCTGAGTTCGCCGGTCGCCACGGGGGGCGACCGCTACGGGGAATAGGGGGTTTTTCGCCGGTCGCCGCGGCATGGCTGAGTTCGCCGGTCGCCACGGGGGGCGACCGCTACGGGGAATAGGGGGTTTTTCGCCGGTCGCCACGGCATGGCTGAGTTCGCCGGTCGCCACGGGGGGCGACCGCTACGGGGAATCGTGTTGCTGTGACAATCCACGGCGAAGCCGATCGCGGATGATGTTCCGAGTGAGGAGTGGAATCGCGACATAGAATACGGCAAAAGCCACAGCGAACACCAGGATCATAAGGGTGGATGCGTCCCACTCGCCGACCGCCTTCGGCCCTCCGGCCGCATCATAGTGGGCGCCATCTCGAAGGGTCGCGAGCCGCAAGACGACATAGACGAACACGCCCCCAAAGGCGTATGAACAGGTTGCCGTTTGCCAGTTGTTCCACGCACGCATCAGGGCCTGTTTGCGGAGCTTGGAGTCCGGGTACTCGGCGAGTTCAGGAAAGACACGCGGAGCAAACCGCCAATAGACGCTTTGCATCGGGATCAGGATGAGCTTTCCCAGCAAAGCACCCAGCAGAATGACTGACAGAAGGACCAACACCGCGTCCCACCGCCAGGCAGCGTTCGCGATCCCCGTTGAACCGGTCATGAAGATGAACATGGCACCTCCACGCGTGGTGGTCGCACGTCGCTGATTCTCAATTGAGACCCCGGCCTAGACATGGCACCTCCACGCGTGGTGGTCGCACAGCCCCTCGACCAAACCTCCAAGCGAGGCCGGCACCGTACCGGCCCGATGACCGGCCGGCCGACAGCGCCGGCCGGTATGGAATCATAGGCCAACCTCGTCGCAGCGCCTACCGAGACACGCCGGTCCCTTTTCTCCAGAGTGCTGCTTCACTACTCCTGGTTCCCATCAGACCCGCGGGGGATGGGTACACCCACCCGTACCAGATTCTGCTTAACGATTGACTCCGGACGCGCCGCCGCGAGAACTTCTCTGATTGTATCTCCGATCTCGGCGGATTGGGCCTCTGGGACCGACAGGACCTCGTCGGGGGTTTCTCTCCCGTCAATAAGCCCGTATCCCGGTGGTACCCGTAGTTCCCACTCCCCGGGTTTGAAGACGGGGCTGAAATCGACGCAAAGGAAGAACAGTCGGTCACTTTCCACCAGGGAGCCACTCTCATCATAGGTGCGCATCTCCAGTTCGGTTGCGACGTTGTTCGGGAGATGGCCCCGGCGTGTGAAGGTCTGCATCGGATTGCCCGTGGCGTGGTTCTGGGCTACAACCTCGTACGTGCGTCCATAGTCTTCACGATCACAGAGTATCGCAACACGGACCTGGCCGCTGGCAACGTCAACGATTTCCACCCGCTCCAATGGACCGGAGGAGTAACGCGGATCCTTGACCCGAGTGACCCTGATGGCTACCCCGGAGTCGCCTGACAGAACGTCCTGGAGCCGTTCCTGGCTCAGGGAGACCTTTCCGGGCTCCTCAACCGCTCCAACCATCATCTGTATCACCGGCTTGAAGGGGACACTCAGCCACTCTTCAACCGGTGTGCCAGCAAAACGCATACCGCCCGGGAGAATCCTTGCGATCCTGAACTCTCCGGTCACCTGCATGGCGTTGCGCCCTTCGGAATCGGTATTGCTCCCGAGAGTGAAGTACCAATCGGAAAGCCTGGCACTGGATGGCTCCTGCTCCGGTCTCAGAATCACCATGCCAACCCGCTGGCGCTCGCCATCCTGTACGATTCGCTGGATAATGCGCCGTGGAGCGTTCCGCTCCTTCAGGATGTTGTCAATGTTGGCCTCAACCAACTCCTTGTGCTCCGTCGCTGTGCTAGATGCTCCTGGAGAAGCGGCCTCCAATGCCTCCTCCACAAGCGTGCGGACCTCCTCTCGAGATAGCTGCTTCAGTTGTCGCTCTCTGTAAAGCAGTATATCGAACCGCTCGGGCTGCGGTGTCCAAGCCGCATCACACAGCCTGTATAGGGCCACCGCCGGGGCGCTTGGCTCCCCCAGGTCGGCGTCCTGGTTCCCTCCACTCGCGAAACACAACGGCAATAAGCTCATGAACATGGATGTCAACATCAGTTGTCTCCTATCAGGTAGGTATCGATGTTTCACTTCCCGCAGCTCTGAGCACCTGCTGAAGCCGGTCGGGGGCGGAAGTCCGCCCGGCACTACGTCGCGGCTCCCCTTCACGGCTAAGGACAAGTACCGACCCATGTCCGGTTATAACCTAGCAGGTTCACGGTTGTTGTCGGATCGGCCACACAATCGGCGATTGGACATCCCAGGCACTCAGCACCGATAGCCACAAGGCATCCAACGCACAGTACGCATGTTGTAGGAGTTACGCAGGCGCAGCACGGCTCACTGCATGCCAGGCTACCCCCTGCACACGCGAGGAGTCTGGAGACATTCAAGGCCTTAACGCATTGCGTAACCGTTCCGATAGGGACCATTGGCCCTGCAGGACAATCCTGAACACCATTTTTGGCCGGTCGGCAGTACCAATGTCCGGTATATGTCGTCACTGACCCTGTACACACCGCCTCGGGCCACACCGTTGTGCAGGCACACGTGTTAACCGTGCCGGGCGGACTCCAAACTGGCCATTGGCATGGCGGGTACTCACCAGCCATGGAAGGTAGAAACACCATTCCACAAATGGCCAACGCGCTCGCCGCAAGCCGGATCTGATGCTGTAGTGAACTCACTGTCGTCTCCTTTCTTACCCCGGTAGGTGACGCTCGTTCTGCTGCCATCCCGATTTGGAGTGCCTGTCTCCACAATTCCCTATTCCACTTCCTTGATAGCTCCCGCGTCTGCATCCTGCCCATCCATTGTCGGCATCTCGAAGTCCTCACGCATTCGAAGAACTTTGATTCCCACAATGTGACGATGTCGATCCAGGAAATCGAGTAGCTTGTCGGCCCTCACTCTCGGCGGAGAGCTGTGGACGAGGAGGACCGAACCATCCTCGGACGAGATATCGAGGATCCCCATGTGGTCGCAGTACACCGACGGCTTCGAGCCAGGCGATCCTTGTTGTGATCTAATGATGAGGCACACATCCGCTGACTGAAGGCGATGCAGGACACTTGGCAGATCATCGCGTGAGACATAGTGCTCCTCAATCACCTCTTTCTCGGGCGCAGCGGCAATCTTGGCAGCTTTGGCAGCAGCCTTGGATCGCTCCGTAAGCATCGCGGACGGCTGAATAGGGCGCACTTGGGATAGCCCAGCCACGGCATCCGCATGCGAGGGATACTGAAGAAGCACGATCCAAAGAAGCCGATCACCTCGCGGCTGGCGCTCGGCGATGACAGGCAGGCCCTTTGCGGCATACAATTCGACGGCCTCCATTGCCTCCTCATGCGTCGGGAACGCCCCGAGTTGGACCTCGTAGGCCGTGATCGCCTCAGGTTGACTTCCCAGCCCGTACCGAACATTCCTCAAGAAGCTACGGCGAAAGACAACGTAATCGAACGATACAGGCTCGGCGCCTAGCTCAGCCGTAATATCGCGCAGAAGCCAACTGTTATTCGGCACCCAATCGGCCAAAGTGAAGAAGTTACGATCAAGAACATCGACACTGCCATTCCTATGCCGCAAACGATCGCAAAGCCACTGATAAGTACAGAAATCTCTCGCCAACCCTAAGGCGATGGTTCGCTCGACAAAGGTAACACAGTCTGCCTGCGTGAGGTCGAACCGGCCGGCATGGAGGCGGTAGGGTGTCCCCACCGCGCGGGAGGCAAAATGCCGCACCTCGTGGACCGGCAGAGGGCCATTCGGATCCCCCTCTTGCTCCTTCTTCCGCAACCGGATGTAGTCTCCCAGATCCTGAGAGGAGAAGTCTGACATGCTGCGGGCCGCAAGCTGCGCGTATCGCCCACGCTCCTCTCCCGTCAGTGTGTCCGCCGCCGCAGTTGTCCACGGCACGGCGATACTAACTCCGAGAA
>Ga0123333_10005079_pt1 | contig 12042 bp, 14 predicted proteins | sample BioC12SIPDNA_3_FD_89957 | JGI IMG/M metagenome (GOLD analysis project Ga0123333, IMG submission 89957) | Anaerobic biogas reactor microbial communites from Washington, USA - Biogas_R2_B C12 SIP DNA | ecosystem: Engineered > Bioreactor > Anaerobic > Unclassified | place: Washington, USA...
GCCAGGTCTACACTGGCAAGGCGCAACACCGGCTCGTCAATGACGCGAAGATAGGCTTCCACCGGGGGGCGCGGCTCATCATCGCGGCCGCGCACGGCCAGGTCGATCGAGATATTGAGGACGCGCGCGCCCTCGGGAAAGTCCATGCCGAGGAAGAAAATGTCGCTCCACGCGCTGTGTGACAGGTCCATGCGCACAGGTGTGGTTTCGCGCAGGATGGGATAAGGCGCATCGGAGGTCGCGCGCGCCAGAAGCTCGGGCCGGATGCGCAGCGGCTGATCGACCGGATGGCCGATGCGGAACATCCACTGGTTTCCGCGCACCGAGCGCACGCTGTGGCGGACCTGGTCGGCAAGCGTCTGGAACCCCAGGCGATGGTACGCTGCGGCCAAAGCGCTGGAAACGGATTGGTTGGGTCCCTGGGTGTTCTGTGCGCGCAGAAAAATCTCGATGGCTTCCTCGAACCGACGCTTCAGCAGGTAGCTGTAGCCGTCGAAGGGTACGAACCCCAGTTGCCTGACGCCGGCCTTTTGCGGCAGGTGGAAGCGGTGAATGTCATACAGGAAGAACAGGGCGCGAACGCGCTCGTAGAGGTTCGTGCTCTGTTTGCGAAATGCTTCCAGGTCCGCACACTCATGCAGCAGATCCTCGAGCCCGGCCGCGCGAGCCCATGCATCGACGGACTGGTCGCGCACATTGGGATCGGCGGATGTGATGATCGAGACGAGGCGCCCGGTCACGCTGCCTCCTGACCAGCCCGTAACTCGCGGTGCGCCAGCAGTTCGAGAAGCTGTGTGAGCACGAGGTCGCGGTCGCGGCCGGAGAGGGCCAGCGCCAGTTGCGCTATGAGGAGACCGTACTGCACGCCCACGTCATAGCGGAACCAGGGTCGCTCCAATGCGAGGTAACGTTCACGCCCTGCCAGCAGGGCCAGCGCCTGGGACAGCGTCACGGCGCCCCGGCCCTGGGCGACCAGGTCTGCCAGGATCTCCATGACTCCCGGCGTGAGGACGTGCAAACCGAAGAAACAAAGGTAGTGTCCGGCTCGCAGCCCAGGCACGAGCAGGCGCTGCTCGGCCTCGGTCGGCGTCGGCTTCTCCATGACGTCTTCGACGAGATAGAGATCGTGCCGGCCAGCCAGCCGCCTGCCGCCGACCGTGCCGAAGTAGGGCAGAAGAGTCTCGCGCGATGCCTGCACCGCGCTGACCGCGCACTCTTCCTGCTCGGCAACCTCTACCAGCTGCTGCGCACAACCCTCGCGTCCCGCGCTGACCCAGAGATGATCGCCGACGAGGTGCAGGAAGGGCTCGTCGCCGGTGAACGGCCGCGCACAGAGGATGGCGTCGCCGTACCCCCGGGGTTCAGGTTGCGTCACGAAGGTCAGGCGCGCGGCAGTGTTGCCCGCTGCCCTGGCATAGGGCATCTCATCCTCGGGACTGACAACAACGCAAATATCCTCTACGCCTGCTCGCTGGGCCTCTTCGAGCACGATGCGCAGCACCGATTTCTGCACTCCGTCACGGTCAACCACCGTTTGCAGGGGCAGGGTGCGCTGCCGGGGACCGGCTGCAGTGATTACGGCTTTGACGATCTTCATCAGATCACCTCGCGATAGAACATCGCAACCTATGGTACGGCAAAGAGGTCCACGGCGCAAATGTTAGTGGCCGCGTCCTTTTTTTGCCTGTCGTGTTAATTGCATTGGCTGCTGCGAGGAAGCACTTCTCCTCCAAATTGAGCAGCCGTTGTTCAGGAGGTTCCTTTGACTCGACCAGATTCCCAGCGCGTGGTTGCCACCGGCCTGGGCCTCGTGACCCCGGTCGGCAACGATGTTCCCACCACTTGGGCCGCACTTCTGGCCGGCCGCTCGGGCGTAGGACCGTTGACCCAGTTCGACCATTCCGCATTCAAGACCCATATCGCCGCCGAAGTGAAGGACTTCGACCCGACCCGCTACATGGACAAACCGACCGCGCGTCGAATGGATCGATTCCTGCACTTTGCCGTTGCGGCCACCCAGGAAGCGCTGGCGGATGCGCAGTTCAAGATGGAAGAATGGGGTCCGCAGCGCGTTGGGGTCGTAGTGGGTTCAGGCATCGGCGGCGTTCATGCGCTGTTGGAGAACCAGATGGTTATCGTGGAGCGCGGCCCGCGCCGCGTCAGTCCCTTTGCCGTGCCCGCACTGATGCTGAACAGCGCCTCGGCCCATATCAGCATCATGATCGGCGCGCGGGGGCCGAACCTGGCCGTATCAACTGCCTGCGCAACGGGCACGCATGCTCTTGGAGAAGCCGCGGAGATGATCCGCCGGGGCCATGCAGATCTGATGATCGCGGGCGGGTCTGAGGCAGCGGTCGTAGAAATGGCCGTGGCAGGATTCGAGAACATGCAGGCGCTCAGCAGCCGCAACGATGAGCCGGAACGCGCCAGCCGGCCATTCGACAGGGACCGGGATGGTTTTGTGGTCGGTGAAGGAGCCGGGATCGTCGTGCTGGAGCGGCTGGATCGAGCGCAGGCTCGCGGGGCTCACATCTACGGCGAGCTTGTCGGATATGGCATCACCGCGGATGCTTATCATATCACCGCACCGGCGGAGGATGGGGTGGGCGCTGCGGAGTGCATGCAGATGGCCCTCGAAGATGCCGGCATCCATCCGTCACAGGTCGACTACATCAACGCACACGGCACCAGCACACCCCTGAATGATGCCGGGGAGACGCGCGCGATCAAGGCGGTGTTCGGCGCCGATGCGTACCGTGTGGCGATCAGCTCGACCAAGAGCATGACCGGGCACCTGATGGGCGCGGCCGGCGCCATCGAAGCAGCTTTCTGTCTCCTGGCCATGCGCGATAGCATCCTGCCGCCAACCATCAACTACGAAACACCGGATCCCATGTGCGACCTCGACTACGTGCCCAATCACGCGCGGGGCAAGACGGTCGACGTGGCCATGTCGAATTCGTTCGGCTTTGGCGGGCACAACGGTACGGTCGTTTTGAGGCGGGTCGCATGACGGTTGCGAACGGGGCCGGCACGAGCCATCCGCCGCGGTACGCACAGATCACGGGATGGGCCAGCTGTGTCCCCGAGAAGGTGCTGACCAACGAGGCCTTGGCGCGTGCTGTAGACACAACGGACGATTGGATCGTCTCCCACACGGGCATCAAGGAGCGCCATGTGGTGGCCGGCGAACGTGAGACAACCGCGGTCCTGGCCGCGCGCGCGGGACGTGACGCACTCCTGAAGGCCGGACTGCGAGCCTCGCAGCTGGATCTGATCATCGTTGCAACTGCCACGCCGGAGTACGTGTTTCCCTCCACGGCAAGCCTGGTCCAGGATGCGCTCGGGGCGGCGTCGGCAGGCGCCTTCGATCTGAGCGCGGGCTGTTCGGGCTTCATTTACGCCCTGACGATGGGGACTGCTGCGGTTCGCAGCGGCACGGCAGAGCACGTGCTCCTCATCGGTGCGGAGACGCTGTCCCGCATCACCGACTGGACCGATCGTAACACGTGCGTGCTCTTCGGCGATGGCGCAGGCGCGGTGGTTGTCAGCGCCAGCGATGCGCGATGCGGCGTACTCGCAACTGAGTTGGGCAGCGACGGCTCGGGCGGTGACCTCCTGATTCTCCCCGCGGGGGGCAGCCGCCAGCCGGCAAGCCTGGAGACCGTGAGCAACGGCGGGCACTTCATCAAGATGAACGGCCGGGAGGTGTACCGGTTCGCCACCACGGTCATGCCCAGGGCGGCGCAAAACGTAACGCGCAAGGCGGGCTGGGAGCTCGAAGAGGTCTCACTGTTCGTTCCTCACCAGGCCAACACGCGCATCATCGAATCGGCTGCGAAGCGGCTCAGCCTGCCCATGGACAAGTTCTTCGTCAATCTCGACCGGTATGGCAATACCTCGGCTGCGTCCATTCCCATCGCTTTAGCCGAAGCGGTTACAGCAGGCAGGGTGCACGAGGGCGACAAAGTCGTCCTTGTCGGCTTTGGAGCTGGCCTGACCTGGGCTGCTGCCGCGGTGGAGTGGGGTGCGCCACCGCCGCCGACCACGAAGACCTGGTTCGGCAGGCTGCTGGCACGGCTTGGATTCGTGTTCGCTGGGCTTCGTTCCTGGGTGATTAGGAGCGAGCGCCATGCCTACAACTGGGCAATGGGTCCGGTGGGCAAGGATGACTGGCGGGGGCGGCTGCGGAAGCGCATCGACGTCTGGCGTCACAACCTGCGGCAGTGAGAGCAGGCTATTCCGCACGACCAACTGCAGGGTTGGTCAGGATGCCGAGCACGTGAGGGTTCCATGCGCGGGGCGCAGGGCCAATGACAAAGCCGAGCCGCTCTAGCAGCTTGACCGACCGCCGGTTGTCGGGGTGCGTGATCGTGACCAGGCGCAACAGGCGAATCTCTTCGAACGCGAAACGAACCAGGCTGCGGCATGCCTCCTGGGCATATCCCATGGACCAATAGGCCAGGCCGAATTTGTAGTAAAGCTCGACCTCGGGCGTTGCGAAGGGTGACCAGCGGAGAACGAATAACTGCAGCCCGGCCTGCCCGATGAACTCGCCCGTGTCCTTCAGCCTGACGGCCAGCGTACCTTCTCCGTCCTCCTGGTTGTCGGCCATCAGCCGGCGAATGATGGCCGCGCGTTGTTCGGGCGCACGTGCGAACCCCGGATCGTACCGGTATACCGCTGGGTCGCTCTCGAAAAGACGGACTGCCGGCGCAATGTCTTCTTCGACATATGGACGCAGGATCAGGCGTTCCGTCTCCAGCGGGTGTGGCATCTCATCACCTTTGCATCAATCTCGCATTTCGAGGGCCAGGTCCGGCTCGACGTCAAAGTCCAGCGCGGAGGCCCCACCGGTCAACAGGCGATAGTGCGCTGCAGAACCGATCATCGCTGCGTTATCCGTGCAGAGGAAGAAGGGCGGGATCGACGCCGGCACCGGCAGGCGCGTGGCCACCGATTCGCGTAGGACTTTGTTTGCGGCCACACCGCCGCACACACAGATGCGTCTTACGCCCAGCGCCTGCGCTGCATGCGCGGTCTTGCTGATGAGTACATCGACCACGGCTGCCTGGAAGCTGGCCGCCAGATCGGCGACGGGCAAGGGCCCTTCGCCCAGATCGCGCACCTGGCGGAGGACCGCGGTCTTGAGCCCGCTGAAACTGAAATTGTAGCGGTGCTCGGGCTGGATCGCGTAGTTGGTCAGTCCGCGCGGGAATGCGAACGCCAGGGGATCGCCGCCCTCGGCTGCAGCCTGGATGGCCGGTCCGCCCGGATAGCCGAGCCCGATGAGCCGCGCAACCTTGTCGAAGGCCTCGCCGGCCGCGTCGTCGAGCGTGGCGCCGAGCCGCCGGTATTCCCCGTGCCCGGTCATCACGATCAGCTCGGTGTGGCCGCCGGAGACGATGAGAACAAGCAGCGGAAAGGCCTCGCCGGCTGCATCCAGCTCCGGAGGACTGGGGCGAGTGATGGCTGATGGAACGATCTTGCCGCCCTCATCCAGCCAGTTGGAATAAAGATGCCCTTCGAGGTGGTTGACCGCAACGACCGGCAGCCCGCGGCCCCAGGCAAGGGCCTTGGCGGTGTTGGCGCCGACCAGCAGCGAGCCGGCAAGGCCTGGTCCGCGCGTGACGGCCAGAGCGTCGAGGTCCTCCCACGAGAATCCGGCCTCATGCATGGCGGCCCGGATGACGGGCACGATGTCGAACACATGCTGGCGGGAGGCGATCTCGGGGAAGACGCCACCGTAAGCGCGGTGAATATCGATCTGTGATGCAACGACGTTGGACCGGATGATGTGACCGTCCTCGATGACCGCGGCTGCGGTCTCGTCGCAGGAGGTTTCGATAGCCAGAATCAGACTCATGATATACTCGTGCTCATTATCGTAAGGAGATGTCCATGACCAAGACGCTGGCTGAATTCCAGGCCGAACGCTTGCAAGCCAATGAACGCATCCTGTCGGGCGATGACCGGGTCATCAAGCGCTTCTTCCGCCTCGACGGCGAGGCATATGAAGATGGCGCGCTGCCGGCAAAGACCAAGGAATTGCTCGGCCTCGTCGCATCGCTGGTATTGCGCTGCGACGATTGTATCACGTACCACGTGATTCAGTGTGTTGAGGCCGGCGTGACTGTCGCCGAGTTTGAGGAGGCGTTCGCGGTCGCGCTGATCGTCGGCGGCTCGATCGTCATCCCCCACCTGCGCCGTGCGTACGCCCGGATGGATGAGATGATGGCCGCGGCGTCGCTCAACGCATCCTGAACGGGCTGGCAGGGGCCGGCTCGTCGGTGAAGTGCATCTCCACTTCCTCGACGTCGGCCCAGCGCGGCCCGCGGTGGCACCACCGGATCATGTGGTCGACCGCCTCTTCCGGTCCCTCGAACAGGGCCTCGACCGTGCCATCCCACTGGTTCTGCACCCAGCCGCGGACCCCAACTGCGGTGGCTTCCCGCTGGCAGCTCGCGCGGAATCCGACTCCCTGAACACTTCCCCGCACGATCACGCACATGCGTTTCTCTGTCATGAGCGCACCTGATTCCTTCGCAGCAGCAGGCACAATGGGATTGGGGTGATTGCCAGGGCCGGCCAATGACGTTGCATGAGAACTAACCCGCGGTCAACGACGCGACCACCTCGGTCATCTCATCGCTTCGATAGGCGTGGGCCAGGTAGGGGGTGCTGTGGGCAAAGCCGATTTGGCCGCCGGGCGAGATGCAGATGACGCCGCCCAGGCCCCCGATGCGGTGTTCGAAGTAGGCGATGGCTACGTGGGCAGCGTCGCGCGCACTGCCCAGAAGCGCAATGTGATCCACGGTTGTTTTTGCGAGCACGGTCTTCATGATCTGCTCGCCCCAACCGGTGCACGCGGCTGCGCCGAGAGCGTTATCCGCGTAGAGGCCGCAGCCGATGATCGGCGTATCGCCCACACGGCCGGGGTGTTTGTAGAAAGTGCCGCCGGTCGAGTTCGCCACCGCAAGATTTCCGTCCGCGTCCAGCGCCACTGCGCCCACCGTGTCAGCCGGCTCGCTGTGGAAGAGCGCAGCGGGCGGCTGGGGCTCCGTCTCCGCGCGCCTGCGGTTCCAGAGCTCACGCTCGCGGGGCACGATGAGCGCTTCCGGGTCGCACAGGGGCAGGCCGGCCGCCTGAGCGAAACGCTCAGCACCCTCGCCCACGAGAAATACGTGCGGGCTTTCTTGCAGCACGCAGCGTGCCAGGCTGATGGGATTCGCTATACGCTTGACAGAGGCCACCGCGCCCGCCATGAGCGTCTTCCCGTCCATCATGCCGGCGTCCAGCTCGACCACGCCGTCTGCGTTCAGGTGCGAGCCACGGCCTGCATCGAATACGGGGAGATCCTCCAGGATGCGCACCGCGGCTTCGACGGCATCCACTGCCGTCCCCCCGCGCCTCAATAGCTCCCAGCCCGCCTCTGCGGCCGCGCGGCAGCCTGAGAGATGGTCCGCATGCAGCTCCGTGGGGATGTCCCAGGCCCCACCATGAACGATGATCGCAGCAGGCATCGATGCTCCCGATCAGCAGGTGATGTGGAAAAGGCCGATGATCAGGCCTTCTGCCTTATTCCATTTCTCGATGGCTTCGGGGGTCGGATAGAGTTCGGCGGGGCATTTCTTCTTATCGAGGAAGGCGGCGGCTTCGGGTGACAGATGCACCTGGCCTTCGAACCCTGTGCCGATGATGATGCGATCGGCGCGCTTGCGGTGCAGCTCGACGATCTCCGCGAGGCTGAGGACGTGCGATGTGCCGTAGACCGCCTTGGAGAGCTGCTTGTTGCGCCGCCGCACCTTGCCGCTGAGACGAATGATGATGTCGTACTCGTAGCGAGCGCCTTCAACAGTAATGCTCCCGAACCATGCATCTTCGATCTTGGGCCTCATGGGGTGCCTCCGCCTGCTGCACTGTCGATTTATAAAGATTGTAACACAATTTAACAACCGCAATCAAACGGCGGCAGCCACGATCTCAGCTTCCGACGCTATTCGAACGGCCTTCGGTCATTGCGCTTACTGCGCGCAGTGCTATAATTGGCGCATAGTTCACGCGTACCTCAGAGGGAGGATGTCATGTCCAACGTGCGCATCGTCGCCGACAGCGGATGCGATCTGCCGCTTGCCCTGGTGGATCAGTATGCCATCACGATCGTGCCCGTCTTTGTTCGGTTCGGGCAGGACATGGTCTCGAGCGACGACCTGACCAACGACGATTTTTGGCAGCGGGCTGAACTATTGCCCGAAGGTCCCGGCACCTCTTCTCCGCCTCCGGGCACTTTCTACAAAGCGTTCCAGAAGCTGGTCGATGCAGGCCACGAGGTCGTTTGCCTGACGTTGCCCGGCAAACACAGCGGCACCTACAATGCTGCGTGGCTGGCTGCCCAGGACTTCGGGGAGAAGGTGCGAGTGATCGATACCGGATCGTTTTCCCTGGGCATGGGGTTGCAGGTGGTGGCAGCAGCCAGGGAAGCCATCGCGGGCAAGAGCGCGGACCTGATTCAGCGCACGATCGAAAACCTGCGCGAGCGTACCTCTATCATATTCGTGCTAGATACACTGGAATGGGTGCGCCGCGGGGGCCGGCTGGACCGGATCATCCCGCTGGTCGACAGGGTGGCGCGCACGCTGAGGGTCAAGCCCGTGCTGGAGATGTGCAACGGCGAGTTCCGCCTGGTGTCCATCGCTCGCTCGACTCGCAGCGCGCTTCAGCGACTGGAAGATGAGGTGCGCGAGCGGCTGCCCGTACAGGACATGGCGGCGGTCTATACGCGCGGCTGCGCAGCCGCCGGGGACCTGGCAGATCGGATTGCCGGCCTTGCAGGCGTCAGCCGTTCTGAGGTTATTCTTGCAGAGGTCGGACCAGCTTTCGCTGCCCACGCCGGGCCGAACGCGCTCGGCGCAGCCATCGTTCGCCGTGTAAAGAAATAGGAATGCGCGTCGCGATTCTGTCGGATATCCATGGCAACCTCCTTGCGCTAGAGGCGGTGCTGGCTGATATGGACAGCGCAGGACCGTTCGACCAGGTCGTGGTTGCCGGCGACCTCGTCTGGGCCGGACCAAGGCCGCGCGAGGTCGTCGATCGCGTGATGAGCCTGGGCGCAGCCGTGATACAGGGCAATACGGACGCGTTTTTCAACGTGAAGCCTGATGATGCGCCCGACGGCAAAGAGGCGAGCCGGTTCTCCGTTCACCTGGCGTGGATGCGCGAACAACTCGGGAAAGAACGAGTGGCTTACCTGCGCAAGCTGCCGTTCAGCCATCGCATCACCCCCCCTGCCGGGCCGGGTCATGACCTGCTGATCGTCCACGCCAACCCGTACGACCTGGAGCGCGCCATCCACCCCCGCGTCCCGGATGCGGAGCTGGATGAGCTGCTGCTCGAGTCCGGCCAGGCTCCGTCATGGCAGGTCCTCGCCTTCGGTCATGTGCACACCCCTTTCACGCGCACCTGGCGCGACCGGCTGTTGGTCAACGTGGCGAGTGCTGGCCTGCCGATGGATGGCGATCACCGTGCCGCGTACGCGATCCTGACATGGGAAGGTGAGCCAGGCCAGGGCGGGGCGTGGCGGGCCGAGCACCGGCGGGTGATGTACCGCCATGCGATCGTCGCGCACGAGATGCGTTCCGGCGGGCTTCCGCGGGGAAAGCACTTTGCAGAGCGCCTGATGTCCGCATCTTACGGCGGCCCCGACTGAGCGCGCTCCATGCTTGAGGCGATCCTCCCCCTCCACCCGCGCGTTGTTCACTTCCCGATCGCGCTGTCCCTCGCGGGCGTGCTGTTCCTGGTTCTCGGACTTTTCCGCAGGCATGAGCGCTTTACAGGTTACGGCCAGTGGAGCCTGCTGTTGGGCTGGCTGGGCATCATGGCTGCGGTGGTGACCGGACTGATCGACCAGGCCGGCGCGCCGCAGGAACCCACAGTGACCGCGATCATCAACCAGCACATCACCGCAGGCATCGCGCTGCTGATCGCTTCGGGATTTGCCCTGTATTGGCCGCTGCGCAACAAGAAGCTGTGGACTACCCGTGCTCGCTGGGGTTACCTGGCCCTGCTGGTCGCGATCGTCCTTCTGGTTCTGATGGAGGGCTGGCTGGGCGGCAAGCTCGTTTATGATTACGGCGTTGGAGTGAAGTAGATGGCACCTATTTCGTGGCATATCGGTACGGGCGACGATGGCTTCACCGGAGTGCTGGGCCGCGAGCGTGTCCCAAAGTACGCGCTGCGCCCGGAGGCGTACGGCACCGTCGATGAGGCCTCGGCCTTCCTGGGCATGGCCCGCGCGCAGGCGCAGACGGACGAGGTGCGCCGGACGCTGCTGATCGTGCAGCGCGACCTGTACCGGATGATGGCCGACCTGGCAACCCAGCCCGAGACCGCGCCGTGCAAGCCGTGGCTTGCTGAGGAGCGGCTGGCGTGGTTGGAGGCGACCATCGAGGAATACGACAGCCTGGTGGAGCTTCCCAAGGCGTTCATCGTGCCAGGCGACAGCCAGCCCGGCGCGTGCCTGGAGATCGGCAGGACGGTGGTGCGTCGCGCCGAGCGGCTGGTCGCGCGGCTCAGCCACGAGGGCCAGCTGTGCGGCGACATCACGCTGAAGTATCTGAATCGCCTGTCCTCGCTCTTGTTCCTGATGGGCAGATTCGAGGACAAGCATGCGGGCGTGGAGCACTTCACGCTGGCCGCAGGGGACGATTGATTAGCAGGGGGAGGATGGTATGGCACTGTTGGGCGCGCATATGTCTACATCGGGGGGATTGAGCACCGCTTTCGACCGCGGGGTCGCGGTGGGCATCAACACGATGCAGATCTTCACGAAGAACCAGAACCGCTGGCAGCAGAAGCCGACCCCGCCTGAAGAGATCGAACGCTGGGCCCAGAAGCAGTCAGAGACAGGCATCGCGCCGGTCGTCTCGCATGCTGCGTACCTGCTCAACCTGGCAACGCCCAAGGACGACCTGTGGGAGAAATCGGTCGACGCGCTGGTCGACGAGCTGACCCGCGCGGAGGAGCTTGGGCTGCTGGGGGTTGTGTTTCATCCCGGCGCGCACATGGGGACCGGCGACGAAGCGGGCATTGCACGCATTGTCGAGGGAATCAATCGCGCGCACGCACGCACCCCGGGCTACAAGACGCTGACCCTGGTCGAGGGCACCGCGGGCCAGGGCACCGCGTTGGGCTGGCGGTTCGAGCACCTGCAGGCGATGCTCGCGGGCACAGACGCGCCGGAGCGCCTGGCCTTCTGCCTGGATACATGCCACATGTTTGCCGCGGGCTACGATCTGCGCACCGCCGAGGCGTATGAGGCCACGATGGCCGAGTTCGACCGGCTGTGCGGGATCGACCGGCTTCGGTGCTTCCATTTCAACGACGCCAAGAAGCCGCTCGGCTCGCGCGTCGACCGCCACGACCACATCGGGACGGGCCAGCTGGGGCTGGACGCGTTCCGCTTCATCCTCAACGACCCGCGGCTGGTCGACGTCCCGAAGATCCTCGAGACCGAGAAGAGCGAGGATATGCACGAGGATGTGGAGAATCTGGCTGTGCTGCGGGGGTTGATCGGGTAGGACGCGCGCGGGCGATGGGTTGGAGGAATAGGCTGGGAATACGCCTTTTCAGACCCCGATCTCCGCCTCATCGGCCGCGTCCTGGTACAGCCTTGCTACTTCTCCCATGCGACAGCTGCGTTTTTCCACGGCCTGTCGACGCAGGCCGCCGCGACTGTTTACATCCCAAATGATAATATTACTGAACGGTAGGGTTGACAGAAGTATCTCTGCATGATACACTTTTTCAGGCTATCTTAGTAAGATACGGTTTGTGCGGGAGGACCTATGTTTCGCAATCGTCAACGCGAGTTGGGCTACCTGGAACGTCGCTATGCGCGACCGGGCGCAGAATTCGCGGTCCTCTACGGCCGCCGGCGCGTCGGCAAGAGCAGCCTGATTTATGAGTGGTGTCGCGAGAAGCCACGCCTGTATTTCTTTGCGGCGCGGCTGCCGAGCCAGGCGCTACTGCACGAATTCGGGAAGC
>Ga0123333_10005090_pt1 | contig 12033 bp, 6 predicted proteins | sample BioC12SIPDNA_3_FD_89957 | JGI IMG/M metagenome (GOLD analysis project Ga0123333, IMG submission 89957) | Anaerobic biogas reactor microbial communites from Washington, USA - Biogas_R2_B C12 SIP DNA | ecosystem: Engineered > Bioreactor > Anaerobic > Unclassified | place: Washington, USA...
GAGCGCCCAAGCTTTTGTTGAGGGGATGGCCCTGTGCCTGGCGGCGGGCGCGCGACTGGTGGGCGGGTGCTGCGGCACGAACGCGGCGCATATCCAGGCGCTTGCGGCGCTCCTGGGGAGAGCATAGCGTCGCCGCACCTGGTGACGCCTATCCGGTGAATGGGCCGAGCTACGAGGGGTTGAGCCGGTCGCTGGGCTCAGGTCACCTGCCTTCGGTTCGGCTGGCCAGGCCTACCTGCGTGAAGAGCCATGGCGCTCCGACGCCGCCCCACAGCCCCATCAGAGTGTAGCGAACGAATCGCCAGACCAGGGCGGGTTCGAGCGTCGCGAAGGCGGCCTTGAGACCTGCGTACAGCGCGACCATCCCCACGATACCCACGGCAAAGCGCACCGCCCTCTGCACCACGGGGCCGGCGGTGCGAAACCGGATGTGGCGGCGCTCCGCGATGAACCCGAGCCCCATGCCCAGGAGTGTCGCTCCCGCGGTTACCGCGTCCTCACCGGGGTAGGCCAGCAGGACGACAGCGGGCACCGCCGCTGCTACAGCCAACTGCGCCCCCAGGCTCGCGTGCGCCAGCCATCGCTCGACCGGCGGCCCAAGCCACAGAAAGACGGCCAGCAACGCTGTGCCCAGGAGGTACCCGCCGAGGAGGTCGTGCGGAAAGTGCACGGCGAGGTAGACCCTTGAGAGCGGCACCAGCACGATTAGCAGGCCGCAAAGCGCGAGGAACACGGGGCGCAGCAGCCCCAACGCGGGAGCCCCGGACTCTGCGATTTCGTTGCGTTGTCCCGGTGGCGCGCCGCCCGCGGCGGGGGCGTCTCTGCGCGCTTCGAGCATCAGTGCGACCGCGAGGAAACCCCACGTCACGACGGCGCCCTGCGTGTGGTTGCTCGGGAAGCCGAATCCTGTGGCCCCGTATCGGTCGATCGTCTCGGCCATGGGCAGAGCGAACAGAGGGCCGAGGCGCTCGGGGGCATAGACGAAGGGGCGCGGCCAGCCGACCAGGAACTTGACCGCCGCGTTGATGTAGGTCGAGACGAGGACGAGCACGGTTAGCCGCGCGCCGGTGCGCCGGTCGATCGCCCAGTAGACGAAGGGGAGGAGCATCAGGAAGAAGAGCTCGTTACCCAGGAACGTGAAGACCTCGAAGACTCCCACGAGTCCCGGCAAGAGCTCGCGCAGTCGCAGGATCAGGTCGATCTGCCAGTCAAATACCGTATGCATCTGGATGCCTCCTGAGTGATGGCCGGATGCTAGATGACAGGAGGCGACGCCTAGAGCTCGCGGCGCGGGCCTCTAGCGCGCGGCGGCCCTGCCATCGGTGCTCACCGGCTCCTGCCTGCCGGCTATTCCGTGTTGCACGTCGCTGTCTTGCAGTGCCGGCATTTCAGCGCAGACATGGCTCTCGGCCGGCAGCTCGTCTCCACCTTCTGAGGGCTTTCGCAACAGCACTGCCAGCAGCGGTGTCGCGACCACGGTCAGGATGACGCCGGCGAGGAAGACGGGGCGGTAACCCCGTGCCTCGATCGCATATCCGCCGACCAGGCTCATCGATCCGAAGCCCAGGCCCATCGCCATCGTGGTGGCCCCGTAGGCAAGCCCGCGCCAGCTCGATGCGATGGTCTCCATCTGGAAGATCTGGAGTGTGGGAAGCCAGATGGCCGAGAAGACCTGGATGCCGACGATCCCGGCTCCCACAGCCGCCCAATGGGGTATGATCGACAGGAGCGCCATACTGCCCGAGACGCCGAGGGTCGACGCGATCAAGATCCAGCGGTGGCTGAGGCGCTCGGTCCAGCGTGGGAGGAGCAACGAGGCAGCCATCGCTGCCACCTGGCCGACACCGTTGATCACCCCGATGGTCAAGGTGGAGTACCGTAGGCCGGCGTCCATGTAGGGGTTGCAGTAGGCCTGGCACGCGGCCCAGCCTGCGTGCCGTAGGTAGACGTAGCCGACCATCAGCGCGACGGCGAGGACCGGGAAGGCGCTGCTGCGGCCGAGGCGGGCCTGGCTGGGGTGCACGGGCCGACCAACCTCGATGCGCATCAGCGGCACCAACGCGCCCAGGCCCAGGGCCGCGCCTACCCAGATCGACGCACTGTAGGGTGTGGCGGTATCGGTGGACCTGCCGAGCAGTGCGGCGAAGATGCCGGGCAGAATGCCCCCTACCAGACTGCCGAGGAAGGTCCCGAACGAGCGCACCGCGCTGGTCATCGCATAGGCCGGGCTGCGGTTCTGGACGGTGGTCGCGCCCATGAGCGCCGGTACCTGGTTCACTGTGAACATCGACCAGCCAATGGTGAGGACCATCTGTGTGACCAATGGCCACGCGGAGCGAAACGCAAGCGGGAGGAACTCCGCGAAGGGGAAGATCGCCATACCGATGACCATGGTCCAGCCGCCCAGGAGCATGATTCTGCGCGTACCGAAACGAGCGCCCAACGCCCCGCTGGGTACGCCCATCGCCATGAAGGTAAGGGCTCCGGCAGAGAGGTAGATGCCCATGTACTCGGCGCTGAAGCCAAGCCGCAGCACGTAGAGCGTGCGCAGGAGGTTGTAGATGCCAAGGTAGTTCACGGCTGTCAGCCCGCTGACGAGCAGCAGGCGGCGCGCGTCGACACCGAAATCGTTCAGCGAGGGCAGGCGCAAGGGTATGCGTTGTGTCACTCTAGTCACTCCTTGGCGATTGTACGCCAGAAGGGGGAGCTGGCAAGGGAGGGCGGAGCGGCGCGGTCGGCGGAGTCCCGGGTTCATGGGAAGACACGGCCGCAGCGGAGGGGGAGCGGTCATGGTGGGGATAGGGGGTGGGTGTACAATGCGTGTAGGGGAGGTGGGCATGGACGTGACGTTTCCGTTGGGAGATGGGTCCGTGACGGTGATGCTCGACACGGAGCGGATGGATGTGCGCGTAGCGCGCAGCGCCGACGCCGAAGGACGCGCCGTGGGCGGTCAGTGGGAAGACGTGGTGGCAGCGGCGATGGACCGCCCGATTGGTGGCGAGACCATCGCGCATCAGGATCTGCGGGGCAAGTCAGTGGTGGTGATCACCGATGACTGGGGGCGTCCCACTCCCGCCAGCCGCGTTGTGCCGCTGATTCTCGAATCGCTCGCCAGGGCCGGGGCCGATGACGGGGCGATCACGTTTGTCACGGCCAGCGGCATGCACGACCCGATGTCGCGCGAGGATCTGGCCCGCAAGCTCGGCGATGACGTGGTGGCGCAGTACCGCTGCATCAGCCACGACGGCGGCGACTGGGAGATGTTGCGCTTCGCCGGTGTCAGCGCCATGGGCACGCCGGTCTGGGTGAATCGCCATGTACTGGAAGCGGACTATCGCGTGGGGTTGGGACGCGTGGCGCTGCACGTGACCCACGGGTACGAGGGTGGCTACAAACTGATCCTGCCGGGCGTGTCAGGGTTTGACACGATTCTGCGTGACCACAGCTTCAACTACGCGGCGAGCTCCGTGCCGGGCATCCACGACAACCCCAGCCGGGCCGAGACCGACGCGGTGGGCCAAATGGTGGGGCTCGACTTCCTGATCAACGTAGTCGTGAACCGGCGCGACGAGCCGGTCAAGGCCTTCGCGGGGGCGGTCGAAGCTGTGTACCGGCAAGCCGTCGCCTATGGCGACCATAAGGTGTGGGGCGCACCGGTGGGTCACCTTGTCGATATCACGCTGGCCTCGCCGGGGAAGCAGCCCGAGTTGCGTCTCGATGGCGAGACGGTGCGGCGTGCGTGTGAGGTGACCAAGGTCGGGGGCACCGTCATCGTGATGGGCGACTCATCATGGAACACACTGCCCGACTGGCGCGCCGGCGCCCACGTGGATGACGATAGGGCTCTGGAGGTCTTGGACCGCGAAGCGTTCGGTGCTGCGCTGCACGACCTCGCTTTCAGCGAGCTGATGCGGCTTCACGAGCGGCGCGACTGGCCCCTGTCGCCGCGCGAGATCCAGTGGCGCGCGAAGTCGATTCGTGGTGAGTTCTACCGGCGCCGCTGGCTCATGGCGGCCGAGCAGCGCCGCGTGGTCTTCACGCGCGATCCACAGACAGCCCTCGAGGCGGCGCTGGCGCGACACCGCGGCCGTCCGCGCGTATTGGCACTTCCTGAGGCCCAGGCAACACTCCCCAAGCTGTACCTGGAATCGGCTGCCCGCTAGGGCGCTACCCCGGTTCCCCGTGGGCGACCTCTGTTGGCTCCTCTGACCCATACCTTATCGGCCTGACGACGTTATACATAATAGAAGGCATAGCACGGGCCTTGTCTTTAGGAATTCGGCCTGGGGACTAACCGTTTTTCGGCCGATCTCGGCTCAATTGTTATGTTTTCGTTATATCGTTTCGGCGCTTTTGGGTGTATAGTAGAGGTGATGGGGCTATAACCTTTACTAAACGTAGGCCACGTATAAGGCATGGTTACGGTATGGGTGTTGGATTGAGAGAGGGGGGTGATGGTTGGGCCGTTGATACTCTACACGGCGCCTCTTGGCGTTGCCGGCCTGGTTTCACTGGTGCTTGCGCACCACGCTATGCGCCGGCGAGCGGTTCAGGGGGCCGGCTACTTCGCACTCTTGATGGCCGCGGTCAGCGTCTGGTCGGCCACGGCGATTGCAGTTCACATGAGCCCCACATTGCCCGGCAAGGTCTTCTGGACCAACATGCAGTACGCCGGCATCACCCTGGTGCCGCTGGCGTGGTTGTGCTTTGCGCTAGCCTACACGGGCGACGGCGCGGTTTTGAGGTTCGGGCACTTCGTTCTGCTGGGCTTACACCCGGCGGCGGTGCAGATTGTGGCCTGGACCGATCCGTACCACGGCTTCTTCCGGCGCCAGGTGTGGCTCGATACGAGTGGGCCGGTGGCCACCTTGGGTACTGTGATGGGGCCGGCCTTCTGGATGCACACGGTCTATTCCTACATGCTCCTGCTGGCCGGGGCTTACGTGCTCGTGCGGGCGCAGTTGCGGTCACCGCGCGTCTATCGGAACCAGGGCGTCGCGCTCTTCGTGGCAGTGTTGGCGCCGTGGATAGCCAACGTTGTCACGATCGCTACCGCCGGTCCGCTGTCCTATACCGACCTAACACCTTTTGCGTTTACGATCAGTGGGGTGGCCCTGGCTTGGGGCCTGATGCGGCATGGGCTGTTGGACCTCGTGCCCATCGCTCACGGCGCGGTGTTGGCGAACCTCAGCAGCGCAGTCATCGCGCTGGATCGGCACGACAGGCTGGTCGAGGTCAACCCGGCAGCGGCTGCGATCTTTGGGCTGTCGCGCGAAGACGTGATCGGCCGGCCGCTTTGGGAAGTGTCGCCGCGGTATCTGGATGTCCTTCTGCGCTACAGATCCGTCGACGAGATCTGTGAGGAGGTGACTGTGGGAGAAGGTGAGCAGCGTCAGGTCTTCGACCTGAGCGTCGCGCCTCTCTACGACGAGCGCGAGGCATACGTGGGTCGCCTCATCAACGTGAGGGACATCACAGAGTACCACCGCGCGCAGGAGACGTTGTCGGGATACGCGGAGCAGTTACGGATCCTACATGAGATCGATCAGGCGATTCTGGCGGCGCAGTCACCGGAGACCATCGCCTCCGCAGCGCTGGAACGCATTCCGCACCTGATGCCGGTCGAGCGGATGTCCGTCGTGGTCTACGATGTGGAGGGACAGCCACGACAACTGGCAGTTCGCACAACAGGGCGACTGGACGCAGATGCGTCGATCTGGGAGAAGGCGCTGAGTGGCGAGCTCCGGGACGAACCTGACGCGCGTTGCGCCAACTATCTGCCCAGCGGGGCTGCGTCTTCGCCTTTCGAGCAACAGCTCAGGGTGTGTGGCGTGCGGGCCTATCTCGTGACGCCGTTGGTTGCCCACGGCGACGTCATGGGGCTGCTCAGTTTCGAGGCAAGCCGGACGGGGGTTTTCACGGCCTCACACATCGACGTGGCTCACCAGATTGCGACATCGTTAGTCGTGGCCCTCGAGAACGCGCGTCTCTATGCGGCGGCTCAGCAGGAGCTGTCGGAACGCAAGTGCGCTGAAGCGGCGTTGGTGGCCAGTGAAGCGGCGCTTCGTCAGAAGGCCGAGGACCTCATCGCTCGCAACGCAGAGCTTGACGCGTTCGCCCACACAGTGGCTCACGATCTGAAGACGCCGCTCTCGCTACTTATCGGCTACACCAGCTTCCTGGAGGCCGGGGGCGCCCAAGATGATCCCGACACGCTGGCGCTCAGCGTACGCTCGATTGGACAGAGCGCGCGGAAGATGGGCAGCATTATCGACGAGCTGTTGCTGTTGGCGAGCGTGCGCAAGGTTCAGGATGTTGAGCCCAGGCCACTCGATATGCACGCCATCGTGCACGATGTCCTGGTGCGGATGACCGACCTCATCGATCGGGACGGTGCCTCCGTCGATGTGCCGGACGAATGGCCCATCGCTATGGGCCACGCGCCGTGGATCGAGGAGGTGTGGGCCAACTACATCAGCAACGCCCTGAAGTATGGCGGCACGCCGCCGCGCATCGTGATCGGGGCTGAGGCCTTGTCGCACACCAACGGACACGGCGGCCCGGGGATTATCCGGTATTGGGTGCGTGACAACGGTGACGGCCTGTCTGCTAAGGAGCAGGCACGCTTGTTCATTCCCTTCGAGCGGCTCAACCAGGCGCGGGCCAAGGGCTATGGGCTGGGGCTGTCGATCGTACAGCGCATTATGGAACGACTGGGCGGAGCCGCCGGCGTGGAAAGCTCGGGCATCCCTGGCGCCGGCAGCACGTTCTACTTCGATCTACCGAAAGCCGATCTCTAGCGACCACCAGGCAGACTGTCCTGTCCCCCTGCTGGGCTGCAGACGATCCCCACACATCCAAAGTCTAGCTGCCGCATTCGGCAGGTGCGCACCTGAGTTTGCGGCGCAGGGCGACCCAGCTTATACTTGGCGCTATGTGGCACCAACCTTTGGCCGCCATTGTCCCTTTGCTTTTTGCTGCCGGCACCACCCTGGTGCTGGCCTATGTTGCCTGGCGGCGGCGTTCCGTGGCCGGGGCGGGCAGCCTGGCGGGTCTCCTGGTCGCTGCGGCGATCTGGTCGGCCGCCTATGCGCTTGAGTTGGCCAGTCCCGGGCTGACCGCCAAGATCCTCTGGGCGAAGGTTCAGTACTTGGGGATCACGTCCATCCCGCTGTTCTGGGTCGCGTTCGCCGTAGGCTATACGGGAAGCGACGCGGGTTACAAGCGCGCATGGCTGGTGCTAGCCCTGGCGTGCGTAGTGCCTCTGGTGACGCTGATCCTGGCGTGGGCCTATCCCCTGCAGCGGCTGTTGTGGGCCGATGTTCTCCTCATCGAGGTGGCGGGATGGCCACTTGGCGAGTTCGTGCCCGGGCCGTGGTTCGCGCTCAACGTGGCCTTCAGTTATGGCGCACTGCTGGCAGGCGCGATCCTGATCGCGACGCGGCTCAGGCAGCGACAGGGCGCGCTGCGTAAGCAAGCGCTGGCTCTGCTCATCATGGTATTCGCACCTTGGGTCGCAAACGTGGCCTACGTCTTCAATCTGACCCCGTGGCCCCAGCTCGACTTCACACCCTTCGGGTTTGTTGTCGTGGGTGCGGCGCTCCTTGTCGGCTTGCTGCGGTTCAGGCTGCTGAGCGCGGCGGAGCTGCAGGGGCTTGTTGACGAGCGGACTAGCCAACTGGCCCGGCGCAATGCACAGCTGGGGACCGAGATCGCCGAGCGCGAGGACATCGAACGGCAGTTGGCTGAGCGGGCGGCGGAGCTGACTGCCCTGCACGCCGTCGCGTTGGACGTGAACGCCAGCCTGTCGGTGGATCAGGTGGCGCGGGCTGTGCTGGCGACCGTCCACGATGTCGTGCGGCCGGATCTCACCTTACTCTATCTGCTGGCGGACGGGTGGCTGCGGTTGGCCGGCGCTGAGGCTGGTGTGAGCGGCGTTGCGACGCCCTACGACCGGTACAAGCAGGTGGGCGTGTGCCTGTGCGGCCAGGCCGCCGCGGAGGGCCACGCGCTCTATTCGCGCGAGGTTCGCAGCGACCCGCGATGCGTTCTGACCCCGTGTCCGTCGGCGGGGGTGCACTCGTTCGCGGCGCTACCTCTCAAGCAGGGCGGGCAGGTGGTGGGTGTGCTGGGACTGGCTTCGCTGGTGGCGCGCGATTTCGAGGCCGAGGCAGCGTTTCTCGAGTCACTGGCGGTGACTGCGGCGCTTGGCCTGGGGAATGCCCTTCTCTACCGGCAGGTACAGGCGCAGCTAGCGGATCTGCAGGTCGAGATCGAGGACCGCCAGCGGGCGGAGAAGGCTCTGGCGACCTATCGTGATGAGCTGGAGGCGATCACAGCGCGGCGGACTGCCGAGTTGCGCGAGAGTGAGGCGCGCTACCGGACGGTTGTGGAGACGTCGCCCGACGCGATTTCGCTGCTCGACACCAGCGGACGCCCCATTGCAGTCAACCCGCAGATGCTGCGACTGCACGGCTTCGCCGACCTCGATGAGGCCCGCGCCGCGAATCCGTTCGGCGTGGTTACCGCGCCGTTTCAGGGCCGCATGCAGTCGATGATCGCCCAAGCACGCGCGGCCACGTCCGATCACCCGGTGTTTCGCGACGCCCAGGTGACGCTGCGTCGCGTCGACGGCTCGACGTTTCCCGCGGAGATCAGCCTGGCGGTGGTCAGGGACACGGGGGGGACACCGACCGGCATGATTGCCGTCTACCGTGACATCACGGAGCGAGTGGCGGCTCAGGCGGCGCTCCAGACAGCGCACCAGCAACTGGAGGCACGCGTCCGCGAGCGGACTGCCGAGCTGGAGGCCTCGACGGCAGCGTTGCGCCGCAGCCAACAGCGGCTGATTGAGGCCCAGAGCCTAGCACACCTGGGGTCGTGGGAATGGGAGGTCGCCACGGGCCAGATCATCTGGTCCGAAGAGGTCTATCGCGTGTTCGGGCGAGAACCAGGCGACGCACCTGTCACGTTCGAGTCTTTCCTCCAGTCGGTCCACCCGGGCGACCGCAGCGATGTGCAGGCCGCCGTCGACGCCGTGCTCGCGGGTAACGCGTCCTATGGCATCGACCACCGCATCGTGCTGCCGGACGGCAGGCTGCGCGTGGTCCACGAGCAAGGACAAGTGATCCGCGACACAACCGGCGTGCCACTGCGCATGACGGGGACCGTTCAAGATATCACGCTGCGCAAGCAGGCTGAGGATGCAGTTTGGCGCCAGAACCAGCGACTGCGGGCGCTCAATGCGGTTGCCGCCGTGATCAGCCGCGAGCTGGATCTGCGTACGGGCCTGCAGGAGGTGTTAGAGGAGCTGCTGCGGCTACCAGGGACCACGGCGGCGTGGATCCAGATGGCGCCCGGCACGGAGACCGGAATCGCATGGGTGACCGGAGGCATCGACGAGACAGAAGCGGCAGGCCTGGCGCGTGCGTTCGAGGCAGAGATCGAGCAGGTACTTCACACACAGACGGCGGCTAGCCTGCGGCCGGACGGCGCGGGCGATACCAGTAGCACGCTGCTTGTCGTTCCCATTCGCGCACGCGAGAGCGTACTGGGCGTGCTGGCAGCTCTATCTTCGACGGCGGCCGCAGAGGCGGAGGAAACCCTTCCGCTGCTGGAGGGTGTCGGGCATCAGGTGGGCATGGCGGTTGAGAATGCGCAGTTGGTGACCCAGGCCTCCCAGATCGAGGTGTGGCAGGAGCTTGACCGGCTGCGCTCCGAATTGGTCTCCAATGTGTCCCACGAGATCCGCACCCCGTTGGGACTCATCAAGCTGTTCGCAACTACCCTATTGCTGGAGGAGTTCGATGTCAGCCCGGAGCAGCAGCGCGAGTTCCTGAGCGGCATTGAGGAGGAGACCGAGAACCTGGAGCGGATTGTGGCCGACCTCCTCACGCTGGGTCGTGGTGAGGGTGGGCGTATGCCGCTCGAGCGGCAGGTGATTGACCTGCAGCAGGTGGCATCGAGCCTGGTGGGGTCGATGCGGTTGGACTTTGGCGGGCGACGGCTCGTGCGCGATTTCGTCGACCATCCGCTTCTCGTGTATGCCGATCCCCATCGCATGACGCAGGTGCTGCGCAACCTAATCTCCAACGCCCTCAAGTACTCGCCGGACACGGGCAAGATCACGCTGCGCGCCCGCCAGAACGACGACGAGGCCGTGCTCTGTGTGGTCGACGAGGGTATCGGCATCCCCGCCGAGGCCCAACCCCACGTGTTCGAGCGGTTCTACCGGGTGGACAGCGAGGTTACGCGCCGGACGCGCGGGGCGGGCCTGGGGCTGGCAATCAGCCGCGCGATCGTCGAGGCCCACGGAGGGCGGATATGGTTCGAGAGCCGGCCGGGCGAAGGGAGCACGTTCTGCTTTGGACTCCCGCGCGCCCCCTCCGGCGCCGGCACCGGCGAGCCCTCGCTTGCGGTGCAGGGCGTAGAGGCTCCGACGGCTTCTGCGCAGGACGGGGTAGCCAACAAGGGAGAGGACGAGTGACGAGATGATCGAGCAACCACAGCAGCGGATCCTGGCTATTGACGATGAGCCACGGTACACCTGGGCCATTCGTTCCATCCTCGAGGGGATCGGTTACCAGGTGCTGACCGCCCCGGGGGGGCGGCTGGGGCTGGAGATGGCTGCCCTGGAGGCACCGGACCTGATCCTGCTCGATGTGCGTATGCCCGATGTCGGGGGGATTGATGTCTGCCGGCAGATCCGCGAGTTCTCCACGGTTCCGATCATCCTGCTCACCGCATTGGCCGAGGAGGCCGACAAGGTGTGCGGCCTGGACGCCGGCGCGGACGACTACATCACAAAGCCCTTCGGCGCCAAGGAGCTGCTGGCCCGCGTGCGGGCCGCGCTGCGGAGGGCGAGTATGGTCGAGCCGGCAGGGCCCACACAGGTAGTGTCAGTCGGCGAGCTCTCGATCGATCTGGCAGGCAGGCGCGTGACGCTGGGCGGTGAGGAGGTCATGCTGACATCCACCGAATTCCGGGTGCTGTCACGGCTGGCGCAGCAGCCCGGGCACGTTGTTCTGCCCGAGGACCTTCTGGAGTGGGTCTGGGGGTCGGCGTCTGTGGAGGACCCCCACCTTTTGCGGCAGGTGATCTACCGCATCCGGCGCAAGCTGGAGCCCGATCCCGCCTCGCCCTGCTATGTGCTTAACCGCCCCGGTGTCGGCTATCTGCTGGCGAAGAACCCCTGATGGGCGGTGCCCCGTTGTGGTTCATCCTCGGCGATGTCCACACTTTGATACGCTTCTGATATGGCATGCCTCTTGTTTTGTGACACTGGTGTGACGGTCCGCATCTACAATAGAAACATCGCACTCCAGGCGTCGCCCCGAGGGACGCGTGAACCGTAGATGACAGGAGGGTTGTGGATGGGTCAACTGGACGGGTGTCAGGCCACTCGGCAGGTGCTGGTGATCTCCAGCCACGCGGTGCTCGCCAAGGCCATTGAGGCGGCTGTGCGGGCCGTGGCTATGGTCAGCGTTATGACGGTGCGAGATACCGGCAGAGCGTCCCCACGGGGAGCAGGGCCGGAGGTGAAGCCCGACCTGATCATCTTGACGGATCTTTCGTCTAAGGCCGACCCCGCCCTGACGCGGCAGTTGGTCAGGGCGCTCGAAGGACTGCAGCGTGTTCCGGTCCTTGTCATCTGTGAGCAACCGGCGCCGCCGCGCCTTCGCGATTCGCAGGTCCACTATGCGACGTTCCCCTTTGACCCGCACGCGCTTCGCGAGCGGGTCGAGCGCATACTGTGCAACGAGCACGACGGGGGTAGGGGCGAAGCCAATGCCGGGGCCGGGCGCGCCCGGCCCCGGGTCCTGATCGTGGAGGACGAGCGCATTGTGGCCGAAACGCTCGAGACCACGCTGGACGCCCTGGGCTACCAGGTAGTGGGCAGCCACCCCCTCGCTGAACAGGCGGTTCAGGCAGTCCACGTCGATCGCCCCGATCTGGTCTTGATCGATACGCACCTCAAAGGGCCGATGGACGGCATCGAGGCCGCCCGCCTGATTCAGGCCAAAAGCGACGTGC
>Ga0123333_10005092_pt1 | contig 12029 bp, 8 predicted proteins | sample BioC12SIPDNA_3_FD_89957 | JGI IMG/M metagenome (GOLD analysis project Ga0123333, IMG submission 89957) | Anaerobic biogas reactor microbial communites from Washington, USA - Biogas_R2_B C12 SIP DNA | ecosystem: Engineered > Bioreactor > Anaerobic > Unclassified | place: Washington, USA...
CAGTCCGGCGGATCCGGACCTGGCCGGATTCCCGGAGGTCGCGCGTAAGAACCAGCCAGGTATAGGCGTCGGGATCGCGAAAAAACCGCATGGTTCGCCAGATTTCGCCAGGATCGGGCCGGGGGGGATGGGCGGTGGCATGAGCTTCGAACCTGCGAATGCCCAGGTCGGTGGCCCACGAAAGACCGCCATGCCACAGGGCCAGCAGCAATACGCCGGTGCACAGCGCAAGGGCGCCGGATGCAACAACTCGCTTCATGTCCCGGATCATAGCGGGTTTCCGGCGGACATGCACAGCCGGATATGAGGATTGGACCCGGAAACGGGGAGAAACCGGCGGAGGAAGACTTTCGTCTGATCCGCCGGCCGGTCCCCGTTTTTCACTTCGCGTCGGCGGCGCGATATGATTGGATGTCCCCGAAGCCGCCCTGCGGCGGCCGGGAATCGGAGGACCAATGATCAATGGCAGGAAGATCGTGGTGGTGATGCCGGCGTACAACGCGGCGAAAACCCTGCGGAAAACTTATGACGAGGTCATGGAGCAGGGAGTGGTGGACCGCGTGATCGTGGTGGACGACGCCAGCCGCGACGAGACGGCGGCGATGGCCAGGACACTCCCGGCCGCGCAGGTGCACGTGCACGAGAAGAACCTCGGCTACGGGGGAAACCAGAAAACTTGTTACCGGCTGGCATTGGAAGCGGGGGCTGACGTGGTCATCATGGTGCATCCGGATTACCAGTACACGCCGAGGCTGATTCCCGCCATGGCCAGCATGATCGCCGGAGGATTGTACGAATGCGTGCTGGGCTCGCGCATCCTGGGCGGAGGCGCCTTGACGGGCGGTATGCCCTGGTGGAAATACACGGCGAACCGCGTGTTGACCCTGGGGGAAAACCTGCTGCTGGGCGCGAAGCTTTCCGAGTACCACACGGGCTACCGCGCGTTTTCGCGGCAGCTGCTGGAAAGCCTGCCGCTGGAGCGCAACTCCGACGACTTCGTTTTCGACAACGAGATGCTGGCGCAGATCCTCTGGCGGGGCGTTTTCATTGCCGAAGTGAGCTGTCCCACGCGCTATTTTTCCGAAGCCTCCTCGATCAACTTCCGTCGCAGCGTCCGCTACGGCTTCGGCTGTCTCCGCGTGGCGCTGGCCTACCGGCTGGCGAAAATGGGGCTGGGGTTCAAGCCGGCGTTCACCGGGTAAAGGCGGAGCCGCGCTGTCCGCCTGCCGGGGCGAGTCAGGAGGATCAGGTCGGTCCGGATGTGACCCTGCCGGGGCCTCACTGCGGAAGGGGCGCCGGGTTGCGGATTTGCTCTGGTTTTCGCTGGCATTGTCCTTGGCAAGAAGGGTATGAGTTCAGCCATGAGTCGGCTGCCCATTTCAGCCTGGTGCCAGCGGCATTTGAACGGCCTTCTGGCGGGGGCTTTGTTTGTGGCCACGCTGGCCTTGTTCGCGCCGGCCATTGGCTACGATTTCGTCGGGTTGGACGACGAGGCCTATGTGGCCGAGAATCCTATGACCCGGAACGGATTCACCCGGGAGTCGTGGGCGTGGGCGTGGACAGCGGTCGTGGTGGGGCATTGGGCGCCGTTGCTGTGGTTGTCCTATATGGTCGATGGCACCCTGTTCGGTCCCGAGCCCTGGGGATTCCATCTCACAAACGTCCTGTTGCATGCCCTCAACGGGGTGCTGCTGTTCGCACTGCTCTGCCGCTGGACAGACCGGCGCTGGGCGGCCTTCTGGGCGGCGCTGTTGTGGGCGGCGCATCCCCTGCGGGTGGAAAGCGTGGCGTGGATTGCGGAGCGCAAGGATGTATTCAGCGGTCTGTTTTTTCTGCTTGGTTTGCAGGCCTACACCCGCGGCGTGACGTCGGGGCGGCCCGGACGGCGATGGGTTTGGGCCGCAGTCGCGTTTCTGGGCGCGGGTTTGCTGGTGAAACCGGTGCTGGTAACGGTTCCGGTTGTGCTGCTGCTGCTGGATGCCGGACCACTGCGTCGGATGGAATGGACCTGCACCTCGTTCCGGAAGGAGGGCGGGCGGCTTGCGTGCGAAAAGTGGCCGTTTGTCCTGCTGGCGCTGGGATTGGGTGCGGTGGTGTGGCGGACCAATGTAACGGCCGGTCTGCTCCATGCGCACATGCCCGGCTGGGGGGAGCGGTTGAGACTGATCCCGGGCAACTACCTGGTATATCTCCAGCAGACGGTCTGGCCTGCGGGGCTTTCCGTATTGTATCCGCGTCCGGAATTCCATGCGGTTCGCCTGGTCGTAGCGGCGATGATTCTGCTGGGGCTGTCCGCGGCGGCATGGCAGGTACGTTTGCATCGGCCGGGCGTCTTGTCGGGATGGGTTTGGTTTCTGGTCATGCTGGTGCCGTCCATCGGTTTCTTCTGGATGGGCACGACGGAAGGGGCGGGGGATCGCTTTTCCTATCTACCCGCCATGGGGCTGATGCTGGCCGTCGTCTGTGCTCTGCCCCGGTTCGGACGGGGCCGGTGTCTATGGATTGTGGCCGGGAGCGTGTCCGTTCTGGGCGCGGGGGTGGCCACCCTGCGCCAACTGCCCATTTGGCAACATTCCGGCACCTTGTTTGGTCGCGTTCTGGAAGTCATGCCGGATCATTTCCAGGCCAATCTCAACCGGGGGATCTGGCTCGCAGAAGCCGGCCGGGCAGCGGAGGCGCAGGAACATTATCGCCGGGCCTGGGAGGTTTCGGCCCGGAATCGGCCGGAGGTCATGGGGAAAGCCGCCTACGATTGGGCGCTGGCCGGGCAGGCTTCCCGGGCCTTGGACCTGCTCGCGCCCGCCCGATACGATGTCCGTGCGACTCCGTTGATTCACGCCGCCGCCGGCATGGCCTGTCTGCATGCCGGCCATCTGCCTGATGCGATCTGGCATCTGAACCAGGCCTTGGCCCTGGAGCCCGGCACGGAGGAGTACCGGGTGGAACTTGTCCGGGCCTGCTTCGAGTCCGGTGCGGAGGACAAAGCCCGGGAGCACGCCGCGCGGTTGATGACCTGGCCCGGACGGCCAATCCGTACCGCGGATGATCTGTATCCGTTCTACCTGCAGCGCTGGCGGGACGGCGCTCGGCCATATGCGTGGGAATATTTCCGGCGGCTGATCGAGGCACAGCCCGACTGCATTCCGTTGCTGAACAACCTGGCTTGGCTGGCGGCCACAGATGGCGATGCGCCCCCGGACGCTCTGGCGGATGCGGAGGAATATGCGCGGCGGGCCGTTGGCCTCGCCGGGGAACAGAATGCCGCCGTGCAGGACACGTGGGCGGCGGTCCTGGCCGCGCGCGGCGATTTCGATGCGGCGGTAAAAACGGCGGCACGGGCTCGGCACGCGGCCGAGGCACAAGGACAAGCGCAGCTGGCGCGGCGTATCGATGCCCGTCTGGCAACGTATCACCGGCAGCAGCCCTGGCGGGAATGAACGGCACGACGATGTCTTCCCACGCACAGTTCAGCCCGGCGGGGAATCCGGGCGCGAAGCGGACAGGATCACGGGCATGAACCGGACTGCTCTTCACGTCGGGGCAAGACGCCATGAAGACGGGCTGCTGGCCTGGGCGTTGATTGCGGTTACGCTGGCCCTGTTCGCGCCGGCCATGGGCTTTGATTTCGTCGGACTCGACGATATGCCCTACGTCAGCGAGAATCCGATGACCCGGGACGGCTTTTCAGCGGAGTCGCTGAAGTGGGCCTGGACGACGAACCTGCTGGGCTACTGGGCCCCCTTGCTTTGGATGTCCTTCATGCTCGACGGCACGCTGTTTGGTCCGGAGCCGTGGGGCTTCCACGCCACGAATGTCCTGCTGCATGCGCTGAACGCGGCCTTGGTGTTCTGGATGCTGCGGCGCTGGACGGGCCGGCGGTGGGCGGCCTTCTGGGCGGCGCTGCTGTGGGCGGTGCATCCCCTGCGGGTGGAAAGCGTGGCGTGGATTACCGAGCGCAAGGACGTGCTGAGCGGACTGTTTTTCTTCCTGTGCCTGCTGGCTTATGGGCGCGCGCAGGCGGGTGGACGGCCGTCGCGCGGCTGGACCTGGACCGCGGCGGGGTGCCTTGCCCTGGGGCTGCTGGTCAAACCGGTGCTGGTCACGGTGCCGTTCGTCCTGCTACTGCTGGACGTGTGGCCGCTGGGACGTGTCCGGTGGGAGTGGGCGGACATCCGGGCCAGGGGTTTCCGGCTGGTCATGGAAAAATGGCCGTTTTGGCTGCTGGCGCTGGCGTTGGGGGCGGTGTCGTGGTTTGCGAATTTTGGGCCGGGGCGGCTGGCCACGCCGCAGCCCCCGCTGCTTCTGCGGCTGGGGCTTCTTCCCCGGAACTACCTGGCCTACCTGTGGCAAACGGTCTGGCCGGCAGATTTATCGGTGCTCTACAACCGTCCGCAGTTTACAGTCGAGATGCTGGTGCTGGCCTTGGTGGTGCTGGGCCTGCTGACGGCAGGTGCCTGGGGTTGCCGGCAGCGGCATCCCGCTGGACTGGTAGGATGGTTGTGGTTCCTCGGCATGCTTGTGCCGTCCATCGGATTCATCTGGGTCGGCACCACGGAGGGGGCCGGGGACCGGTTCACCTACCTGCCGCATGTCGGGCTGACCGTGGTGCTGGCGGGGGCAGCGGTTCGGGCGCGGCCCGGCGGATGGTTCCATGTGCTCGCCGCGGTGTTGACCTTGGCGCTGGCCTGGGGTGCGTGGCGGCAATTGGAGATCTGGCGCAACAGCGAGGCGCTGTTTGCGCGGGCTGTCAAGGTGGCCGACCGCAATGGACGCGCGTGGGGAAGCCTGGGCGTCTGGCAGGCATCGGAGGGCAGGGAGGCGGAGGCCCAGGTCAACCTGTTGCGCAGTCTGACGCTTAAACCCCGTCACAACGAAGCCAACTTCAATCTTGCCAACCTCTATCTCCAGCAGGGCCGGACGACGGATGCGCTCCGGCATTATCGGATCGCGGCGGAGGACACCCCGGACCACGTCAAGGCGCTCAACAACGTGGCCTGGCTGCTGGCCGCGGATCCGGCCTGCAGTCCGGAACGGGCGACAGAAGCTCTGGCACTGGCCCGGCGCGCCGCGGCGCTTGCCGACCCTCCGGATGCTTCCGTGCTCGATACCCTGGGACTGGCGCTGGCCGCCAACGGCGATTTCGCGGGTGCCGTTTTGGCCGCCCAGGAAGCGGTGGCCCAGGTTCCCGCAGATGCCGCAGGACGGACACTGCGCCAGCGCATCCAGGCCCGGCTGGATGCGTATGGCCAGGGCCAGATGTGGCGCGAATGAACCGAACCGGCAAGGTTCCCATGCCGTGCGCGCGCGTGCCTCAGGGAAGAAAACCATTCATTCCGGCAGGTAAAACGATATGAAAATAAAAACATAAAATTAACTTGGTTTTCTCGCCTCAGTAGGTGAGAACGCCCACGTTGGTGAAAGCTGTGTTTCCCGCAGCGATTTAATAAATGAAAACAAAAGGATGAGGAGAAAACGAATGAAGAAGTTAATGGCGGTGTTGATGGTTTTTGCCATCGCGGCGGTGGCGCAAGCCGAGGTCATTGCGACCTGGACGTTCCCGGTCAGTTCGCAGGTTAGTCAGGATGCCGACAGCCAGGATGCCAATTTGGCGGGTACGGTCACCCTGACCCGCGGTGCTGGCGCTCCGGCAACCACCGGTGCTGGATTCCGCACGACGGGATTCCAGAACAATGGAATTAACGTGGCGAACACGGACTTCTACCAGATCTCTCTGGCGGCGGCTACCGGTTATGAGCTCTCGCTGAATTCCATCTCGGGCGATTTTGCCGGCACATCCACGTTCAGCCCCACCCCGGGCGTGAGCCATCAATGGGCGTACAGCTTCGATGATAGCAGCTACACCTTGATCGACAACGCGGTCAGTCGCGTCGGCAATGGCACCAGCGATTTCGACTTCTCGGGCACTTCTGCTCTGCAGAACATTCCGGCCTCCTCCACCGTGTATCTGCGCTACTATGCCAGCGGCCAGACCTCGACCGGCGGCTGGGGCTTCACCAGCGCCGGTTTTTCGGTGGATGGCGCGGTCACCCAGACGATTCCCGAACCGGCCACGATGAGCCTGCTGGGCCTCGGCGCGCTGGCGATGGTCCTCCGCCGCAAGATGAAGAAATAATCACCCCGCAAGGGATGATGCAAAGAGCGGCCGCAAGGCCGCTCTTTTCTTTTAACGGCGGGGCAACGGAAGTTGCGCCGCAGCCTTATGCATCCCGGCGCAAGGCCGGTGGATGTGGGCTGGGAATCCCCCAGGCTTGTCCCGGGGATGGTTGAGTTGGTAGGTTAAACAGATGAAATCCGCGTGCCATTCGGACATCGGGCCCGGCCTGTATTTCGTCCTGCTCGTGGCGGTGGCTGCCTGGCTGGCATGGGGGACCTTTCGCTGGGACCGTGCCGTTGAAGAATATGCCGCGCAATTCCGCGGCGTGGGCTGGGTGGATGTGCCGGCGTCAGAGAGCCCGGGCCGAATCTTCATGGACAACGATGCCTACTACTGGGTGGCCTATGCACGGGAGATGGCGGCGACGGGGAGGTGGCGCATCCGCCACACGCAGTTGGACAATCCGCCCGATGGCCGCCCGGTGCATTGGAGCCAATCGGTCTCGTGGCTGCTGCTGCTGGCCGGCGGCATCCGGCACGGATTGACGGGCGAAGGAGTGTCCGTCGCGATCGAGCAGGCGGCGATTTGGGTGGGCCCGGGGCTGTTGATTCTGCTGCTGGCCGGGACAGGCGGGTTGGTTTGCCGTCGGCTGGGGGTGGCGCCCGCGATGGTTTGGGTGTTGAATATCGCGTCGATGGTTGCGATTTCGTGGGCGTTCCATCCGTTGCGCCCGGACCACCATGGGTTGCAACTGGGGTTCGTGGTCTCGGGGGTGCTTTGTCTTATGCTGGGCGGAACAGGCTGGGTCCGGAGAGGAGGCGACGAGGAGGAAGGCGCAAGAGCTATTTGGTTTCGGCCGCTGGTTCCGCCGAACCGCCGCGAGGCCCGCCGGTTCTTCATGGCGTCCGGCATTCTCGGCGGCTTGGGATTGTGGATCGGGGCCTCGGTGCAATTGCTGGGGTGGGGATTGGTGGTCATTGGCGCGGGGCTGTCGGTGTGGATGCTGCCACGGAAGGAATCTGTGACAGCGGAATGGGAATATGAACCCGGTCTGTGGCGGGTCTGGGGGTGGGCGGGAGCCCTCACGGCGCTGCTGCTTTATCTGGTGGAGTATGCGCCGCGGTTTCCCGGGATGCGGCTGGAGGTGAACCATCCGCTGCATGCACTATCGTGGGTGTGCATCGGGGAATTTCTTGCGCGGTGGTCGGCGGCGAGGCGCGAGGGGCGGGGAATATCGCTGCGCTGGGCGGGTCCCTTGGGGGCCGGCGCGCTGCTGCTGCCGGCACTGCTGGCTTGGGGCCCGAACGACTGGCACGCTATGCGCGATCCCCTGATGCAGCGTCTGCACCAGTATATCGACGAGTTTCGGCCCTATGCGACAGCTTATCCCGGTGCTTTCTGGTGGAATGTCGTGAAGGATTTCGGCCTGATGCCGTTGGGTGTGGCCGGAGTGGCCATCCTGGCCTGGCATCGGCGAACGTTGCCCCCTGAGCGTTCCGTGCTCGCGATGGTCTTGGTGGTGGCGATGGGTTATGCCGCCCTGACCCTGTGGCAGGCGCGCTGGCTCAACTTCTTCGGGGGCACCGGACTATTGGTGGCGGTGGTGGCTATGCCGGTTCTCTGGCGGTGGCATGGCCAGACCGGCCATGCCGGCCTGGGGCTCCTGGCAGTGCTTCTGGCGCTGGTCGGACAAGCGGGGTACTTCCTGCATCTGCAAGCCCAGGACATATTGCTGCGAGACATTTCCAGAGAACAGATCGGGGAGCTGATCGCGCCCATACTCCAACGGCAGTTCGCGGAGAAACTCGGCGCCATGGACCCCGGGAGGACATTCCGGGTGATGGGCGGTCCGCACATGGCGGCGCGGCTGCACTACTATGGCGGCATTCCAAACGTGGCGTCGTATTACTGGGAAAACCTGGACGGGCTGAAGGCGGCCTCCGATTTCTTTGGCGGCGCGGATGACGAGGAAGCCTTGCGCATCGTGCGCGCACGGGGCATCACCCATGTGGTGCTGCCATATTCCGCGCCATTGGTTGGCATGTTTCATTATGTCAAGACGGGGAAACCATCCGAAGAAGGGGCGCGGGCCTCGCTGGGAGGCCGGCTGCTGGAACGTCCCGAGACGCTGCCGGCCTGGTTGCGACGGGACCGCGCGTTGGAGCGCGCTCTCCAGCCGGGATACCGGTTTCACGGGGAGCCGATATTCGGTACGCTGCTGGTCTATGTGGTGGAGGCACCGGGACCGGCCTTGTAGATGCGCCCGCAGGACGCGTCGGATCGGGAAATGAACAACCATCTCGCCGAAGAGTGCCGCGGCAGAAGCGAGGGACCGGGGGACGCGTGGCGGGGAAGGAGAATAGAGGCGGCGCTATTCACGCCAGGGTTGTCCCGCACGATAAACAGCGAGGCGCGCTTGAATGCGGGCCACGAGGGCTGGATCCTGGCCTTGCCGGGCGAGCGCGAGGGCCTGACGTGCGGTTTGTTGTGCGCGCTCAATGTCGCCGGTGGCGGCCAGGGCCGCTGCCAAAGTGTCGAGCAGCCCCGGATGGGGGGCGGGCGCAAGATTGACCGCGCGGCGGGCGAGGCGAACGGCCTCCTCGGGCGGTGCGGGTGGGGCCGAATCGGTGGCCAGCAGCCATGCGGCGGTGTTCAACAGGCCAAGGTGGTCGGGACGGGTGCGCAGGGCGCTTTGAAAGAAATTCCAGGCGTGTCTTTTCTCCCCGCTGCTCCACCAGTTCACATAGTGCGGGATCAGGTCGTCAAAGCCGCGGATTCCGACATACCCCTCGCCCTGCAGGCTCCGGATTTCTTCGAAGGCGGCAGGCTCGTGGCCGGTTTCGAACAGGGCGCGGATCAGTTCGATGCGCCAGCCGAGGTTGCGGGGCTGGTGTGCCAGCGCCTTGCGCAGCGGGAGAATGGCCAGGTCGGCGCGGCCGACATCCAGCCAGGCGAACGCCAGCAGGCTGTTCAGGACGGGGCAGTTTGGATCGCGCTCCGCCAGGGCTTGTTGCAGCCAGGCGATGGCCTCGTCGTTGCGCCCGAGGCGGAGCAGGGCGTCGGCATAGTCGGCGGGGGCTTGGGTGTTCTTGGGCTTGATCTCCGCCGCGCGGGCGAAATACACCAGCGCTTCCTCCACCCGGCCCTTTTCCAGCAGGGCAAAGCCGTAGGCGCTGTTGGCGGCAAAATGGTCCGGCGCAAAATCGATCAACTCCGAAAAGGTCGTGAAGGATTCCTTCCAGTAGGGGAGTTGAAGGCGGCTTCGGATGCCCCACGCAGCCAGGAGTGCCAGGCCGGCCGCAATCACGGGGGTTTTGAGCTTTGGCCGCAATGAAATCAGGTCACCCGCCCCCCAGACGAGGGCGATGCCCAGGCCGATGGAGGGCAGATAGGTGTAGCGGTCGGCGTAGGCGAGCATGTCGTCGAAGCGGATGCCGCGGATGACGGGACCAAGCGCCACCAGGAACCACAACCAGCCGACCGGTGCATAGGGACATTTTTGGCGGTGACGCAGGAGAAGTAGCGTGACGGCAACGAGCGCCGTCACGGCAACGAGAGACAGCGGCCAATTCACCAAATCTCGGGGAGGATAGATGACGGAAAGTTTCGCGGGCCAAGCGATTTTCGCGAGATAGTCCCAGTAATTGGGGAAAATCAATCCCAGACGCTGCAGCCAGGTTGTGCCGTCGCGGTTGACCAGCGTGGAATGATGCGTATGCAGATTCAAGGCGATGAACACCAGGGCCAGTACGAATAAACCCGATTTCTCCAACAGCAGTCGGCGCCACCGGGGCCATGTTGTGCGGCGTCCGGGGTCGCCGGCCCGGGCCAGCGGCCAGTAATCCAGCAGAAGAAGCAGGGGCGGCAGGATTACCAGTATGGACTTGGACATCAACCCGAGCAGCATCCACAGGTGCACCAGGCCCAGCCGGATTGCCGAGGGCCGTTCCGCCTGGCGCACATGGGCCAGCAGGGCGAGGCAGAAGAACAGCCCGCTGAGGACATCCTTTCGTTCAGAAATCCAGGCGACGGACTCGACCCGCAGAGGATGGATGGCAAAGCAGGCGGCGGCAAATAAACTGCGCCAACGGGAGCCGGTCGAGCGGAACAGGAACCAGAAGAGGAGGGCGGCAGTGACTGTATGCAGCAGGATGTTCGTCAGGTGGTAACCGAAAGGTTCGGGACCAAACCACTGGGTATCTGCCATGTAGGAGATCCAGAGCAGAGGCAGCCACCAGTTCTGATAAATGGTGGTAAAGGCCCAGCGGAGGTTATCGGGTGCAAGGCCGGTCAGCACGTGCGGGTTCAGGCAAATGTATTGGTCGTCGTCCAGCTTGACAAAGTCGTAGCCGGAGGCCGGCCAGAAGAGGGCCAGCGTCAGAGCGGACAGCAGCGCCAGCAGGAGCCCGGCGGTTCTTGTTCGGGTTGGCAGGTCCGGTTTCATCGGGTCAGGGGGGCAGGATACCGGTTTCGGCAGGAAAAACATACCATTTTGCAAAAGGGGTCAGCCCGTGAATTGTAGCATTTTGGGGTTGTGCCCTTCTATCTGGGCGGGCTATTCTTCCGCCCATGCCACGAGCTGTGCGACATGAATATCCGGGGGCCGTGTACCACGCGATGAGTCGCGGCAATGACGGACGGGATATTTTTCTGGGGGACGACGGGCGCAGGTTATTTCTCGCCACAGTCAAAGAGGTTTGTGAGCAAACCGGTTGGATCATTCACGCCTATGTGTTGATGGCGAATCACTACCACTTGCTGCTGGAAACTCCTGAACCCAATCTTGTGGCGGGCATGAAATGGTTTCTGGGGACGTACACCCAGCGTTTCAACGCCATGACTCGGAGCCGAGGGCACTTGTTTCAGGGGCGCTACAAGGCGCTGCCGGTCGAAGCGGGAAAGGATGCGTCCTATTTAAGGGAAGTGGGGCAGTATATCCACCTCAATCCGTTTCGGGCAGGCTTGGCCGGAGTCGGAACGCCCTTTGCCCTGGAGAGCTTTGTATGGAGCAGCTATCCGGACTATGTGTCGGCGGGTCCGGTGCGCCAGGCATGGCTGAGGCGTGACCGCCTCCTGCGCGCGTGCGGGCTTGAGGAACGCGCGCCGGGAGTCGCATCCCAATACCGTCGGTTGATTGCCGCCCGGATGCAGGAAAACCGCGAGACCGCGCCGGATGCCGTTTACGATGAGATTGGGAACCAGTTGAAGCGGGGCTGGTTTATCGGAGGCGAATCGTTTCGGAAGCAATTAGCTGGAATGATTGACCGGCCTTCCGACAATTTACGAGGGCCTCAACGTCGCGCCCATGACGAGGCGGAAGCCGAACGCTTGCTGGAGAACATCCTCGCCGCCCTGGAATTGAGTGAAGACCAACTCATCAGGATGACAGGCACTCAGTTGGAGAAACAGGCGGTGTGTTGGTTGCTGAAAAAGCACACCACGGTATCGGTCGCGTGGTTGGCTGCCCGGCTGGGCATGGGGCACCGAACCAATGTGTCTCGAGCGGTGGGCGCATTTGAACGGGCTTCAGGCCAGGACACGGAATGTCTCAAGAAATTTATGCTACAATTCACGGGCTGACCACTTTTGCGGTTTGAAGCTTGCATTCCAAGGGGGATTTCGGAGAATACGGGGGTTTTCTGTTTGTACGGGTATCGAAAGGAAGGGATATATGGCGCGGCACATTGGGTGGCTGGGGATGTTGGCAGTGGCGACGGCGGTCGCGGGGTGCGGCCGGAACGAGGCGCAGGTGGTGAAGCCCAGGTCCGAGCTGGAAGCGGAAGTGGCGGTGTGGGTGGACCAGACGGGCATCACCGGCAGTCAAATCCAGAAGGAGGCCAGCCGGCTGTATTCGAAGGTTCCCAAGGATTTGCCGCCGGAGCAGCAGCAGGCGGTCCAGTTCCGGCTCCTGCAG
>Ga0123333_10005094_pt1 | contig 12022 bp, 10 predicted proteins | sample BioC12SIPDNA_3_FD_89957 | JGI IMG/M metagenome (GOLD analysis project Ga0123333, IMG submission 89957) | Anaerobic biogas reactor microbial communites from Washington, USA - Biogas_R2_B C12 SIP DNA | ecosystem: Engineered > Bioreactor > Anaerobic > Unclassified | place: Washington, USA...
CGGCGCTTCCGGGAAACGAATCGGCGCTTCTGGGAAACGAATCGGCGCTTCCGGGGAATTAAGCGGGCGCTCGGGGGAGACACGGAGGCCGGGCCGCACCGGACGGCAGCCTCGGATCATGAACATGTACAGGAAAGAATGGATGGAGAACCTGGCGCGTTTCCGCTCCGTCGGCGAGCTGGAGGCGTCGGGGTTTTTCATGCGCAACCGGGAGGCGATCCTGACGTTTTTACGGACGCCGCAGGTGTCGGCATGCGCCGGCAGCATCCCCCGCCTGGGCGATTTCCTCCGCGTCGCCCAGTGGAACATCGAGAAGGGGAAGCGCCTGGATCCCATCGCGGAATGTTTCGGCGGCCACGCGATTCTCCAATGGGCCGACATCATCATCCTCAATGAAGCCGATTGCGGCATGAGCCGTTCCGGGAACCGGCACGTAGCCGCCGAGCTTGCCGGGCGGCTGGGCATGCATATGGTGTTCGCCCCGGCGCATTTCGAGCTCACCGACGGGTCCGGGGACGATCTCCCAGTCGCGGGGGAGAACCGCGAGAGCCTGCAGGGGAACGCGATCCTGTCGCGCCACCCCGTCCGGGAAGCGTCGGTGGTTGCTCTGCCCGTGACTTTCGAGCCCTACGAGTTCGGGGAGAAGCGTTTCGGGCGGCGGTCGTGTCTGTGGGCGCGGGTCGAGTGGAGGCGGTCCCGCCTCTGGGTCGGCTCGGTGCACCTGGAGCTGCGCAACACGCCCAGCTGCCGGGCGCGGCAGGTCGAACATATCATGAAAAACCTCCCCGGAGGCGGCGGCGATGCCTACCTCCTCGGCGGAGACCTGAACACGAACGGCTTCAGCCGCGGGACCCTCTGGCGGACGGTGCGATCGGCCGCGCGCCTCCTGTGCCTCCCCGCCGGTCGCATCCGGGCAGAGCTGCTAAGCCCGGACCGCGGCCGGGAACCCCTGTTCGAGGTCGCCGGACGCCACGGCTTTTTCTGGGACGCCCTGAACACGAACGAGGAGACCGCCCGGACCGCCATCGACGACCTGGAAGAGTCCGACGCCCTTCCCGGTTTTCTGCTCGGCGGGATCCGGAGGCGGCTGCGGCCCTACGGCGGATACCTGAGCTTCAAGCTCGACTGGCTGCTCGGCCGGCGCCTGAAGGCGCTTGCCGCTATGGAGCGGTGCGACGCCCGCACCGGGGTGATGTCGGTCGGCCCCGGCCGCGTGCCCGGCATCAACCACGGCCCCGGCAGGATGTCCGATCACCTGCCCGTGTACGCCGATCTGGCCCTCGAGTAGCCCGGCATCCGTGCTTCACTCGTCGGCCGGGAACCGGTATCCTTCGTCGACGGGCACGGTGCGGCATCGAAGGCACCACGGAGAGCGCAAAGACCATGAATGGACGGAACGAAAGATTTCTGAAGGCATGCAGGAAGGAACGAACCGACTGCACCCCGGTATGGTTCATGCGGCAGGCGGGCCGCTACATGAAGGCCTACCAGGCAATCCGGGGGAAGTACCCCCTCATGGAGATGTTCAAGAACCCCGGCCTGGCCGCGGAAGTGACGCTGCAGCCGGTGGAGGCGTTCGCCGTCGACGCCGCCATCATCTTCGCCGACATCCTCCTGCCGCTCGAGGGGATGGGCATCGGGATCGCATTCCCCCAATCCGGCGGGCCCAGGATCCTCAACCCGGTGCGGGGGGATGCGGACGTCGAGTCCCTGCGGGTCGCCGATCCCGACGCGGATCTGGGCTATGTCCTGGAAAGCCTGCGGCTGGTGCGCGCGGAGCTCGGGGGCCGGGTGCCCCTGATCGGGTTCGCCGGGGCGCCGTTCACCCTGGCCTGCTACGCGATCGAGGGCGGCTCGTCCTCGAACTGCCTCCGCACCAAGGGTTTCATGTACCACAACGGCGACGCCTGGGACCGGCTGATGCGGAAACTGGGCCAGACGGTCCTCCGGCTCCTTTTGGCCGAGGTCCGCTCCGGCGCCCAGGCTGTCCAGGTCTTCGATTCCTGGGCGGGATTTTTAAGCCCGTCCGATTACCGGAGTTACGTCTTTCCCCACATGCGGACCCTTTTCCTCGAGCTCGAGCGGCGGCAGATCCCCTCGATCCACTTCGGGACGGGGACTGCGGGACTGCTGCCGCTGATGGCCGAGGCGGGAGGCGACATCATCGGCGTGGACTGGCGGATCCCGCTCGACCGCGCCTGGAGCAGCCTGAGAACGGGCGCGGGCGTTCAGGGGAACCTGGACCCGGCCGTGATGATGGCTCCGGAAGCAATCCTCAAAAAGAAGGCCTCCGAAGTTCTGGACGCCGCCGGGGGGCGTGCGGGCCACATTTTCAACCTCGGGCACGGCATCCTGCCGCAAACCCCGGAGGATTCCGTCCGGATGCTGGCCGATTACGTGCACGCCCGCTCGGGGGCCCTAATCGAAAACAACGGTCTGTAGCGTCGTGATCTCGATCGTCTTCCCGCATCGCGGATTCCGGCAGCGCAGCTTGTCGTCGAGGCGGATGCGGTAATCGCGCGCCTTGGCATACCTGGCGCGGTCCCGCTCATCGGCCCCGGGCGGCAGGGCGGCCTTTTTCGTCCGCCGCCTCCATCGGATGGGATACTGCTCTGTGGTGCGGCATTTCGGGCAGTATATGTCGGCCGGGACGATTTCATCCTTTTCGTTGTACAGGTCTCGTTCTTCCATGGGACGTATTATGCACGCTTCCGGATTCCGGTAGCAAGGAACTTCCCGGACGGCCCCCGGTGTGGTATTAAATAGTGCCTATGGAATTTCTGAAACGCATTTTTTCGAACGCCTCCGGCCCCTCCGAAAAACAGATCCGGAAAGCGACCAAGCAGGTGACCCAGATCCACGGTGAAGCGGCCACGCGGGTGGCTGCGATGGAGCGCCTGGCTTCGTGGAAGACGCCGGAATCGGCCGCGGCCCTGCTGCGGCGGTTCACGATCCAGACGCCGCAGGCGAGCATGGATCTCGAGGAGAAGCAGTACGCCGTGCGCCTTCTGGCCGGGATGGGGCCGGTCGCCTCGGACCCGATCCGGCAGTTCATCCGCTCCGAGCCCGACGTCACCTTCCCCGTTCAGGCGCTCGGCAGGATCCTGCCCCCCGAGGAGTTCCGGCAATCCCTGGTCGGCCTCCTGGATGGCTTCGCGTCGGGCTACACCCGCTGGCCGGAAGTCAAGGCGGTCCTGATAGCGCATGTCCCGGACGAAGACTTCCCCGCGGAGACCGTGGCGCGTTTCCTCGGCGACGAGGACGACGACGTCGCCATCGCCGCCATCGACCGCCTGGTCCAGAACGGGGACGAGGCCCTGCGCGAGCGGCTGATCCAGCTCTTTTTTGAAGCGGAAGGGCGGCCGAGGGTCCGGGGTAGAATCCTCGATCATTTCCAGGAAAAGGAGTGGCCGGTCAAAGGCTACCGCAAGCGGATGGAGGAGATCCTCGAGCTCCCTTTCTACCTGACCTCCAGGGGGTTGGTGAAACGCCAGAGCGGCTGACCGCCTAGTACTCCCCGATGAACTCCTCGATGGCCTGATTGAACGCCTGCGGTTTGTCTAGAAAGATTGCGTGCCCCGCCTCCTCGATCACCCGCAGTTCCGACCGCGGTATCTTCGAGTGCATGTACTGGCCGATCGGCTGGTTGTCCCGGGTCGTGATGATCAAAGTCGGCACGGGTATGCCGCCCAGGGCCTCGAGCCAGTTCCCCGTAACCAGGTCGAAGTAGAGGCTCATGGCGGCGCCCATGGGGGTCCGAAGCGAACTGTCCTTCAGACTTTTCAGCAGGGAGGCGTCCTGCGGCTGTTTGAAGAGGCCCTGCACGAGGGTTTCGGTGAACTTCCCGCGGTCCTGCTGCAGCTGGTGGAACCGGGACCGCGCCTGGGCCATGGTCAGGGCGCCGGGGTAGTCGTCCCCGGCGAGCATTGCCGGGTGGCCGTCGACGAGGATGATCTTGTTCGGCCGGACCGAATCGGGGCTGGAGACGTACTCGAGCAGCGTGGCCACGCCCGAGGACCAGGCAACCAGGAACGAATGTTCGGCCTCCACCTTCAGCAGAAACTCGTACAGGTCGGCCGCATGCTGCCGGTAGGTGTTCCCCGAATCGGTCCGCGTCGTCCTGCCCTGGCTTCTCGGGTCGAAGGCGATGACGCGGAACCCCCGCGCCGTGAAGTACGGCACCTGTTCCTTCCAGACCTCCGCCGGCATGGTCCAGCCGGTCAAAAAGACGAGGATGCGGTCGCCCGCGCCCGCTTCCAGGTACCGGATTTTAATGTCGCCGACCTCCACTTTCCTCTCCTTCCAGCTGCGTTCGGCCCCGGCAACCGCGGGGATGACCAGCCCCAGGATGAGGATACAAGCAACAACCCGTCCCGCCCGATGATGCATACGCGCCCCCCCGTGCCGGCCCGCGTCCGGCGTTTCCATATATTAGTAACAGGATTTCCCTTTTTATCAAGGCTTCCGGCGGGCCGGAAGCCCCGGCGTGCACAATTATGGGCCCTGCGGCTTGCAGGATCCCTCCCCATCCCATACAATGCACTGTCGGTCTGTCGTAGCGACGCGGCGCCGTACCCAAGTGGCTAAGGGAGAGGTCTGCAAAACCTCGATGCAGCGGTTCGAGTCCGCTCGGCGCCTCCAGGCAGGATCCGATCCTTTCCCCGACCAGGTTGCATCCCGAACCCGCAGGCGGGCCGAAACCCGCCCGGCCCTGCCCGCCTGCCCGGGCCGGCGCCGTCCGGTCTATCGGAAATGCCCGGTTCGATGTAACAAGACCGCCGGCGGGACGTACTTAGAAAGGTAACTGGAATCGGCCGGGAAATCCTACCGTCCGGTTCCGAACAACAGGTTTACAGGAGATATGGTACCCCATTATGGCCCGATCCGTTATAACCGTGTCTATCGTTGCCCTACTGACCCTCCCTCTCTCTGCCTGGGCGCAGCCCGCCACCTATAAGGGTTTCAACAGATATTCAGGCCTCGTAGAGGGCGTTGATTTCTACGCCGCGAAAAAGAGCCTGGTGGAACCCTACGGGAAGCCGGTTGCCGAGGCCGTCGAGAGGATGAAGCACCTGCTGGGCGATGCTCTGCCGAAAGGCTCCATATTCATCTGTTCGACCCTTGAGCAGAAGGATGCGATCTACGAACCGATGATCCTGAAATTGGGGTACGAATGGACCCTGCCGGTCGAGTCGCCCGAGATACAGGCCGAGGAGATGATGGCGCGCATGAAGTCGATGATGGGGGACGACATGCCGGCTGAATTTTTGGAGCAATTCAAAAGCAGGGCCCCCTCCATGGCGGCGGCGGCCGAAAGCCGGATGGTGCAGGAGACGGTCCGCAGGGTGGCCTACGCCGTGATTCAGACCTCATTTGCCGAAAACCTGCGGTATCGTTCCTCGCGCCTCAACGACATGGCGAAGAGCCCGCTGCCCGACTGGCTCGATATCGGCATCGGCGTCTACGTCGCCGGGGAGGACCCCTACCGGTCCTATCTCCTGCAGAACATGGACAAGACGTTCTCCATCGAGGACATCCTCACCATGTCCCGCCCGTTCGTCGCCTCCACCTTCCTCCAGAACGGCAGTTCGGGCGGGGGCGGGGGTTCGTTCGGCTCCCGGGGCGGCGGCTCCCGGGGCGACGGACAGGGTTTCCCGCCCGGAGGTTTCGGGGGGATGAGCCCGGGCGGCGCCCCTCCTGCGGGGTTCGGCAACGGACAGGGCTTCCCGCCCGGAGGTTTCGGCGGCATGGGCCCGGGCGGCGCCCCGCCTGCGGGGTTCGGCAACGGCCAGGGCTTCCCGCCCGGAGGTTTCGGCGGTATGGGCCCGGGCGGCGCCCCGCCTGCCGGAAGCGACGGCGGGCCGCAGGGCAGGCCCCAGCGGACCCTCCCGAAGGACGAGCAGGACCAGATGCTTTTCGACGGCCAGTCCAGCACTTTTTTTGCCTTCATGCTCGAGAAGCTGGGGATGGAGAAGGTCCGGGAGCTCATCCGCGCGGTCAATGACAAGGTCGAAGGAAGGGATTTCCTGGCCCGGTCCGACATGCTCGGGGAGGATTACGGCCAGACGGAACAGGCATGGATCGATTGGGTCCAGGCCCAGCCGCCGGAGCCAGCGCCTCCCGATTTCGCCCCCTCCCAGGCAAAGGAAAGAATCTAATGAACCCCGGTTTCCCAAAACAGAGATACATACCCATGGGCATTCGAAAACGATTTTTGAACGGATACAGATTGTCGGCGGTGCTTGTCGCCGCGGCGGCCGCGGCCGCGATGTGTTCCCCTCCGGTGTCTGCGCAGAATCCGGGGATGCCGGGCGCGAAATCCAAGGACCCGATCCCCGTCCAGTCGCCGGAACCCCGGTCCCGGCAGGAGGCCGTCCACACGGTCGCCAAGGAACAGATCGTGAAGGACCTGGTCCTGACGGGAGAGTTGGAGGCGGCGAAATCCATCGTCATCACCGCCCCGCGGATTCGAAGCAGTTTCCAGAACATGGTGACCTACATGGCCCCCGAGGGGGAGCAGATCAAGCAGGGCCAGCTTGTCGTCGAGTTCGACGACTCCTCGCTGCTGAGCCAGCAGTCCGAGGCGGAGAGGACTTTGGACGAGACGCTTCTGAACATCGAAAAAAAGAAGATGGATCTCGAGGCGCAGCGCAGCGATCATCTCAATTCCATCGCCCAGGCGGAGTCCAAGCTCGAGCAGGACGAGCTCTACGGCAAAATCAGCAAGGACCTGCTTCCCGCGAACACCTACCAGAAATACCAGCTGAACCTGGAGAAGTCGAAGCTGTCGCTCGAGAAGGCAAAGGAGCAGTACGACAATTTTCTGAAGAGCTTCGACTCGGAAATGGCCCTGGTCGAGATCACCCGCTCCCAGGCCGAGATCAACCTGAAACAGATCCTGAGCGACATGGGGATGCTGAAGATCCGGGCCCCCCAGGACGGCATCCTGATCTACGGGGACAACTGGGCGAGCAACCGGAAAATCCAGCCCGGCGATACGCTGTTCGAGGGGATGGAAGTGGCCAAGCTGCCCGATCTGAGCAGCATGCAGGTCAAAGGGTACGTCTACGACACCGAGTACGGTTCGATCCTCCCCGATATGCGCTGCACCGTCACCTTTGACGCCCTCCCCGATTTCCAGACCGGGGGCCGGATCATTTCCCGGACCAATGTGGCCGCGCGCAAGGGCTTCGCCACCGAGCAGAAGGTGTTCCAGGTCATCGTCAAGCTCGACGAGGTCGATCCCGAGATCATGAAGCCGGGCATGACCGCCCGCATCGACATTCCGATCGTCCTGGCCAAGGAGACGCTGGCCGTCCCGCGGGACTACCTCGGGGTGAATCCCGCCGGCGGCCACTACGTGCTTGCCGGCAACGACAGCAAGACGGCGACCGAGAAGCCCGTCACCATCGGGGCCGTCGGCGACAGGATCGTCGAAGTTGTCGCCGGCCTCGAGGCGGGCGACGCGCTGTTGCCCGTGTACTAATATTGCGGAGGACATCGTAATGGCATCCCGAAAGTGGCTTGTGGTATTGGTTCTGGTTCTGGTCGTGGCGGCAGGCGCGTTCTGGCTGCTGCGGTCCAGAAATGCCTCCGCCAATATCAGCGAAAAGGACCTCATCACCGTTCAGCGCGTCGACTTCCCGCTGCTTGTGGAGGCGACGGGATCGCTCGAGGCCCTGCGCAGCGTTGATGTGGGCGCCCCCCAGGTGCGCCGGGAGCGGCGGTTCAAGCTCATGCGCATCGTCGAGGAGGGGACGCGGGTGGCCGAGGGGGATTTCCTGATGGAATTCGACACCTCGGGGATCTCCGAGAGCCTGAGGAACGAGGTCGCCAATTTCCAGCGGGTCCAGGAAAACCGCCAGAAACGGCGCTCCGACGCGGATATCCAGCTGAAGAACCAGCGGTTGTCCCTCGAGCAGTCCAAGACGGAGCTGGAGAAGCTGGAGATCAAGATGTCTTCCCAGGTGGACCTGTTGAGCGGCATCGAGGTCGAGCAGACCCGCATCCAGCGCGACGCGTCCAGGCGCAACGTCGCGTCGCTCGAGGAGAAGCTGGACTACCAGGTCAAGAGCTCGCAGCTGGACCTGCAGATCCTGCGCAGCAACGAGCGCCACTACCGGGACCGGATCGACGACCTGCTCGATTCGATGGATTCCTTCATCGTCCGGTCGCCGGTCGCCGGGGTGGTGATCTACAAGCGGGACTGGAACAACGAGGCGAAGAGCGTCGGGGACGACGTGTTCTTCATGGACGCCGTCATTGAAATTCCGGACCTGAGCAGCCTCCGTGCGCGGATACAGGTCGACGAGGTCGATTCCGGAAAGATCAAGCCCGGCCAGGATGCGACCATTTCCGTGGATGCGGCCAGGGGGCAGTCTTTCGGCGGCAAGGTCGAAAGCGTCGGCACCATCCTGAAACAGGCCAGCTTCGACCGCCCGCAGAAGGTGTGCGACGCCTACCTCCAGATTGAAACGGGGGACGCCGGCCAGCTGCGGCCCGGCATGAGCCTGAAGACCCAGATCATGGTCGGCAGGCATTCCAATGCCGTGGTCATCCCGCTGTCGAGCATCCAGGACAGGGAAGGCCGGTCTTTCGTCCAGGTCTGGAATGCGAAAACAAAGACCTTCGAATGGCGCGAAATCAGCCTGCGCACGAGCGACGGCCTGAGGGCGGTCGTGGAATCCGGCCTCGAGCCGGACGAACAGATTCGGGTTAAACCAAGAGTTTGAGGTGCCTATGAAATTCACCGGTGAAGAAACCAGCAACAAGTCGCGTACCAGGACCATCGGCCGGATAGTCTCCCTGGCGGTGCTCGTCCTACTGGGGCTCCTGCTGTTCCAGTACCGGGACGCGCTGTCCTCGAAGCTTTCCAAGGTGTTCGCGTCCTCCGAAGAGGACCCCGTGCCGGTGACCAAGCTGGAAAAACAGCCGTTTCTGCTGACGGTGCCGGCCACCGGCGAGATCGTCGGGATGGAAACCACCTCCGTCGTCGTGCCCAACACCAATACGGGGAGCCTGAAGCTGTCCTGGCTGATCCCCGAGGGCAGTTTCGTACAGCCCGGGGATGCGGTCGTGCACTTCGACGGCACCGACGCGGAGCTGAGCCTGGAAAAGCAGCAGAACACCCTGAGCGAGAACCAGCAGCGCACCAGGATTACGACCCTGGGCCAGAGCACCGATGACAAGGTGCTCGAGATGGACCGCACCGATGCCGAGATGGAATACGAGTACGCCATGACGGTCATGCCCGAGGACGAGTCCATTTTCTCCAAATGGGACATCATCACCGCGCAGGCCGACGCCAACTACGCCCGGGAACGCATCGAGTTTCTGAAAAACAAGGCGAAGACGCAGCGCCGGATCGCCCGGTCCGACCAGCAGATTCTCACCATCGAGAGGAACCGGGCGGAGTCCGAGATCGCCGTCATCCAGAGTACGCTCAATTCGCTGGAGATTCAGGCCCCCGCGCCCGGGCTGGTGCTCTACCAGCGCGACCGCCGGGAGGACCCCCAGATCGGCGACGAGATGCAGCCGGGTCAGGGGCTGATCGAGCTGGTGAACCTCGACATCCTCCAGGCGAGAATCTACGTCCTCGAGCGGGACGGCGGCAGCCTGGAGAAGGATCTCCCCGTCGTGATCAAGCTCGACGCGGTCCCCGACAAGGAGTTCCACGGGACGATCAGCACGCTGTCGTCCGTCGCCGGGTCCATCGAGCTCGACTCCGTGCTGCGCTACTTCACCTGCGACGTCGCCATCACCGACGCCGGGGGGGATCTGAAGCGGATCCGGCCGGGGATGAACCTGGAGGCCGACGTCGTGCTCGAGCAGTACGACTCCTGCTTCGTGGTCCCCTCGAGCGCCGTCTCCGTCAAGGACAACGAAAACGTCGTCTATGTGATGGAGGGGGATGATTTCGTACCGAAATCGGTCCAGATGGGGCTCGGGTCCCACGGGGAGGCCGTGATCCTGGACGGCCTCGAGGCGGGGGCGATGATCGCGCTGCGCAATCCCTTCGAAACGCGGCAGCTGCACCTGCCGGATTTCAACAAGGGCGGGGGGCAGGACATGATGATGGGCGGCCCCGGCGGCATGCCTCCGCCGCAGATGATGCAGAGAATGATGCGCGGAGGAGGAGGAGGAGGCCGGCCGCCGATGCGGCGGTAGGTCAGCCGGATGCGGCTGGTAAGGCAGCCGATGCGCCTATAAGGCAGCCGGATGCGGCTGGTAAGGCAGCCGATGCGCCTATAAGGCAGCCGGATGCGGCTGGTAGGTCAGCCGGATGCGGCGGTACCCCCGGGACGGGAATGGGGCTCGTAGCGGTGGAATGCGGACACGTAGAAGTTCTCGTATGAAAGGCTTGATGGACTATGATATCGACTGAGACAATGATAGGCGCCCTGGCCAACCTGGGAAGGCACAAGCTGCGTTCGTTCCTCACCATGTTGGGCATGATTTTCGGCGTCGGCGCGGTGATCGCCATGCTGTCGATCGGCGCCGGGGCCGAGCATGAGAGTCTCCGCATCATCGAGAACTTCGGCATCCGGAACATCATCATCCAGGCCAAGGAATTCAAGGCGGAGGAGCTGCGGCAGATCCGGACCGAATCCCTCGGCGTCAGCCTGCGGGATGTGGAGGCGCTCGAATCGATCCTGAAGCCGAAGCCGCTGATCACGGCGTCGAGGCTGGTGAAGACCTACCAGATCATCTCCGACAAGGGGAAGACCGACAGCCGGGTTATGGGCGTCAGCAGCACCTACCCGGTCATTCAGAACCTGAAGCTCAACCAGGGATCCTTTTTCCTGCAGGCCGACGAGAAAGGCTATGCGCAGGTCTGCGTGCTCGGGATCGCGGCCAAGCAGAAACTGTTCGGCTTCGGGGATGTGCTCAACCGCCGGATCAAGGTCAACGACGTCTGGCTGAAGGTCGTCGGGGTCCTGGAGGATTCCGTGGTGGACAAGCAGGAATTCGAAGGCGTCAAGGTCCAGAATCCCAACAACGACATCTATATCCCCATCACCACGGCCATCCGCAAGTTCGACACCGAATCCGTGGAAAACGAACTGAACGAGATCATCGTGCAGATCCATCCGGACGCGGTCATCAAGGAGCAGGCCTCGACCATCAACAACCTGATGTCGGTCATGCACCGCTATGTCGACGACTACTCCATCGTGGTCCCGGAAAAGCTGCTGGAGCAGAACCAGAGGACCCAGGGCATCTTCAACATCGTCATGGGCGCCATCGCCAGCATCTCGCTTCTGGTCGGCGGCATCGGCATCATGAACATCATGCTGGCGTCCGTGCTGGAAAGGACGAACGAAATCGGGCTGCGGCGGGCCATCGGGGCCAAGAAGCTCGACATCCGCATGCAGTTCATGGCCGAAGCCATCGCCATCAGCCTCGCCGGCGGCATCATCGGCGTCGCCCTGGGCTACGGCATCTCCAGGGCGGTGGCCGTCTTCTCCGGGTGGAGCACCATCATCACGACGGCGTCCATCATACTTTCCTTCGGAGTGAGTTCGATCATCGGGTTGATTTTCGGGATCTACCCCGCGGTGCAGGCTTCGAACCTGGATCCTATCGACTGTCTCCGCTACGAATAGCCGCGCAGGGCGCACGAAGAGGCAGGGGGAATCGCCCTGCCGCGGGCGGCTCGGGAGGGTCGCATCCGGGAGGTGGTTTTGGCGAAGTCCGGCACGGGCAGGAAGAGCCTGAAAAAGTATGAGTTGACCAACCTCCTGTTTTTCCTCGGGCTGATCCTGGCCCTGGGGATCCTGGTCACCTTCGTGTTCCGCTACTACGGCAGCCGCGACGCCCTCGTCGCCGAAGAGGGCGAGCGCGGCATCGTCTCCGAAGCCCTGTATCAGGGGTCCGACATCGGGATGTTCTACCTGGGGACAGACATCTTCGAGACGAGCCGCCAGTACAGGAGCATGCTGGATATCCCCGTGACCGACGACGGTTTCCTGAAGGAACTGTTCTCCATCCCGGGGGTCGCCGAGATCACGGTCGACCGGAG
>Ga0123333_10005095_pt1 | contig 12018 bp, 9 predicted proteins | sample BioC12SIPDNA_3_FD_89957 | JGI IMG/M metagenome (GOLD analysis project Ga0123333, IMG submission 89957) | Anaerobic biogas reactor microbial communites from Washington, USA - Biogas_R2_B C12 SIP DNA | ecosystem: Engineered > Bioreactor > Anaerobic > Unclassified | place: Washington, USA...
GAAGAGGAGCTTCGCCGTCACCGCGACCATCTCGAGGAGATGGTCCTCGAGCGGACCGCCGAAATACGCGCCGCCAACGAGAAGCTCCAGGGAGAGATAGCGGAACGCCGGAGGGCCGAAAAGGAACTTAAAAAGGCCATGGAGATGGCCGAGGCCGCCAATCGGGCGAAGAGCGAGTTCCTGGCCAACATGAGCCACGAGCTGCGCACGCCGCTCAACTCGATCGTGGGCTACAGCGAGCTGCCGCTCAAGGGGCTGTACGGCGATCTGACGACCAAGCAGCTCGATCGCGTCGAGAAGATTTTTCGCAACGGCCACAACCTGCTGGCGCTGATCAATGACATTCTCGACCTCAGCAAAATCGAGGGCGGGCGGATGGATCTGAACTTGCGCACGATCCAGCTTTCGGCGATGATTGATGCGCTGATAGCGACCGTCGAGCCGCTGGCAAATGACAAGCCGCTGAAGCTGTACGCGGATGTCGAGACGCCGCTGTACGAGGTCATGGCCGACGAGCTGCGGCTGCGCCAGGTGATCACCAACTTGCTCAGTAACGCGATCAAGTTCACGCCCAGCGGCCACGTTCGCATCACGGCTCGCAATGTCACCGTTTCCAATGGCAAAAGCACGGAGTTGCCGCTGCCAGCGCGTGGTTGGCTGGAGGACCGCGACTGGGTTATCCTGGGCGTCGAAGACACTGGAATCGGCGTGCCGCACGATGAGCAGTCCGCGATCTTCGAAGAATTCCGCCAGGCCGATGGCACCGTCACCCGCGAATACGAAGGGGCGGGCCTGGGCCTCGCCATTGCCAAGAGACTGGTCGAGCTTCACTCCGGTCGGATCTGGGTGACCAGCGCGCCCGGCGAAGGCAGCACTTTTTACGTCGCGCTGCCCGCCTTCGACGCTCGAGAGCGCATGCTCGACAACGCCCAGGTAGCCCGCTAGCCGGTGAGTGTGTATGACCTCGACGCGCATCAATACCCGGAAACCACCGCTCCCAACGCGGCAGTTATCCTTGCCGCGGCGCGTCTGTTGCCCGGCCAGAGGCATGCAACACCAACGGGAGGCCAGTCTGCCCGGCGCTCGCTAGAATAGTGCACGATCGCCCATCCCGACTTGGAGAGAGTGTTCATGTCGATTTTGTCGGCAGCCATCGTGAGCATCCTCACCAATGCTACCTTGTTCATCTTTGCGGCGGCGTTGGTCCTGCTCGTGCTGTGGCAAAACGCTAACAACCGCAGCAACCGGTATTTTGGCCTGTGCATGGTGGTCTTCATGGCGTTCGGCGGCGTCAACCTGCTGTGGTCTATCGCCCAGCGCGTGGACACGGCTCACCCGGAACGTCTGCTCTACGGCGCCGTGACTCTCTATATAACCGGGATCATGCTGTTGTTCAACTTCGTGATCTCCTTCGCTGGGCTGCCGCGCTACATCCGCTGGATCGAGCGGGCGATCAGCATCCCCCTGGCCATCACCTTCCTCGTCATGCTGTGGTCTGGCGAAATGTTTACCAACCCCGTCCCCCTCGCCGGCAGCAGCTTTGGCTACCGCCACGACGTCACGGAGTTGGGCCAGCTCGGCATCGGGATCGCGGTCGCCTATCTGCTCAGCATCGTCGGGCTGCTGTTCATCCAGCGCAGCGCCAAGGCGCACGAAGTATTCTTTCCCGTCGCAGTGCTGGTGTTAGGGGTGTTGGCGTTTTCGGCCACCCAGGACTTGCGCACTTACTCGCTCAACGCGATCGCCGTCCTACTGGCGATCATGCTGCTGGGGCGGCTGGTGCTGAAGTACGAGGTATTTGTGCCGCTGGCCAATATGAACGCCGAGCTGACTCGCAAAAACGAAGAACTGGCGCAGGCCACCCAGATGAAAAGCCAGTTCCTGGCGAACATGAGCCACGAGCTGCGCACCCCGCTCAACTCGATCATTGGCTACGCCGAGCTGGTCACCAGCCGGATGTACGGCGAGCTGACTCCCCTTCAGGAAGACCGGCTGCAAAAGGTGGTGCGCAACGGGCACCTGCTGCTAGCGTTGATTAACGACGTGCTCGACCTGAGCAAGATTGAAGCCGGGCGGCTCTATCTGACGATGAGCACGGTGGACGTCAATGCCTTGCTCGACAGCGTGCTGGATACCTTCGAGAGCCAGGCGCAGGCCAAGAACCTGCGGCTGGTGCGTGGTTACGGGCCGCTGCCGCCCCTGCACGGCGACGAGGGCCGTATCAGGCAGATCCTGGCCAATCTCGTCTCCAACGCGATCAAGTTCACCAGCGAGGGCGTGGTCATCGTGCGCGGCCATTTCAACTCCGCCCGTCAGCAGGTCATTCTGACCGTGACCGATACCGGCATTGGCATCGCGCCCGGCGATCAGGACCGCGTGTTCGACGCCTTCCACCACGCCGACGGGTCGCTCTCGCGCCAGCACGAAGGGACCGGCCTGGGCCTCGCCATCGCGCGGCGCCTGACCGAGATGCACGGCGGCAGCCTGTGGTTCGAGAGCGCCCGCGGGCACGGCAGCTCGTTTCATGTCGCGCTGCCCACCATCGACGAGCTGGACCCGCCGCCACTGATCCTGGAGCCGCGCGCCCGCGTCGATGGGCCGGTCATCGTGGCGATGGACAGCGACTACGAGAGCCTGCGCGACGTGCAGCGCTATCTGGAGTCCGACATGTTCCGCGTGTACGGCGCCCACACAGGCAACGACGGCCTGCGGCTGGTCTACGCGCTCAAGCCCGTGCTGGTGCTGTTCGATCTTGAGCGGCTGGGCGACGACGGCCCGCGCGTGCTCGACGTCTTGCGCCACGATCCGGCCACGCGCGCCATCCCGATCCTGATGATCGCCAGCGATACGGGCGCGGGCGTGCCGGACGGTGCGCTGCGCCGCCCCTTCGAGCGCGATGATCTGGTCCGGCGGGTGCACCGGCAGCTTGTGGCGGCGGCGGAGTTGGAAGAGGAGCGGGTGTGAGCATGACCCCGACCACGCTGATCGTCCTGGCAGCGAACGGCATCACGGCGATCTGGTGCGCGGCCCTGCTGATGCTGGTCGTCTGGCAGGCGCCGCACCAGCGGGCCAACCAGTACTTCGGCGTCGCAATGCTCACCCTGGGCAGTTATGTGGTCGCCAATGCGCTGGGACGCTTCATCGACGAGCTGTCGCTCGACGCGACGGATACCACCTACCTCGCCGTCACCATCTATGGCGTGTTCGTCGTGTCGATGTTTTACTTCGCGTCCGAATTCGCCCAGCACCTGACAACGGTGACCCGGTTCATGCGGCTGATCGGCCTGATTCTGGTGGCGGTGCAGGCCCTGGCGCTCTGGACGGACAACCTGCTGGTCGACATCGTGCCGTCCGCCAGCGATCACGGCAGTTATTATGGCAGATGGACCACCACGGGACGCATCGCCGGGGCCAATACGCTGATCTACCTGTTCGTCTCGTCGATCGTGCTGTACCGGATGCGCGACGAGCGCGGGCGGGCGCTGTGGCCGGCGCCGGCGCTGGCTGGGATTGGTACCCTGTGCTCGATCGTCTTGTGGCCGGCGATCCCGCTGCCGCTCAACGCGGTGTTCCTGGCGGGCGCGGCGGCAGCGTTGGGCCTGCCCGTCCTGCGCTACAAGGTCTTCAACCCGCGCGCCAATCTCTTCGCCCGGCTGGCCGAAAAAAACCTGGAGCTACAGGAAGCCAACCGCCTGAAAAGCGAATTCCTGGCGACGATGAGTCACGAGATGCGCACCCCGCTCAACTCGATCATCGGCTACACACAACTGGTCGTCAACGGCAACTATGGCGCGCTCAACTCGACCCAGCGCGACCGGCTGGAAAAGGTGATCCGCAATGGCTACAACCTGCTGGGCCTGATCAACGATGTGCTGGACCTCAATCGCATCGAGTCGGGCCGCGTGACGCTGGAGCGCCACAGCATCGCCACGCCAGACCTGCTGGAAAGCGTGCTGGTGATGCTCGAGCCGCTCGCCCAGCAGAAAGGCCTGGTCATCCGGCGCGAGTTCAAGAACTGCCCGCCGGTCTACGGCGATGAGATGCGCATCCGCCAGATTGTGACCAACATCCTCGCCAACGCGATCAAATTCACCGATCGCGGCAGCATCACGATCCGCGCCTCGCGGGCCGCCAACGTCATCAAGTTCGAGTTCTCCGACACCGGGATCGGCATCGCTCCCGAACAGTTCGAGACCGTCTTCGCGGAATTCCGCCAGGTGGACAGCTCCAGCACGCGGCGCCACGAGGGCACGGGGCTCGGCCTGGCGATCACCCGGCGGCTGGTCGAGATGCACGGGGGGCATATCTGGCTGGAGAGCGCGCCGGGCCGGGGCACTACGTTCTATGTGACGCTGCCCGCCGCCTCGACCGGCAAGACCGGCCCGCTGACGCGGGGGGTCGTGCGCGAGGCCCAGGGCGCTACGGTGCTGCTCCTCGCTGATAACCGGGAGGTGCTCGACATGCTGGCGGACCGGTTCGCCGGGAACGGCTATCGCGCCATCGCCGCGCAGTTGGGCAACGATGGCCTGTCCCTGGTCCACGAGCACAAGCCGGACGCGATCGCGATGGACCTCATGCTGCCGGACCGGGATGGCTGGCAGGTGCTGCAAGTGCTCAAGAGCGACCCGGTCATGCGGGCCATCCCGGTGATCATCATGTCGGTGATCGACAACCACCCGCGCGCGCTGTGCCGGGCCTCCGACGACGCGCTCGCCCGGCCGCTGGACGACGACCGTCTGCTCTCGGCCATCGATCAGGCCGCCGCGGGCAGGCCGCCGCGCGCGCCGATTCTGATCGTCACGGGCCAGCGCGAGGAGCAGGACCGGCTTGCCGCGATGTTGCAGAGCCAGGGCTATGCCACCGAATCGGTCCAGTCTGGCGCGGCCGCGCTCGACTGGGTGCGCGACAACACGCCCCGCCTGCTGCTGCTCGACCTGCTGCTGCCCGACGCCCGTGGGCTGGACGTGCTGATTCGTGTGCGCAACGACGAGCGCCTGTCCGACGTCCCAGTGATCGTGGTGACGCCCCACCCGTCCAGCACGGGACAGGGCGCCTGGGTGGAACAGCGCCACGCCGATCTGATCGAGCGCGACCCCGACAGCGTGCTGCACGCCGTGCAGGCCGCGCTTGCCGCCCGCTCTGAGCCCGTCGCGCAGCCAGAAGTCCCGGCCTGAACCTGACGCCCGTCAGTTCGCCGCGTCGTGCGGAATCGGGGAATCGGTCGCCGTGCCCAGCGTCGGCTCCGGCTCGGGTGGCGGAAAAACGGGCTGGACCGGCTCCGACTTCTCGGGCTCGGTGACGAGCAAGGTGCGGTTGGGAAAAGCCGCATCGACGCCGCGCTCGGCCAGGATATCCATGATCTTCAAGTTGATATCCTGCCGGGCAGCCTGGAAATCGCCCCAGTCCGGCACCGTGATAAAGCAGATGACCATAATGTCCAGCGAGTTGCTGTTGAACTCGACGAACTGGACGACCACCGAATCGCTCTGTACCAGCTCGTGATTTTCGAGCATCTTGCGGATGCCCTGCACCACCGACAGCACCTGGTCCGGCGAATTCCCATACCCGATGCTCAACGTCATGTTCAGGCGGCGCTTGGTCAGCCGCGACCAGTTTGTGACGTTGGCGTTCATGACTGTGTTGTTCGGAACGGTGACCAGCGACTGGTCGAGCGCGCGAATGCGCGAGCTGCGGAAGCCGATGTTCTCGACCGTGCCCGCCACATCGCCGAACACGACATAGTCGCCCAGCGTGAACGGCTCGTCGGCCAGGATCACGAAGTAGGCGAACAGGTTCGCCAGCGTATCCTTGACGGCCAGCGCCACGGCTGCTCCGGCGATGCCCAGGCCCGCGATCAGCCCGGCGACGTTGTAATGCCACGTTTCGAGCACCGTCGCAAATGCGAAGACGATCACTAACCCCTTCGCCACCTGGGTGATCGCACTCGACAGCTTGCGGTCGAGCAAATCGGGCACCGCCGAGTCGCGCATGGTCCGCCGGCTCACCCGGAACAGAATGCGGAAGGCCGGATCAACAGCGCGGTAGATCGCCCAGAAGATGCCGATCACCACCAGCGTCCGCATGATCTGCTCAGCGGTCGCTTCGAGCTCCGCTGGCGGCTCGAGCACCCGGATGGCGAACCACAGGCCGTAGACCACGATCAGAAAGCGTAGGGGCGGCCGGATGACCCTGACGATTTGATCGTCCCAGGTGATCCGCGTGCGGCGGGTCACTTTGCGGATCAAGGCGGGGATGATCGCGGTGACGATCTCGCGGACCAGCCAGGTCGCCGCCAGGATCGCCACGCCCAGCAGCAGCCGGGTTATGAGGTCGCCGGTTTGCTGTCCAAAGGTCTCTTCTAGAAACTCAGCCAGCATGGAACAATCTCCATTTGGATGGTCTGTCTCGGTATGGGTGGCGCGGCTCTCAGGCGGATTGGGCAGGCGCTAGCGCAGGCCGAGCACCAGATAGGTGGTGACCGGCTCCTCGCGCCCGCGCACCACGCGCGGCCCGACACGCTCGGCGTTGACGGCATCCGCCACCAGGCGGTGGGTTTCTTCGCTGATGGTGATCTGGCTGTTGCTGCTCATCCCTTGGAGCCGGCTCGCCAGGTTGACCGTATCGCCGATCGCGGTGAAATCCATCAGGTCGGGCGTGCCGATATTCCCCACGATGGCCTTGCCAGTGTTGATTCCGAAATTCACGTCTAGCCGGAACAGCGGGTCGAGCTGGCGGTGGAAATCGACCAGCGCCTCGCGAATGGTGAGCGCGGTCCGCACGGCGCGCAGGGCATGATCGGGCTGGGGCAGCGGCGTGTTGTAGAGCGCCATCAGGCCGTCGCCCAGGAACTTATCGACCGTGCCGCCGTTGGCCTTGACGTGTTCGACCAGCAGCATGTGATAGCGGTTGAGCACGTCGATCAGCGTGGACGGGTCGGCGTTTTCGCAGAGGGTCGAGAAGCTCTCCAGGTCGGCAAACAGCACCGTCACGATGGCCTCCGCGCCGCCCAGCTCCACGCGGGACGGGTCCTCGAGCAGCCTCTCGACGATCTCGGGCGTGACAAACCGCTCGAACGTCTGGCGGATCTGCTCGCGCTGGCGCTGCAGCGTGTCGGTGACCTCTTTGGCGCGCAGCCGCGTGTTGATGCGCGCGATCAACTCGCGCGGGTGAAAGGGCTTGGCCAGATAGTCATCCGCACCCAGCCCCAGCCCCGTCACCCGCGAATCCACGTCGGACTGCGCGGTGAGCATGATCACGGGGATTTTGGCCGTGGCCGGGTTGCGCTTGATCGCCTCGACCACTTCGAACCCCCCCATGACCGGCATGTTGACATCCAGGATCACCAGATCAGGCGGATCGGCTGCGATCTTCTCCAGCGCCACCTGGCCGTTTTCGGCCAGGATCGGGATGTGATTCATGCCAACCAGGATATCGTTGACCAGATCGCGGTTGTCACGGTTGTCTTCCGCGACCAGGACTCGTAAAGGCGGCATGGTTCTCCTAGCTCAGAAAGTGAGCCAGCTTGCTCGCCAGTTCGCGCAGGTCGATCGGCTTGGATACATAATCATCACAGCCGGCCTGCAGAGCCTTCTCGCGGTCGCCCACCATCGCGTGCGCCGTGAGGGCGATGATCGGGATGTGCGAGAGCGCGGCGTCCTGTTTGATCAGATTGGTCGCCGTCCAGCCGTCCATTTTGGGCAGCGACAGGTCCATCAAGATCAGATCGGGCACCTCATCCTGGGCCATCGACAGCCCTTCTTCACCATCAACCGCTACCAGCACTTCGTAATCCAGCGAGGACAACACATCGGTAATCAAAATGCGGTTATCCGGATTATCTTCTACCACCAGGATACGTTTCGACATCGCTCATCGCGCGCGATAGGTGCGCGTTCTCTCCTTTCTGAGAATCCTCCCCACTCCTGAATATTAGCCCATTATCGCATAACCCGCATGTCACCAGCCGGGCTGGCTGCATCTCAAATCTGGGGCACGTATTGAACCACGGAGCACACCGAGATCACAGAGGGGATGGTGGTAGAGAGACGCTCGAAAAATGCCCCTCTCTGTGCCCCTGTGACCTCTGTGGTAGGCTCTTTGCCCCGAATATGAAACGCGTCTGCGGGACTTAACGGCGGTGCGCGGCCATCCACGCCACGGCGAAGTCGACCAGCGGCCGCTGCCGCATCAGCACCGCCTCGGCGGCGCCGACCCGCCCGCGCGGAGGACGGTATTCCACCTCGAACGCCGCGCCGATCGTTTCGAAGTCGCCGGCGTCGATGTTGATGTCCGCATACGTCACCCACTGGCGCTCGCCCTCGTGCAGGATGGGCGCGCCCAGCATGACAGTCTGCTTGGCGGGCCAGTCGGCGCGATATTCGGCCAGGTGCAGCGACGTGTTGCTGCCGTGCCCCACGCCCAACAGCAGCACCCACCCGTCCAGGTCGTAGATCCGCGCCAGCGGCGACCGCTCACCCAGGCCGTTTTCGAGCGCGTGATCGGCCGTCACCTGTTCGGCGTGCGCACCCCACGCCGCAAACGACATCGCGGGGTGCGCACTGCGCGTCACGTCGCGCTGCCTGCGGAACGTCTCCGGAATGGCGCCCATGCCGCGCGTCGGAGTCAGGTCCGGATCGTAGGCGGGCATCGTATCGCGGATGGTCTGCCACCACGCCTCCGGCACGGGAGGATTCACCCACTCCGCCGGATCGGATAGATCGTTGGAATGCGTGGGCATGACCAGCGTGCCCTCCGGCCCGATCACCCGCATCAGCGCCAGCACGACCGCCACCGGCCCGCCGGACACCCACCCGATCCGGCTGAGCGACGAATGCACGAGCACGGTCATGCCTGGCCCCAGCCCGAGCGTGCGCAAGTCGGCGACCAGGCTGTGCACCGTGACCGGGTCGTTGGCGGGATCGATGGTATCGCGTTCGCTCATAGGAAATCTCGTCCTTTCTCAACTCGAACCGTTCCTTTTCGCGAAGTTTACCCCAGGCGCGCGGCAAGCTCAACGGGTATCGCCAGGGCGCGGAATGGGCTATCATTGTGCCAGGTTCCACACACAGTGAAGAAAGGATCGGCATGCTTGTGAACGGTCACCTGCGGCGCGCCTTGGGAATCCTGCTGGCACTCGCGCTGATCGGCGTGACTGCGCTGCCAGCAGCGGCCCAGGACGATCCCCCCGTCTCGAGCGTGAACGGCGCGCCGATCACGCGCAGCGCGTTCGAGGGGCGCGTCCGGTTCGTGCGATGGCAGTACCTCCAGGAGCTGGAAAAACTCCACGAGCTGACCGGCGGCAATCTGGCGCTGGCGTCCTCGTACGTCATGACGGTCGTCTTCGACCTGGAACACCCCGCCGATCTGGCCGGAGCCGTGCTGGGCCAGATGGAAGAAGAACTGCTGCTCGAGCAGCAGGCCGCCTCGCTGAACATCAGCGTCACGTCCGAAGAGATCGCCGACCGCGAAACGGCCTTTTTCAGCCTGTGGACCGACGTGCCGGCCAACAAACTGGCCGCTAACCCGATCGCCCAGGCATTCATCGCCGAATGGTACGCCAACGCGACTGAAGCATCCGGCCTGGATCAGGCGGCCATCCGCGAGGTCTTCGCCGCCGAGACGCTGCGCAGTGCCCTGTACAGCTACCTGGCCGCCAGCGTGCCTACTGAAGAACTGGCCGTCAACACGCGCCATATTCTATGCGGCTTCGATCCCGGCAGCCCCGGCAGCCCGGCGAGTCCCACGGACGAGCAGCGCGCCACCGCGCAGGCGTGCATCGCCGAGGCGACCGCCCGGCTGGCGGCGGGCGAGCCCTTCGCCGATATCGCGCGCGACCTGTCCGCGGACGAGGCCAGCGCGGCCCAGGGCGGGGATGTCGGCTGGGTGACGCTCAGCTATCTGGCCACTTCCTACGCCAACGCCGCCCGTGATGCCGAGCTCAACACGGTGATCGGGCCGGTCGAGACGGAATACGGCCTCCACCTGATCGAAGTGCTCGACCGGCGGATGCAGACCCTGAGCGACGAAGAATACCAGGCCAGCCAGCAGGGTTACTTCCGCCTGTGGATCGATACGCTGCGGGCCCAGGCGACCATCGAGCGGGGCGACGGCTGGGATGCCGCCGTGCCCGACCAGCCCGGCCTGGATGCGCTCGACCCGGCGGTGCAGGCGGCAATCGAGAGTCTCGCCAGCCAGTCCGAATAGACTGTGTGGAGGGGAGTGCTATGCAAGCGCAGGCCACCATTCGCAAAGGGTATGTCGCGGGCGAATTCCTGACCCGCACGTGGCGCGTCAGCGGCGAGGTCGAGGTCCAGGGACAGCCGCTGCTCGACCAGCTCAACGATCACCTGGCGCTGTTCCTGCAGGTGGAGCGCATGTTCATCTCGCCCCTGTCGGACCCGGCCCAGTTGGCCGGGAATTACACCTCGGGGAACATCCGCAAGGATAACCTGGCCGTCGTGGCGCTCAAACAGTTGCAGGCCGGCCTGCCCCACCGTGAGGGCCAATACATGGGGCGCGATCACGTAGACCGCCTGGTCGCGGTCGTCGTCTACGGGATCGAGGTGCGCGGCGTGATCCGGCTCCACCCCAGCGTCAATGTCAGCCATTTCATCCGCACCACGCCGGAGCATTTCATCCCCGTATTCAATGCTACGGCCCGGCTCGTCGCCCAGCCGGAGATCGTCTTTACCGGCGGGGCCATCCTGCTGAATCGCGGCCAGATGGAATGGTTTTGCCTGTTAGAAGAGTAGAGTCCTGTTGGAGCCTACCGGAAAAATCGCCATGCCTCTCATTCTGCTGGTGGACGACGATAACAATTTGCTGCAGATGGTCAAGCTGATGCTGGAACGGGCCGGGCACCAGGTCGAAACGTCCAACAATGCCGCCGACAGCCTCGAGCGCGCCGCGCTGATCCAGCCGGATCTGGCGATCATCGACGTGATGATGCCCGGCATCAGCGGCTACGACATGGTGCGCCAGCTGCGCGCCGACCCGCGAACCGCTCGCATCCCGATCATCATCCTGACGGCGCGCAGCCAGCCAATGGACAAGCACATGGCGCTGGAGGCGGGCGCGAATGCCTTCCTGTCCAAGCCGGTCACGTCCCAGGAACTGGTCGAGCGCGTGGAAGCTGTGCTGCGCGCGGGCGTGAATTACCGCGTGCATACTGGCCTGCTCACCGAGCCGGTCCCGCCGCCCGGCAGCCCGTCTGCCCCCCCGGCGGGCACCGCCGCGCCGCCGCCGGGGCGCCGCCCAATCGGCGCCGACGACCAGCCGGAGTCCGGCCTGGCGCCGGGCAGCCTGCCCGTGATCACCATCGCCAGCCTGCGTGGTGGGACGGGCAGCACTACCGTCGCCGTCAACCTGGCCTTCCTGCTGGCGATGCGCGGACGCCGCGTCTGCGTGGCCGACCTGAGCACGACCAGCGGGCATGTCACGCTGCACGTCCGGCAGATCGCGCAGCACCACTGGGGCCATCTGCTGCCGGCGGGCGACGCCCTCGACGGCGACATGGTCGCCCGGCTGCTGATCCGCCACACGCCATCCGGCATCGCCATTCTGCCGGCACCGCCGCTGCCCACGGCCACGACCCTCTCCCGGACAGCGACAGCCACCATGCTCGGCGAGTTGTCGCGCACCTTCAACCACGTGATCGTCGACGCGCCCAACCTGGACGACGCCACGACGACCGCCCTGCAGCTCGCGCGCGCGGTGGTGGTCGTCATGTCCGACGACCCGCCATCGGTGCAGAGCACGGCGCAGTTTCTCACGCTGCTGCAGAACGTGGGCGTCGAGGCCGGGCGGGTGCGCGTGGCGCTCAACCATGTGCGCCCAGTCCACGACATTCCGCCGGAGATCATCCAGAAGGCGATCAAGAGGCCGCTGTCCGCGCAGATCCCCTACGACGCCAACCAGATCAACGCGATGCGGCGCGGCCTGCCGCTGGCGGCAGCCGAGCCGGACAGCGCATTCTCGCAGGCGATCCAGCTTCTGGCGCGCACCATGACGCTCTGATCC
>Ga0123333_10005096_pt1 | contig 12018 bp, 7 predicted proteins | sample BioC12SIPDNA_3_FD_89957 | JGI IMG/M metagenome (GOLD analysis project Ga0123333, IMG submission 89957) | Anaerobic biogas reactor microbial communites from Washington, USA - Biogas_R2_B C12 SIP DNA | ecosystem: Engineered > Bioreactor > Anaerobic > Unclassified | place: Washington, USA...
CGGCCGGGCGCGCTGGCGCTGACCGCGCTGTTGGGCTGGGGGTTGGTGGTGTGGTTTGTGGAGGCATTTCGCACACCGGAAGTCGCGCCAACCTTCGGCTGGCCTGCGCTGTTGGGCGGGGTGCGGGTGTGGCAGGTGGTGGGGCTGGGTGCGGCGTTGGTCGCGATGGGTGCCCTGCGGGCGCGGGCGCGACCGATGGAAGATTGAAGATGGAAGATTCCACGTTGTAGGTTGCAGGTTGCAGGTTGAAGGTTGTAGAGACGTAGCATGCTACGTCTCTACGTATTATGTACGTATTATGGGGGCGGGCGGTAGTCGGCGGGGGTGTCGATGTCTTTGAGCACGTCGTCAGTGGGCCAGTCGACGTAGGCGACGCGGTGTTGGTGCTGGCGGATTATGGCGCGGGCGCCGGTGTCGCCGGTGAGTGCGGCGATGGCGGCGAAGGTGGTGCGGTCGAAGAGGACGGGGTTGCCCCGCTGGCCGGCATGCCTGGGCGCGACGACGGGCGCGAGGGTCTCGCGGTGGCGCTGGATGAGGGCGGTGAGGAGCTCGGGGGTGACCCCGGGCTGGTCGGCGAGGAGGAAAACGGCTGCTCCGGCGGGACCTGGGTCGGTCCCTACCGGCGGCGCCGGCGTGGGGGGCGCGCTGTGACCTGGCCCTGCGGTGACGGCGGCGAGGCCGGCGCGCACGCTGCGACTCTGCCCCGCTGACCAGTCGGGCACGGCGACGATCTGCAGCCGGGGGTCGCCGGAGAGCACCCCCAGGGCGTCCCGAACTGCTGCCTCCTGCGCGCCGACGGTGACGGCGACCCGGTCGATGTCGGGGCAGGCCAGCGCCTGCCGGACGACGTGGGCGACCAGGGGCAGGCCTTCCCAGGGGAGCAGTTGCTTGAGAGAACCGTATCGCCGCGCCTCGCCGGCGGCCAGGACGACGGCATGGACGCGGCCCCAGACCTCGTGGATGGGGTCGTCGGTCTGCGCCGCGCCGATGAGGACGGCAGACACGCGTGGGTGCTGGAGGAGGAGACGCGCGGTTTCGCGCGCGGCGGCCGGCGCCCGGGATTGAAGATTGAAGATGGGGCCAACTTCGTTGGCCCAAGATTGAAGATTTCGGTCCCCGGCATCTAGAATCCTGTCCCCAGTATCCGGTTCCCGTTCCGCAGTCCCCGATCCCCGTTCCCCGATCCCCGCTCCCACGTCGCTCTTGTTGATGAAGGGGACGAGGCGCGCGGCAGCCGTGCCTTTGGCGCCGCCGAGGGGGTGGGCAAGGACGGCGGCCACCATGGCGGGGGTAACGGGGTCGCCCAGGGATGCACCGGTCAGCGCGGCGACTCGCTCGGGGCGGTGGACGAACTCGGCGGTCAGGGGGTGGCCGATGACGTCCAGCCCGACGATGGGCACGACGACGCTGGTGGCGGCGGGGATGACGGGCTCGTGAGCCGCCGGGGCCTTGAACGGCAGGCATCGGGCGCCGTCCGCCTCGATCACGATGACGTCGACCGAGGGGTGGGCGGCGATGCGGTCGATGAGTGCGCACCCGAGCCCCTGGACCTTCTCCTGCTCCACGATCGTGCCGCCCGCCAACAGCACGTGGCCGTGCTCGGCCAGGAGGCCGGGCAGCTGCGACAGGAGTGCACCCTCGCCCTGCAGCACGAGCCGGGCCGGTGCGCGGGACATTTGCTCGACGAAGATCTTGGTGGTCATCGTGGTGACCACTTTGAGGCCATCCACCACGAGCTCATCGGCCAGCCGGAACATGAGCGTGGTCTTCCCGCCGCCGCCCACGAGGGCTACGACGTCGCCGGGGTGAATGCGGAGTGCGGTTCTGATCAACATGGGCGGGACCTTCTTCCTCCTATGCCAGCCATCGCAGCCCCTTGGGATAGTGGCTCTTCAGGCGGCCGGCGACGCGCTTGGCCCAGCCGATGCCGAATTCATCGACGGTGACCAGGGTCCAGCCATCCTCGCCGGGATGGTCGACCGTCTCGCCGCGCAGGTAGCTTACCAGGCGCGGGTCATTGGGTGCAAAGTTGGCCGCGCGGCGGATGGGGGCGGCGATTGACGGTTGCAGGTTGAAGGTTGAAGGTTGCGCGTCGGGCTCGTGGGGCGCGGGCGCGGCGCTGCGTAGCGCGAGGGCGAGCGCGTGGCTCGGCTCGAAGCGGCCGCGCTTGGCCTCGCCCAACCACCAGCCCGGGTGCAGAAATCTGAGGCCTGTCAGGTCGGGCAGGCCGGGGGGGAGCGCGTACACGTACGAGCCCACCAGGGCCAGGGAAGCGCTCTGCGGGACGATTGGAGATTGAAGATTGTCCTTCGGCTGCGCCGCGGCTCCGCCGCCGCTCCGTTCAGGATGCTCAAGGTGCGGCTGACCGAAGGTCAGCTGGGTGCGGAGGAAGGCGGTGAACTGGTCGCGGACGGCGCGCGGCGGCGATTGAAGGTTGGGCCAGCTTGGCTGGCCCAAGGTTGCAGTTTGAAAGTTGCGCGTCGGGCCGGCGGCGCGTGGGGCGGGCGCGGCGGCGTCTCTGGCGGAGCGGTCTCTTTGTAAGAGAGCGGCGAAGTGGCCTTCGCCCGGGCCGGTGTGGGGCCACAGGCGGACGCAGTTGACCAGGTCGGGACGCTGCAGGTCGTCGGGCAGCCAGTCGGGGCGGCCGGGGGTGAAGATTGAAGATTGGGATGCGGGCGGGGGAACGAGGCTGAAGTCGGGGTGCTGCTGCAGGAAGCGCGCGACGGTCCCCTCGTTCTCCTCGGGCGCGAAGGTGCAGGTGCTGTAGACGAGGCGGCCGCCGGGGCGCACGAGCCGGGCCGCGTGCTCCAGGATGCCGTCCTGCCGCGCGGCGCAGCCGGCAACGAGCGCGGGCGACCACGCGCGGCGCGCGGCCTCGCTGCGGCGGAACATGCCTTCCCCGGAGCAGGGTGCATCGACCAGCACGGCGTCGAAGACCCCGGGCCAGCGCGCGGCCAGGCGCTCGGGCGTCTCGGTGGTGATGGCTACGTTGGTGGCTCCCCAGCGCTCGAGGTTGCCGGCGAGCTCCCAGGCGCGCTTGTGCACGACTTCGTTGGCGATGAGCAGGCCTGCGCCCTGCATGCGGGCGGCGATGTGGGTGGCCTTGCCCCCGGGCGCGGCGGACAGGTCGAGGATGGTCTCGCCGGGCTGCGGCTGGAGCAGCTCGACGGGCGCGAGGGAGGCGGGGTCCTGCAGGTAGTAGAGGCCGGCCGCGTGGTAGGGGTGCTGGCCGGGGCGGGAATCGCCGGCCAGGAGGTATGCTTCGCCGGACCAGGGAATCGGCGCGAGGTCGAAGGGGAGCCGGGGCAGCAGGCCGGCGGGGGTGGCCTTGAGGGTGTTGACGCGCAGGGCGGTGGCGGGCGGCTGGTCGCAGGTGGCGAGGAACGCGGGATAGCCGGCGCGGAGGAGGGACTCCATGCGCGCGAGGTAGGCGGGGGGGAGGGGGATGGAAGATTGAAGATTGGGCCAACTTCGTTGGCCCAAGATGGAAGATCCGACTGCGCTCACTGCGTTGTGCCAACCTTCGGTTGGCCCTCCGTTCGGGTTGCCTGTCGGGCCAACTTGCGGGCCGGCGGGCCGGATTGGCCCAGGGTTTGGGTTTCTTCAGGTGCCCGGCACTTTCGAAGTGCCGGGCACCTAAGTACAAAAAGCCTGCGCACGGGGCGCAGGGCTACAGCGGCATGGCGCAGCCGTCGGCGCGGGGGTCGCTGCCGCCGGTCAGGACGCCGGTGGCGGGGTCGCGCAGGATGATCTGGCCCCGGCCGAACAGGGCACGCGCGTGGCCGGTCACGAGGTGGACGGGGTGACCCATGGCCGCGAGCGCGGCGAGTGTGTCGGGGGACATGCCCTCCTCCAGTGCGACGTCGCCCGCTATGCCCGCGGGGGTGGCGGCGCCGGGGTCGGTGATGCAGAAGCGGGGCCGGTCGAGCGCGGCCTGTGGGTCGGCGCGGTCGTCGATGAGCGCGCAGGCCACCTGCATATGGCCCTGGGGCTGCATGAAGCCGCCCATGACGCCGAAGCAGGCGTAGAGGCTGCCGGCGTGCCCCGCACCGGCGGGGCCTGGGTCGGCCCCTACGGACGGGCCCAGGTCGAGCGTGGCGAGGGCGGGGATGATGGTGTGATAGGGTCGTTTGCGCGGCGCGAGCGCGTTGGGGTGCGGGAGGTCGGCGGGGCCTGGGCCGACGAGGCCCGGGCCGACACGCAGGTCGGCCCCTACGGCGCCGGCGGGCGGGGGGGCGGCGGCCGCGCCGGCGACCGGCGCGGCCAGGACGAAGTTGTGGCCGCGGTTCTGCAGGGTGAAGCCGCGGCCTCTCGGGACGGATCCCGCGGCATTGTCCCGCAGGCCTGACGCCTGGGGGACGATCCCGGTGCCGAAGCCAGCGTAGTTGCTGTTGATGAAGGAGCACGCGTTGCCCTCGCCATCGACCACCGAGAGGTAGACAGTATCGGAGCCACTGGTTGGGCTGCCGCGTTGCGGGTCGACCGCCGCGCGGCGCGGGTCGATGAGCTTGCGGCGGTCGTGTGCGTACGATTTCGACAGCAGGTTGTCCAGGGGCGCGGGGCTGAAGCGGGGATCTGCGACGTACCAGCGCGCGTCGGCGAACGCGAGCCGCATGGACTCGATCTGCAGGTGGAGGCGCTCCGGCGACAGGGGGGCGAGATGCGCCAGGTCGAACCCCTCCAGCAGGTTGAGGGCGAGGAGTGCGGCGAGCCCCTGGCCGTTGGGGGGGCACTCCCAGAAGCGGATGCCGCGGTAGACGGTGCTGATGGGCTCGTCCCAGGTGCTGGTGTGCGCGGCGAGGTCGGCCTCGGTGAGGACGCCGCCGGACTGCTGGACGGCGCGGGCGATGTCGGCCGCGATCTCGCCCTCGTAGAAGGCGGCCTTGCCCCCCTCAGCGACGAGCTGCAGGGTGTGGGCGAGGCCGGGGTTGCGGAAGATCTCGCCGGGCCGGGGCGCGCGGCCGTCGATGGTGAGGTCGAGGCCGCCCAGGGCGTGGCGGAGCTGGCGCTCGACGCCCAGCGCCCAGAAGTGGGCGGTGAGGGGCGCGACGGGAAAGCCGTCCGCGGCGAGGCAGATGGCGGGCGCGAGGATCTGGGGCAGGGCGAGCCGGCCGTGCCGGGCGACCAGGTCGCACCAGCCGGCGCATGCGCCGGGGACGGTGACGGTGTGGGCGTGGAAGGGGGGCAACGCGGCGCCGGTGGCGCCGGTGCCAAACCCCTGCCGGCGGAGCAGGTCGAGGGTGAGGGCGGCGGGCGCGCGGCCGGAGCCGTTGAGCGCGGTGACGCGGCCGGTGGCGGCCTCGTAGTAGAGGGCGAAGCAGTCGCCGCCGATGCCGGTGGAGGTGGGCTCGGTGACGTTGAGCGCGGCCGCGGTGGCCACGGCCGCGTCCGCGGCGTTGCCGCCCGCCGCGAGGATCTCGAGGCCGGCGGCGACCGCGAGGGGCTGCGAGGTGGCGACCATGCCGCGGCGGCCGTGGACGGGCGAGCGGCGGGAGGCGAAGGTGAGTTCTGACATGGTGATGGCTCCGGGCTGCCCGGTGGGGCCGACCCAATGGCGGCGGGTGATTGCCGCAGAGGTCACAGAGGGCGCAGAGTGCTGGTCTGAGGCTGCGATGCCTCGACGGTCTCCGGGTGCTCTGCGCGCTCTGCGGCCAGGGCGAGGAGACCTCGCCCCTACATCTGGGCGAGGAGACCTCGCCCCTACATCTGGGCGAGGAGACCTCGCCCCTACATCTGGGCGAGTAGACCTCGCCCCTACACCTCGGCGACGATGAGCTCGTCGAGCGAGCGCTTGGGCACGTGGTGGACGCGGTCCGCGTCGCGCCAGTACTTGATATCGCCGTCGGGGCCGACGGGATCGACGACGACGGTCTCCCTGGGCCGGCCCAGCGCGAGGACGGCGAGGATCTCGTAGCGATCCTCGATGGCGAGGACTTCGCGCAGCCGGCCGCGCTGGATGGAGCCGAGGATGCAGCCGCCGAGTCCGCGCTCGACCGCGCCGAGCAGGATGTTCTGCATGGCCAGGCCCTGGTCGATGCCGACGTAGGTCGGGACGGCGCCGGCCGTGTCGGACAGGACGACGATGTAGGCTGCGGGCCGCTCGCCCTCCGCGGGGCCGGGCCACTCCTTGAGGTAACCGGCCCAGGCGAGGGTGGCAAAGATGGCGGCGTTGGTGTGACGATCCGTGCAGAGGATGTAGCGCAGGGGCTGCAGGTTGCGTGCCGATGCGGCGAGGCGGGCGAGGGCGACGAGCTCGCGCAGGGTGGCGAGGTCGACCGGCTCCTCTTCGAAGAAACGGCGGTAGCTGCGGTTGTTCAGTGCCAGGCGGTCGAGCATGGGTGTCCTCCGGGATGGCGACGGACGGCGGCCGGCCGGTCGGGGCCCACGGGCAGCGGCGAGGCCGTGGGCCCGGCGGCGGATGCCGAGGGTGCGGGCGTATCTTACCCCTTGTCCCGCAGGGCGCGCCAGACGCGCTCGGCGGTGAAGGGGAACTCGTCGATGCGGACGCCGGTGGCGTCGTGGATGGCGGCGGCCACGGCGGCTGCGACGGGCAGATAGGGCACTTCGCCCATGCCGCGCGCGCCCCAGGGGCCGTTGGGATCGGGCACTTCGACGATGATGGACTGGAGCTCGGCGGGCACGTCGAGGACGGTGGGGATGAGGTAGGTGCTGAGGCGATCGGTCAGCACGCGGCCGTCCTGCGTCTTCCAGTCCTCGAGGAGGGCGTAGCCGAGGGCCTGGACGACAGCGCCCTCGATCTGGCCGACGACCTGCTGCGGGTTGATGGCCTTGCCCACATCGTCGGCGCAGATGAATTTCTCCACGCGAACCTGGCCGGTCTCCATGTCGACTGCGACCTGGGCCGCCTGGGCCGTGTAGCCATAGGCGAAGTTGGGCTGGCCGTAGCCGGTGTCGTGATCCATCGTGGTGGTCTTGGGCGCCAGGTAGACGGTCTCGCCGACGGCGGGGCGCTCCTCGCTCTCCCAGGCGGCCAGCGCCTTTTCGGCCGCGGCCTTGACCGCGTTGCCGCTCATGTAGGTCAGGCGGGAGGCGGACGCGCTGCCGGAGCTGCCCATGAGGGATGTGTCTGAGACGACGACGCGCACCTTCGCCAGGGGCAGGCCGAGCACCTCGGCCGCGGCCTGGGCGATGATGGTGTGGTTGCCCTGGCCGCAGTCGGCGCCGGCATAGTAGACGACTGCTTCGACGATCTCGGCGCTGCCGCGCAGCTCGACGCGCGCGTAGCTGTTTTCCTGGTAGCCGAGGGAGAAGCCGACGTTCTTGAAGCCGGCGACGAAGCCGATGCCGCGACGGATGCTGGCGCCGGACGCCGGCGCCGATTGAAGATTGTCCTTCGACTGCGCGGCCGCTGCGGCGGCGCTCCGCTCAGGATGCCTGGTGCCCGGTATCCGGTCCTTCGACTGCGCGGCCGCTGCGGCGGCGCTCCGCTCAGGATGCCTGGTATCCGGTATCCGGTCCTTCGACTGCGCGGCCGCTGCGGCGGCGCTCCGCTCAGGATGCCTGGTATCCGGTATCCGATCCCCGGTCTCTGCCTCCCGGTCCCCGATCTCTGCCTCCCGATCCCCGGTCCCCGATCCCCAGTCCCCAGTCCCCGGTTCCCGATCCCCAGTATCCAGCAGCGCGGGGCGATGCCAGTGGCCGGCGCTGTCCTGCTGCCAGCCGGCGGCGGCCGCGGTGGCGATGACTGCGTCGGTGAGCCCCACGCCGCCGGGGATGGGCGTCCCGACGGTGAGGAGCTTGTCGGCGGTCAGGATGTTCTTCAGCCGCAGCTCGACGGGGTCCAGGCCCAGGGCCTCGGCGAGGCGGTCCATCTGCAGCTCGGCGGCAAAGTGGCCCTGGGGCCCGCCGAAGCCGCGGAAGGCGGCGCCGGGGACGTTGTTGGTGTAGACGGCGTAGGTGTCGACCGCGACGTGGGGGATCTCGTACGGCCCGGTGCAGGTCTGCGTGGTGTTGCCGAGCACCTTGTTGCTGGTGTACATGTACGCGCCGCCGTCCGCGATGACCCGCACCTCGACCGCGGTCAGCATGCCGTCGCGCCTGGCGCCCCAGCGCGTGTAGATCTTCATGGCGTGGCGCTTGCCGTGGCCGATGAGTGATTCCTCGCGCGTCCAGATCGTCTTGATGGGGCGGCCGCGCAACTCCTCACGCTGGCCCAGGCGCCAGGCGGCCAGGGCCAGGGTGATCTGCACGGACATGTCCTCGCGGCCGCCGAACGCACCGCCGATGGCGGGGTAGATGACGCGCACCTGGTCGAGCGGCAGGTCGAGGGCATGGGCGATCTGCGCCTGGTCCTCGTGCGCCCACTGGCCGGCGACCTCGACGGTCACCCGCCCTGCCTCATCCAGGTAGGCGACGCCCGCTTCCGGCTGGAGGTAGGCGTGTTCCTGGACCGGCGTCTGATAGATGTTCTCGATGATGACGTCTGCCTCGGCGAAGCCCTGTGCCAGGTCGCCCTTGCGGATGCGGTAGCTGTAGCAGACGTTGCTGTCCCGGTTGGGATGCAGCAGCAGGGCCCCGGGCTGCATCGCCTCTTCGGCATCGAGCACGAGGGGCAGGTCCTCCCACTCGACCCGGATGAGCCTGGTGGCCGCGCGGGCCTGGGCTTCCGTCTCGGCCACGACGAGCGCCACCTGGTCGCCGACGAAGCGCACTACGTCGGCGCCTGGCGCGGCTGACCCGGGACCGCAGAGCACGGGCTGATCCTTGATCTGCAGACCGTAGGCGTTGACGGGAACGTCCTGCGCGGTGAAGACGGCCACGACCCCGGGTGCGGCCGCCGCCGCGGACGTGTCGATGCTGAGCACGCGCGCATGCACTTTACCCGCGAAGAGGGTGGCCATGTGGAGCATGCCGGGATGCGCGATGTCGCCGGGATAGAGGGTCTTGCCGGTGACTTTGCCCGGCGCGTCGATGCGGCGGGCGCTGGCTCCGACGCCATCAGGAGAGGGATTGGCTGCGGAAGATGGTGCGCTCATGGGACCGCCTTTTCGACCGCTTCGAGGATCTTGTAGTAGCCGGTGCAGCGACACAGGTTGCCGGTCAGCGCTTCCTTGATCTGGCCCGGGGTCGGGTGTTCGACCTCTTCCAGCAGATTCGCGGCCGACATGAGGATGCCGGGGGTGCAATAGCCGCACTGAACCGCAGCGGCTTCGATGAACGACTGCTGCAGCGGGTGGAGGACGATGGTTTCGTCTTGCACCTGGGCCAGGCCTTCGACCGTGACGACGTTGCAGCCCTCCGCGCGCTCGGCAGGCACCAGGCAGCTCATGACCGCGATGCCGTCGAGCCAGACGGTGCACGCACCGCACTCGCCCTCGTCGCACCCTTCCTTGGTGCCGGTGAGGCCGGCATCCTCGCGCAGTGCGCGCAGGAGGGTCTTGCCGCGGGCGTGCGGCAGCTCGACGGGCTGGCCGTTGAGGGTGAAGCGGATCGGTTCATCCGGGCCGACGTGCCCCGCCCCGGCGGGGCCCAGGTCGGCGTGCCCCGGGCCGACACGCAGGTCGGCCCCTACAGCGCCCCGGCCGCCCCACAGCAGCACGGGCCGCTCAGGCCACCCGACCTGGCCCTGGCTGGCCTCGCGTTCGGTGCCGTCGCGCAACTGCCGCAGCGCGCGGGCGGTGTACACGCCGACCATCTCGCGGCGGTAGTCGGCTCCGGCCCGGATATCCGTGATCGGCCGGGAGGCCGCGGAAACGAGTTGCGCTGCGTGCTCGACCACATCCTCGCTGAGTTGCTTGCCGGCCAGGTAGGCCTCCGCCTCCGCCGCGCGCAGGATCGTCGGCGCGACTGCACCCATGGCAATGCGCGCCCGCGTGACACGGCCGTCGCCGTCGAAATCGAGGACCGCGGCCACGTTCAGCAGGCTGATGGCCTGCGCCTGGCGCAGTCCCAGCTTGAGGAACGTGCCGCGCTCGGTCGGCCGGAGCAGCGGGACCTCGATGCGGACGAGCATCTCGTCAGGCTGGAGTGCGGTGCGCCGTACGCCGTGGAAGAACTCGCCGAACGACAGCGTGCGCTCCCCGCGGGCCGCGCTGGCCAGGGTCACCCGCGCGTCCATGGCCCAGAGGGGCGTGATGGTGTCGTTCGCAGGGCTGGCCGTCGCCAGGTTGCCCGCCACGGTTCCGCGGTTGCGAATCTGGGGCGCGCCCACCAGCCAGCACGCACGCGCCAGGGGAAACGCATGTTGCACAGCCAAATCGCTGCCGACCACCTGGTTGTGCGTGACGGCAGCGCCGAGCGTCAGCACATCGCCGTTCAGAGTGATCTCGTCCAGCCCGGCCACGCGGGACACGTCCACCAGGATTTTCTGCGAGCGCACGCCGCGCTCCAGTTCCAGGATCAGATCGGTGCCGCCCGACATCACACGGCAGGACTCGCCGTGCTGGGCCAGCAACGCGAGTGCTTCTTCGATTGTCGATGGTGCATGATAGCTATGCCACATAGATATCCTCACTTTTGGGGACTGGGGACTGGGGATCGGGGACTGGGGACCAGCATCCAGCATCCAGTATCCAGCATCCAGGGATGTAGGGCGTGCCACCAGGCTGGGTGGCCGTGCCACCAGGCTGGGTGGCCTTAAGGGCGGGCACCAGGCCCTATGCTACTGGGGCCTGGTGCCCGGGCCTTTGGGCTTAGCCGACCCGCTTCCAGACCTGCACGGCCAACTCCCGTGCACGAGCCATGATCGCAGCTTCGTCGAGCGTTGTCAACTGGCGATCCTTCATCAGCACCTTGCCGGAAGCAATGGTGTGCGTCACGACCGCGGCATCCACGCCGAACAGGATGTGCCACGGCAGGTTGCCCGGCGAGAGGGGCGTGGGCGGGTCATAATCCCACACGACCAGGTCGGCAAACGCGCCGGGCGCGATCTCGCCCAGGGGCTTGGGGAAGAAGACCCGCGCCAGGTCCGCGTTGTTCGCGTACTGCATGGCCAGCACCACGTCGCCCGGCATCGTGCGCGGATCGCGCGTGTTGTGCTTGTGCGCCAGGTAGGTGGCCTTCATCTCGTCGACCATGAAGTTCGAGAACCCGTCGTTGCCGAGCGCGACCGGGATGCCGCTTGCCAGCATGCCTGTGACGTCCGGCAGTCCGACCGCGTTGTTCATGTTCGAGCGCGGCTGGTGCGTCACGTGCGTGCGCGTCTCGCGCAGGATGTCCTTCTCGTACGCGTCGAGGTGCACGCAGTGGACGGCGATCGATTTTGGCCCGAGAATGCCATGGTTGTGCAGCCGCTCGACCACGCGCATGTTGTACTTGCGCAGGCTGTGGTCCTGATCGGCCTGATCCTCCGCGACGTGGATGTGGAAGCCGGTGTCCAGGCCCTGGGCCGCGGCCACCGAGTTATCGAGCGTCTCGTCGGACAGCGTCAGGGCCGCGTGCAGGCCGAACGAGCCGGCGAGCTGCGGGTCCTTCTCCGCACGGCAGCGTTTGAGCCAGCGAACGTTCTCCGCGATGCCGGCCGCCGCGCCGTCCATGCCGTTGCGATCGGTCACCTCGTAGCAGAGGCTGGCGCGCAGTCCGGCCTCCTTGACCGCCTCGGCAATGACGTCCAGGCTGCCATCGATCGCGTTCGGGCTGGCGTGGTGGTCGATCAGCGTGGTGCAGCCGTGCTTCACGGCATCCACCAGGCAGATGAGGGCGCTGTACTTCACGTCCTCCCACAGCAGCGCCATGTCGAGATTCCACCACAGCTTCTCGAGGATCTCCACGAAGTTGGTCGCAGGCGCGCCGGGAATGGCCATGCCGCGGGAGAACACGCCGTAGAAGTGGGTGTGGCCGCATGGCATGCCGGGAAGGACGACCTTGCCGCCCACGTTGACCCGCTCTGCGTGCGGATGGCGGGCGAGCAACTCCGCGGTGGTCCCGACCTCTGCGATCGCGTCGCCTTCGATGTAGACCGCGCCGTCAGGGATCAACGCGTTGGCGGCCCCCAGGGTGAACACCCGCCCATTGGTTACCAGTAAACTCATGTGAGTCTCCTTGTTCCTTATTCGATGA
>Ga0123333_10005097_pt1 | contig 12018 bp, 9 predicted proteins | sample BioC12SIPDNA_3_FD_89957 | JGI IMG/M metagenome (GOLD analysis project Ga0123333, IMG submission 89957) | Anaerobic biogas reactor microbial communites from Washington, USA - Biogas_R2_B C12 SIP DNA | ecosystem: Engineered > Bioreactor > Anaerobic > Unclassified | place: Washington, USA...
CCTGGATTTCAGTGTCTCAGGGGGCCCCCTTGGCTTCGTCACCGATGTGCTGATACTCTCCGGCCTCGTCTGGGCGTTTTGTCAACGGCGTTGGTGGCTTATCATCTGGTTCCTCGGATTCCTAGCGATACCGAGAGAGGGGCGGTGGCTCGTCACTGTCCCGGCAGCGATTCTTGGTGGCATTGGACTGGCGGAGACACTTCTACTGCTTGCAGCCTATCGTGGGAAGATAGGCAGGCTGGTAGGCTTCGCGGTCGTGACTACATCGCTTGTGTTCAATGTCATAGGCTCAGTTGTTCTCCACGATGCTGAATACGACGAGGAACTGTGGACACAAGCACAGGCTGCAATGATTTGGGCTAGAGCTAACACGCCTGCAGATGCCACGTTCATTGTCCTTGGCGATCAGTACGTGAGGGAGTGGGTGCCCTATGTCGCACAACGTGCTGTATTGAACGTCTGGTGGGGGCAGGAATGGGAACCGGATGAACAGCGTGTCATCGGGCAGCTCAATGATGCCCTGCAGGAGTGTCGAGACTGGGGATGCGTATGTGCCAATCTGGCCGCGGTTGCGGGCATTCAATCAGAGCTTTGGATTCTGTTGGAGACTGCGATGCTGCCCGATCTTCGCTGGTCGGAAGGCGAGGATGACTTCCTATCGACCATGTGGAGCAATGATCGCTTCGTCATTGGTGGGCTCACTTGTTCGCCTTAGCCTGGTTGCCCCCAGAAAGTGAGCGTCGTCCGACTAGGGCGGTCGAGCATCCCGTTCTATAGCAGACGTAGGCCCAACTGCCATCGGAGAAAGCGCCGTAGCGGCCCTGAGGATGTACTCAAGAAGTGCTTGTCACTCTTCGCTGCGCAGGTAGACACGCACAGACGCTTTCCACTGACCGAATAGTTCACGTTCCATCGTCAAGACATAGCCCTCGCTGAGCGCATCTTCCATATCATACCAGCAAGGTGACCAGCGAAGCATCCGGAAATCGAGCTCGGTAAGTATGACAGCTTTGGGCATTCTGTGGTCGAGGTACTCTGCCAGGATTTCGTCGTTGACAACGCCAAGTTCCTCTGCCTTCGCCGTCTCCATGCTCTGATACGAGAACTGAGCCATTGTCATACCTGGAGGCGTCGATCTGTGGGCCTCGACTGGAATCCACAGTGCCTCCAGTGCCAGGACTTCATCGGTCTCCTCGGTTAGCTGTGCGACATGATGGGACAGATCCTGGACCTCGCTGATGGGAAGTGCGCCGCCAGATAGATCGAGTTGTGCCTGAGCATGCTGGGCAGGCTGGAGGATCAGACAGCATAGGAAGGTGATCTCGAGCAGCGGCCGCTTCCATGTTTCCAGCCAGCGATGCGGACCTTCTTTGGGTTGAGTGCTGTCGTGTAACTTGACGAGGATTGCCGAGAGCAGTGGCAATGCTCCTATGATGGCTGGCACAAAGTATTCCGCGTGGAACCCCCCTGTGACGAGATGAGCTGCGGCAAACAGACCTAGTCCCACCAATATGACGCCGGACTGCGGATTTCCTCGGATGTACCGTAGGGCAACTGCCCGAGTGTTCCGTGAGACAACGGACACAACGACCAAGCTCGTTCCCAGTAACCAGTACGGCAGGAACCAATACAGCAAGCCCGGTATGCGGTCAGTCAAGTTATGTCGGATTCTCGCAACGACATCAAGCCCTCCCCATTGCCCAAGATGATGCCCCAGCAGATTCCATTGGGCGGCTTCCCATGCCGGTAGTGTCCAGGCCAGTGCGACAGCTACGATGGTGACACACTGGCAGAGGATCACGATCCGCGCAAGTTTCGGCGCTTGTATGATGCAATGTAGCACGATCACAGCCGCAAACGCTGCTGCCGATAGTCGCGTGACGCTGGAAAGGACTGCCAGCAGAGCCCCCAGCGGATACTTGAGGTGGTCCGGGATACGTGAAGACAAGATGGCGTGAGTGAGCAGAAAGCAGGTCGAGACCAGTGCATAGGTCTTGACGATGACGGTGAAGTAGATCCCATAGACAAACGTCGCGCAGAACAGGGTGGTCAGGGCCGCGGCTCTGGAGCCCGATAGCCTGCGCGCTATGCTAATGCACAGGGCAAGGTTGACACCACTCAGGACATATGAGGTCATTCTCCCGAGGTAGAGGCGAGACCCCGGCAGCATCTGGACCAGACCATACACGTATGGCAGAAGGGGCGTCTGGGTGTAGGCGAAGTCCCGATAGGGCAACTTCCCCTGGTACACCAGGTGACTGGCGTATAGATACCAGCCTTCGTCTGCATTGAGTTGGCCCATCAGCAGATAGACCAACCCGAAGGCAAGGTAGACCACAATTCCACATAGCGTGATCGCGCGCCAGAACGCAGTCGAAGAACAGGGGTTACGATCCATCGCCGTGCATTCCAGGCGGGGCCAGTCGCCCGCTACCCCACCACCAGCCGTCTACAGTTGTCGCAATAGGCCTCCTGCCCGCGCTGGACGGCTTGCTGGGTGGGGCGCAGGAGTTCGGTGCCGCAGATGCTGCAGACGCCGCCCTTCATCTGGGCGACGGGCATGCCCGCGGTGCGATCCTTGAGATAGTCGTATGACTCGATGATGGCCCTGGGTATCTCCGCCCGCAGTTGCTCGCGTTGGGTGCGAAGCGCGGCGGCGGCGGAGATAAGCGCGTCGCGCTCGGCGGTCAGGGCGGCGTGGTTGCGTTTCAGCCGCTCGCGGATGGCGGTCAGGCGCGCCTGGGCGTCCTGGTCGGCCGCGTCGGCTTCCTCGCGGGCCATCATGGCCTCCAAGAGCTCATCCTCGAGTTTGGACACCTGTCGCCGAAGGGATTGCAGCTCGGCCTGCAGATCCTGGAGCTCGCGGGCGTTGGTGATGCGCCCGCTGTAGAGGTTCTGCTCGGTCAGGTCACGCTTGATCTGGAAGCGACTCAGCTCGAACTCAATGGATTCCTGGGCCTTACGCGCGGCCTCGGCCTCCTTGTGGCATCGCTGGGCCACCCTATCGGCCTCGCGCAGTTCCACATCATCCCGCAACCTGCTCTCGATGGCGCTCTGGTGCTTGGCGTTCTCTGCCAGGGCGAGGTCCACTTCCTGAAGATGTAGTAGCGCTTGGGTCCAAGCCATGCGTGCCTCCTTGCGTTGGCGAGTCGGAAGGGCAATCGATGCCCGGTTGTGCAGATCCCGGGAGATGTCTCCCGGGATCTGTACGCTAGCGTGTCATTCGGTCTGGTCCTGTGCTGCCGTGGGTTTGAGCACCCGGCGGAGGATGATGAGGCCGCCCGCGAGCGCGAAGAGCACGATGGCGAAGACTTGGGCGGCAGCGAGCGCCCCCAGCATCCAGGCGTCGGGGCGCAGGAACTCGACGCCGAAGCGGATGACGGCATAGCCCATCAAGTAGAGCAACAGCAGGTCGCCGTGCCGCAGCCCCCGCCAGACGCGGGTAGCGATCCAGATGAGGACGATGCTGAGGGCCAGCGTGGCGAGAGATTCGTACAGAAAGGTGGGATGGAATAGCGCGCTCTCAGGATAGGCGTTGAGGTTGTTGTAGGGGGCGATGCGATAGGCCGGCGGGATGTGCAGGCCCCAGGGCAGCGTCGTCGGAGGGCCGTAGAGCTCCCGATTCATGTAGTTGCCCCAGCGACCGATCGACTGGCCGAGGGCCATGCCGGGCGCGATGAAGTCGAGCCACTGCAAGACGTTGAGCTTGCGGAAATGGGAGAAGATGGCGACGCCGAGGGCGCCGCCGACGATCGCCCCGTAGATGCCCAGGCCCCCATTCCAAATAGCGAAGACCTGGAGGGGGTTCTGGCGATAGTAGTCCCAGCCCAGGAGGCCGCTCTGGGGCGTAGAGAAGACGTGGTAAGCGCGCGCGCCGACAAGGGCCAGGAGCACCACGACGATCAGCATGTCCCAGATGATCTCGGGATCGTTGCCTGACTGCTCGGCGAGGAAGGTCGCGACGCGAGCGCCCAGCAGGATGCCCATGGCGATGAGAAACCCATACCAGTAGATGGAGATGGGTCCGATCTCTAGCAGGATAGGCCCAAACGGTGGTTCCATAGTTGCCTCCTAATCAATGTATCCAAGGCGGCGCAGTCGCTCCCGTAGCTGCCGGTCGCGCTCGACGTCGATATGGGACGGTGGTTCGGCCTGCAGGGGCCGGCGCGCTAGCGAGGTGGCCACGGCGGCATCCAGCTGCTCGGCGATGCGCATCGCGACGGCGGGCTGCTCGGCGATGCGGTTGGTCAGCTCGTCAGGATCGGCGGTGACGTCATAGAGCTCCTCGGCAGCGTCGTCGACCCGGATCAGTTTGCGATCACCGTCGTAGAGCGTCCGGCGGACGGCGCGACAGCGGAACTGCTCCGCGATCTGGGGGCGCCGCTTCTCGATCAGGTGGACGAGCGTGAGCGGGGGATAGGCCTCGGCGAAGGCGCCCCCCGCATCGGTGTCGTGGCCGTTCAGGGCACGGCGCAGGCTCAGCCGCTCGACGGCCTCTAGGTCGACGCCACCAAGTGGTACGCCACCAGGTGGTCCGCCACCGGCTGGTACGCCATCCGATGGCTCGCCGCCGGACGGCGGGCCGAAGCCCGCGGCGTCGAGAACCGTGTGGAAGATGCGGCGCGTCGAGACCGGCGCGGCGACGCGCTGGCCGGCGGCATAGTGGGCAGGGTAGCGAACGATGAGCGGTACCCGCACGAGATCTTCGTAGACCACCAGCGGGTGGCCAATGTAGCCGTGGTGATCCAGCCCCTCGCCGTGGTCGCTGGCGACGATGACGAGGGCGTTGTCGCGGACCTCCGGCTCGTCCAGGTAGGTCAGGAGGTGACGTAGCTGGTGGTCCTCATAGGCGACCTCGGCATCATACATCTCGTTGAGGACCTGGTGTTGCATCGCGGTGAAGGGCTCGACGATGGGCGTGATCCAGTCGTAGGTGCGGTGGTTGAGCGACTGCATAAAGGCACGGGCTTCGCGGTGCTGGTGGAAGGTGGGCGCGAACTTGCGGCTGAAGGCGACCGGCGTGCTGAAGGGAAGGTGGGTCTCCATCAGGTTGAGGTAGACAAGCAGCGGCTCGGGGTCGTCACGCTGGTGGTGACGCTTGAGGTAACCCACGACGTCCAGGATCGACAACCGGGTGTTGCCCCTGAAGTTGATGTTGCGTTCCCAGAGGGGCACCAACCAGGGGTGTAGCGCCAGCCCCAGGAGGGCCTCGTTGCGCGTGAAAAGCTGCTGGATGGGGTCGGCTAGCTGATAGAGCTGGCGGCGCGCCCAGTCGGCGAAGCGGCGCGGCAGATGGGGACGCCGGCCCGACAGAGGCGGCCGATTGGGGAGTACGCCGCCGTAGTTGTAGAACTCGCGGAAGCCGCGGTCCAGGTCGTTCTGGACGACCCCCAACAGCGGGTTGTTGCAGAATCCAACGGTATGGTAGCCCGAGCGTCCGAGTAGCTCCGCGAAAGTGGGCACCGCGTGCGTGTGGCGGTCGAAGATCTGTGTCGTGCCGTGGGTCGAGGGGAACTCGCCTGTGAAGAGCGACGCATGGGCAGGGATGGTCCACTGCGCGGGCGAGATGGCGCGCTCGAAGAGCACGCCCTGGGCCGCGAGCGCATCCAGATGCGGCGTGGTCTCGCTCCCGTATCCATAGCACGAGAGACGGTCGGCCCGCAGTGTATCGAGCACGACGAAGATGATATCAGGACGTCGGGACCTTGTCGTCATCACACGCCAGTTGCAGCGCGCTTCCAGGGCTGATAGCGTACCAGCAGGTAGACCAGGCCGGCCGCTGCGAAGATCGCGGCGATCACCTGGGCTGAGGTCTGGTCGGTGCGCAGGTAGTCCATCAGGAAGCGGATAATGGAATAGCCGATGAGGTAGCCCGCAAGGAGCGTTCCAGCCTTGAGCCGCCCACGAAAGCGCTCGGCGATCCAGATGAGCGCGAGGCAGAGCAGCAGGTTGGCCACGGACTCGTAGAGAAAATTCGGATGGAAGAGCGTGTCCGCAGGATACTGAGACAGGTTGTTGTAGGGCGCAACGCGATACTCCGGCGGAATCAAGAGCCCAAAGCGCAGGGGGGTCGGCGGGCCGTAGAGCTCGTAGTTGATGAAATTGCCCCAGCGGCCGATGGCGTGGCCAAGCGCCATTCCCGGCGCCGCGAAGTCGAGCAGCGGCAGGGGCTGCGTCTTGGTGGCGAGCGCGTAGCCGAGCACGCCCAAGGCGCCCCCGATGATAGCCCCGTAGATGCGCAGCCCGCCCTCCCAGATGTAGAAGGCCTGTGCGAGGTGGTTCCTGTAGTAGTCCCAATGAGGCTGCACGGCCACGTACTCAATGCGGGCGCCAATGATGCCCGCGAGCACGACGACGATCAGCAGATCCCAGATGCGCTCGGGATTCTCGCCGGCGCGCTTGGCCAGAAAGGCGGCGACCTGTGCGCCCAGCAGGATGCCGGTTACGACGAGGATGCCGTACCAATGGACGGTCAGCGGGCCGACTTGGAAGAGTATGGGATCGATTGGTGGGGTCATAGGGCTCCAGTTAACAGTTTCCAGTTATCAGTTTTCAGTTGACAGTTGCGGATTGTCAGGGTCTTGCCAGGTGTATCTTCGGGTCAGGGTGGTCTGAACGTCGTCGAAGTACTCGGCGAGGTAGGGGTAGCCGACGGCGATAACGCCGAGGCCGAAGAGCGCACCGGTTAGCGCGCGCATCGCCGGGATCGTCTCGAACGGCTGAGCAAGGAGGCCCGGGAAGAACTGCCACAGCGCGTAGGAGATCCATTGGATGCCGCCATCCAGCATCATGGGCATGACGCCCAGGGTGAAGTAGAGCCAGAGCGGGAGCGGTGGGATGTGGATGGACCGGCGCAGCAGGCCATAGGCCACGCCGGCGACCACCATCATGGCGTAGATGGCGATGTCGCGTTGGCAGAGGGCCATCTTGTACCCTACCTCTGCGTTGCCCACGAAAGCGCCAAGGCGGTTCATCTCCAAGATAGAGATCGGCTCGCGCAAGGGGTGGGCGAACGCATCGCCGAAGAGAAACCACGAGCGGAAAGGATATTGGTGGCAGAAGGGTCTGTAGATGGTGTAGAGGACGGTAGCGAGCCGCTGGAGCCCGAGGTGCATCAGCACAGGCGCAAGGACTGCGCCGCCGAGGTAGAGCAAGATGGCGACGTTGAAGAGCCCCACCCAGTGCCTGGATAGCCAGTAGACACCGCGGTTGAGGCGCTCGGCGACGCTACGTCTGCGTGCGGCATCCGCGGCGGTGCGTTCTTGCACGCGGCGGTGCGCCTCTTGCACGACCTGTTCGGTCATGTCGTGGTCCGTGGGATGCTCGTTCAGATTCCCGGGTTCCATCCGATACCCCGTCCTTCCAGCCACGTGCCAATCGCCGAGAAGGTGTCGGTCAGCAGGATCACGCCCACCAGAATGATCACGACGCCCACGATGCGTTGGATGGTCTGTTGGTAGGGCGCGATGCGCTGAATGAGGCCAGCCGCACGCTCCACGAGCAGGCCGGCCAGGATGAAGGGCAGGCCGATGCCGGCGGCATAGGCGGCCAACATGAGCACGCCCTGGCCCAACGTCTGCTGGTCTGCGCTCAGGACGAGGATGGTCGACAGCACGGGACCGACACAAGGGGTCCAGCCTGCGCCGAAGGCAAGGCCCGTGAGCAGTGAGGAGGCGAAGCCCAGGGAGCGGCGTTTGCCCAGACCGGCGCGCGTGTCGTGGTCGAAGAACGGCACGTGGAGCAGGCCCGTGAGGCTGAGGCCGAAGACGACAAGGAGCAGCCCTCCGGCGTAGCGCAGCCAGTCTCCGCGGACGAGGCGCCCGAGGGCGCCGGCAGCGGTCCCCAACAGGATGAAGACGATGCTGAAGCCCAGGACAAAGAAGGCGGCGTGCGCGACAACGCGGCCACGGGTTCGGGAGTCGGCCTGGGTGGTGGGGGAGAGGGTATAGCCGCTGAGGTAGCCGAGGTAGGCAGGAACCAGGGGAAGGACGCAGGGGGCCAGGAACGATGCCATCCCGGCCAGAAAGGCCAGCCCGATGTTGATCTGAGGTGTGAGCATGCCCGCGTCCTTATCCCAATCTTCCGGGGATTATACCATCGGGAGGGGGCGAGTCCAGTTCGGGGGCTCACGCTGGCAGATCAGTCTTGCTTGGTATCCACGCCCGGCGCAGGAAACGGGATCGGGTTTTTGCCGTCGGCCACCTCTGGAGAGCATGTACGGCTACTCGTGCTTCGGTGACTAAGCTCTCTTCCGAGCGTGAACAACAGCCAAATCGCGGTGCCGTACGTGGTAAGGTGAGACCAGGGACCTGAAAGCAAGTCGGCGCCAAGCAGTGCTGCTGAACTGACCAAGATCAGCCCTGATGATCTCTGTCGCAGCCCGTCACTCCTAAGCGGCTGTCGAGTCACGACGATAGCCCAAGGAAGCGCCAAGATGGCCAGGTCGTGGAAGTGAAGGTGTGGGGCCAGGAAGGTGCTCAGCACCACTACTAGAGCGAAATGGGTGAGACCAATTGAGTCCCGCCCCTTGTACCAGAGCAGGAGCAACCCAACCAGACCCAGGCCGTAGGCTGCCCAACTCGCAACGACGACTGCCTGATCGAACTCGGAGGGTAGGACCCTGAGTAGCAAACCCGCCAAGTTGTACATAGAGGACTGGTTGATGACATAGTCCGCGCTAGTTGCAGAGATCGTGAGCATTTCTATGTAGTCTCTCACCCCTGCAAATCCTACGATCGCGATGCTGCTGAACACAAGCACGCCTGCGCCGATAAAGAACCCCCACCAGACCTTGCGCCGGGCGAAGCAGAACGGCAATGCGAACAAGAGCGCGAGGTGCGGCCTAATGCACGTCAGACTCAGACCTGCTCCTGCGACAAAGGGCAGCTCTCGGCTGAAGGCATAGCTGAAGAGAGCTAGTCCGAGGAGCAGCCACGCTGTATCCTGGCCCTTTAGCAAGCTCATAAAGACTGGGTAATACAGCCCGATAGATAGCGCGAGGAAGGGAAGCTGTTTGGTTGGAACGCCGATTTGACGGGCCGTCGCAGTGAGGAGCGAAACACTGACACTCAGGCAGACAGTGAGTACTACTGACCAGCGCACATATGATGCGACATAGTTGTCGCTTACGACAACCTTGAGGAGTGGTAACAGGAAGGGCGGATGATTGAACGGGAGAAGGCCCTCTTTGGTGCATGCGACGTCCGTGATCTCGCACTGCACTCTAGACTGGTAGACTGGATCGTACAAACCTCGACTCGTCCATCGTTGTGCTACGCGAGCCGCCGTGAAGAAGATCAAGAAGTCCATGCCCTTGACTGCCGGCGAAGTCACCAGACTGCCCCAGAGCAGAGCATACCAAGCAACGTGTACGACCAGCAGGGCGCGATAGAGCCAGGTCATAGCTCTACTTTCTGCCTGGTTCATGTCTAGAGGGTCCTCATACTTGGTACACAGATCGGGAAATGGCTCACACCCAACTCCAGCCTACAGCTAGGGATGGGAATACCACGGGAAGCGGGGGACATTGAGTTCCCCCGCTTCAGGAGTCGCTTTGGCTGAGTACGTTACTCGTCGTGCTCGTAGCGCAGCATGGGCTCGCGGGCGGCGCGGACTTCGTCGAGACGGCGCACGGGGGCGGTGTGAGGCGCCTCGTGCAGCAGGTCGGGGTCGGTGCGCGCCTCTTCGGCGATGGCCAGGAGCGCGTCGGCGTAGTTGTCGAGCGTCTGCAGGCTCTCGGTCTCGGTGGGCTCGATCATGAGGGCGTCGTGCACGATGAGGGGGAAGTAGTTGGTGGGCGGGTGGACGCCGTAGTCGATGAGGCGCTTGGCGATGTCGAGCGCGCCGATGTCCGGCACGCCGGGGAAGTGACCTTCGGCGACGAACTCGTGCTTGCAGATGCGGTCGTAGGGGACGGGGTAGGTGTCGCGGATGCGGCTGCGCAGGTAGTTGGCGTTGAGCACGGCGCTCTCGGCCACGTCACGCAGGCCCGGGGTGCCCAGCATGCGGATGTAGGTGTGGGCCCGCACGAGGATGCCGAAGTGCCCCCAGAAGCTCCGCACACGTCCGATGGTCTTGGGCGGGTGGTGGAAGCGGTAGACGGGGCCGCCCTCTGCCGGCGCTGGGTCGCGCACGACGACGGGGTCGGGCAGGTAGTCGACCAGGTGTGCCGCGGCGCCCACCGGACCGGCGCCGGGGCCACCTCCACCGTGCGGCGTGCTGAAGGTCTTGTGGAGGTTGAAGTGCATGACGTCGATACCGATATCGCCAGGCCGCAGGACGCCGACAAGGGCGTTCATGTTGGCGCCGTCGCCGTAGACGAGGCCGCCGCAACTGTGGACGATCTCGACGACCTCCTCGATGTGCTCCTCGAAGAGGCCCAGGGTGTTGGGGTTGGTGATCATCAGGCCGACGATGCGGTCGCAGATCTGGCTGCGCAGGGCATCCAGATCGACATTGCCGCGCGGGTCGGAGGGCAGCTGGACGACACGCAGGCCGCTCATGCTGGTGGTCGCGGGATTGGTGCCGTGGGCCGAGTCGGGCACCAGGATCGTGTCGCGGCCGGTGTCGCCACGGTCGAGATGGTACTTGCGCATCATCAGCACGCCGACAAGCTCGCCCTGGGCGCCGGCGGCGGGTTGAAGCGTTACGCCGGCGAAGCCGCCGATCTCCTGGAGCGACTCCTGGAGCTCGAACATGAGCTGCAGCGCGCCCTGCACCGTCGTCTCGTCCTGGAAGGGGTGAGCGCCGGCAAAGCCGGGCAACCGGGCCGTCTGCTCGTTGATCTTGGGATTGTACTTCATGGTACAGGAGCCGAGGGGGTACATTCCCTTGTCGATGGCGTAGTTGAGCTGTGAGAGGCGCAGGAAGTGGCGCACGACGTCGATCTCGCTGACTTCGGGCAGGGGCAGCGTGTCGCGCACGAGCGCCTCGGGCAGATCGGCTTCGGGGACGTCGAGCCCGGGAAGCTTGACGCCGTGCCGACCGGGGGATGAGAGCTCATAGATCAGGGGTTCGGTCATCGCAACCTCCTTACGCTTGTGCGAACGCTGCCAGCGCCGCGACGAGCAGGTCGATCTCGGCCCGCGTGTTCATCTCGGTCACCGCGACGAGCATCCGGTCGGCCAGCTCGGGGAAGTCCTGGCCCAGTTCGTAGCCGCCGAGGATGCGTCGCCCCTGGTAGCCGCCGTCAAGCAGGTAGCGGTTCAGGGTTGCTGCGCTCGCCGGACAGCGGATGACGAACTCGTTGAAGAACGGGCCGGCCGGCACAACGTGGTACCCGGGCAGGTGGTCGATCTGAGCCGCGGCGTAATGGGCCTTGTGGTAGTTGAGCTCCGCGACCTGGCGCAGGCCGTGCTTGCCCAGCGCCGACAGATAGACCGTGGCGGCCAGCGCCATGAGGCCCTGGTTGGTGCAGATATTGGACGTGGCCTTGTCCCGGCGGATGTGCTGCTCGCGGGTCGTCAGGGTCATCACGTAGGCGGTCTCGCCGACGGCGTCGACGGTCTCGCCGACGACCCGCCCGGCCATCTGTCGCACGTGGTCCATCCGGGTGGCGTAGAAGCCCAGGGAAGGGCCGCCATAGTTGAGGCCCAGGCCCAGAGGTTGGCCGTCGCCCAGGACGATGTCGGCGCCATAGGCACCGGGCGGCCGGAGCAACCCGAGGCTGAGCGGGTTGGTGATGACTGCGAGCAGCGTGCGCGGGTCACGGCTGCGCACGGCCGCAGCCAGGGTCTCGAGGTCCTCGATCTGACCCAGGAAGTTGGGGCTCTGGACGATGACGCAGGCGGTGGTCTCGTCGACCAGGGCCGCAAGGTCGGCCGGGGTTGTGTCGAGCGAAACGTCGCCGGCGATGACGAGATCCATGCCTTGCGTGTAGGTGCGCACCACGTCGCGGTAGTGGGGATGGACGGTGGGCGCGATCACGACCTTGCGGCGCTTCTTGCGGAAGACGTTGTAGGCCTGGATGACGGCCTCGGCTGTGGCCGTAGCGCCGTCGTAGTGACTGGCGTTGGCTAC
>Ga0123333_10005105_pt1 | contig 12006 bp, 9 predicted proteins | sample BioC12SIPDNA_3_FD_89957 | JGI IMG/M metagenome (GOLD analysis project Ga0123333, IMG submission 89957) | Anaerobic biogas reactor microbial communites from Washington, USA - Biogas_R2_B C12 SIP DNA | ecosystem: Engineered > Bioreactor > Anaerobic > Unclassified | place: Washington, USA...
ACGCCGAAGTATTCCCCCAGGACTGCAGGCGCGCCTTCGAGCTGGGCGCCCGTGTGGCGGCTTCCAGATAACCGCAGAAACCCGGAGGGAAACCGGCTCGTTGGCCGGAAAGCGTTTCCTGCCCTCGCTTCCAACCCGTCTGCCGGCCTGGCCCTCTGGACGGAGGCAGGGCGTCCCGGCTCCCTGAAACCTCAGGAAACCGCCACGCCCCGGTTGCGCAGGTAGTCCTTCAGCTGGCCAATGCCGATCATGCCGAAATGGAACACGGACGCAGCCAGCAGGATGGTCGCGCCTGCCTCCACGGCCTGGTAGAAATGGTCCAGTTCGCCGGCCCCGCCCGAGGCCACCACCTCGGCTGAAACCGCGTTTCGCATGGCCCTGATCACCGGCAGGTCATACCCTGTCCTGGCCCCGTCGCCGGCCTTGCTCGTGGGCAGGATGACCGGCACGCCGCACCCGTCCACGCGCCTGGCCCACTCCACGGCGTCGACGCCGGTGGCCGTGCGTCCCCCGTCGATGTAGACCTCGTACCCCGAGGGCATGGCCGCGTTCTGGTCCACGTCAATGGCCACTGTCACCCTCGCGGACCCCAGCTTTTTGACCATTTCCCCGATCAGTCCGGGCTTGCGGAAGGCGGCGCTGCTGGTCGACACCTTGTCCGCCCCGGCGGCGAGGACCAGCTCGGCCGACTGCAGGTCGGAGATACCCCCGCCCACCGTGAAGGGCACAGTGGTGACCTGGGCCACGCGTTTGACGATGTCGAGCATGGTGGCCCTGCCCTCCACCGTGGCCGTTATGTCCACAGCAGGGCCAGTTCGTCCGCGCCGGCCTGACAGTAGGCCCGCGCGCATTCCACCGGGTCCCCGGCGTCCCGGATGTCCACGAAATGGACCCCCTTGACGACGCGCCCGTTGCGCATGTCCAGGCAAGGCATGATCTTGATTTTCTTATCCATCGCTTTCCTCCCGTGTGTGTCTGCGGTGCGGAGTGTTTCCCATGGGCCTGGCAAGGACGCGGGCGGACTCATCCCCCGCTGACCACCGAGAGCAGGATGAGGGCGTCTCCGGGCAGGATGGTCCGGTCCGGGGCGCACACCGCCGTGCCCATGGCCACCAGGGCATGGTCCCGCAGTTCCGGCTCGCCGAGGGTGGCCAGAAAATCCCGTACAAGGGTGCCCTGCGGGATCAGCACCTGGCGGGGCGGCTCCTTGCGCCACACCAGCCTGCTTTCAACCGTGACGGGGATCAGGGAGCCCCGGGTGATGGGGGTCAGGTCGGCGTGCGTGAGGTCGAAGATTGACCGGGAATCCGGGTTTTCCTCCACATAGAAGAACTCGGCGATCCGGTCGGCGCTTTCCCCCAGGCCGGCGTTGCGGTTGAAGGCCCGCTCCTGCTCCAGGGTCCGGGCCGCCATGAGCCTGGCCTCTTCCAGAGTGAAGGCCGTGCCGAACCGGGCATTGACGAGGTCCATGAAAAGGGCGGGGTCCTTGATGGCGCCCATGAGCATGACGCACAGGCCAAGGGCGTCATACAGGGCGGCCCCGGCCTGGGCGTTTGCGGACAGCTCCACCTGCCCGGTCTTGTCGTTGTGCCTGATCTGCGCCCTGGGGGTGTTTCCGGCCGTGTGATCAGCGCCCATGGGCGAGGTGGCGTAGGTGGCGCCCGTGCCTTTGATGCCGCGGGGGTCGTAGGCCGCCAGGGACTGCCCCTTGGCGGTGGGCACACGGTACTGGCCGAGGACCTTGCCGGTGATTTCCGCCCCGCTGCCGATGAGCTTAGAGAGCACCTCGCCCCGGGCGATGCCGGTGATGGCCTTTTCCGCGAAGGCGGCATCCCCGAAGGGGGCGAGGCCCGCCTCCATGGCCACGGCCAGGGCCGCGCCGGTGTCGATGGTGTCCACCCCCATGTCGTTGCAGGCATGGTTGAGGCGGGCGATGTCGTCCAGATCGCCGATGCCGCAGTTGGAGCCCAGCATGCCGAGGTTCTCGTATTCCATCGGGGATACCACGGCCTTGCCGTCCTTGTCGGCGAACACGTTGGAGCAGCGGATCAGGCAGCCGCGCATGCAGGCATGGCTCGGGTCGCCTTGGCCGCCCCTGGCCACAATGGTTTCGTAAAGGGCGTTGCCGTCGATGGCCGAGGCGCCCTCGAAGGTGCCGCGGGAAAAATTGCGCGTGGGCAGGGCGCCCAGGGTGTTGGTGGTGACCATCATGGCCGCGGTGCCATACTTGCGGAACACTTCGGCCGTCTGGGGCGTGCCGTTGACCAGGGCGGCGATCCTTTTGAGCCCGCTGGCAAAGGCCGGTGCATCCGCCAACGCCTCCCGGGGCACGGAGGAATCGTCGACGATGAGGCCCAGGATGCCCTTGGACGCCAGCACCGCACCCAGGCCCCCGCGTCCGCTGTACCGGGCCGGGTTGCCTTCCGGGTCGGTGCAGGCGATGCCGGCGGCCAGGAGCATCTGTTCCGCGGCCGGTCCCACCAGGGCCAGGGCCGCGTGCCTGCCGTGCCGGGCGGCCAGGATGTGGGCCTTGCGGTACACCCCCGCCCCGGCAAAGCCTGCGGGTGCCTGCTCCAACCGCGCGCCCTGTGCGTCCAGGACGAGCACCTGCCAGGGCCCCGGCGCAGGGGGCTTCCCCTCGATGACCAGGGCGCGGATGCCGAGCCGGGCCAGCTTGTAGGCCACCATGCCGCCGGCGTTGCTCTCCTTGATGCCGCCGGTCAGAGGGCTTTTCCCGCCGATGGAGAGGCGGTTGGCGCTGGAGACCAGGGTCCCGGCCAGCGGGCCGGCCGCGAAGACAAGCTTGTTCCGCGGGCCCAGGGGGTGGCAGGTGGGGGGGACTTCCTGGAAGACAACCCGCGAAGTCAGGGCCCGTCCGCCAAGGAGCAGTTCCTCCCGGGGGAGGGGCGTTTCGGTGATCTGCCGTGTGGTCATGTCCAGGCGAAGCATCCGGTGCATGCAGTTACTCCTGATCTGTTTTGCCCCGCGTGGTCCGGAAACCCGCAGGCCCGTGGAGCGCGTGGCGAGACCCTTCTGACCTATGTTTTTTTGCCGGGCAGGGCAATGCTCCGGTACCGGCATGCCTGACCCATGGCCATGGGGGCAGGGAGGCATGGACGGGTCACGGGCTCATTCCTGCCCGTCCAGCCGGCGGGCCAAGTCCTCGATGCGGGCCTGCATGTGATCCCGGTGGGAGCCGGGCCAGTAGATCTTGTCGCACTGGGGGCAGAGACGGAATTCGGCGTAGTGGAGCCTGGTCAGGGGGAGCAACCGGTCAATGATGTCTGCCTTGGGGACCGGATCGAGGCGGGCGTTGCAGCAGGGGCAGCGGGTAAAGGCGGGGAAGGGCGGGCGCAGTCCGAAGAAGCGCAACACCGCCAGCAGCTGGTCCTGCGGGTCGTCCGGACGGATCAGGTATCCGTAGTCGATGGCCCTGCGCTTGAGCAGGCTGCGGTCCCTGGTCAGCACCACGCGGCCCTGGGTTTCGGCCAGTCCGGCCACCTGCGCGTCGTCCAGATTCCGGTCGTAGGCAGTGTCGAAGCCCAGGGCGCGCAGCAGGGTGGCCAACCGGCCCACGTTGGCGTCGGCCAAGAAGGCCAGGCGCGGCAGGGGGGAGGGCCGCAGGGGGGAGGGCCGCAGCACGTCCAGGGGCGGGTAGACAGGCCGGACATGCACCTCCTGCCCAGGCTGCAGGAGGTGCCCGAAACCCACGGGCAGACCGTCCGCCTTGATGTCGCCCACCTCGGTGTGCGGGGGCCCCAGGGCCTCGATGATGTCCTTGATGGAGGCCCTGCGCGTGACCGGATAGAGCACCAGGCCCGGGGCGTCCCGGTGGCAGTGGCGCCGGTCGAGCAGATCCGCGAGCCCGTCGTGGAAAAAAAGGGTGGCTGGCCGCATAATCATGGGTTTCCGCCGGACAGTGGATGCATGGTCACCTTCCTCGCCGCACATGGCTGGCCCTGTTCAGCGCCGGGCCACGGGCGCCGGGGCTGGATTGAGCATACGGGGCCGAGGCTCAGGTCGGCAACCAGGAAGACCCGCCTGGCCCGGGAACGGATGCACGGGGAGCCGACCCCGCACCCGGCCGTGGGCGGGGGCCTTCCGGTCCAGCATGTCCTTGCCCCGCAAGGACGAGCCGTGCTATGGGGAATCATGAACCCCTCCGCAGGTCTTCACCGCGTTTCCTCTGCCCTCGCGCTCCTGGCGCTGCTGGTCGCGGCCCACCTGGGTGCGGCGGCCGGGGACATGCCGGGACCGCGTGTGCTGGTGGTCCACTCCTATGCCCCGGACTTTTCCTGGACCAGGGACCTGCACGCCGGGATCGTCTCGGTCCTGCAGGGGCCGGAAGTGCAGGGCAGATACCGCGTGGAGTACATGGACGCCAAGCGCCATCATTCCCCCGAGTACATCCGCCAGCTGCTCGGCATCTACCGCCAGAAGTACGCGGGGGAGCGCTTCGACGGCATCATCCTCACGGACGACCACGCCCTGGATCTGATGGCCCGGCACTGGGCGGAACTTTTTCCGGGCACGCCCATGGTGGCCTGCGGCATCAACGACCTGAAGTCGATTCCGGCCGAGGCGCTGGACACGAACATCGTCGTGGAGAGGCTGGCCCATCAGGAGACGCTGCAGGCGGCCCTGAAGCAGAACCCGGGCACGCGGAAAATTTTTGTCATGGTCGACGGCACCCTGAGCGGCAAGTCCATCCTCAGCGACTTCATCTCCCAGCTCTATCCTGTGGCCAGCCAGGTGGAAGTGGAAATCGTCCCGCCCATGGCCAGGGAGGAGCTCATCCAGTTCGCCCGGGGGCGTTCCAAAGGCGAACTCATCTATCTGCTGGTCTATTTCCAGGACGCGGCGGGGCTCGTGTTCGAAGCCGACGAGATCCCTCGGGCCGTGAGCGCCAGTTCGCCCGTGCCGGTCTACGTGGCCTGGGACTTCCAGCTCGATTCAGGCGCCGTGGGGGGATGCGTGACCAGCGCCTTCGGGCATGGGCAGAAGGCGGCGCAGATCCTGCTGGAGCGCCTGGCCGGCGGCAACCCTCCGGCAACGTATGACAGGCTGCAGGGGGTGAACCAGCACACCTACGATTACGTCGCGCTGCAGCGCTTCGGCATCCCCCTGACCAGCCTGCCCGGGAACGCGGTCCTGCTGAACCGGCCCCTGTCCTATTTCGAGGCCCACCGCTCGGCCATCCTATCAGCCCTGGTGGTCATCGGCATCCTGGGCGTGATCATCGTCCTCCTGGTCATGAACGTGCTCAAGCAGCGGAAGATCCATCGCGGAAACATGGAAATCATGGCCCTGAACCAGGAGATGATCGACACCCAGGTGGAACTCCTGACCATTCTGGGCGAGGTCATCGAGACCCGCTCGCAGGACACGGCCAACCATGTGCGCAGGGTGGCCGCGTATTCCGCGCTGCTCGGCCGGAAGTACGGCCTTGCCGCGGAGGACGTCATCCTTCTGGAGGCCGCATCGCCCATGCACGACATCGGCAAGATCGGGATTCCCGATGCGATCCTGCACAAGCCGGGCAAGCTGTCCTTCGATGAATTCGAGAAAATCAAGCACCACACCCTCATCGGGCAGCGCCTCCTGCACACGTCGGACAGGAGGCTCATGTCCTTTGCGCGGACCATAGCCCTCCAGCATCATGAGCGGTGGGATGGGACGGGCTATCCCTGCGGGCTGAAGGGGGAGGAGATCAGCATCCTGGCCCGGATCTGCGCCCTGGCCGACGTGTATGACGCTCTGTCCCTGGGCCGGGTGTACAAGGGGGCCTGGCCCAGGGACGAGGTGCTCGAATTCATCCGCCAGGAGCGCGGGGGGATGTTCGACCCCAGGATCGTGGACCTGTTCTTCGAGAACATCGACGAGCTGGAGGCCATCAAGGGCCGCCTCTCGGATCCCCCCCGCGGGTCCGGGGACGAAGGCTTGGCCAGGGCTGCGCGCTGTCCCCTGGACGTTTAGGAGGCGGTCGGCGACACCCCTCCCGTTCCCCTGTCTTTTCCGATCCGCGCATTGGCCAGGAGCTTGTACACCTCGCTTCCGGCCAGGGGAAGGAAGCCGAGGACAAGTGCCATGCCCCATCCCTGCAGGTCCAGCATCTGCAGGTTGAACGCCTCGCGCATGCCCGGAATGCACAGCAGCAGGGACTGGAGCAGGATCCCGAGCACGATGGACCAGATCAGGTACTGGTTGGAAAAAATCCCGATGGCGAAAACCGATTTCCTGCTGTTCCTGAAGGCCAGGGAATAGTAGAGCTGGCACGCCACAAGCACCATGAAGGCCATGGTCCGTGCGTACTCCACCACGTGCAGGGGCACACTGTCCTGGCCAGGGCTGAATCCATGTTCGTAATGGCCGAACCAGAAGGCGAACATGGTCAGTGCCCCGATGGACAGCCCTCCCAGTGCGGCCCTCCGGCCGGCCCCCCCGGCAAAGAAGCTTTCCCCGGGGTCGCGCGGCTTCTCACGCATGATGTCCGGGTCGCCTGGGTCCATGCCCAGGGCAATGGCCGGCAGGGAGTCCGTCAGCAGGTTGATCCACAGAATCTGGGTGGCGATCAGGGGGGCATTCCAGCCCGCCAGAAGGCTGAAAAACATGGCCACCACTTCCCCCAGGTTGCAGGTGATGAGGAAGGTGACGGACTTCTTGATGTTGCTGTAGATGTTTCGGCCCTGTTCAATGGCCGAAACGATGGTCGCGAAATTGTCGTCCGCGAGGATCATGTCCGCCGCGCTCTTGGCCACGTCGGTGCCCGTGACGCCCATGGCGATGCCGATGTCGGCCGAACTCAGGGACGGGGCGTCGTTGACCCCGTCGCCGGTCATGGACACGACATACCCGCGGGACTGCAATGCCTTGACGATCCTGACCTTGTGCTCCGGCGAAACGCGGGCGAATATGCGGTAGCCGGCGATCCGGTCCTTGAAATCCTCATCCCCTATGTCGTCCATTTCCTGGCCCGTGAGGGTCTGCGTCATGTCCTCGGCGATGCCCAGTTCGCGGCCGATGGCGAAGGCGGTGGTTTTGTGGTCCCCGGTGATCATCAGGGTCGTGACCCCGGCCTGCCTGGCCTTCTGGATCGCAGGCTGCACCTCGAGCCTGGGCCTGTCGATCATGCCCACGAGACCGACCAGGATCAGGTCTTTTTCCATTTCAGACGGGGGGATCAGCTCCTCTGCCGGCTTGTAGGCCGCGCCGAGGGTGCGCAGGGCATTGCCGGCCATGCCTTCGGCGGCTCCAGTGAACCGGCTGACGTGCTCGGCGGACAGAGGCACGGCCCGGCCCTGGATCCGGACATGCGTGCAGATTTTCAGGAGGTTGTCGATGGCGCCTTTGGCATAGACCACGTACCCCTCGTTTTCGTGGTTGAGGGTGGACATGAGTTTGCGCTCGGAGTCAAAGGAGAATTCACCCACCCGCGTGCTTCCGGCATGCACCGCGCTGCGGTCGAGGCCAAGGGCGTCCCCGAAGGCCAGCAGGGCTATTTCCGTGGGATCGCCTGTGCCCGTTCCATCGACATAGGTCGCATCGGAGCAGAGGACCATGACCCTGGCCAGAAACCGCGCGTCCGCAGCGTGGCCATCCTCCCCATCCACTGCCACGCAGGATGGGTTGTCCAGGGTGAAAGAGTGGGTGACGGCCATCTTGTTCTGGGTCAGGGTGCCGGTTTTGTCGGAGCAGATGATGTTGACCGATCCGAGGGTTTCCACGGCCACGAGCCGTTTGACGATGGCGTTGCGCCTGGACATGTTGGTCACGCCGATGGACAGCACCACGGCGACAATGGCCGCCAGCCCCTCGGGAATGGAGGCGACGGCCAGGGACACGGAGGTCAGGAACATCTCGGCCAGACCCCGGCCCTGGAACAGGGCGATGATGAAAAGAAAGACGCACACGCCGATGGCCAGCTTGCCCAGGATTTTGCCCAGTTCATCGAGCCTGATCTCCAGGGGGGTCTTTGTCTCCTTGGTGGCGATGTTTCTGGCGATCCTGCCCACCTCGGTCTGCATTCCCGTCGCCACGACAACGCCAACCCCCCGCCCGTAGGTGACGTAGGTCGACATGAACGCGCAGTTTTTCCGGTCGGCCAGGGGTGTTTTCGGATCAGGGGGCAGTGCCGAGGCGTCCTTGCTGGCCGGCACGGACTCGCCGGTCAGGGCCGACTCCTCGATCTGCAGATTGGCCGACTCGATCAACCGGATGTCGGCGGCGATGAACCTGCCGGCATCAAGGACGAGGATGTCCCCGGGGACCACATCCTCGGAATCCACCTCCGTGACCACCCCGTCGCGGCGTGCGAGGGCTCTGGGCGAGGACATCTTCTGCAGGGCCTCGATGGCGTTGCCGGCCTTGACTTCCTGGGTCACGCCCAGGGTCGCGTTGAGGATTACGACCAGGATGATGATGCCTGCATCCATGTATTCGCCCATGGCCAGGGTGACGACCACCGCAGCCAGGAGGACATAGATGAGCCAGTCCTGCAACTGGGCCACGAACATCTGCAGGATGGTTTTCTTCTTCTCCTTTTTGAGCCTGTTGGGGCCGTATGCGGAAAGCCTGGCAGCGGCTTCCGCGCCGGAAAGGCCCCTGTCCGGATCGACGCCGAGTTTTTCAAGTACGTCCGTCTTTGATTGCAGAAACCACATGTTCAACCTTCTCAAGAGGTTTGGCGGGGGCATGGGAACGAACATGTTCCTCCATGCTGCCGCGGGATTGCAGGGATGCGTTTCCGGACAGGGGTTTGTGCGGCGCAGTTCTCATCTGACCACGGGCAGTTCCGCCCAGGCCGTCGTGTACCGGGGTGAACGCCGCTCCTGCCGCATGTGCCACGGCTTGGGCCCTGTTCGCGATGCGCCCAGGGTCAGGGTCCCCCGCCCATAGGAGGCGTTGACTTTGTCCAGGACCGCCATGAGCGCCTCCTGGGCCGCCTTCCTCTCCCCGACCGGTTCCATGAAGGAGAGGTGCCGGTTGCCCTCCTGGACTAGGCCGGCGAGCAGGACCCCCACCTTCTGGTACCTGTATCCCTGGCGGTAGATGCCGCGCAGGACGCGCAGGGCCAGGGCGTGCAGGACGGGGGTGTAGGCCGTCGGGGCCTGCAGGGCCTGGCAGGCGCTGCCATTGTACTGCGGGCCGGGCTGGAACCTGTTGGTCTCCAGGAAGACCTGCACGGCCCCGGCCAGAAGTTTTCTGGCCCTGAGCTTTTCCGCCGCCCGCTGCACGTGGGAGGACAGGGCCTCCTCCAGGCTGTCCAGGTCCGACACGCGCGTCCCGAAGGACCGGGAGCAGACCAGGCTCCTGGCTGGGGCGGGATTTTCCCCGAACGGGATGCAGGGGATTTGCTCCAGTTCCAGCACGGTATGCAGTCCGGCGATGGTCAGGTGCCTCCTCACCCAGTCCCGGGGCATCTGCTTCAGTTTCAGGGCCGTGTCCACGCCCTTGGCCTGCAGAAACCGGGCATACCGCCGGCCGATGCCCCACACATCCCCCACCCCGATCCTGGCCAGCTGGGCTTCGATGCCCTCCGGATCGTCCAGCAGCCAGACCCCGCCGCTCTCGGGCGTCTTCTTGGCCAGTCTGTTGGCGATCTTGGCCAGGGTCTTGGTCCGAGCCAGGCCCACACAGACCGGGATGCCGGTCCATGCGCCCACGGTGCGCCGGATCTCCCTGGCCAGATCCAGGAGGTCGTCCCCGACGGCCGAGGGGAGGCGCAGAAACGCTTCGTCGATGGAATACCGCTCCATTTCGGGCGAGAACCCTTCCAGAATGCGCATGACCCGGGCGGACATGTCCCCGTACAGGGCGTAGTTGGACGAAAAGACCCGCACCTGGTTGCCGGTGAAGAATTCCTGGCGCCTGAAGGCCGGCTCGCCCATGGAGATGCCCAGGGCCTTGGCCTCGTTGGATCTGGCGATGACGCAGCCGTCGTTGTTGGACAGCACGACCACGGGTCTGCCTTCCAGCGCGGGGTCGAAGACGCGCTCGCAGGATACGTAGAAGTTGTTGCAGTCCACCATGGCGTAGAATTCCCGGCTCTGGTTCGGGTGCATCAGGTCCTCCTCGCGGTGCCGGTCACGGGATTCCCGCCGACCCGGGCCATGAAGGTCCCGGCCGGGATGGCGGAGAGAGGGATGGTGTCTTCTGCCATGGGAGTCCTCAGCGGGTACGCTGGTCCGGATGGCCGGAAATCATGAAACCGGGGCGCACCCATGATACGGATCGGGCATGGCCACGGCAATGGTTGAATGTGGCGCTTGCCGGGGGTATGCTGGCATGCAAGTTGGTCGCCCCTCGGCGCTGCCGCACCTCCTTGGCTTGACGGGATTTTTCCTGTAGAAGAGTACTTAACACAAAACCATATGTTTTCTGTTTGTTTCCCTGGAGTGATAAAAGTGAGGGCGCAGGGGATGGATCTTCGGATCTGCCGTCAAGGAAAAGAGGGCTGCGTACGGTCCGGAATGAGTTTTGTGCATTCCAGTGGCTGAAGTTTTGCGGTCAGGCCAGGTCTGGACACGACGGCACGCCGGGGTGGACAGATGGAACCGCGATTTTCTGAACATCATAACACGAGGAGAACAACCATCATGAATATCAGCGATCTTTTGGGAGCCATGGTGCAGTCGGGTATGGCCCCTTCAACCAATCAGCGCATGCAGAACGCCATGGGCGGCGGTGGAGGGGGTGGACTTCTGGAAGCTCTGGGCGGCCTGCTCGGCGGACAACAGGGCGGGGGTCTGGGTGACATCCTGACCAGCGTCCTGGGCAGCGGCGGCAAGGACCTGGGGGGTATGCTCGGAGAGGTCCTGGACCAGGCCGGACAGGCCGTGGGCGGCAAGCAGAACCTGGCCATCGGGGGATTGGGAGCCCTGGCCGGATCGCTTCTGGGCGGCGGCGGCAAGTCCCTGGGCGGCGCCCTGGGCGGCGGGGTCATGGCCCTGCTGGGGATGATGGCTTACAAGGCCCTGCAGGGCAGCGGGCAGGGCACAGGGCAGGTGCCCCTGGGCCTGCAGGAACCCCGGACAGAGGCTGACAAGCAGGAATTGGAGAAACAGACCGAACTCGTGCTGCGGGCGATGATCAACGCGGCCAAGGCGGACGGGCAGATCGACGAACGGGAGGTCCAGCGCATCGTGGGCAAGCTGCAGGAAGCCGGGGCCGATGCCGAGGCCCAGCGCTACGTGATCATGCAGATGCAGAAGCCGGCCGAAACCGAGAGCCTGGTTTCCGCGGCGCAGGGCCAGCCGGAACTGGCGGCGCAGGTCTACGGGGCGTCCCTCATGGCCATTGAGGTCGATACCGCGGCCGAGAAGGCCTACATGGACAGACTCGCTGCCGACCTGGGTCTCCCCCCGGAGGTGGCCCGCCGCATCGAACAGATGGTCGGGATGCAGTCGGCGTAGGAAGCACCGTGATGGTCATGGACGGCACATCCCGGGATGCGCCGCCCATGACCGCGCCGGATGCGGGAAGAATACAAACATTCATCGATACCAGGAGGTTGCGTTGTATTCTGTCATGAACAACAGGGGCTTCATGTTCGATCTGGAGCCTTTCTTCTCACAGATCACGGACTACGACATCACCTTTGTCGGCGAGTCCCATGACCATAGGGAATGTCAGGAAGCCGAACTGGAAGTGCTCAAGGGGCTCTGGGACAAAGACCCGGGAATCGTTCTGGCCCTGGAAATGTTCGAACGCGATGTGCAGCCCGTCCTCGACGATTACCTGGCAGGCGTCATTTCCGAAAAGACGTTTCTGGATTCGTCGCGGCCTTGGCCCGGCTACAGCGAACAGTACAGGCCGCTGGTCGAATTCGCCAGAACGCGGTCCATACCCGTGGTGGCTGCCAACATCCCGCGCCGGGCCGCCTCGGCCGTGGCCAAGGCGGGCGAGATCTCGGCGGAGGTCCTGGCCGAGGACAGTGTCTTCCTGCCCCAGGTCATCCACGTTGATTCCGAGGAGTATTACGAACGTTTCAAGGACATCGTGGGCGGA
>Ga0123333_10005109_pt1 | contig 11997 bp, 6 predicted proteins | sample BioC12SIPDNA_3_FD_89957 | JGI IMG/M metagenome (GOLD analysis project Ga0123333, IMG submission 89957) | Anaerobic biogas reactor microbial communites from Washington, USA - Biogas_R2_B C12 SIP DNA | ecosystem: Engineered > Bioreactor > Anaerobic > Unclassified | place: Washington, USA...
AATATCGGCTTCCGACTCAAAGTCGAAGAGGGTAGTTTCGGCCAAGCCCTGGAGCGATGCGACGCTCCAAAAGCAGGCACATAAGAAGAGTCGCGTTCGCATTTTCACTCTCCTTCTGACAAATCGAAGCAGCCGTCACGCGTCATCCGTTTTCCCGAGAAAACGGCGCAAGACTTGTATGGCCCGCTGGGCGAGAACGTCGCCGGCCGGTTTCTTGTAAGGCGGGCGGAACTTCGTATAGCGGTAGAACGCGCTCATGTACTCGCGGTCGCCCGTGTTGGGTCCGTCGGTCAGGTAGCCGTAACGGTTGTTCGTATAGCCGCAGGGGATCACCAGCGGCAGCGGCGAGCCGGCGCGAATCTGCCGCCCAATTCCTTGGAACGGCTCGAACGGCATACCAACGATCCCCACGTCGCCGATGCGGATGACGTAGATTTCCACCTCGAACAACTCGGGCACCTTGCTCGCTCCGCCGGTCTCATGCAATGCAAGCGCCCACTGGCTCCAAGGCAGAATGGCCTCGACGAGCTTGCCGCGGTAGGAGGGAGTCAGTTCGGTAGGGAAGTTCAGGCCGACGCAGTGAAGCGTGGCCTCGTCGCCCGCGGCCCCTCGGCGAATGAAATCCTCCATTTCGGCAATCTCGGCCCGCAACACGTCCGCCGGCGGCAGCGGCGCCAGGGGCACGCCGACCTTTTCCACCGCATAGTCGAAACCATCGCGACCGGACGGCTTGAGGTTCTCCAGGGCCGCAATGTAGCTCCCGGCCAGCATGCGTCCGAAGCGGATCGAGTCCTCCACTCCGCCGCGGAACATCCCCTTCGAATTCACATCGCCTGCGCAGCCCTGCAAGAATGCGACCGGCACTTTGCCCGATGGATCCAAATGCTTCGCTACCAGGTCGCAGGCCACGCGGGGCCAGTCGCCGAAGACGACCGGCCGTTCCGGGTGATAGCAGGTGACCGGATGTCCGGTGAACTGCGCCAGAGCGGCTACCGTGTTGCCCTGTTCGTTCTTCAGCACGACGATGGGCGCCTGTCGGTCGATATCGCCGTTGAAGTCGACGCCGATCAGATCGCGATCCTCTTCTCGCATCAGGTACGTCGATCCGTCGGCGCGGCGGCCCTTGCGGTTGTAGGTAATCCGACCCTCGCTTCCTTCCGCCCACCAGACGGTAACCGGCTGGAGCATTTCGGGCAGACGCCGCGCATGGCTGCGGCATTGGTCGAGCAGTTCGCGGCCGACCGGCGTCCAGTCGGGCTCGGGTACGTCGTCAACTGGCAGATAGGTCTCCACGGTGCTGGTCGAGAGTGCCGTATCGCTGTGGTTGTGCGAACTGAATAGCAGCACATTCGCCACGGACAAGTTCAACTCCGCCGCCACGCCGCGGCGGAGCGCGGCGCTGGTGTTGGCGGAGAGCATCGGGTTGAAGTCAGTGGTAACAAGGCACAGCCGCTTGGCGCCGTCGTCGAACAAGCTGACGACGCCTTTCAGCGGACCAGCCACCTTGCGGACCTTGGCATCGGTGAATCGACCGGTATAGGCGCTCGGGCCGCCCGCCTCGACATGGACGGCGAACTCGACCGACGCCGCGCGGAGGCGAGGCCGCTCTCTGCGTGCATTTTCCGACGCATCCTTCGCGACGGCCACCAGGGAACCCGACCACGCGACGGCCGCCATGCCGCCCGCTGCCTGAAGCATCTCGCGCCGGTTCGGTTGTCTTGCCATATCGATCGACCTCTTGGTTTTTGCGCAACTGATCCGCAATCAAACGAGCCAAACATGCCGGCACGGCGCGTTGAAGTTACGGGCAAAGGCGCTACTTCTTGGCCCTCCCGGCAGTAATAAATTCCTCGCGATTGACCGATCCGTCTTTGTCGGAATCGAACGCGATGAACCGCTTGGGTGCTTCGGCAGGGTCGGGCTGGCCGGTAAGAAACTCCTCGCGTGTGAGTTTGCCGTCGCCGTCCTTGTCGCGTTTATCGAACATCGCCGCGCGGTCCTGCTTCGGATTCGCGCCGGATTTCTTTGCGCCCGGCTGCGCGCCGGAACGGACCTGCGGTTTGGCTTCCGGTTGCTGAGCGAGGAGGGCGAGAAGCTCGGCGACCACCTCGGGTTTGTCGGCGGCGAAATTCTTCGTCTCCTCGGGATCGGTCTGGTAGTCGTAAAGCTCGAGCACCGCGGTGTCGGCCGGCTCGCCGATTTCCTTCCATTGAACGAGCCGGTAACGGGCCGTGCGGACGGCGCGGCCCATCATCTTGCTGCGTGGATAGGCGTGGAAAACGGCGTTCTTTGCCGCGGCGCTCGGGGACTTCAATACCGGGACGAGGCTCGCGCCGTCGAGCCCCTCGGGCGCCGGCAGGCCGGCCAGTTCGCAAAGGGTTGGGTAGATGTCGACCGTCTCCGCCATCGCGCCGGTCGTCGCGCCGGTTTTCGCCAAGCCTGGAGCGACAACGACCAAGGGGATGCGGGCGGCCTGTTCGTAGTTGGTATGTTTGCACCACATGCCATGGTCGCCCAGATGCCAGCCGTGGTCGCCCCAGAGCACGATGATCGTGTTCTGGGCCAGTCCGTTCTGATCCAGAGCATCGAGGACGCGGCCGAGTTGAGCGTCCATGTAGCTCACCGCGGCATGGTAGCCGTGTATGAGTCGCCGTTGTTCGTCCCGGCTGAGCGGGCCGAGTTCGGGCATGTCGCTGTACTGGCGCAGTTCGCCCCAGGTGGTCGGGGCAAACTCCGGCGCACCTTCCGGCGGGCTCTGCAACGGCGGCGTTGCCAGCGATGCGCCGCGGTACAGATCCCAATACTTCTTGGGCGCGACAAACGGCAAGTGCGGCTTGAGGAAACCGACCGCGATAAAGAACGGCACGGCGGGCTTCTTGCCAGCCGCCTGCAGCCGCGAGATCGCCTCCTCGGCGATCAGACCGTCGGCGTAGGCGTTGTCGGGCACGTCGGCGCATTCGGTGGCGGCACCGCGCGGACCGCCGACACGGGCAGGCCGCGTCGTTGCGGTGCTCTCGGGGAGCTGGTAACTGCCGACTCTTGGCTTCCAGTGCGGTATCGACCACGATGCCTCGTCCTCGAAATTGCCATGACCGACGTGCATGATCTTGCCCATCGCCTCCGTGCAATAGCCGTGCTGTTTGAAATACTGCGCCACGGTAACGGCATCAGGGACGGCTCTGCGGAAATTGGTGGCCAGGTCGTAAATGCCGATGGTTTGCGGGCGGAGACCGGTCATCAGGGCATTGCGCGACGGAGCGCAAACCGCCTGGTTGCAGTAGGCTCGCTCGAATAACACACCACGCGACGCAAGCCGGTCGATATTGGGCGATTGGACAACCGGAACCCCGTAGCAGCCGAGCAACGGCTTCAGGTCGTCGACGCAGATCAAGAGGACGTTCGGTTGGTCGGCGGCTGCGGCCGGGGCGATGGGGGCCAGCAGCAGAAGGACGGGGGCGAGTAGTACGGGTTTCATGGAGTTGACGCCGGAAGGGGTGAGGGGAATGTGTGTAGGTAAACCGCACGATATTGGCCGGAATCCGCGATCGGTGGGCAGCCAGCGCACGGGCAAAAATGCAGCGTTCGCCGATCACCATTCTATTCGGGCGCACGGTTGGCGAGCAACTGCCTTGTCGATCCCGCTTGCCGAGCGGGATCGTGCCAGCTAAGCGGCCCTTACCAAAGTGCCGCAAGCAAGCAGCCCGGCTGCTACCATCAACTGCGATGCGGGAATTGCAGCGGCCGATCGAGAGCAGCCGGGCTGCTGATCGCCGCTCGGCCCGGGGTTGGTTCATGCCTCTAAGTTCCGCCGACCGCACGGGTTCCGCTCGGCAAGCGGAATCTACCAGCGCATCAGAACGGTGCCCCAGGCGAGGCCGGCGCCAAAACCACTGAAAAGAATATGGTTGCCGCGATCGATCCGCCCTTGGCGGTAGGCTTCGTCGAGCGCCAGGGGAATGCTGCCCGACGATGTGTTGCCGTAGCGTTGGAGGTTATTGAAGACTTTGGCCGGGTCGATCCCCAGGTCTTTTACCGCCGAATTAATGATCCGCATGTTCGCCTGGTGGAAGATGGCCAGATCGACGTCGTCCATCGTCATGCCCGCGTATTGCAGCACGTCGGCGGTGGTCTCCCGGAGCATGTTGATCGCCCACTTGAAGATCGCTCGGCCGTCCATGTACATGTAATGCAGTCCGTTGCTGGACGGATTGTAGTTGAACGGCATTCGCGAACCGCCCATCTTGCGGCATAGCAGGTTGGTGCCCGAGCCGTCAGCCCCGATGGCGAAGCCAAGCAACCCCTGCTCCGCAGAGCCCGGCGCGAGCAAGACGGCCCCGGCGCCGTCGCCGAAGATCGGGTAGGTCCGCTGATCAGCCGGGTTGACGACCCGCGAGTTGCAGTCGGCGCCAATCACCAGAACCAGCCGGCTGCAACCGGTGGCAACGTATTGCATGCCGGTGAGCATGGCGAAGATGAAACTGGCGCAAGCCGCCTGAAGATCCAGCGCTGGCGCGCGGAGGCCGAGACGATCCTGGACCAGCGTGGAGGTGGCGGGCAGAGGCATGTCCGGCGTGAAAGTGCCCAGCAGCACCAGGTCGATATCCTGCGGGTCGACGTTGGCGTTTTCAATGCACCGCCTGGCTGCCTCGACGGCGAGGTCGCCAGTGGCGATTTCCGGCAGCGCGTGGCGGCGCTCGAGGATGCCGGTCCGTTGCACAATCCAGTCAGCGTCGTAACCCAGCCGAGCGAGGTCGTCGTTGCGAACGAGATTTTCCGGCACGAAGCTGCCTACGCCTACGACTTGAACCCCCATCAAATGTCCCAGCCGCGAACGCGCGGTGGAAGCCGCGGCTTCTTTCGGTGCGGAAATCTCGCTGCTCATGGTCCCTCGGCTCGGACACGGTTCAAGAAAAGCGGCGGTCAGCCCGCCAGGATGGGCTGCATAATTCCATTCGGACGGATGACTTCGGGCCGGTTCTGGTTTCTTTGACGATGCCCCTTGTCGCCGTCCCGGCACAGCCTGCCCAGGCAAGTCTGCCTGGCTCTGCCGGCATGATGCGCCGCGTGTGTAAGCATGAAGCGTACGGGTTTTCTGGAGTTTTCTCAAGCCCGGCTGTTCGCGATTGAGCTTTGGTTGGTTGCCTGAGGGAACGTCTGGTTTCCGCCAGAATCGCTTGCGAGCGATGCTTGTGCCGGGGCCTGGGGGTTTCGTTCCATATCGGGTGGTTCAGTTATAACCCGAGTTTTTCTATGGAATAATACGCTGTTAGGGGGGTGCAATTCCGCAGTCGGACCGGATAAGTTAGCGGATTAGGGAAATCGGTTCTTCGTCAATGGAGGAGTTGCAGATAAGACCCTAACCTGCACTGCGAGCGGGGCAAGAAGCAGTGCGGTGTGGTGTGTCGCCCGGCATCGACCTATGTGTGTACTGGCCATTCAATACCGAAGCGCCCGCGATGCTCCGATCCTGGTAGCGCACAATCGTGAGGAGTTCTTCGACCGTCCGACCCAGGCCCCCAAGATCCAGTCGGGCCGGCCGCGGGTGATTTGCGGCGTCGACCGTAAGGGCGGAGGGACATGGATGGGGGTGAACCAGTTTGGGCTATTTGTCTGCGCCGCCAATCGGCCCAAGGCTCACCTCCCGCCGGAACCGCGATCGCGAGGATTGCTCTGTCGGGAGTTGCTCAACTTCTCCTGTGCCAAGGAGGCGGCCGAACACGCCGCGAAGGAGTTGGCCACCGGCAAGTATGCGGGTGTGAACTATGTCTGTGCCGACGCCAAACGTGGGGCGGTTGTCTACGGCGGCAACACGATCGAAATCATCGATCTCACCCGCGGACTGCATGTTTTGACGAACGGGGATCTGGACGATCCTCGCGACGAACGCCAGGAACTGGTTCGCCGGCAATTGACTCTGCAAAAGCTCGATTCCGCTGTGGCATTCTTGGCCGTTGCCAGTCGCACCTTTTCGCGTCCTACCAACGGCGGGGTTCGACGCGGGATCGTATTCACCGGCGGCGACTATGGCACGGTTTCGTCGACGCTGTTGGCACTGCCCAAGAAATCTCAAAACGCAGTTCTCCAATACGCGCCGGGACCGCCGTCCGAGACGCCCTACGATGATCTGTCCGCGCTGCTGCGGCAGGTGCTTTCGACGGAAAAGTGAGTGGATGGTGGTTCGTGTTCTCTTGACGGGGCATTGTCGATAAGTCGATTTCGGGCAAGGCCCAAGAAAGCGGGGACAGGCACTTTGGCGAAACGAAGCAAGAAGCGAACCGGTGAGAAACCATCCTTGGAAGGTTTCGGATTCGGCGGCATACCTCTGACCGAGACGACACTCCTGGCGCTGAAGTCAGCGGCCTATCTTGAGCCGACGCCGGTGCAAGCTGGCGTGATCCCGCGAGCGCTGGCGGGCGTCGATCTGATGGCGCAAGCCCACACCGGCACCGGTAAAACGGCCGCGTTCGCCATCCCGATCCTCGAACGGATCGATCTAGGCGACGACTCCTTCGACCCACAAACGATCGTGCTGGTTCCCACGCGGGAATTGGCCGTCCAGGTTCGCGATGAATTTGTCAAGTTGGCCGAAGGGCGCGAGGTGGACATCATCGCGGTTTACGGCGGCAAACCGATCCGCAAACAGACCGAGCAACTCAGCCGCGGCGTGGACGTGGTGATCGGCACCCCCGGCCGCGTGCTGGACCACATGCAGCGAAAAACGTTGTTGTTGGGCAACATCCGCTGCGTGGTGTTGGACGAGGCGGACCGCATGTTGGACATCGGTTTTCGTCCCGACATCGAGAAGATCCTCCGCCATTGCCCGAAGTCGCGGCAGACTTTGCTGTTGAGCGCCACGTTGGCGCCGGCGGTGGTCCGCCTGGCGGAGCGGTACATGCGCGAACCGGAAAAGCTCGATTTTTCGCCGAATCGTCTCGATGTCGAGACGATTGAGCAGTTCTACTTCACGGTCGATCCGGAAAAGAAGTTCGACTTGCTGCTCCACCTGTTGGAGCGGGAGAAGCCCCGACAGGCGATCATCTTCTGCCGCACTCGCCGGGGGACGGAGAAAGTGGGCCAGAGATTGGCCAAGCGGCTTCCGTCGGTGGCGGCGATCCACGGCGATCTGCCCCAGCAAACTCGGGATCGGGTGATGGGCCAGTTCCGCCAAGGCAAGCTTACGCACCTTGTGGCCACGGACGTCGTGGGACGCGGCATCGACGTGACCGGAATCTCCCACATCATCAACTACGACATCCCCCAGTTCTGCGACGACTACGTACACAGGGTCGGTCGTACGGGCCGGATGGGACGCGAGGGTGTGGCCTTTACCTTCGTGAGTCCCGAAGAAGGTCCGGAATTGACGCGGATCGAGGTGCGGATCGACCGGTTGTTGAAGCGCGAAGAGACGCCGGGGTTCACGGCGTTTGCAAAACCGCCGGCCAACGACGCCGCCCCGCCCGAATCGAAACCGCCAGTGTTCGGCAGGCCGCGGCGGCGGATCCGGCGAGCACTGTAGAGCCGCGACTTGTACGTCTGGCTTTCCTGCCTGAATGGAATGCCTGTACAACAAACCAACAAGCCCGTCGGGGCAAGGCCCCGGCGGGCTTGGACTATTTGGCATTTGGCCTCGGAACTTACCGCATTACGGCAGTTCGGGCGCCTCGATCATCGGGTACTCGCCCGACAGAGCCTTAAGGAACTCGACGATATCCTTCTGGTCGGCTTCGGTGAGTTCCGCAGCGCGGACGGCCTTGAGCATCGGCGAAAGATCGGGGTTGTCCTTACCGCCGGCGGCCATCAGAGCCACGGCGTCCTCCAAGGTCTTGGCGCTGCCGTCGTGGAAGTACGGATGGGTATTGGCCACTTCGCGCAGGCCGGGAACGCGGAAGGCTCCCATATCCTTGTCGCGGTCGGTGACTTCCTTGCGCCCCGCATCCGGCTTCTCTTTGTCGATCCCCACGCCGGCGTTGTAGAACCGCCAGTTGCTGAACAGCGGCGGGGTGTGGCAAACCGTGCAGCCGGCGTCTTCAAACTTATGCATGCCGCGCTTCTGCGCATCGTTCAGGGCGGTTTCGTCGCCGGCTTTGAACTTGTCGTAGGGCGAGTTTCCGCTCAGCACGGTTCGCTCGAAAGCGGCAATCGCCAGCGCGAAATCTTCCTTGTTGACATCGCGGTTGAAGACCTTCTTGAACTTTTCCTGATATGCAGGAACCTTGGCGAAGGCATCGACAACCGCCTCCATCGTATGGCCCATCTCAATGGGGTTTTCCACCGGGCCGAGGGCCTGCTCTTCCAGGCTGGCCGCGCGCCCGTCCCAGAACTGCGAGGTCGCATAGGCCGCATTGATCACGGTGGGTGAATTGCGTTCGCCCACCTGCTTCTCGATGCCGGTGCTCGTCGGCGTGTGCTCGGCCCATGCCATCTTGGGGTCGTGGCACGTGGCGCAGGAGATCGTCTTGTCGGCGCTGAGCCGCTTGTCGAAGTAGAGCATTTTGCCCAGCGCGACCTTCTCCGCCGTCATCGGGTTGTTGTCGGGAACCGGCAGCGGCGGCAGTCCGAGGGGAACCTTGGTCAGGTCGTCCTTCGCGGCGCCCGCTTCAGCGGACTTTTCCACGGGTTTCTCCTCGGCGGGCGCCTTCTTCTCGGCTTCCGTTTCCGCCGGCTTCTTCTCGCCGGTCATCGCCTCGGCGGGCTGCTCTTTCGCGGCGGCTTCCTCCGCGGGTTTCGACTCGTCAGCCTTTTCTTTAGCCGGCTCTTCCTTCTTCTCCCCGGCCTTTTCCTGAGGTTTCTCGGCGGGCTTCTCCTCAGCCTTCTTTTCGGCCTCTTTCTCAGCCGGCTTTTCGTCGGCCGGCATTGCTGCTACCGGTTTCTCCTCAGCAGGCTTCTCTTTCTCGGCAACCGGTTCTTCCATGGCGGGCTTCTCTTCGGCCGGCTTCTCCTCGGCTGGAGCCGCTGGTTTCTCCTCGGCAGGCATGACTGCCGCCGGCGCCTCTTCGACCGGTTTTTCCTCTGCCGGCTTCTCGGCGGCGCCCGTTTCGGGCAGCGGAGGCAACATCGTCTCCGTCTCGTCTTGCGGCGCGGCCAATGGTTCGTCCATGACTCCGCCGGGGCCGCCTGTTTCCGGCCCAACCGGCTCGGGGGCCTCTTGTCGACAACCGATCTGAGCCGCCACGAATACGGCGGCAAACACCAGCGTCCACAGCAATTGTGTCGCCTTCATTGGAACCCACTCCTTTCCTCACTGGTAGAATCACTCGTGAAGCGCAATCCGACATCGTCCGGCTGGTATCCGCGGCGAACACACCGCGCGCGGTTCGGGCAATGCGATGCCATTCTAGCCAGCCCGACAGCATACCACAAGAACCGCCCCGGCAAAGCGGCTAAGGTATTGCGAGACTGCCATTTAGCCGCAGTACCCCACCACCAATCGCATCGCGGTCGCCCGCGCGTTACAATGGCCGGGGCCAGGAGATACCCGCGCCTGAACTGACGGACTCCACCCCCCTCGTTTAACCGCAGTGCCCAACGGGCCGCGCGTGCAGCGAGAGCTGGCGTGCCCATCGGCCGGAGTGTGACGAAAGGGTGACGGTGTGATTCGACGCGGCGCGCGGCCCGTTGGGCACTGCGGTTAAACGAAGAGGCCAACCGGTCGCGCGTGAAGCGAGAGCTGGCGTGCCCATCGGCCGGAGTGTGACGAAAGGGTGGCGGTGTGATTCGACGCGGCGCGCGGCCCGTTGGGCACTGCGGTTAAACGAAGAGGCCAAAACAGCACTGGAGAGAGACATGATTCGATCGTTCTCGGAAACGGTATCGGCCCTGGTCGCCCTGATCGCCCTCACGGCTGTCGCCCACGCGGAACAGTTCCTCCCTAATGCCGATTTCAACCAGGGCGATAGCGGCCCTGCCGGTTGGAAACTCACCGGCGGACAAGGCCGCTGGATCGACCGCGACATGCTGGAAGTGACCGGCCGAGGAGAGGATTCCAACGACTGGCGATGCGAGGTCGCCTTCAAGCCGGGGCAGTTGTACCACTTCCAGATGCGTGCCCGCCGGCCCAGCGGCAACGGACTGGCGGTGAGCGGTCCGAGTTTCGCCAATCGCGATTTTGCGAGCATTCCCGGCGAGTGGCGATGGTTTGACTTCGTCTGCCGCGCGCCGGACAACGTCGCCGGCGGCTATGTCCGCGTCGGCCAGTGGCAGACGACCGGCGCCACGCAGTTCGACGCGGTCCGCCTCACACCGGCCATGGCCGTGCATCGCAAGGTCGGCAAACACATGCTCGGCGAAGGAGAGTCGGTCGTCGACGGCCAATATCGCTTTTACGGCACTTTCGGCCATCAGGGGAGCAACTACCACCGCACCCTCGCCGCCGCCAATGCCTGGTTCAACAGCGATCGCTGGTGCTTCAGCGACGGTAGCGACGTCGTCTACCGCTTCCAACTGCCCGGGCATCGTTTCCTTTCCGGCGACGTGAAGTTCAACGTCAACTATCACACCCGCGGCGGAGCAATCGCTGAGATCAGCTGCGACGGCCAGAAGTGGCACACGCTGGCCACGCAGCAGGCGGTCGGCGATGCCCAAGCCCGGGTTCCAACGGGTCTTCTGCCTGCCGAATCCCTTCTTCTCCGTTTCCGCGCGACGAAGGGGAGCAATTTTCAGATCAACCGCGTCGATTTTCAAGCGAAGCTGAGCGATTCGCCGGCCGACGCCTCCGGCGAGACCGTCTACGCTGATCTGGAGAGCAGCGGCGGGCAGTTGTCGATCGAATCGATGACACTGGAAGACGCCGGCCAATCCGGGCGAACGGCGGTTGCGATGGTGGTCAAGAACACCGGTCCGCAGGCCGCCAAGGCATCGCTGTCGATTTCGCTCCAGTCGCCCCGAAAAGAGCCGGTCCAATTGCCTGGGCAGGAAGCCGAGATCTCCGTCGGCGCCTCCGTGCCGCTGACGGTCAGCGTTCCAGCCCATGAACCGGGCGAACACCGCGTTGCTTTCAGCCTCAAGTCCGGCGACGGCGAACCACTCCGCACTTCGCTGGCGGTTGCCGTGCCCGACTACTATCGAACCGACTACGGCGAATTGCTATCCGGGGGAACCGACAATCTGTCCGTCTGGTGGTGCGATGCGACACACAAGATCCCCTGCACGCGCCCGGCTCCGGCCAAGGTCGGCCAGTTCGTGCGTCTCGCCGCCGCGGGCAACGACTGGGAAGCGGTGCAGATTGTCGTGCGGCCCGATCGTCCGCTCAAGAACCTGACCGCACGTACCGGCGGATTCGCTCTCCCCGGAAACGACCGGAGCCGAAATCTCGGCGCGGCCGCACGAATCCCAGCGGAGAACGTCCGCATCCTGCGGGCATTCTACCACTTTGTCGATCATCCCACCGACCGCACCGGCGTCCGCGACTGGTGGCCCGACGCCTTGCCGCCGCTCGACAAACCGGTCGACGTTGCGGCCGGCGTGAACCAGCCGCTCTGGATTCTCGTCCACGTTCCCGCCGGCGCAACACCCGGCGAGTACGAGGGCGAAGTGGCGTTGGATGCTGAAGGATGGTCCGCTACGATTCCCATCCGTCTTCGGGTCTGGGGCTTTTCGCTTCCCGAGAGCAACCACCTCTCCACCGCCTTCGGGTTCAGTCCCGGCGCGGCGTTCCAGTACCATCAAGTGAAGACCGAGGAAGACAAGCGAAAGCTCCTGGATCTCTATTTTCAGAGCTTCGCCGAGCACCGCATCAGCCCTTACGATCCCACGCCCTTGGATCCGATCCGGGTCAACTTCCTGCCCCAGTCCGATCCGCCCCGGGCCCAACTCGACTTCTCCGCCTTTGATGCGTCGATGGCTCGGGCGGTTCGGCAGTACCACTTCACCGATTTCCGCCTGCGAATGGACGGGATGGGCGGCGGCACCTTCCACGAGCGCCATGAACCGATGATCGGCGAGTACGGTGAACCGACTCCCCAATACCAGGCGATGTTCTCCAGCTACGCGAGCCAATTG